>Ga0193716_1001433_pt1 | contig 13872 bp, 13 predicted proteins | sample U2c1metaG_FD_145901 | JGI IMG/M metagenome (GOLD analysis project Ga0193716, IMG submission 145901) | Soil microbial communities from a riparian zone of the East river system, Colorado, United States - U2c1 | ecosystem: Environmental > Terrestrial > Soil > Riparian zone | place: USA: East River...
ATGTCTCCCGCGTCGAGCTGGGCGCGGAAACCTATGCCATCGCCAGCCTGTTCAACGGCTATCCCGCCGCCGGTATTCCCATCAACCTGGCGCCCGGCGCCAATGCGCTCAAGACCGTGGATGCGGTCAAGGCCAAAGCCGAGGAACTGAAAGCCTCGCTGCCGCCTGGCATGAAGATGGTCTACCCGATCGACAACACCACCTTCATTCGCCTTTCGATCCACGACGTGGTGGTGACCCTGATCGAAGCCATCGCCCTGGTGGTGCTGGTGATGTACGTCTTCCTGCAGAACTGGCGCGCCACGCTGATTCCGGCCATCGCCGTGCCGGTGGTGCTGCTGGGCACCTTCGGCGTGCTGGCAATTTTCCATTATTCGATCAACACCCTGACCCTGTTCGCGCTGGTGTTGGTGATCGGCCTGCTGGTCGACGACGCCATCGTGGTGGTCGAGAATGTCGAACGCATCATGCATGAGGAGCGGCTGTCGCCCCGCGACGCCACCCTCAAGAGCATGACGGAAATCACCGGCGCCCTGATCGGCATCGGGTTGGTGCTGACGGCGGTGTTCTTGCCGATGGCCTTCTTCGGCGGCTCGACCGGCATCATCTATCGCCAGTTCTCGGTCACCATCGTCTCGGCCATGACGCTGTCCATCCTGGTGGCACTGGTGCTGAGCCCCTCGCTCTGCGCCACCCTGCTCAAGCCGGTGGAAGGCGAAGGCCATGTCAAGCACGGCCGCTTCTTTACCTGGTTCAACCGCAACTTCGACGCCTTCCGCGACTGGTACCAGAAGCGCACCGAATGGTTCCTCAAGCACACCTGGCCCGCGATGATCGCCTATGCCGGCGTTGTGGTGGTGCTCGTCCTGCTATTCGTCCGCCTGCCCACCGGCTTTCTGCCCGACGAAGACCAGGGCTTCATCTTCAACCTGATCACCCTGCCCGCCGGCACCACCCAGCCGGCGACGCTCAAGGTGGCGCAGAACGTCGCCCATTATTACCTGACCAAGGAAAAGGACAATGTGGACTTTGTCTTTGCCGTGGCGGGCTTTTCCTTCGCGGGCTCGGGCCAGAATACCGGCATGGCCTTCACGCATCTCAGAGACTGGAGCGAGCGCAAGGGCGCCAAGAATACTTCCGTCTCCATCGCCGGCCGCGCCATGATGACCTTCTTCCCCCTGAAGGAAGCACAGGTCTATGCCATCGTGCCACCCTCGGTACAGGAACTGGGCAACGCCGTCGGCTTCGACCTGCAAATGGAAGACCGCGGCAATGTCGGCCATTTTGGCATGATCGCGGCCCGCAACCAGATCCTGGGCCTGGCGGCGAAGGATCCCTTGCTGCTGGGTGTGCGCCCCAACAGCCTGGACGATACCCCGCAGCTGCATGTCGACATCGACCAGTCCAAGGCCAGCGCACTGGGCGTGTCGCTGGCCGATATCAACTCGACCCTCAGCGCCGCCTGGGGCTCGAGCTTCATCAACGACTTCATCGACCGCGGCCGCGTCAAGCGCGTCTATATGCAGGGCGATGCCCCCTATCGCATGACGCCGCAGGATCTGGACCGCTGGTATGTGAGAAGCGTGAACGGCACCATGGCGCCCTTCTCCTCCTTCGCGACCTCGCGCTGGACCATCGGCCCGGCCTCGCTCAACCGCTATAACGGCCTGCCCGCCATCGAACTGCAGGGCCAGGGCGCGCCCGGCGTCTCCACCGGCACGGCGCTGAAGGAAATGAAGAAGCTGTTCGAGCAGCTGGGCAACAAGGATATCGGCGTCGAGCCGACCGGCCTCAGCTACCAGGAAGAGGCCAGCGGCGCGCAGGCGCCGGCTTTGTATGCGCTGTCCATCCTGGTGATCTATCTGTGCCTGGCGGCGCTGTATGAAAGCTGGGCGATCCCGCTGTCGGTGATGATGGTGATTCCGCTGGGCGTGGTCGGCGCCTTGCTGGCGGCAACCTTCCGCGGACTGTTCAACGACATCTACTTCCAGGTCGGACTGCTGACCACCATCGGCCTGTCGGCCAAGAACGCCATTTTGATCGTGGAGTTCGCGGTGGACGCCGAGAAGAAGGGCGAATCCGCCTTCGAGGCGGCCATGGAAGCCGCAAGGCTGCGGCTGCGCCCCATCCTGATGACCTCCATCGCCTTCATCGCCGGCGTGATGCCGCTGGCGCTGGCGCATGGCGCGGGCGCGGGCAGCCAGAACGACATCGGCACCGGCGTGGTGGGCGGCATGATCACCGCCACCGTGCTGGCGATCTTCTTCGTGCCGGTGTTCTTCCAGCTGATCAACACAAGGTTGCAGCACCACAAGTAGCCCCCTCCGGCCTTCGCAGCGCAGGCGCTGCTACGGCCACCTCCCCCTATGCAAGCGCGCTCACGCGCGCGCGGGGGAGGACGGTTGCCCACACCGGGCCCAACGACCATACTTCCCCAAAATAGGGGGATTGCATGACACGCCTATGGACAAGTGTTGCTCTGCTCGCCGCGATGGCCACGCCGGCGCTGACGCAGCAAACCGCCACCCGCGATCACAGCGTCACCGTGACGTCCACCGTGCCGGTGATCGCCGGGAAGAAATCCAAACTCTATGTCCGCGAGCGGGCGCTGCCGTCCGTGCTGAAGACGGGCGCCGGCGACAAAGTGGTACTGTTTGTGCACGGCGCCGGGACGCCTGCCGAGGTCAGCTTCGACGTGCCCTATCAGGATTACAGCTGGATGGGCTATCTGGCGGCGGCCGGCTTCGACGTCTTCACCGTGGACATGACCGGCTATGGCCGCTCGGCACGGCCCGCGCCGATGAACGACAAGTGCAACCTGTCGCCCGAGCAGCAGAAGAGCTTCAGCGTCAATTGCCCGCAGACCTATCCCGGCGCGCTGACCAATATCGAATCCGACTGGAACGACATTTCCGCGACGGTCGCCTACATCAAAAAATTGCGGCACGTGGAAAAAGTCAACCTGATCGCGTGGTCGCAGGGCGGGCCCCGCGCCGGCGGCTGGACGGCGAACCATCCGGACCAGGTGGCCAGGTTGATCCTGTTGGCGCCCGCCTACAACCGCGCCACCAAATCCGACGCGCCGGCGGTGTTGCCGGTGCCTGGCGCGGTGTTCAACACCCAGAGCCATGACGAGTTCATCGCCAACTGGGACCGCCAGGCGCCCTGCCCCGGCCAATATGATCCGGCCGCAGCCGCCTCGGTCTGGTCGGAGATGCTGAAATCCGATCCCGTCGGCGCCAGTTGGACACCGGCGGTGCGCCGCGCCTCCATCGCCTCCTCGAGCTGGGGCTGGACCCAGGAAAAAGTGAAAGCCATGACCACGCCAACCCTGATGGTCAGCGGCATCAACGACAAGCAGGTGAACCCGGAGCGGGTGCGCGATTTCTATGCCGATATCGGGAGCCCGCAGAAGGTGTTCATCGACCTGGGCTGCTCCTCCCACAATGCCATGTGGGAAAAGAACCACCTGGTCCTGTTCAAGGCCTCGCTGGAATGGCTGGAAAAAGGCACGGTGGGCGGCCAGTCCACGGCCATGCTCAAGCTGGGCTATTAGTTTTTGCAAGCCGCTGGCGTCAAAGAAGCCAGACATGCGTTACCGCTTCCAATGGGGGATCCAATGGCAGCCGATCATCAGGCCAAAGCTCAGCAATACCTCGCGGAGGCGGAAGCGATCGAGGCGCTCGCCAACGGCGAGACTGGCGAAACCCAGGAGACGTTGCTGGCGATCGCCAAACATTGGCGCGGCCTGGCGGACTTGAGTCTCAGGCTTCACACCAGCGCAGCACCGAAGACCCCTCCCACGTGAGGTGGAATTTGTGCTGACCTGCCGCGTGTTCCCGGTTACGCTGGCCCTGCATGTCCCATCGCATTCTGGTTCTTTACGGCTCCTACCGCTCCGACCGGTTGGGAATACGCCTGGCGAATTATCTGGTCGCCGGGCTGGCGGCGCGCGGCGACGATGTGGAGCTGATCGACGCCAAGGCCGTCGGACTGCCGATACTGGACCGCATGTACAAAGAATATAACCCCGACACCGCGCCGCCGGCGATGACCACGCTGGCGGCAAAAATTCGCGCGGCCGACGCCTTCGTGTTTGTAGTGGGCGAATATAATTACGGCGTCCAGCCCGGCCTCAAGAATCTGACGGACCATTTCCTTGAGGAATGGTTCTGGCGCCCGGCCGCCATCGCCAGCTATTCTAAGCGCCGGCAGGCCGGCGAAGCGGCCAGTTTTGCCTGGCGCAACACTTTGTCCGAACTGGGACTGGTGGTGGTGTCGAGCAGCCTGTCGGTTGGCCTGATCCAGCAAAGCCTGGACAGCGCGGCCAATCCCACCGGCGCCGGCGGCGAACATCTGGCCAAAGCCTTTCCCCGCTTTGCGGATGATCTCGCCTGGTGGACGGACGCGGCCAAGGCGCAACACGCCCGCAAGGCGCCGCCTTATTAGGCAAAAGCCGGCTTCAGGCCGGTCGCGTTCGCGGCCTGCACCTGTTCGAAATCCGGCATAGCGCTAGAAAAGGCAAGATAAACGGTCCGTCCATGGCCATGCGGAAACGGGCCACTGGCGCGACAGGGGCTCGGCCGTTAAAAGCCGCCCTTATGTACCACCGTTTTTCCGTCGCCCCGATGATGGACTGGACCGACAGTCCCTGCCGGGTGCTGCATCGCTGCCTGACCAGCCACGCGCTGCTTTACACCGAGATGGTGACGGCGGACGCGGTGCTGCATGGCGACCGGGTGCGCCTGCTGGGCTTCGAGCCCGCCGAACATCCCCTGGCGCTGCAACTGGGCGGCTCCGATCCGGTGAAGCTGGCGCAGGCCGCGAAAATCGCCGCCGATTTCGGTTATGACGAAGTGAATCTGAATGTCGGCTGCCCTTCCGACCGGGTGCAGTCGGGCCGCTTCGGCGCCTGCCTGATGCGCGAGCCCGAGGTCGTGGCCGAATGCGTCGCCGCCATGCGCGCCGCCGTCCCGCTCCCCGTCACCGTCAAATGCCGTATCGGGGTGGATGACCAGGATCCCGAGCAAAGCCTGCGTACCCTGATCGATAGCTGCGCCGTCGCAGGCGTGCGCATTTTTGCGGTGCATGCCCGCAAGGCCTGGCTGGAAGGCCTGTCGCCCAAGGAAAACCGTGACGTGCCGCCGCTGGATTATGAGCTGGTCTATCGGGTGAAGCGCGAACGCCCCAACCTCACCATCCTGGTCAATGGCGGCATCGAGACGCTGGAGCAGGCCGAAGAGCATCTCAGCCATGTGGACGGCGTGATGCTGGGCCGCGCCGCCTATCACAATCCGGTGCTGCTGGCCGAGGTGGATGCGCGCTTTTTCGGCGCTGCGCCGGTGGATCTGGACGCGGCGGTAGAGGCCTATGGCGAATATGTCGAACGCCGATTGGCGCAGGGCGCGCGGCTGCATAGCCTGATCAAGCCGATGCTGGGGCTATACAATGGCCGACCGGGCGCGCGGTTGTTCCGCCGTCACTTGAGCGAAAACGCGCCGCGCCACGATGCCGGCATCGCCGTACTGCGCGAGGCCCTCGATTTTGTGCAGGTGAATCGCACCTTTATCAAACCCGAGCCGGCGTTCGCGACCTGACCGGATGGCGAGCGCGCAGCCCCCCGACCCCCGCCACACGCTTGCCGAAGATATCTATGCCATCCTGATCGGCTCGTCCCTGTCGGGCTTCGGCGTGGTGTTGCTGCATATGGCGGGGCTGGTGACCGGCGGCGTGGCGGGCCTGGCGCTGATCGGCTCCTATCTCAGCGGACTGTCTGTCGGCCTGCTGTTTTCCCTGATCAACCTGCCGTTCCTGGTACTGGCCCAGCGCACCCTGGGCTGGCGCTTCGTCATCAAGTCGGCGGTGACGGTGGCGTTGTTGTCCCTCTTCACGATGCTAATACCGGGTTGGCTGAAGGGGGTGACGGTCGAGCCCCTGTTCGCCGCCATCTTCGGCGGCACCATCATCGGCCTCGGCATCCTGTCGCTGGCGCGGCACAAGACCAGCGTGGGCGGCGTGGGGGTGGTGGCGATCTATCTTTATGAAAAGCGCGGCATCAATGCCGGCAAGGTGCAGGGCATCTGCGACACGCTGATCATCGCTTCCGCCTTCCTGGTGGTGGACGCGCGCCACCTGGCGCTGTCAGTGCTGAGCGCCATCGCGCTGAGCCTGGTGCTGTTCACCTATCACAAGCCGGGCCGCTACACCGGCTATTAGACCGTTTTGAAGATGCCGTGGCTGGCGCCCCAGTGCAGCAGCAGGTCGGGCCAGGCCGCATCCGGCTTGCCCACCGTCTTGCTGATGCCATAGCCATGGCCGCCGGCTTCGAACACATGAATCTCGGCCGCGATATTGGCGGCGCGCAGGGCAGTGAAATAGGCCACCGCGTTCTGGATCGGCGGCACCGTCATGTCGTCGGCGGCCAGGCATATCCAGCTCGGCGGCGCATCGACCGGCACATGCCGTTCGCAGGAGTAGGCCGCGATCTGCGCCAATGACGGGTTCAGGCCCAGCAGCTTGTCGCGCGAGCCGGCATGGCAGCCTTCGCCCATGGTGACGACCGGATACATCGGCACCGAAAAGCTGGGGCGGGCATCCGCGCTATCTGCCGCATCCACTGGCGTATAGACCTTGGCGGCGAAGCGCGTGGCGATGGAGCAGGCGACATGCCCGCCGGCCGAAAAACCCATGAAGCCGATGCGCGCCGGATCGAGCCCATATTTGGCGGCATTGGCGCGCACCAGCCGCATGGCGCGCTGGGCGTCCTGCAGCGGCACGTCGCTGCGGTTGGCCCAGCCTTCGCCGGGCAGGCGGTAGCGCAGCACGAACACGGTGACGCCGGCGGCATTGAAGCGGCGCGCCACATCGGTGCCTTCGAAATCCATCATCTCGCGCGAATAGCCGCCGCCCGGCGCCACGATGAAGGCCGAACCATCCGGCCGGTCGGGCCGGAACACGATCATGCTGGGATTGCCGACCTGGTCGATATAGCGGTCCACCGGAGCGGCGCCGGGGTCGCGGTTCTGGATGCGGTTGGGCAGGTGCACGCCCTCGCCGCCCGGTGGCAGGCCCGGCCACAGGGTGATGATTTCCTTGGGGTCGGTCGGCACGCTGCCGTCGCCCGGCATCAGGGTATCGGCCAGCGCCTGCTTCGAAAACGCGGCGGCAGCCAGCCCGAGGCCCATCACATTGCGGCGATCCATGAATCCCTCCCTTTATATTTTGCGCGGAGCATCTCACCCTTTTCCTTTTGCGGGCAAGGCGTATTGTTCGCACACCATGAAGCTGCGCCTCGCCTTTGCATTGCTGTTTCTCGCGTCCGGCGCGGTGGCCCAGGAGGCCTATGGCCCGCAGCTCGAAGGCTATGCCTATCCCTATCCCCTGCAGCATCACCGCTTCCAGAGCCAGGGCACGGCGATGGACATGGCTTATATGGATGTGAAGCCCGCGGCGCCGAACGGCAGCACCGTTGTGTTGCTGCACGGCAAGAATTTCTGCGCCGCGACCTGGGACGGCAGTATCAAGGCGCTGACCGGCGCGGGTTACCGGGTGATTGCGCCCGACCAGGTGGGCTGGTGCAAGTCCACCAAGCCGGAGCATTACCAGTACACCTTCGAACAACTGTCCGCGAACACCCATGACCTGTTGAAGTCGTTGGGCATTGCCCACGCCATCGTGATGGGCCATTCCACCGGCGGCATGATGGCCATCCGTTATGGCCTGCTTTATCCCGCCGATACCGAGCGGCTGGTGCTGGTCGATCCGCTGGGCCTGGCAGCCTGGCGCGCCAAGGGCGTGCCGTGGCAGAGCCTGGACGCGCAATATCAGGTGCAGTTGAAGACCACCGCCGACAGCATCCGCGAGTATGAACGCACCACCTATTACGCCGGCACCTGGAAGCCGGAATACGAGCCCTGGGTGCAGATGCTGGCCGGCATGTATCGCGGGCCCGGCAAGGCGGTGGTGGCGTGGAATTCGGCGCTGACCTACGACATGCTCTATACCCAGCCGGTCTTCTACGAATTCGAGAAGCTGAAAATGCCGGTGCTGCTGATCATCGGCGATCACGACAATACCGCGCCGGGCAAGGCCTTGGCGCCGCCGGAATTGCGCGCGACCTTGGGCAATTATCCCGTGCTGGCCAAAGCCGCGGTGGCGCGCATGCCACAAGGCAAGCTGATCGAATTCCCCGACCTCGGCCACTCACCCCAGATCCAGGACCCGGCGGCGTTTCACAAGGCCTTGCTGGACGCGCTCAAGCCTTAAAGCCATGCGTCGCCGCCCAAGTTGAGAACAAGTCCGGCCACGCCCCGCAGGGCTTGCCTTGCGCCCAGTGCAGGCTGAAGCCGTGGCCGCCTACCTCAAAGACATGCAGTTCCGACGCGATCTTCGCTTCGCGCAGCTTGCCGAAGAAGGTGATGCCGTTGGGGAACGGCGGCACCACGTCATCGTCGGCGGCCAGACAGATGAAGGACGGCACGGTGTCCGCCGCGACATGGCGGTCGAGTGAATAGGCCGCCACTGCCTCAGGCGTCGGCGCGTCACCGAGCAGCTTGTCGCGCGAGCCTTGATGCGCGCCCTCGCCCATGGTGATGACCGGATACATATGGCCGGCAATGATCGGCCTGGCATCCAGGGCATCGGCGCTGTCCACCGGCGCATAGAGTTTGGCGCCATGGCGGATCGCCAGCGAGGCCGACAGGTGTCCACCGGCGGAAAAACCGATCGCCGCCAGCCGTGCAGGATCAATCGCATATTTGGCCGCATCCCGGCGGATCAGGCGCATGGCGCGTTGGGCGTCCTGCAGCGGCACGTCGCTGCGGTTCTTCCAGCCTTCGCCCGGCAACCGGTAGCGCAGCACAAAACAGGTTATGCCCAGCCCGGAAAAATGCTGTGCGATCTCGCGCCCGCCGCGATCGCCGCCTTCCGCCGCATAGCCGCCACCGGGAAGAACGAGCAGGCCCAATCCGTTGGGCTTGGCGGGGCGGTAAACGAAAAATCCCGGCGTCTGGATCTGGCTGATGGCGCGCACATGATAGCCATCGGGACCGGGCGTGTCGGTGACCTTTAAAGTGAGCGCGATGCCTTCGCCGCCCGGCGGCACGCCAGGCCACAACGGCACGAACTCTTTCGAGTCCCCCGGCAGGTATCCATCCGCCGTCATGGTCTGGGCCAGCGCATCGTTCGCCATCAGCGCCGCGCCCGCAATGCCAAGCAATTCCCGCCGGTCCATGCATCCCTCCGTTATTTTGGAAGGATGCTCGCGCAAGCCTACCCCGAAGACAAGCTACCCTGCCATTTGGCCACCGAGGCAGACGCCAGGGCGTTGGCCACGGCATTGGTGCCGGTGCGCCCCATGTCGAGGAAGTGGTCCACGCCCAGGATCAGCACGATGCCGGCTTCGGGAATGTGGAAGTAAGGCATCACCGCCGCCACGATCAGGATGCCGGCGCGCGGCACGCCCGCGATGCCCTTGCTGAGGATGAACAGCATGAACAGCATCTGCGCCAGCGCCCAGCCGCCGAGCGGCACGTCATAGGCCTGGGCCACGAACAGCGCCGCCCAGGTGCAGTAGCACATCGAGCCGACCAGGTTGAAGGAATAGCCCAGCGGCAGAACGAGCGATGCGATGCGGTTGGGCACGCCGAATTCCTCCAGCCGCGCCAGCAGGCTGGGATAGACCGCTTCGGAGCCGGCGCTGATCGCCTTCACCACCGCCGGCTGGCGGATGGCGGTGAGCAGCTGTTTCAGCGTCCTGCCGCCCAATACCGCGCCGCCCGCCGCCAGCAGCAACAGCCACATGCCGGCCAGCGCGACATAAAAGCCGCCGACATAGCTGGCGTAGTGAAAGATGATGTCTACACCCTGCTGTGCCAACGCTACAGCCACCGCGGCGAACACCGCCAATGGCGCCAGCAACATCACGTAACCCGTCATCTTCAGCATGAGCTGCGACACCCCTTCCGCCAGCGCCAGCAGCGGCTCGCCTTTTTCGCCCATGCGGGCGATGGCGACGCCGGCGACCAGGGCGAAGACCACGATCTGCAGGATCTCATTGCTGGCCATGGCATCGATGATGGAGGTGGGCACCAGGTGGCTGACGAAGCCGGACAGGGTCAGCGGCGCCGTGGAAATCGCCGTGCCCGCAGCTGCCGTCATATGCATGCCGGCGCCGGGGCTGAGAATTTCGGCGGCGGCCAGCGCCACCAGGATCGCCGCCACCGAGGCGATGACGAACCAGACCATTGCCTGCAACGCGATGCGGCCCACCGTGGCGGTGTCGCGGATGCGCCCCACGCCGGTCAGCAAGGTGGAAAACACCAGCGGCGCAATGATCATGCGGATGGCGCGCAGGAAGATGGTGGCCAGCAGGCCCAGCCCGTTGATCACCGTCGTCAGGGTGGCAGGATCGGTGATGGCGGCATGGAGGGCCAGGCCCGTCGCCACCCCCAGCAGCATCGCCGCCAGCACCCACAATGTCATGCCGCGCATAGCTGCCCCGCCCATCAAGGACAAAAGGCTAGCACGACACGGACGGGATCAGAGGCGGCAGATTGGCGCGAACCGATCAGATTTTCTGATCGTACTCACCCACTTCGGGGTGCTTGCCCAAACGCGCGTCAATGTCGGCGAAGATTGCCCGCATATTGGCCTCGGACGCCGGGCTTTCCACCACCACCACCAGCGACGGCTTGTTGGATGAGGCCCGCACCAGGCCCCAGGTGCCGTCTTCCAGGGTGACGCGCACGCCATTGACAGTAACGACGCTGACGATTTTCTGGCCCAGCAGCGTTTCGCCCTTGTCCTTCAGCGCGGTGTATTCCTTCGTCATCGCTTCCACGACAGCATATTTTTTGTCGTCGGGGCAGAAGGGCGCCATGGTGGGCGAGCCCCAGCTTTGCGGCAGGCCGTCATACAGTGCCGACAATTTCGCGCCCGCGCCCGCCTTGTCCAGCATCTCCAGCACCTGGATGCCGGCGACGATGCCGTCGTCATAGCCATGGCCGATGGGGGGATTGAAGAAAAAATGTCCGGACTTTTCAAAGCCCGCCAGCGCGCCCAGCTCGGCGGTGCGGCGCTTGATGTAGCTGTGACCGGTCTTCCAGTAATCGGTCTTGACGCCATTGGCCTTGAGCACCGGATCGGTCAGGTAAAGCCCGGTGGATTTCACATCCACCACGAACTGCGCATTCTTGTGGGTGGCGGAAAGTCCGCGCGCCAGCATCACGCCGATCTTGTCGGCGAAGATTTCACGTCCCTTGTCGTCCACCACGCCGCAGCGGTCGCCGTCGCCGTCAAAGCCCAGACACAGGTCGGCGCCCTGTTCCTTCACCGCCACGCCCATGGCGTGCAGCATTTCCATGTCTTCGGGATTGGGATTGTATTTGGGGAAGGTGAAATCCAGCTCGGTGTCCATGCCGATCACCTCGGCGCCGATGCGGCGCAGGGCTTCGGGCGCAAAGGCGCCGGCCGTGCCGTTGCCGCAGGCTGCGATCACCTTGATGGGACGCGACAGCTTGTGGCCCTTGGTCACCGCCTGCAGATAAGTCTCGCGCATATCGGGCACCGCGACATAGGCGCCGCCGGGCCGTTCCTTGCCCAACCCCTCCAGCACGATCTTCTTGATGGCGTTGATCTCGTCCGGGCCGAAGGTCAGCGGCCGCTGGGCGCCCATCTTCACGCCGGTCCAGCCATTCTCATTATGACTGGCCGTGACCATCGCCACCGCGGGACAGTCCAGCGCGAATTGCGCGAAATAGGCCACCGGCGACAGCGCCAGGCCGATGTCATGCACTTCGCAGCCGGCCTGCAGAAGCCCGATGGTCAGCGCCTGCTTTATCGAAAGGCTGTAGGAGCGGTAATCATGGCCGGTGACGACTTTCGGCTGCACACCGATATCGTGCAGATAGGTACCCAACCCCAGGCCCAGCGCCTGGATGCCCAAGAGATTGATCTCCTTGCCGAACAGCCAGCGCGCGTCATATTCGCGAAAGCCATTGGCGGTGACCAGCGGCAGATTTTCGTAATCGGCGGTGTTGGGGACTAGGTCAGAACGGGGCTTGATCATGGGGCTCGGTTGCTGGATGCGGGAGGGTTTTAGCGGTCCCGCACTCCGGGCTCAACCAATGGTTTCAGCCCGGATCATGCGGTCCCAGACTGCCGTCCGGCCGCCCCAATCGCGGATTGGAGATATCGAAAGTCTCGAAGCCGCATTGCGGACAGACCGGTATCAGGGCGCCCTGTGAGATGGGCGTGACCTGATGGCAGCGTTCGCAGCGATAGTTGGTGGACTCGCGCGCGATTTCGCCGGTTTTCTCGCTCATGACAGGGCCAGGCCTCAAAACTCGTTAGCCAACGCGGCGGCGATGGCTGCGTTCCCGCGGCCGCTGTTTTTCACGAAGGCCGGCCTGTATAGTTCGCCGATGGACGTTCTCGCAAAATTGTCCCTGCCCGAATTGCAAAAGGGCTGGGTGTGGCTGGTCGGCGCAGGCCCCGGCGATCCCGGATTGATCACAGCCTTAGGGCTGCGGGCGCTCTCGCAGGCCGATGTCATTCTATATGACGCGCTGGTGGATGAGACGCTGCTGACCCTGGCGGCGGGTGAAAAAATCTACGCCGGCAAGCGCGCGGGCGTGCGCAGCTGCAAGCAGGACGAAATCTCCGATCTTCTGGTCACCCTGGCCAAAGAGGGCAAGCGCGTGCTGCGGCTGAAGGGCGGTGATCCTTTCGTGTTCGGCCGCGGCGGCGAGGAAGCCCAGGCGCTTGCCCGCGCCGGGGTGCCCTTCCGCATCGTGCCCGGCATCACCGCCGGCATTGGGGGCCTGGCCTATGCCGGCATTCCCGTCACCCATCGCGACACCAACCACGCCGTCACTTTCATCACCGGCCATGGTGCCGACGGCAAGCTGACCAAACTGGACTGGGCGGCGGTGTCGCGTGGCGCACCGACCCTGGTGCTCTACATGGCGCGCAGGTTCGCAGGCGAGATCGGCCAGGCGCTGCTGGCGGCGGGACGCGATGCGAGCGAGCCTTGCGCCATCGTCGCCAATGCCGCGCGCGCCGATCAGAAGGTGATCGTCACCAGCTTGAGCGGGCTGGCTGCCGCCGCGGAGACTGCGCCAGCGCTGTCCATCATCGTGATCGGCGAGAATGTGAAGCTGGCCGGCGAACTCAGCTGGCTGGCAAAGACGACTGCCTGAGCCGTTCGGGCAGTTTTTCCATCACGGCGCGGCGCTCGGTATCGCTCATCGAGAACCAGGCCCCGATTTCCTCCAAGGTCCGCCCGCAGCCCAGGCACAGGCCGCTGCCGGGATCATAGGTGCAGATTTTGACGCAAGGGCTCTCCATAGCCTTGTATTACCACTGGTTTTGCTCGAACCGGTACGATTGCCTTAACCGTGGCTTAACAGCGCTTCTCTAGGCTGCACGGGCAGTTTCGGAAAAATTCCCATGGCGAAGGCGCAGTTCCACAAGAACCAGCGGGTTTACGTCAAGCCGGTCGGCACCTGGGCGCTGATCGAGCATGTCGTGCCCCATTGGGCCAAGGGCCTGGATGAGCCCATCCGCATTCACTACGACGTGGGCCTGGGCCGCGAATTCGCCGCCGAGGAATTGCTCAGCGAAGAACCGCTGGGCGACAAGACGCCCACCGACGCGCAGGTCTGGCGCGTGGTGCGGGCGCGCAACAAGTGGCAGCCCGCCGAAGATTGCGCCCGTCATCCGGTGCCGGGCACTTATCCGGTGGTGATCACCGGCGAAGCGGAATGGGGCGGCTGGCGCGTGCCGGGCGCCGAATACGATCTGGATCCCGCCAAGATGGAAGAGCAGGCCCGCCTGATCGCCAGCGCGCCGCGGCTGGCGGCCTTCGCCATG
>Ga0193716_1001437_pt1 | contig 13852 bp, 12 predicted proteins | sample U2c1metaG_FD_145901 | JGI IMG/M metagenome (GOLD analysis project Ga0193716, IMG submission 145901) | Soil microbial communities from a riparian zone of the East river system, Colorado, United States - U2c1 | ecosystem: Environmental > Terrestrial > Soil > Riparian zone | place: USA: East River...
AGCATCCTGCTCCAGCGCCACAACCTCGGCGGCCAACCGCGCCAGAACGGCGGCGGAATAGCCGGTGGCGCAGCCCACATCCAGCACCCGGTCGGTGGGTTTGATCTCGGCCAGTTGCAGCAGCTTGGCGAAGCTGCGCGGGTCCAGCAGATAGCGCCCCTGCGCCACCGCCACCGGCACGTCGGCATAGGCCAGGGCCCGGGCGGAGCTGGGCACGAACTTCTCCCGCGCCACGGCGCTCATGGCCGCCAGGATCCGCGGATCGGTGACATTGGAGGAGCGGATCTGGGCTTCGACCATGTTGAAGCGCGCGGACTCGGACATGGAAAACCCTCGAAAAATCTGTTGGGCGCTTATAGGCCGCGCCGCCCCTGGCCACAACGCGCCCTGTTGTCCCTGCGCCCACCGGTCTGCTATAGCCGCCAGCCGCGCGCTGACCTTTGGGTCCGGCGCACTGTCTGAGGCCACGTGGCGGAGTGGTTACGCAGAGGATTGCAAATCCTTGTATCCCGGTTCGATTCCGGGCGTGGCCTCCACAACCATCCGCTTTATTGCTCTTGGTCGCGCTGATTCGGCGCGGCTGCCCGCTTTTTGCTCAGCCGGAGGAACTTTTTCCGCTTTTTCCGTCAGGGTTAAGGGGTTGTTAACCGTGGCTGGGTCATCCTCCCAGCGTCTTCCTTGAAGACACCCCACCATTACCCAACGCCTTGGGGCCGGGATCACTCCCGGCCTCATTTTTCTTTATGAGGGCGGGGTATAGGCGGCCCGCGGCCGCGAATTTCCCGCTTGGTTTAGAAGTCTGGACGCGCTAAGACCCGCCTCCTTGCTGTGTTCCTCGGTAGCTCAGTGGTAGAGCAATCGGCTGTTAACCGGTTGGCCGCAAGTTCGAATCTTGCCCGGGGAGCCAATTTTCCAATCCGCCGCATGACGAAAATGTCGTTGGACAGCCACCAGGCCGTCCGGCTGAACTGCACCCCGTTTCATCGCTGAGTCTTCATGTCCCGACACGTCATTACCCTCGTCTCCTGCGCCGCACTCTTGGCGCCCGCCGCCGCCGGCGCCCAGGACAAGCCGATTTCCGTCTATTTCCGCCCCGGCAATGTGCAGCAGCTGAACGACGCCATCGTCGTGGCGCTGTCCCAGCCGCCCTTCCAGCTTGCCACCAAGATCACGCCCACCACGCTGGTGGTTTCCATCCCGGACAAGGTCGAGGCGGAACGCGGCCGGGTCAGCGGCGTGACCTGGACCTTCAACGCCGTGTTCAGCCGCGATGGCGATTCCAAGGGCTACAGCCAGGAAAGCTGCAACGAATCCGAGATCGCGGAATGCACCGATCAACTGCTGAGCGATATTCGCAGCGCCGCCGGCGCCGGGCCGTAAGCCCTAGCGGAAGCGCGCGCTTCTGTGCGCCGCGTCATCCTGTTCCGTCACCGGTTGGGACTTGCCCTCGATCACCAGGCGCCGCTCGAACTTTCCGCCGACCGAACCGCCGGGCTCGATCTTCAAATTCTTGTATTTGAGCATGGCCGACAAGACGCCACCGCTGCGCACGAAAATACTGTCGCAGACGATATTGGCGCGCACATTGCCTAGTACGGTCAGGTTGCGGCAGAAAATAACGCCACGGACCCGCCCGGTCTTTTCGATGGTGACGTTTTCGGCAAAGACCAGCCCGTCGATCTGCCCATGGATGAAGGCGTTGCGGGTGATCAGCTTGCCGTCAATGCCGGTGCATTCGTCGATGATCGTGAAGCTGCCCCTGCCGCTGTCGACCTTGCTGGGAGGAAAGTTCGCCCAGTCATAGTCCGCAACTTCTTCTTCCTTCTGCGGCACATAGACGAGCGAACAATCGTAGGTCACCGGACAGGCACCCGTTTGCAAGTGGGAAAAAGGCGGGAAAAAGCCCGGCGCTATTCGGCGCCGGTCTTCAGGGCAACGACTTTCGCATCGGCCGCGCTCTGGGCGATCTTCTCGATCGTTCCCGCCAGCTCGCCGCCCTCTTCCACCATGATCTTGGAGTAGCTGACCGCGCCCGAAATGCTGCCGGTCGAGCGGACGATCAGCTTGGACTGGACCGTCAGGTGATCGCCCACGGTGCCGCGGACTTCGGCGGTTTCGACGCTGATCTGGCCCGAGACGTTGCCCGACTGGCCCACGATCAGGCTCTTGGCCTTCAGCACGCCCTCGAACTTGCCATCAACCGAGGCACAGCCCGGCACGGTCATGTCGCCTTTGAACTCGACACCAGCGCCAATGAAAATCGTCCCTTCGGAATCTTGCTCCGCAACTTTCTCGACCATTTTTGTCCCCAACAAACCTCGCCGCAAAGCCGCGGCGGGGTAACCCTAAGGGGCTGGAAAGAATGGTTCAAGAACGGGATTTGGACATGCTTAACCGCCGGGGCGCAACATGCGGTGTGGCCACCCTCAGCGCGCCTTGCGCCTGGTGGCAGGACCGTTACCGCCCTTGGCCTTGAGGCTTTTCTTCAGCGCCTCCATCAGGTCGATGACATTGTCGTCATCCACCGGCTCGGCGGTGACCAGCTTTTCGCCCTTTTCCTTGCGGCGGATCAGGTCGCGCAGCGCATTCTCGTAATTGTCCTCGAAACTCGAAGGCTCGAAGGCGCCTTCCTGCTGCTCGATGATCTTGCGGGCAATCTCGATCATCTGCTTGTTGGGCCGGGAGGCGGGGATGTCCGCGAAGGCGTCCTTGGGCTGTACCACTTCATCCCCCATGCGCAGGGTGTAGGCGATGATGCCCTTGTCACGGGCTTCCAGCGCCACCAGCCGCTCGCGGGTGTGCATCACCACCCGGCCCAGTGCGATACGGCCGGTCTCGGCCAGCGCGTCGCGGATCACGGTATAGGCCTCGATCCCGCCCTTTTCGTTGGGCAGCAGGTAATAGGGATCATTCCAGTAAAGACGGTCGATCGCCTTCTCGTCGACGAAACGCTCGATCTCGATGGTCTTGGTGGATTCCAGCTTGACCGCGTTGAGCTCTTCGGTGGTCAGCACCACATAGTGGTTCTTGGAAATCTCATAACCCTTGACCAGGTCGGCGCGCTCCACCGGGCCGGTGTCGGGATCGGTCGGGATCATGCGGATGCGGTTGTTGGTTTCCGGGTTCAGCAGGTGGAAGGAGATATCGGAGGTGCGGCTGGTGGCGCCGTACAGCGCCACCGGACAGGAAACCAACGACAGGCGCAGGCTGCCCTGCCACATCGGCCGGGCCGACAGATGCGGCTCGTTGGAGTTGGCCGGCTTGTGGTGGCCGTGGCGGACTGCCTTGGTATGGGCGGCCGCTTTCTTCTTCGGGGCGGCTTTGGCTTTCTTTTTGGCTGCCATGGGTTTTTCCTTCAGATGCGGAACGGAAACGCCGTGCGGGAACTATGTTTCCACAGGGGTAGGATTGCCATGGCCGCCAGCAAGAAAACCGCGAAGAAGCCTGCCAAAAAGAGCCTCGCCCGCAAGGCGCTGGAAAAGTACCAGTCCATGCGGGATTTCAAACTCACCGCCGAGCCCAGCGGGGCGGCGCCGGTGGCCGCCGGCAAACAGCTGCGTTACGTCATCCAGAAGCATGCCGCGACCCGGCTGCACTACGATTTCCGGCTGGAGCTCAACGGCACCTTCCGTTCCTGGGCAGTGACGCGCGGGCCGTCGCTGGATCCGGCGGACAAACGCCTGGCGGTCGAGGTGGAAGACCATCCCCTCGATTACGGCGACTTCGAAGGCACCATCCCCAAGGGCCAGTATGGCGGCGGCACGGTGATGCTGTGGGATCGTGGCTTCTGGGCGCCGGAGGGCGATCCCGACAAGATGCTGGCCAAGGGCGACCTGAAGTTCGTCCTCGAAGGCGAGAAGCTGCACGGAAGCTGGGTGCTGGTGCAGATGAAGAACGACAAATACAAATCCAAGCGCAACAACTGGCTGCTGATCAAGCACCACGACAAATATTCCAAGGACAGCGATGGCGAAGCCATCCTCAACAAGGATCATTCGGTCGCCTCGGGCCGTGCCATGGGCGCGATCGAAAAAGGCACCGGCGCCAAGCCCAAGCCCTTCATGCGCGCCAAGGCGTTCAAGGCCAACGCAATTTGGAATTCGAAAAGCCGCAAGGATGATGATGCCGAAGAACCCGCGCCGGTGGTGAAAACCAAGAAAGTGTCTTCACTGCCAAAATTCGTAGAACCCCAACTTGCCCGATTGGTGGACCAACCGCCCTCAGGTGCGGGCTGGGTGCATGAGGTCAAGTTCGACGGCTATCGCATGCAGTTGCGGGTGGAGGACGGCAAGGCCCGCCTGCTCACCCGCAAGGGCCTGGACTGGACGCGAAAATTTTCCGCCATCGCCGCGGCTGCCGCCAAACTGCCCGACTGCATACTCGATGGCGAAATATGCGCTTTGGATCACAATGGCGCGCCGGACTTTGCGGCGCTGCAGGCCGCCTTATCGGACGACAAGTCCGATCCGCTGATCTTCTTTGCCTTTGACTTGCTGTTCGCCGATGGCGAAGACCTGCGCGCCCTGCCCTTGTCCGCCCGCAAGACGCGGCTGGAGGCGTTGCTGAAGCGTATCAAAAGCGACACCCATCTGCGCTTTGTCGAGCATTTCACCAGCGGGGGCGAAGCGGTGCTGCTGTCGGCCTGCCGCATGAATCTGGAAGGCATCGTGTCCAAGAAGACGGATGCGCCTTACGCCTCGGGCCGCGGCGACAGCTGGACCAAATCCAAATGTCGCGCCGGGCATGAAGTGGTGATCGGCGGCTGGAGTACGACGGCAGGGAAATTCCGTTCCCTGCTGGTGGGTGTGCATCGCGGCCATCACCTGATCTATGTCGGCAGGGTCGGCACCGGCTATTCCGCCGGCAAGCTCCAGCAATTGCTGCCGCGGCTGAAGGAAAATGCAGCCAAGACCTCCCCCTTTACCGGCGAGGGAGCGCCCCGACAGGAACATGGCGTCAACTGGCTCAAACCCGAGCTTGTGGCGGAAATCGAGTTTGCCGGCTGGACCGGCGATGGCATGGTGCGCCAGGGCGCGTTCAAGGGCCTGCGCGCCGACAAGCCTGCGGACGAAGTGAAGGCGGAGCGTGCCGTGACAAACAAGAAATTGGCGGAGCCGAAAGCCAAGAAAGCGCCGACGTCGAAATCAGCAAGTTCGAAAAGCGCGGTGGTGATGAACATTCCCATCTCCCATCCGGACAAGGCGCTGTGGCCGGACGCGGGCGACGGCAAGCCCGTGACTAAGCTGGAACTGGCGCGATATTACGAAGCCGTCGGTGAATGGATGTTGCCGCATATCAAGGGCCGGCCCTGCTCCATCGTGCGCGCCCCGGACGGCATCAAGGGCGACCAGCATTTCTTCCAGCGGCATGCCGGCGCGGGCCAGTCCAGCCTGTTCACCCAGGTCAAGGTTTCCGGCGATCGCAAACCCTATCTACAGATCGACCGCGCCGAAGCACTGGTGGCGGCGGCGCAGGCCGGCGGCTTGGAACTGCATCCGTGGAATTGCGCGCCCGGCCAGCCCGATGTGCCGGGCCGCTTCGTCTTCGACCTCGATCCCTCACCCGACTTGGGTTTCGACGATGTGATCGTGGCGGCGAAGGAATTGCGCGAACGGGTGGAAAAACTCGGCCTGGTCTGTTTCGTCAAGACCACCGGCGGCAAGGGCCTGCACGTGGTGACGCCCTTCGATGCCGGCAAAAACATCGGCTGGCCTGAGGCCAAGTCCATCGCGCGGGAAATCTGCGCCCGCATGGCCGCCGACAGTCCGGACAAATATCTGGTCAACATGTCCAAGGAAAAGCGGCGCGGAAAAATCTTCCTCGACTATCTGCGCAACGACCGCATGGCCACGGCGGTGGCGCCGCTGTCACCGCGCGCCCGCGACGGCGCCACGGTGTCCATGCCGCTGGAATGGAGCGCCATCAAAAAGGGCCTCGACCCCAAGCGCTTCACGGTTCGGACAGTTCCGGCGCTGATCGCCAAAAGCACAGCCTGGAAGGACTATGCCAAGTCCGAAAAGCCGTTGCTGCCGGTCTTGAAAAAGCTGGCCGGCAAATGATCAGTTGCGCCGCCACACCGCGTAATAGGGCTGGTTGGACAGGGTGGCGTTGAAACCGGGATACAGCCAGGCCTGGGTTTCATTCTTCAGCACGAAATAATATTGCAGCGGATAAGGCGAATTGGTGTAGTCGCCCGGAATGGCGGCACGCAAACTGTCGCCTTCCTGCGACATGGGCATGGATCGCCAGCGCTCACCGTGATTGACGTGGCGGTAGAACAATTGCACCGACACGCCCTCACCGGCCGTCAGCACCAGCGGCAGGTCCGAGCCAGGCCGGAAACGGTCCGTCGCCAGATGCCGCACAGCCGAGACCGGCCGCGGCACCGGCGTCAACACGCGCGCGATCATGTCCCGTGGATCGTCGGGCGGCGTCTTGTTGTCCGTATACGCGCGTTCCATTGCCGCGATATCGGCATCAATCGCCGGCAGCCGGTCCAGCCAATGGCCATGGCGCTGGGGGATGTCGCCATAGGCGATATTGGGGCGATAGACCTTGGCCGCGCGCTCGGCCATCAGTCTCCAGGTGGTGCGCGCGTTCCTGTATTGGTTATGCGCCTGTGTCCACACATCGCGGTCATGCACCTGCCGCCAGATGGCATATAGCAATCCGGCGCGCAGCTTGCTGGCGAAAAAGTTCGCCAGTCCCCACTGGATCAGGACATCGTCTTCCAGCCGGGCGAATTTCGCGCCGCCGGCGCCCTGGGTGCGGGCCTCCTGCAATGCCTGCGCCGCCGTCTTGGCATTTTCCTCCAGCAGCCGGGCGACTTCCGCGGGGGAATATTTCGGACTGGTGCGCCGGGCCAGCAGATCGTCGGCATGTTCGGCAATGGAGGAGAAAAGCTGCGGGTCCAGCGGGCTGACATTGGCGAAGATGCGCGGCGCCGGCGTGTCGCTGTAGGGATAAGGCGCGCCGCCTTCCACGATGGGCTGGTTGGTGTACATCTCCGGCCAATAGGCATGGTTGGAGGCGGACGCCATGTGCGCGCTGGTGACAAGCGGCAACACACGGCTGGCCGCGGTGAGCGCGCGTTCCGCCGCATCGGCGCTGGCGCTGAATTGCCGCTTCAGGCTGCGCCGCCAACTATCGGGCGTCGCCTCGGGATTGTAGAGCAGCCGTCCCCACAGCCGATAACTCTCCGCGAACTTGCGCCAGTCCTTGGTCTCGTCGGCACCGACGTAGGCATTGCGCCCGCCCGCATGGCCTGAGCCTTCCCGGCCCTTGAAAGTCAGCGGTTCGCAGATTTCCAATCCCGCCGCGCCGCAGAAATTCGCCGAGCGTCCCAGCGCCGCGGCCAGCGCGGGATCGGCCGACAGCAGGTGGCGCTGGCTGCCGGGCCAGAGGCGGTACAGAATGTCGAAGCTGCGTCCCTCCTGGTACAGATCGGCATAACCATAGCGAGTGAAACGCCGCTCGCCATTGGAGACATTGAACACGCCCTGCTCCATGCGCGCCGGGTTGGGAATTTCCAGCTCGCGGATATCGGCCTGGTGATAGCCCAGGCTCTGATGTTCGGCGGAATATTTTGGCCCGACCTTTACCGGCTGGCCGGTCTTGACCGCCATGTCGATCATGATCTGGTTGATGCCCTTGGCATGCATCTCGATCTCGACCTTGCGCCCGCACTTGGCGATGGCCTCGAACAGGGTCTGCCAGAAGGGATAGGTGCCTTCGGGCACGCCACTTTCGCCATGCACCCGCAAGGTGATCCCGGTGATCTGGGGACATTCCTTCAACAGGATCGCCAGCGCATCGCGGCTATAGGCGGCACCTCGCACCCAATCCGCCTGATCGCTCGCTTCAAGTCCGCTGATCACGTGGTCGGAATGCGGACTGTCGGTCCAGCGCCAGGCATGGGTCCAGAGACCGAGTTGGAAATCCAGACCGCGCGCTCCGGCCTCGGCCGCGATGAATTTCAAGGTGTCGAGATTTTTGTTGCGCTCGCCGGCGGCAAGCGCGGGCGTGATCTTCACCGGATAGCCGGGCACCTCGACCAGGTAAGGATAGGGGAAATGCAGGTAATCGCCGGTAACGCCCTTGGGAAAATCGTAGCCGAAGCCCAGCGCAAAATTGAACCGGTTGAAGCGCGCCGCCACCAGCATGTCGAGATAGTCGCGCCAGCCCTGGCGGTCATAGAACCAGGCCTTGTCCTCGATCTCGCTGAGGAAGGGCCGTGCTACGCTGCGCACCCGGTTGGGCGAAGTCTCCTCGATCCGCTCTCCCAGATGCAGTGCCACCGGTCCGCCGAATTCCACCCGTTCGGCCAGCTCGTGCAGTGCGTAGACAAAACCGCGCACATCGGTGGCCGACACCAGCAGCGCGGGATGGCTCTGGACCTCGCCAGGCACCAGACGCAGGCAATCGGGTGATGCCCAGCCCGTGGCTGCGGGAGGAAATCCTTGCGACAGCGGCGCCCCCGCCGCGGCCGCGATGATCACCAGGCCTTTGGCCTTGGCGATGTCGGTCACCAGTTTCAGCTTCACCCCATGCGCCGCCAGCGCCGCAGAAAGCTTTTTCACCGCCAGTCCCACCGGCGCCGAAGCCGCAGGCCCGCTTGCATCGCGCAGCAACGACACATCGCCCGCAGCGGCCAGGGCCGGCGTGATTTCGGCGGCGGGCACCGCGCCCAGCAGTTTGAGAAAATTGCGGCGATGCGGGGACACAGGCTTCATCCAATTCTCCACCGGCAGCGTCGCGGGAGACTATCGGCATCGCCCGCCCCACGCTACAAGGGCGCCATGATGCGATTTGCGTTTGCCGGCGTGATTTTGTTTTGCGGTGCGGCACAGGCCGCGCCCGCCCACCAGGACTGGATCGTCCGTCACCAGCCCGACCGCTTCATGGACCGGGTGATGATGGAAGCCTGGGCCGATGCCGACAAGGGCCCGGCGCGCATGGAGCTTTATTGCGACACCGAGAACGGCTTTCGCGTGATGTTCATGCCCCACCGCGCCCTGATGCCGGAAGGCCCTGCCCGGTTGGTTCTGACGATCGACGATGCCAAGCCCGTCACCTTGAACGGCGCCGCCTTTGGCGATGACGATACCGATGTGGTCACTGTCTATGGCACGGCGCGCATTCAGGGCGCCTTGGTGAATGGCCGCCATGTCACCGCCCATTTCCTGGGCGGCGAAGGCAAGACTGGCGACGACGCTTTCACTTTCGGCAACCTGGCGGCCGAGCGGACGACCCTGATGAAAGTATGTCCCGTCCGATAGCCCCGCTCTAGATCACCGCGGCCAGCGCCAGCGACAGCAGCAGGCCCATCACCGAGATGATGGTCTCCATCACCGACCAGGTCTTGAACATGTCGGGCAGGTTCATGCCCATATATTCCTTCACCAGCCAGAAGCCCGCATCGTTGATGTGGGAGAAGAACAGCGAGCCCGAGCCGATCGACAGCGCCAGCAGCGCCGGATTGAGCCCTGGATTGGCGCCCACCGTCGCGGCCATCAGTCCGGCCGCCGTCACCGTCGCTACCGTCGCCGAGCCCGTGGCCAGGCGGATGATCACGGCCGTGAACCAGCCCAGCAACAAGGGGCTCAGATCCACCATCTGGGACGCGTGGGCGATGGTGGTGCCCAGCCCGACATCGATCAGCATCTGTTTCAGCGCCCCGCCGGCGCCGATGATCAGCATGATGGCGGCAACCGGCGGCAAGGCATCGCCCAGCAGCTTGCCGACCGTCTTGGTGTCCTTGCCGATAAAGAATCCGAAGGTGAACATGGACAGGATCACCGCCAGCAGCAACGCCACCAGAGGATTGCCGATGAACTCGAACAGGGTGCGGGCCGGATGGCCGGCCGGCAGCAGCAGATCCACCGCCGCCTTGCCCAGCATCAGCAGGATGGGAAACAGGATCGTGGCGATGGTGACGCCAATGCCGGGAGGACGGAAGCGGTCGTCGCTGCGGGTCAGGCGCGACACCAGATCCACCGGCGGCGACGCACTGGCGCGCGGCGCGATGAAATAGGTGAACAGCGGCCCCGCCACGATGGCGATGGGAATGGACATCAAAAGGCCCAGTATCAAGGTGGTGCCCAGGTCTGCCTTGAGTGCATCGATCGCCACCATCGGGCCGGGGTGCGGCGGCACCAGCGCATGCAGCACCGAAATGCCCGCGAACACCGGCAGGCCGGCCAGCAGATAAGGATTGCCCTTCAGCCCGCCGGAATTCTTGGACAGGCTGGCGCCGACATTCAGGATGATCGGCATCATCAGCACCACGCCGGCTTCGAAGAACAGCGGCAGGCCCAGGATCATCGCCACACCGCCCATGGTCCAGGGCACCAGCCGCGGTCCGCCGATTTTCAGCAAGGTCGAAGACACCCGCTCGGCCCCGCCGGAGCTCGCCAGCAACTCGCCGAACATGGCGCCCAGCGCCAGCAGCACGCCGACATTGGCCAAGGTCTCGCCAAAGCCGATGCGGAAACTTTTCAACACCTGATCGGTGGAAGCGCCGGCCCACAGGCCCAGCACCAGGGCGCCGATTACCAACGCGGGAAAGGGATGAACCTTGAAACGCGCAATGGCCACCACCACCGCCAGAATGACGATAAGCGCGGTGGCAAGCAGAAACAGGTCGTGCTGTGACATACGCAAATCCCCCCGGATGATGCGACTCGGCCAGGCATTCCCGGTCCGCCAGGGGACGCTATCACATCTGTTAGTGAGGCAAAGGCCGTGCGCGGATGTGCGATTTCGAACGCTGGCGCAGGTTTATGCTAGCCACGTCCCGTATACACCCGCACCCCGGTATCGGGGAGCCAGACTCCTGCCGGCAGCTTGCCGCTCTGCCAGAACACGTCGATCGGCATGCCGCCGCGCGGATACCAGTAACCGGCAATGCGGATGAACTTGGGTTTGCAGGCCTGTAGTACGCGCTTACCGATCTGAAGCGTGCAGTCCTCGTGGAAGGCGCCGACATTGCGGAAGCTGCCCAGGAACAGTTTCAGCGACTTGGACTCAACAAGAGACTTGCCCGGCACATAGTCGAGCACGAAATGGGCGAAGTCCGGCTGGCCGGTGATGGGGCACAGGGTGGTGAATTCCGGCGCCGTGAACCGCACCAGATAATCGCTGCCCACATGCGGGTTGGGAACCACGTCCAGTTTTGCTTCTTGGGGCGAAGCGGGCAGTTTGACGGCGCGGCCCAGTTGAAGATTTTTCTTGGCCATCGCGTCAGCCTTCATAGACACAAGCTTGGTGATAGGACGGACGGCGCAGCTTCACCCGCACCACTTCGGGCAGCGCCGCCTTGGCGCGCACGAAAATATACTTGGCGAGATTTTCCAAAGTGGGAATGCCGAGCTCTTCGATCTCGTTCAGCAGCCGGTGATCCAGGGTTTCGCGGATCGCCTTCAGCGCCCTGTCCACTTCTCCGAAGTCGCGCAGGAAACCGGTCGCCGGGTCTATCTCGCCGCGCAGGGTGACTTCGGCATAAAAGGAATGGCCGTGCAGGCGGCGGTTTTCCACCGCGCCATTGCCCAGATAGTGGGCCGCGTCAAAGCCGAATTCCTGGCTGAGTTCTACCATTGGCGGGCATATCGGCTTTTGGGCCCTTTTGGTCAAGGATTAACGCGAAAAGCTATTGGTCAGGCCGGCAAAGCGGGCGACAATGCCGCCATGATCAAGAATCCCTTTGCCCGTACCCTGATCGGCTGGCTGATCGAGCCCTTGGCCGCCGTCCTGCTGGTGGTCGGTGCCACCACGGCCCTCGCCCAGCCCTTCTATATTCCGTCCGGCTCGATGGAGCCGACCCTGCAGATCGGCGACACCTTGCTGGGCACCAAGTTCGCCTATGGCTACAGCCGCTATTCCCTGCCCTATGCGATGGGCCCGGCCTCGGGCGCGCGGCTGTTCGGCAAGCTGCCGGCGCGGGGCGATGTGGTGATCTTCCGCCTGCCGCGCGACACCAAGACAACCCTGATCAAGCGGGTGATCGGTCTGCCCGGCGACCGCATCCAGATGATCCATGGCCGTCTGGTGATCAATGGCGCGATCGTGCCGCTGCAAGCCGCCGGTACCGGCAAAGTCGAAGACAGCCGCGGCAACCTGGACGAGATCGCCCGGTTCACCGAGACCCTGCCGGGCGGGGTGAAACACACCATCTTCAAGGCCGGCTGGGACGGTCCGCTGGACGACACCAGGGTCTTCACCGTGCCGGCCAACTGCATCTTCGCCATGGGCGACAACCGGGACAATTCCCTGGACAGCCGGGTGGCACAGGAAGATGGCGGCGTCGGCTATGTCCCGGCGGAGAATCTGATGGCGCGGGCCGATGTGATGCTGGGCTCCTACGACTATCTCAACGCCCATTCCGTCGGGACCTGGCTGAGCCAGATTCGCCTGTCGCGGTTCCTGCGCCTGATTTAGCCCCAAAAATGACTGTGACACTTGGCGCGGCGGTCATTATTGCGTCGCCGTCATGGCCCATGCTAACTGGCGGCGCGCCGCGTGAGGTGACTCGCGCTTGTGCAAAATAATACAGATAATTCAATAGCTTAATACAACATCACCGGCAAGTTGGCGCGTGTGTGTGCCAGAGCCGCAAAGGACCAAAGTTGCGAGCGAAAAGGCGGAAGGCGGACTGGCGGGGCGTTACGCCAATGCCTTGTTCGAACTGGCCCAGGACCAGAAGGCCGTGGACGTGGTGAGCGCCGATCTGGCGAGCCTGCGCCGGGCGCTGGAAACCAGCGCCGACCTGACCCGCCTGGTGCGCTCGCCGGTGTTCAGCGCCGAGGATCATGCCCGGGCCCTGAAGGCGATCCTGGACAAGATGGGCGCCAACGTCCTGACCACCAAGTTCGTGCTGCTGCTGGCCGAAAAGCGCCGCCTGTTCGTGCTGACCAATATTATCTTCGCCTATGAGCATCTGGTCGCCAAATCGCGCGGCGAGACCGAGGCCGAAGTCACCGCTGCCCGCGCCCTCAGCGATGGCGAAATTACCGAACTCAAATCCGCGCTCAAGTCCAAGCTGGGCAAGGAACCGCGTCTTCACACCAAAGTTGATCCGACCCTGCTCGGCGGCCTCGTCGTCAAGGTCGGCTCGCGCATGATCGACTCTTCGCTTCGCACCAAGCTCGATGGCCTGCGTGCGGCGATGAAGGGGTAAGGAATGGTCCGCGGCCGCGCCAGCGGCGGCGGACAAAACGATCCTGCGGATCGTTTTGAATGACGAACGCCCGAGCGTAAGCGAGGGCCGGAAGAATTAGCCGCCTTGCTCCGTACCGGGTGAGGCAACAGAAATACGAATGAAGGAACCGAACATGGACATTCAACCCGCCGAAATCTCCGCCATCCTGAAGCGCGAGATCCAGAACTTCGGCGCCGAGGCGCAGGTCAGCGAAGTCGGCGAAGTGCTCAGCGTCGGCGACGGCATCGCGCGCGTCTTCGGCCTCGACAATGTCCAGGCCGGCGAGATGGTCGAGTTTCCGGGCGGCATCAAGGGCATGGCGCTGAATCTCGAGACCGACAACGTCGGCTGCGTGATTTTCGGCAACGACAGCACCATCAAGGAAGGCGACACCGTCAAGCGCACCGGCGCCATCGTGGAAGTGCCGGTTGGCAAGGCCCTGCTGGGCCGCGTTGTGGACCCGCTGGGCAATCCCATCGACGGCAAGGGCGAGATCAAGGGCGCCGCCGAAAAGCGCCGCGTCGACGTCAAGGCGCCGGGCATCATTCCGCGCAAGTCGGTGCATGAGCCGGTGCAGACGGGCCTGAAGGCCATCGACACGCTGATCCCGATCGGCCGCGGCCAGCGCGAGCTGATCATCGGCGACCGCCAGACCGG
>Ga0193716_1001439_pt1 | contig 13841 bp, 5 predicted proteins | sample U2c1metaG_FD_145901 | JGI IMG/M metagenome (GOLD analysis project Ga0193716, IMG submission 145901) | Soil microbial communities from a riparian zone of the East river system, Colorado, United States - U2c1 | ecosystem: Environmental > Terrestrial > Soil > Riparian zone | place: USA: East River...
AAACCTCTCGAGCAAATCGAGGGGTACGCTCACAGGCAGTGGGCTGGATCTCGAGACAAAAATCTTCTCGGCGTCCGGTCGAGGGAGAACGTTTTTCTTGACATCCCTTTTTATAGAACTCATTGAGCCCTGAGCAGGAAGATTTGGGGTGTTAAGGATGATTGGTCGGCCACTCGGAAGGTATCGACGTTTTTAGGCATCCATGACACTACGTGATAAACCCAATGCCCGATACTTCAAAGGGTCACTTGGGTTTGATCTATACGCTATGCTCGAGAGTGGAGGATTCATGAACACAAGCGATATCGTTGTCGCAATCGATGCTGAGATTGCGCAGTTGCAGAAGGTGAAGGCACTCTTGACGGGCACCGACCTCACCACGAAACGAAAGCCAGGCCGCCCAGCCGGCGTGGCCGCGTCCAACAAGGCAACGAGTTTCAATCCAGTGGAATTTGCGAAGAAAATCAAGCGACGCAGCATGAGCGCGGAAGGCCGTGCAAAGATCGCTGCAGCACAAAAGGCTCGCTGGGCAAAATCCAGGAAAGTTGCGAAAAAAGCTGTACACAAAGCTGCTTCAGGACCAGCCAAGAAGGCGGTGACGGCGAATGCGGTCGATCGGAAGACTGCTCAAGTGAAGAAAGCCACACAATTAAAGGCAGAGACAGCCGCCACTCCGGCGTCGTAGTTGAAAAGGAACCACTCTCCAGTTGGACCTTTCTAGCAAACGGGATAACTTCCGAGTAGACCAATCCGGAAGAAACTAATTCTGCTTACCCTCTCGGCGTTGGTCAGGCGGGAGGGACTGGCCCGACCAACGTTTCCTCGAGGACTATCGTGAATGCATTTCTTCAACGCGAATTGTAAGAAGATCCCAGCCGGCGATCTCGAACTCACTTCCGATTGGTTCCAGCTTCTCTTCCGCAAGATTACTCTGCCAGAATTTCGCTTCACCTGAACGTAACCACTTGAGCTGAGCTGTTCTTCTCTCGCCAGAAGCTCCAAAAAGTCTCACAATCCAAGCGGATCGATCTTCGCTTGGCTTGAAGGTCAACGCAAGTACGTCCGATGGCTCAATGCTTAGACATGAGTCGATTGGTTTTGCTGATGGGCTAACTGCCCGAACTTTGAGCGGCTCCGATAAACCGATGGCAAGTCTAGTGGCTGCCGCGGCGTCATAACGCGAATGCGGCCGCAGCGCGTAACGAAACGTAACCGGGCCTTCCTGATACGCGCGATAGTTCGTTCCCCAATGATTGTTCATCACCCATGAGAAGAACGTTTGGGTCGGCGCGATGCGCTTCCGCCATACGTTTGGGTTACGTTGCGAACCAAGCATCGTTGCGCTGATCTCCCCGACTTCAATAAGCGGAGCATCTTGGGTGACCCAAGTAACACCGACTTCATCGTTCGAGACGTCCACCCAGCGCCCGACCGGGAGCCAGTTCTTGCACGATCCGGGAAGTTGGTCGATCTCTGGCTGCATGTTGCCGAGCGCGATATCCACTCGCATTTTGCCATCTGATACTGCCAGAGGGTATGCGAACTGGATACTCTCTTTCGACCCACGTTGCGCGAACTCGTCTCCGGGCCCGCCTGAACCGGGATGAGGGTTCAACGCGGCGGGAAGTTTATCGACGGTGTTTGCTAGCTCGAGATAGTCGGCTCCGGCTACCAGCCGAATGCGCCGGCTGACGCTCTTGCAGGTCGGAGCGGAGGATTCGACAAGAACGGACACGACAAGTGGGCCATTCTCCTCGATTGTGATCTTCGCCGCGCCGCTAGATTGAACATGATCGACATCCTGCCCCGCAAGGAAAAGGAGTTGGTTCGCCCGATACGGCCCATCTGTCTTTACCAGATTGTGGGCGACAGATTGGAGGCGCAGTTCGGTGATGTCACCGGTTGCGGGATCAATCTTGGCGTGGACAATGCCGTTATCAAGAACGTTGTTCTTGAAAGACGCTGGCTTAGAAGGATGATGAGCTGCTTGCTTCGAAAAGGTATATCGCGAAGTCGAGAAAGCAGACATCTGCGACACAAGTACCGCTAACTCTCCGGATGCAAGCCTCTGTGACGGCAGCGGCTTGCCATCGTGACCACTGACGTGATCTCCCGCTTGCGATAGCTGCTGAGGAACATAAACAACTTCGCTGCGAACCCAGGAAGAGCTGTTGAATATCTCAATCTGCCCACCACGTGAGGTCTCGCTTGTTAGACCGACAGAATTCTCAATCAACTTCCGGGAAAGGCGCTCGGCATCCACCGCGAAGGCGCGCTTTACGTCCCATTGTTTCTTGACGAAAGGATTCTCTGAATCAGAGACACTGTTCCATGCGCCCCAAGTGTGTTCGGAGTAGAGCAACACATCGCGCCATGCCTCGGCATACTCCGCAACTTCGTAATCAGCTTTGTTCGTCACGGCTCGCAAAGCTTCGGCTTGGTTGATCCGATCTGCCGCATTACGGCTCATCCGCGTCTCAAGTGCTGAGGAGCCTGCACCATCTTCCCAGTAAGGCGTCAGGTCTCCGCGATACTGCGGTAGCTGGTTCCCGTAATGCTTCTCAAAGGCCGAGAATGCTGTACTAGTGGTGGCTATGGAGAAGCGAGGCCATTCGTACTTCTGATTCCAATCACGAATCCAATCACTCAACTCGGGGTCTGGCTCCGCGTTGTCGCCGTGACCCGACCAACGTATATAAGAGACGTCATATGGATACTGAATCTCGTCCATGCGGTCTTGGTATTTCGCGACGAGCTCAGAACCGAGCTTCATAACGTGAGAGAGGGCATACCCCGTCCAAGGGACCCAGAAGAGAATCTTCTCTTTGCCTGATGGCGAGACCCACCAGAAGGGCTTATCCTGCCAGGACACCATGAATGTGCCGATGCGATCGAAGTAGTTGGGCGCAGCCGAAAAATAGCGGATTCCCGCTTGCGACATGGCCGTCACTGTACCCCAGGAAAAACCAGGGACATCGCTCATCATCGCCGAATCCACCTTCACTCCGCATTTCTTACCCAGTTGTCCGGAGTAGTGGAACAATTGCAAGAGTTCCTCAGGGCGACAGAGCCCCGTAAGCTCGTTTGCGTAGGAGCCGTTTATTCCGATCCATCCCTTTTGCACTGCATCGCTGAGTTCTCGTCTATCACCCTCCGACCCGCGCTTCATGTAGAGGTCGGCACCCCAAAGAACCTCAAGGTTCCAGACGAACCTCGCTCCTTCGGGATAGTCTTTCGTCTTGCGTGCAAGCTCGATGCCGCGTGTGATGTTGCGGATCTGCTTCGCTTCGACATCGGCTTGCAGATCGGTATACCCGAGGTCATGATGCGAATGCGGCAGCACGTAGATCTGCATCTGCCGTACCGGTTTCAGTTCGATTTCTTCTCGGACTTCTTTTCCGCCCAAATCGACGATGATTGTTAACCGTTGGTTGGATGTGACTGGCTTTACATATATCTCGAATGAAACTGCGCCTGCGGGAACATTGCGGCGATCGATCTCGGTGCCATCGAGTTTTGTCACCGCCGTGACGGTATCGCCAGGTTTTTCAATGCTGATTTGGATCGGCTGAACCAGCTTCCCGTCTTTTCGCAGCAGACCGCGGATAGGAATGACGGACGGATTCTTCGCGGTAGGCTGTTTTTCAGCCTGAGCCACAGACTTGTTGGGTAACAGCGCTCCACCGGCGGCCATAGTGAGACTTTTCAAAAGATCTCGACGTTTCATCTTTGCGCCCTCGGAGTCTCGCACTCACAAGCCGACTCCGGAATATACGAAGAAGGAGCATCGAAGCGGATGCTCCCTCTTAGGTTTCTGCCTACAATACTAGCTCTTCGGCCGTCTGGATGTGCTGGTGAACAATGCCGGCACGGCGATTCCGAAACCGTTCTGAAGCAATGACGAGGCGGAAGCCTCGTCGACCGGCAAGATCGAGAACTTTATGAAGGCTCTTCGCGGTCTCTGATCGAACGATCTGTCCCCTGAAGTCGGCCAGCAATCCAGGCGGCGCCGACCTCAACTATTGATTTCAGGGCAAAGCACGTTTCCAGACTGGACATGCTCGATTTGATACTCGGCGATTTAGCGTAATTCGAGAAACGCTCGCGGCTACATGAGCGTTTTTGGGTACTCATCGAACTCCGCATTCGCATTTCCCCGAATCTGGCAGATTCAACGAAGCAAGCGTTGCCAGAACCACAGCGCTAACAGCGCCCTCCGGCGCGTCAAGAGGTCACCAATGAGACCCGCCGCCAAAGCAGAGTTCATGATGCTTTATCGAACGGCGGAACGCAATCAGTGTTCGGACCCAGAAAGATGATGACAGGCCACTACATCGAAGGTGTCAAGAGACGAAGCCATAGTATTTACGCGCAGCAATAGCTCAAACTGGACCTTGCGATCGTAAACATTGACACCATGCTCCTGAAGCACTCGAGAGATTGAATCCACATCCGTGGCGAGTCTGTAGGCCGCCTCAGTGGCTACAGAGTTGGAACCGGCCAGGATCAGAACGTGCCCTGTTTGGTTTTGATTCGCCAGCAATCCGATAATCGCGAAGGACTGACCAGTGCCCCACCCGGGAATAGTGGGAGCATACACCGATGTTTCCCCGTGCTCAGCGCGTCGGTTGTAAACAACGTCTTCGTGCCGCTCCGGATCGTATTTGAAGTAGAAATCGAGCCGGTCCTGAAAAAGAGCAACCCAGGGATCTGAGAAAGGACTGCCAAGCAGTATAAAGTTATCTTCTGTCTTAAAGTCCTGGGCTTGAAGAGCTCTGGCGCGATACGTATTGATTGGGCTCGAAGGCAGCAAACTCCTGACCCCGAGAGCAAAGTTGGCGTCAATAAGGGGAACGTTATAACCCTTGAAAAGGCTTTCGATAACTTTGACAGGATGGCCAAGCACTTGTTGCGTCGGTACGTAATGATGACCTGCGTAATCCGCGAGTGAAATCTTGCTCCCAACTATCCCTTGAAGAGCGACAATATCGGGATCGCTAAATACGATCTTTAGTTGTCCTCGACGCGGCATCATGGCCAACCACGGAAGACGGTCAGCTTGGGCTGATTGCCTTCGGTAGCGGTAGTGGTAGACACCAAGCAAAAGTGCCAACACCATCAAGACTGCGGCTGCCGGCAGAAGGCGGCGCCAGATAGAGTGTCTCGGAGCTGGCGGGCTCAGGATTTCTACAGGCTGGGATGGTGGTGGAGAATCGATCACACTCGGTGCGGCAGCCTGCTCAATTAACTCAATGATGTATGACCCGGGAGTCAACTCAAGACGGATATTCGTCTCGGCCCCATCATAGAAGCGCTTCAGTCGCCTTCGGACATCGGTCGCAGTGACACGCACGATCGCATCCTCGCCCGTATCGTAAGAGGGATCACGGCCGAACAGCTGCATGCCGATCATCCGTTCCTTCAACTCATCGAGTTCACCCGCCAGCGTCTTATCTACGAGATGTTGTAAAAATTCGCTACTTCTCTTGCTTCTACTGAACGCCTGGCTTGTGACGATTTGATGAAAGTGATGCCGCACCTCGTTCGCGCGAGAAACGATTGAATCGGTCCTGAGGACAAATGAATCCCCGTCCAACTGTCCTGGTTGTATCGTTTTCACACGGTCAACATATCAAATTAACAATTCATGGCTGTTAAAAACAGCGTTACGAGATAAACAATCTCTTTACAAGAAGATACTAAACCGTTAGGAATCCTGCCCTAACTACCGGATCAGGTGGACTACGTGTGTACATAGAGGAGGATACAGAATTCTGGCAGTGGGGTATGAAAGTGAAGCTAAGCAGCCGAAGATTTCGGAATGTCAGTTGGGCGCTGGTTTGTTTAATGGGCACGTACTTACACGTGTATGCGCAATCAGACACCAGTGCGATTGCAGGTTTCGTTAAAGACCCATCGGGAGCCGTGGTTTCCCACGCGCAAGTCACGGTGGTATCTGAGGCAACCCAAGAACGCCACGCGGTCACCACAGATGGCAGGGGATACTATTCGCTTTCGAGTCTCCCCCCTGGCTTTTATACTGTCGCTGTCCGGATGAGTGGATTCAAACTCTTTGAAAGCGTCCACAATAAGTTGGATGCGGCATCTACTTTATCGGTCAGTGCCGCGCTGACCGTCGGTGCTCCCGATCAGTCTGTAGAAGTGACTTCGAGCGCCGATTTAATTCAGACCGATTCCGGGGCGGTTCAACACCAGATCACCGAGGAGCAGATTCAACATCAGGAGCTCAACGGCCGTAATCCGGTCTACATGACTGAACTGCTGCCTGGTGTGATCACGGGAGCCACGCTTGGAGATTTCAATTTCAGCGTCAGCAAGCCGGGCTTTTCGATCAACGGCGCGCGATCGACAGATACAGCAGTAACAATTGACGGGGCCCCTGCCGTGCGTACTCGCGCAAACACCTACGTGATCGGCGTGCCAAACGTGGATTCAACCGAAGAGATTCAAGTGCTCACCGCCGCATATGGGGCTGAATACGGTGGGGCCGGCGGTGGTCAGGTCCGCATGGTCAGCAAAACTGGAACGACGGCCTTCCACGGAACGGCATATGAATACCTGCGAAATTCGGCGTTCAATGCGAATACCTGGTCGCGCAACGCGAGTCCGTCAACAAAGTTTGCCTCGCCCTTCCGTTATAACGACTTCGGCTTTGCCGTGGGAGGGCCGGTGTGGGCACCCGGTCTGCCGTCAGTACTGCGAAAGAAGCTCTTCTGGTTCGTCGCCGAGGATTGGATTCGTTACCGGTTTACGGATACCGTATTTCAGACTGTCCCCACAGGCCTAATGCGAACGGGTAATTTCAGTGAATTGCTCGGCCCCAACCCGTTTTATAGCTCCGCTAAGATCATCACGGATCCATCGAAATGCACGACCACGAACGGAAAGAAGACCTGCACCCCGTTTCCAGGAAATGTCATCCCGCGAGGCATGCTAAGTTCCAACGGAATGGCCATCCTGAACGCTTATCCAATGCCCACCCCAGGTCTGCTAATCAACGGAACAAAGAACTGGGAAGCTGTGGCTCCTCATCCGATCAACCAGCGAAAAGGCTCTTACAACTTCGATTTCGTTTTGAACGATAGGCACCGCATCTCCTATCGGCGATCAGATCTCTCCTATAACGAGTACTCAGCCCTCGACCAGGGAGCAGGACTGACAGGCAAGTTCAAGACGTGGCCGAACCAGACGAACGCGCTTTCCTGGGCCTGGACAATCACCCCAACAATCGTCAATGAAATGAACGGAACCCTCAGCATCGACCGGGTATCAAGCCCGATCGATGCTTCGCAGCCGGGGTTTAATCGAAGTAAGCTGGGAATTAACTATAACTATATTATTCCCGGAGGCAAGGACGTCGACAAGATTCCCAGTCTCAGCCTCTCGAGCCCTTTCTTTAGTTTGAGCGGTGGGCCATTTCCGTCCCACTCCGGCGGTCCGATCTATACATTCAGCGACAGTCTATCGAAGGCAACCGGGGCTCACATCTTCAAGGTCGGGGTCCAATTCGATTATCGGGGCGAGGATGACGCCGATCAGATCAACATTACGACTGTTCCCGGAGGCGGCAGTAATCAGAACGGAACATTTACCCTCACCGACTCCTATGCGAATGGCAGCGGTTTAGGCGTCGCCAACCTAGCCATGGGACTGGCTGACAGCTATACCGAAATCGGACCACGAGCTAACACGATTTGGCGCGGCTCCATGTATGAATGGTTCGCTCAGGATTCGTGGAAGATTACTCCAAGATTGCACCTCGACTACGGGATACGCGATACGATCGTTGCCCCATTTCACGCGCTTTGGGGGAACGCAGCTTACTTCGTTCCCGACCTGTATAACCCGTCACAGGCAGTCAGCATCAACCCAAGCACAGGTTTGGTCGCCCTGGGCAGCGGCAACCAATATAACGGCATGGTCATTCCAGGGCTCTCCGGCTTCCCGAACGGCGCCGCGCAGCATGGAGTGTTTCAAGCGACCAATCCCGGGGACTACGCCGATCTCTTCAACAAGAACTTGCCCCGCGGCCTGATTGATATCCAAAACGCTTTTCAGCCGCGTGCGGGTATCGCATACCAGTTCACCAATAAGACAGTCATTCGCGGCGGCGGTGGCCGATTTGTGACTCGGATGGGCCTGGTAGACAATATCTTCCCGGGTGGGAACTCTCCGTTCCAGCCGTTTGTCACCGTGACGAATGTCTCAGTGGACAACCCAGGAGTCGGTCTGAATTCTGTCACGGCGCCCACGTTGGCAGTGACAACTTATGACCGCAATATCAAGCAGCCGGAAGGGTGGAATTGGAACGTTACGATAGAGAGAGAGCTTCCGGGGCATTCGGTGCTGTCGGTTGCCTATGTAGGTCGTCGCGGACTGCACCTTTGGAATGCAGCGAATATCAATCAGGCGCCTGCCGGAACCACTTATGCAAATCCTCATGTCAACATAGCTGCTTTGGTTCCGTACAAGGGTTTCTCCCAAATCCTAATGGAACGGAGTGCCGCCAGCTCTAGATACAACTCGTTGCAGGTCTTTTGGAACCGTCGGTTTACCCAGGGGCTGGGCTTCTCGGCCGCATATACACTGGCCAAAAGCATGGACAATAGCTCCAGTTACAGCAGCACCGTCCCGGACACTTACGACACAAGTAATCTTTGGGGAGCTTCCGATTTCGACGTTCGTCATGCCTTTGTTGCTACCTTCACCTATGACTTGCCATTCTTAAGGGAACAGAAGAACCTTGCCGGCAAGCTATTCGGCGGCTGGCAGCTCAGCGGCACCGCTCAATATTTGAGTGGCGCTCCTGGAACCGTCTACAGCACGAACAACGACTACGCAGGAATCGGAGTGCCCGGTGTTCCCCAATTCTGGGTGGTGAATGGAAAGCCGGGATATCCACGTCAATTCTCGAGCAGCGCCTCAAGCTCGACCACTTATTTCAGTACGACTACACCCAGCGGCGATCCGCTGTTTAGCCCACCCACTCAGGGGACCTTCAACCTGCAGCATGGGATCCGAAATGCAATCTACGGTCCCGGCTTTCAGGATTGGAACGCGGGGTCGTTCAAGAAATTTGCCATCGACGAACGAAACGCCTTTGAGTTTCGCGCCGAGGCATACGATGTCTTTAACCACCCCAATTGGTCCAACCCTAACTTCACCGCCGGCACTTCCACCTTCGGCAAGGTTACTGGCAAAAGCGATCTTTCGCGACAACTCCAGTTATCACTACGCTACTCGTTCTAGCCGCATGAACAAGAGGTCGATGATGAAGCAATTGGTTACCTGATGAGACGCGCTGCACGCCAAGGATCGGTGTTTGGCTGCACACGCCTCGCATAAAAGACAACCAAAGGAAAGGGAGACGGTATTCCTTCTGTCTCCCTTCCCTTCTTCAAGGCTGTTTTGCTTATCGAAGCCCATCAGCGGATGGAAATCGATTTGACTCCCGAACAGGAGAGCCTAATGCTCTTTCATTGCCACAACCGGTTCCACATGGACCTGCGACTTTCAGATGTTGTTTGACGTGAAGTAGGCGACATCCAAATCCGGTGCGCCTTTGTGCGAGAGTTGGCCGGCACGTCCGGCTGATCGCATAACGGTTTTCTTCTTATACAGTTATCCTGGGAGAGATTCAGAATGGTAGTTGTTTTCAATGCCGCCTGCACCGCTGTCCGGCGCAGTTTGCGATCCGTTGCATCCGTAGCGGCGATGCTTGCCTTGGTAACTGCCGTCGACGGTCAGACTATGGCCACACCGGACATCACAAAGACTCCTACACTTTTCGTCGTACCTTACGCTCATCTGGACACGCAATGGAGATGGGAGTTTCCGCAGACCATCAGCGAGTTCTTGCCCAAAACGATGCGGGTGAACTTCGATTACATGGATAAGTACCCGCACTATGTCTTCAACTGGACCGGCGCGAATCGCTACCGCCTGATGAAGGAGTATTTTCCCGGCGACTATGCGCAAATCAAGGGATACGTTACGCGTGGACAGTGGTTCCCCGCTGGCTCTTCGGTGGAAGAAGGCGATGTAAACCTGCCCAGCGCCGAGGGAATCTTCCGCCAGGTGCTGTACGGGAATACGTATTTTCGTCATGAGTTCGGCAAGGCAAGCAACGAATTCATGCTGCCGGACTGTTTTGGATTTCCCTCCTCGCTGCCCACGATTCTTGCTCATGCCGGACTCAGGGGATTCTCGACGCAGAAGCTTGGTGGGCGCTGGCCCGCGGGTCCGGAAGTGGGTGGGCCCGACTCACCCGAGCAGACACCGGACGGCGTTCCTTTCAACGTCGGTGTGTGGGTAGGTCCGGATGGCAAGAGCGTGATTGCGGCGTTGCATCCTGGCGCGTACGGCAGCAGCGTCTACACCGACCTGAGCAAAGCTCCCAGTACGTCCATGGAACAGACGCTGCTGAGTAGCGCGCAAAAAACGCAGCTCACGACGGAACAGTCCAGCGCGCTTCACCGCCTTCTCGCTGTCGATACGGACTGGGTGAAGCGCATCGACCTCGATGGCAAAGTGTCTGGTGTATTCGCCGATTACCGCTATGTGGGCACGGGAGATACCGGCGGAGCACCGCAGGAGTCTACTGTTAAGTTGCTCGAAGCCATCGCGACAAAGAGCAACACCATACTACCGTCCCTGCCAAAGCTGAACGGAGCGCCATCTTTCCCCGCACATTCGGTGAATGTGCGCGTGGGAGATGGGCCGGTGCATGTGATTGAGTCCTCCGCCGATCAGATGTTCAATGCCATCACGCCGGGAATGTCGGCACACATGCCGCTCTACAAAGGCGACCTGGAACTGACCGACCACTCCGCCGGTTCGCTCACGTCGCAGGCTTATCACAAACGCTGGATCATCAAGGATGAGAATCTCGCTGACGCCGCAGAGAGGGCTTCGATCGCCGCGCAATGGCTTGGCGCTCGTACCTATCCGCAGCAGAGGCTGAATGACGCGTGGATGCTCGCACTCGCCGGGCATTTTCACGACACGGGCGCGGGAACATCGACGCCCCGCGCCTATCAGTACGCATGGAATGACGATGTGATTGCGGCCAATCAGTTTGCCGCTGTGCTCACCAGTGCAAGTGCTGCTGTTTCATCCGGTCTTGATACGCGCACGCAGGGCATACCTGTGGTGGTCTACAACCCGCTCAATATCGCTCGCAAAGATCTGGTTGAGGCTGAGGTTGTCTTTCCCGGCCCCGCTCCAAAAGCCGTACACGTCTATGATTCCGACGGTCAGGAGACACCGGCGCAGTGGGAAAACGGCAAGGTGGTCTTCCTGGCGTCCATGCCATCTGTCGGCTACGCGGTCTTCGATATACGCCCGGCCACACAATCAATCACGAACAACGCGCTGCGTGCGTTCTATCATTCGCTCGAAAACCAGCGTTATCGAGTGCAACTCAACGAGGACGGAGATGTGTCGAGCATCTATGACAAGAAGCTCGCCAAAGAGCTGCTCTCCGCACCTCTCAGGCTGGCGATCTCCACCGATGTTCCTCACAATTACCCGGCGTGGAACATGGACTTCACGCAGGAACAGGCTGCTCCGCGCACTTTTGTCAGCGAACCTGCGGAGATTCGCATCAGCGAGAATGGCCCGGCGCGCGTCGCGCTCGAAGTGACGCGGCAAGCCGAAGGCTCTCGGTTTGTGCAGACCGTCAGCCTTGCTGCGGGCGATGCCGGCAATCGTGTCGATCTCCACTATGCAATCGACTGGAAGACTGCGGGCTCAAACCTCAAGGCTGCCTTTTCACTCAGTGCTTCGAATCTAAAAGCAACCTATAGCTGGGATATCGGTACCGTCGAGCGGCCCAATGCACAACCGCGGCAGTATGAGGTGGGCTCGCATCGCTGGATCGATCTCACCGACAAGAGTGGAAGCTTTGGGGTGACTCTGCTGACCGATGCGAAGAACGGTTCTGACAAACCCAGCGATCAGACGATTCGCGTAACTTTGCTGCGTTCTCCTGGGGCGAAGCCCACGGCCGACGGCCATCCAGGTAACTTCAGTGACCAGACAACTCAGGACTGGGGACATCACGAAATCGCACTCGGCGTCGCGGGGCACTCCGGCGACTTTCGCCAGGAACACACGGCCTGGCAGGCGTACCGTGTAAATGATCCGCTGATCTCGTTTACAACGGAAAAGCATCCGGGCACGCTCGGCAGGAAGTTCTCACTTGTGCGTATCAGCGATCCTGCTATCCGCGTGCTTGCGTTCAAAAAGGCCGAGGATAGCGATGAGCTTGTTCTCCGCATGGTGGAGCTTAATGGTAAGCCCGCACCGAACATGCGCGTGTCCTTCGCTGCGCCGATTACGTCGGCGCGCGAAGTCAATGCGCAGGAGGAACCGATCGGGTCAGCTGAAGTGAACCACGGCGACCTGATTGCATCTTTCACGCCATATCAGCCGCGCACCTTTGCTCTGCGCCTCGCACCGCCGCAGGCTCGACCTGCTCGACCGCATGCGCAGGCTGTCGCGCTGCACTACGATCATGCCATCGCCAGCAACGATGATACGAAGATCGAAGATGGCGGCATCGACGGCAAGGGAAACGCGATGCCTGCCGAGATGCTTCCGGCTGAGATCGATTACGGTCCGGTCAGGTTCGAGCTTGCCGCAGCCAAAACCGGCGCGCCGAACGCTCTCACGGCCAGGGGCCAAACGCTCGCACTTCCTGCCGGCCGATTCAACCGCATCTATCTGTTGGCCGCAGCATCCTCCGCGGACGATCAGAAGGCACTCTTCCGTGTTGGAAATCACGCAGCCGAGCTGAATATTCAATCGTGGACCGGCTGGATTGGCCAGTGGGACACGCGCATCTGGAAAAACGCTCCAGACCGTGACTGGGCCGTCTCCGCCAATCACACCGTGTGGCCTCCCATCCATTCGCCAAGCGAGTCCAGGCCCACATGGCGCTATCCCGATGACTACGTCGGATTGAAGCCCGGTTACATCAAGCAGGCTCCACTGGGCTGGTATGCGTCTCACCACCACACCGCAGAGGGGCTCAACGAGCCGTACCAATATTCCTATCTCTTCGTGTATTCGCTGGATCTGCCCGGGGGCGCTCGCACGCTTACGCTGCCGAACAACGACAGGATTCGTATTCTGTCGGTCTCAGTCGTCGACGACAATCCGTCCTTGATCCCGGCGGCACCGCTGTTCGACACGTTGGGCCAATCGGAACCCTAAGACGCGTTCGAAGAACCAGGCGCTAAGATGCCTTGCAGACCGAAATCCTTCCTCCATTCATCGAATCACGCAAGTGCTCCGCAAACTCACCTTCTGGTATGCTGCCGCGTTTTCCGGCCAGGAAGCCTACAGCATTGTTCTCTTCACAGGCAGCTACTGCTTAGGGAGCTATTGCACCGCAGACCAACGGATAATGCTCGCTGGGTCGATGAATGCCGAGTGGCTGCTGTGCTGAGCACCGCCGTAGGAAAGTTGGAAACACGAACAATAACATCGCAAGAGCTCCACGCCTTCGGGACTTCGCTCTGGAGGATCACAAGGATCGAGGTCCGTTCGGGCGACTGCTTTTGGCCATCAACTGCCGCTGAGCCATCGACGCTTCAAATCAGTATGGTCAGTCGGCAAGTGTTGACCGAAGTCCGCGGCCTAATTGTCAATTGACGATAACAGGGCGAGTCACTCATCGAGCCCTGAGCAGGAAGGCTTGGGTGTTATGGATGATTGGTCGGCAAACCGCACCTTACTCTCCCGAGCTCGAACCGGACATCGTCCCTGATCAAACCGCAGCCGCAGCACTGCACGCCTTCGGCGTGGATGATCAT
>Ga0193716_1001441_pt1 | contig 13817 bp, 9 predicted proteins | sample U2c1metaG_FD_145901 | JGI IMG/M metagenome (GOLD analysis project Ga0193716, IMG submission 145901) | Soil microbial communities from a riparian zone of the East river system, Colorado, United States - U2c1 | ecosystem: Environmental > Terrestrial > Soil > Riparian zone | place: USA: East River...
TTTCAGTTAATTGATGAAATAGAGATTTCCTCGACAACAACTGCGATCAAACAATTGGGTTCCGATGACCTTTGCGAGGGGGCTCAGTCTGACGCAGATGCGCCAACATTTGCCGCCAAAGGCGCAGGCGTCGACGCCGACGAATTCCCGGTTCTCCATTGCGACCGGCCTTTCCGCGTGCTTTCCTAAAAGGGTTGTGGATGCCACGGATTTTGAGCCAGGCTTGTGCGTTGTCTTGACTGCCGGCGAAAAGCGGAGGAGTTGCCGTGGCTGAACATGGTTCGGCTTCGGGACGGGTCCGACGTTTCTGCCTGCGCCTCGCGGGATATTTCTCGGCCGTGATCGATGCCGGCAGGACGCCGCGGGCCAGAATCATTTCCGGCGCCAAGGCGCTGGCCGTGTTAGCAGCACTCGGGTTGGCGCTGTTGTTTGCGTACGCAATCATTCTAATTCCGTTCACGCCGAGCATTGCCAACATCCGCAAAGCGAAGATCGACCAACCCAGCGTGCTGATCTCCGCCGACGGCAAACGCCTAGCCACACTCAAGCCGATGAATCGCGAGTGGGTCCGGTTAACGCAGATTTCGCCGCACGTGGTTAATGCCCTGATCGCCACCGAAGATCACCGCTTCTATCAACACTACGGCATCGATGTGCTGCGCACCGTGATCGGATTCTTGCATACGATGACCGGCGATCCTGAGGGCGGTTCCACGCTAACTCAGCAACTGGCGCGCAATCTCTATCCCGAAGATGTCGGCCGCAAGCGCACGATTACACGAAAAATGAAAGAGACGATTACGGCGGTCAAGATCGAATACGCCTACAGCAAAAAGGAGATTTTGGAAATTTATCTCAACACGATTCCATTTTTGTACAACGCCTTCGGCATCGAGATGGCGGCGCGCACCTATTTCGATAAGCCTGCGCAAAAACTCAACGTGCTCGAAAGCGCGACGTTGATCGCCATGCTCAAAGGCACCAGCTATTACAATCCGGTGCTCAATCCCGAGCGCGCGCTCAAGCGGCGCAATGTGGTGATGGGGCAAATGGTCAAGCGCGGGGTCTTGAACCAGGCCGATTTCGATCGCTTAAAGGATAGGTCGATACACCTCGATTTCGAACGCCAGCCGGACGCTATTGGTCCTTCCCCTCACCTTGCTACCCAGATTCGCAAATGGCTGATCGATTGGGCGGACCGTAACAATCATGACATTTATTCCGATGGATTGATGATCTACACGACCATCGATTCTCGTTTGCAGGCCGCGGCCAACCAAGCCGTGCAGCGTCAGATGGATGCGCTACAAGCGGTAGCCGACGTCGAGTGGGGGATGAGCTCTGCGGCCGTGATTTCTTCGGATGCGAACGTTTATCTCGATCAACGCAGGCGTGTACAGCCCTTCAGTTATTTCTGGAAAACCAAGAGCGCCTTGATCGATACCTTTATTCGAGAATCGACGGCGTATCGCGTCGCTCTGGATGCCGGCACTGCGCCGGACGAAGCCCTGGCACAGCTCAAGAGCAACAAAGAATTCATGGCGAAGCTGCGTGGCGACAAGACCCGTTTGCAGGCGGGCTTCGTCGCAATCGATCCGGCCACCGGTTACGTCAAGGCGTGGGTCGGCAGCCGCGACTTCAAAACCGACCCGTTCGACCACGTGGCGCAAGCGCGGCGGCAACCGGGTTCGACGTTCAAACCGTTCGTGTATGGCGCGGCGCTTGAACATGGCATGTCGCCCGACAAACGCTTCGTCGACCAAGCCGTCGAGATTCCGCTGCCTGACGGCACCGTGTGGCGCCCGACCGATCTCTCCGAGCCGACCGGCCGGTCGATGACCGCGCGCGAGGGTCTCATCTATTCCAAAAACACGATCACCGCGCAGGTCATGCGGGAAATCGGCCCGAGAAAAACCGCGGAACTGGCGCGCCGCATGGGCGTTAACGGAAGCAAACTCGACGAAGTACCCGCGTTAGCGCTCGGCACCAGTCCGGTGACGCCATTGGAGATGGTCTCCGCTTACAGCACTCTCGCTAACCGTGGCCAATACCGCGAGCCCATTTCCGTTACCCGCATTACCGACAGGAACGGCAACGTGCTCGCCGACTTCAAAACCCAAAGTCAGGTCGTCATGTCCGACAAGACCGTGGGCGACTTGATCAACATGCTGCGCGATGCCGTCGACCTGGGCACCGGGCAGGTGGTGCGGGGGCGCTTCGGCGTGCGCGCCGATGTCGCGGGCAAGACCGGCACCACACAAAAAAATACCGACGGCTGGTTTATCTTGATGCATCCACGTCTGGTCGCCGGATCGTGGGTCGGCTTCAACGACTCGAGGGTCACCATGCGCAGCAACTACTGGGGCGAGGGCGGCCACAACGCGGTGCTCGTGGTAGGAGATTTTTTTCAGCGTGCTCTGGACGCGCGCTTGATCGATGGCAGCGCCCGCTTTCCGTATGCTAGACCGCGCGATTCGACCATCGAGCCGTATTTGGATGCAGCCAAAGATTGGTTCGACACGCTAAGCGGTTGGCTGTTCGGCGACAAAACCCAATCGCGATCTCTGCCGCCGCGTGCGCCGCGCCGCAACCTCGACAGCGAAGCATCGCTACCCGACCAGATGAAAGATGAAAGAGCGCGCTCCGACAATTCGCCGGAGCAGGGGACAATCGACAGGCAACGCGAACGTCAGCGGCTGTTGGAGCTGTTGAAGCAGAAGCGCGAAGAGCGCGAGCGGGAACAGTAGAAAAAAGAATACTTTCCCGGGCGATGATGTCCACCTGGGTACCGAGTCGATAGGAATTAGGCGGAGTCACTTGCCGCTGAATTCAGTGCCGGTAGAACTTCTTCTAAAAACATTTGGAATTGCCGATCTAAATCGGCGCCGATCGGGCGGATGGTGACGTGGTCGACTCCGGCTTCGATAAATCCGCGAACACAGTCGATGCAATGTTCGACCGGACCGCAAGCAGTCCAGATCTCGACACCCTGCCGGGTAAAGTCCTTTTGATAGTAGGCGTCGAGAAATGCTTTTGCTTCGCGAAACGCCAGATCGCGCTCTGGATTGACGGCGATGCCATAATATAACACGGTCTTTAATTTTTTCGCGTCGCGCCCCTCTTCGGCGAGCATATCGTGGAGTCGGCCCTGATAGTCCTGAAACATCGACAACTCGATCTGATTGCTCATCCAGCCGTCGGCGTAACGGGCGATGCGTCGTAAGGAGCGTTCCACGCCGCGCTCGCCGATCTGCGCGGGTCGCGGCGTGCCGGCGATGTAGATCGGGCACGGGTGTTGCGCGGGTTTGGGCAGCAGATTCACGTCGTCAAAAGAATAGTACTGGCCGTGGAAACTCGCGTGCTCGTCAGACCAAAGAATGCGCAGAGCTTGAATCATTTCCTCCAGCCGCCGGGGCCGTTCTTTGCTGGCGACGCCCATCACTTCAAGTTCCTTGGCCGCCATCGGATGTTGGCTCGCCGGGTATCCCATACACGCCGCCAGCCAGGTGCGGCCACCCGAGAGCACGTCGAGGCTCGCCCACTGCAAGGCGAGCAGCAACGGATTACGCTGCGCGATGGTGGCCATGCATGCCACGCCCAGTTTGACTCGCGAAGTGCGCGCGGCGACGGCGCCCAGTAGTGGAATGCATTCCAGCCGCGGCTTACTCAGTATGCTGTCACCAACCCAGATGGCATCGATCAGGCCCGTGTTTTCCGCCTGTACCGCCATGTCAATCAGTTCCTTTGGCGGCATTCCCTGCGTGACCAGCGCTCGATTGGACAAGGTGAGACCGAAAGAGGTTTTTTTCTCTAGCATGGCCGCGACCATAGGACGATGCGCCGCTATCTTTCAAGCGCGCCAGCTTAAACGGCTTGAACTTTTTGAACGGTTGGAACGATTGGAACCGTTCCCGCTCATTCGAGCGGGAACGGCTTGAGCGATTTGAATCTTTTCCGAGTATGCGTTAGTGGGCCGCGCTTGCCCGTTGCGCTGTCTCCAGGCTCAGTCCGACAATGAAAGCCGGGTTCACCGTGGACATCGTGTAAATCTCTTCATCCGTGCAGCCGAAAGCCGACATGTAGCCGCGCAGCAGACGGAGCGATTCGACCGAGTTGGGAAACAGCGGCTCGCCGGCGTCCGACGAGAGCGTGCAGTGTGCGGGGCCGACCGTGCGAATGGCCTTGTACATGTTCGCCGGGTCGATGCCAAGGAGCGGCGACAATTCGTCGAAGGTGAAATTGAGCCACAGGTCGGCGGCGGCCGCGTCTTTCATTTCCTCGATGGTCAAACTGACGAAGGGGCTGAAGGGATGGTCGACGACGCCCCTTTTGAAACCGATTTTGTGGCTGTACTCCGCCATGGCTTTGAACTCAGGTTTGGTCGGATGGCCGAAAAAGATCGCTGCGTTGTTATCGTGAGCCATGCGGAAGATCTCCTCGATCTCCGGCAAGAGACGGCCTTTGTCGTCGAGAAGATAGTGACCGTACTTGAGCGAGTCGGCCCAGGACAGCGGCTCGGTATGCGCTTTTGGATCGGCGTTTTTATCCCAAGCGCTTGGCTTGCCGCCGACAATGGACAGGGTGTTGGACGAGGTATTGTTGGGCATCCACAGGCCGACGACGCCGGCTTTTAAGTTCTTGGCACACCAGGCTGGTTCGATCTTCGAGAGAAAACCTTGCGTGACTGAGGCGCCGGGCCAGAGATGTGTCGGCGTCAAACCCTTTTCCGCGCACCAGGATTCCAGCGCGGTGCGCACGCCGCCGACGGTCCCCGCGGGATCCTTCCGTCCGACGATGGTTTTGTAGAGTATCCCTTTCATGCCGCTCTTGGAGGCGAGCTTGGCGACGCCGAGAGCGTCTTGTTGTCCCTCGTGCGCGTGGCAATGAATATCGATGGCGTCCTCGACTCCGATCACATGATCGAGCGAGGGATCGACAGGTCCCTGCTTGAAGCCGCGGCGGGCGGGATACGATGTTACCGAACGAACGGAACTCGGCGTGGAATAGTTTGGATTGGTCTCGGCCATGGTCATTCCTCCCTGTTATCGATTTGATGGGACAATATCGCTTCGCGGCGCACCGGGCAACTCGTTTCTTCGTTCGGCTATCAAGGCGTCGTGCCGATGGCGTCGACGCCGCTATTCCTTGAAACCGTGCAGCCGCGCCGGATTATCGACGAGAATCTTGCGCAGCAATGTCGCATCGCCATCGACGTAGCGGTACAGCAGTTCGACTTCTTCGGCGTCGTTCATCATCCGTTTGGTCCACTGCGGGTGCGGCCAGTCGGTACCCCAGACGATGCGGTCGGGTGCCGCTTCGATAAATGCCTTGCCGTAGGGAATCGCGTCGTCCCAGCCCGCTTCCATCTTCGAATCGCGGTTGCCGTTGGACACCATCATCCACCAATTCTCCTGCTTCAGCATGTCGAGGACCCAACGAATCACCGGCCGGTCGAGCCCGCCTTCGAATCCAACGTGGCCGAAGTGGTCGATGACCATCGGCACGTCCTTGAGCGAGCGCAGCAGATCGGAGTTGTTGAGCAGGTCATCGCCATTCACGTGCAAGCGGGCGTGCCAGCCGAGTTCGCGCAGCCGCGCCATCGAGCGCCTGACCTCCGCCTCGCGCTGGTCGAGGGTAAGGAAGCGGACGAAATTAAAGCGCGCGCCGCGCACGCCGGCCGCGTGCATGCGCTCAAGCTCTTCGTCCGACACCCGGTCATCGACGATGCCGATGCCGCGGTAGCGGTCCCGATCGTTCAGACTTTCGAGCGCGTGGAGCAGCAGACGATGATCGCTGCCATAGATTGCGCTATGGACGATGACGCCGCGATCGAAGCCGATCGCCTTGTGCATGCGTTGCGCTTCCGTGAACGTCGCGCTTTCGATGGGCGGATAGGGCGGATTGGCTCGCGGCGGAAACTTTGCCGGGTCTTCGTAGAGGTGAAATTGACAATCGCAACTACCCGCCGGCGGCGAGGGCACTGGCATGCGCGGTTGTTTGTCCCACTGGTATTTCTGTCCGGTAGTTGCCATCGTCAGGCTCCTATGAGTTTTAGAGTCAGCCTGCGGACCCTACGTCGGGCTGACCGATTATGTCGGGCCAATCCATGCGAAAGTGATCGCGCTAAAACCTTATAAAAGGTATCGTGTCATTCCGTCAATGACATCCCACGCAAACGAAATTAGAGAGGTTTGTCTTGCTGGCGGCAGTCCTCTTAGTAAGTTGAGGCGAGCGCGCGAAATATGCGAGCGTGATTACGCTGCGTTGAGTTCCATCGGACTATGATGACCCTGCCGTCCGTTGACGAAATAGATCGGATCGCCCAGCACAGCGATCCGGTTATTCGCAATCTTCAGATCACTCAGTGTTACTACGAGATTTCTCAGTGCGTCGCCGGGCTCATGGGCCACTCCGCGAATTGGTGCTCGTTCGCGACCTGGGCTTCGAAACAAGCGGGACAAACCATCCGCCAGGAAGATTTAATCCGCGCCTTCGAGGAGCGGTTCTATCTTTCAAACGAGATTGCCGCCGCGGTCGAGAGCATTTTCGCTCATCTTGAGGGCATCGGCGCAAAATTGCAGGCTCAAGTCCCCAAAAAAGCGATTCTCCAAGCACTTAATCCGACCGTGGTATTTGCCCGCGCCGGCGATGCCGTGGCCCGGGGCAATAGAAAAGTTTTCGAGGAAATCGGCCGAGAGTTTGCGCGCTTTCTCGGCGTCTTTCGTGACGACACAAATCTCGATCGCGACAAAATTGCGCGTTTCTGTAGAGCACTCCGTCCAGGGGAGCCGCCGGAGGGACAACGGCTTCTGTGCGAAGCTTTCACGGTGTATTGCGAAGCTCGCTTTCAATCCGGCAAGGAACGCGCCGAGCTGACCTTGCTGGCCAATCTTTGCGCCGGCTTTCACGAACAGATTCGCCTTCAGCCCGAAATCGCCGCAGCGCTAAACGCAGCGCTCGGTAATAGTGACGAATTGAAACGCAATCTTTTGACGAATCTGTTGCCGGACTTCCGCAACCCCACTCTCCGAAGCATGCTGTTGCGTCACGGGACCGATCTGAATCGAATCAGTGACCGACTAATCCAATTGGTCAACGGATTGATTCGCCAAGTCATTACGGAACATCTGATGACGCTGCATTTGGCCGGTACGGCCGTGCTTCGCCTTGGACAGGATATCCCGGGTGGATTCCCGCAAGCGCTGAGACAGATCTCGAACGCGAGGCTGAGCGAAATGCTGGCCCGGGTCGACCAGACTCCGGAAAGTCTAATCGGCAGCGGCGCCGCCGATTGGGCCGACTTTGAGGATCGCATGCACTTCATTGCCGACTTCTTTCGAGTCTACCAGGAGCGGCAGCAACTCTTTGAGGCGCCATTCACTAACTTGCAAGTGGATCTAATAAAGTCGGGTCAACGTCCCGAGGGGCCGCTCTGAGGGAGCGCTTCCTAAATACCAAGATTGCTTGGCGTGCAGTTTCTCGACGGCTGAAACTTTCAGCTGCGGCGAGCCGGCCCGAAAGATTCAACGCCGGTAAACAGCAGATCAGCCGCGACCGGTGCGGAGGGATTCGTTTCTCGATTCCTTTCTCAAGGAGCGCCAAGAGCTGGATTATATCGAAGCGAAACAAGTCGGCGACGCCGTTCCCATCGATGTACCAGCGCTGGCCGATAGCGTAGTTAAATGGATCCGTCGTTCGTCGCTAATATACAGCGGTCACGACAGCGTAGGGCGGCGCGCTAAGCACCGCGCTAGTTTGGCTGAAAGTAGAGAAATGAGAAGCAATCGTCAGTTCGACGCGAATGTGTTCAGCGAAACTGGCGACACCTTAACCGGTTGGATCGCGCGGCTTAGTCAGCTGTTACGCAGACGCATTCGCCCAAGGACGGCGCTGTCTACGTTGCTTACGATCGAACGGGATGGCTTCCGAATGTAATCCAAGCGCTTTTGCTTGCTCGTAACATGAATGACAAACCGTCATGTCAAGCAATGTAACGCCATCCTCTTGGCTGATCACCCGGTAGGAGCGGCCAAAACCGATCTTTTCACAATGTCGGCAAAAGAATTTCATGGGTTGCCAGGAGTGCAAGCCAAATGCCGGTAATCAATGGCAGCTTATATCATTGGAAGTGCCAAAGCGTTCCTCAGAATTCGCTGTGAATGTCCCATTTGCGAGATGGTGAAAAAGGTATCCTGTCTCATGATTGCAACGCTTGAAAACCTGGTTCTTAACTCCGAAAAAGAACCAAAAACTTGTGTTTAGGAAGCTTTTGCCAAACTTAACCTCAATATCAATTCGTTTCGCGTTTTGTCTCAAAAATATCCACCAAGTTTGCAAATCAAGATGCTGATCTTCTGGACATTCATTTTGCCATTCATCGCCGAGGCGAAGTGTTAGATCTTCTGTGTTTCGTCGATCGATACCCGGCGCGGCAAGAGGCGCAATACTGACCCTTGGCAATTTTTCATTTTCTTGCGCTGAGACGCCAGCAGCGGCGGCACTGGCGGGCACCGAAAGCTTTGTGGTCGCCACACACCGGGCATCGGTAGGCTCGGGGATTTTTCCTGCTCTTCTCGACTAATCTGAGGGGGCTCAGCACCAACCGCAACTCGCGGACCTCTTTACCGTTGGCTCGCTCCGGGCACTCGCGACCGCGCCGCAGCCAGGGCCAAAAAAACGGCACCTTGCCGGCTTTCGTGGCCGTCAAGATCGTGAGCTGGCGGATACTTCCGCAACCAAACTCCTTTTGCATCTCGGCGCATCTCATGACGGCCATACCGCTCATTTTCATGGGGCACCAGACCATTCCTGTCGGATAGCTCCAGTGCTCTGCCGCATTGCGGTCGATAGCACCCCGGGCCCTGTTGGGCTTCACTTTTGTTATAGCGCTGGACATATTTCAAAAGAATAGTTTTGTCGTGTGTTAGTATGCGCAAAATCTATGACAGCGCAAGAAAAAAATCGCGGAAACCGCATTCCGCCACGAATTTGCGATAAAATACTACCGTATGAATCCCTGACCTCAAATCACCGAGCCTGCCGTCCATTCGCGCGCCGTAGGGTGGGATAGAAGCCGTGCCTAATGTGGGATTGAATGCTGGATGCAGGAAGCGGATTTGAAATTGTTTTGGTGTCGTTTGCTTGGGTTCATTGTGGAAGGTGGCCGCGCGAGAGATTTGAAATTCATTCCAGAAGGGGGAGCACCTCTAGTCGGCGCTGCTTGTAGCCAGAAAGAAATCGAGATCTCGGTTAAAGATACCGGTATCGGGATTTCTGCGAACGAGAATGGGTGAGGCTCTGTAGCGACAATGGCTGTGCATCCTCATCGGCGCTTAGGGCACAGGGCAGGGCTTAGCCTGCCAAATGCCCGCGGCATATTCCGCGATGGTTCGATCGCTGGAAAAGCGACCGGAGCAGGCAATGTTGATAATCGCCTTCTGAGCCCAAGCCTCACGGTCCGCGAAGAGCGCTCCGATGCGACCCTGGGCTTCCAAATAAGCATTGAGGTCCGCCAGGTGCATGTAGTAATCGCCTTGTGTCAGCAGCGTCTCTCGAATGGCGGCGAAAATCCCCGGTTCGTGACGGCTGAAATGGTCGTTCGAGATTAGGTCGAGGGCTTCGCGAGTTTCCGGCTCATTCCAATAATGCCAAAACGGATCATACCTATCTCGGTTGGCTGCGACTTGCTCGGCGGTTAGTCCAAACAGAAAAAAGTTTTCCTCGCCGGCCTCTCTGGCCATCTCGATGGTGGCTCCATCCCTGGTGCCGACGGTCAACGCCCCATTCATCATAAGTTTCATGTTGCTGGTGCCGCTGGCCTCAAACCCGGCGGTCGAAATCTGTTCCGAGACATCCGTCGCGGGTATCAACCGTTCCGCGAGAGTGAGGTTGTAGTCAGGCAGGAACAGGATCTTGAGCTTGCCGTGCGTCGCCGGTTCTCTATTGACCATAGCGGCGACGTTGTTGATCAATTTGATGATGAGCTTGGCTAAATGATAGGCGGGCGCCGCCTTGCCGGCAAAAAAGAAAGTACGCGGGGTAAATTCGAGAGTCGGGTTGAAACGCAGCCGGTTGTACAGAACCACGATGTGCAAAATATTAAGGAGCTGGCGCTTGTATTGGTGGATACGCTTAATCTGGCTGTCAAAAATGGTGTCTGGGTCAATCGTATGACCCGAGGTGGATGCCTGCCAATTGGCGAAACCACTCTTTACCTGCCGCCTGACTTGGAGAAAGCGCTCGCGGAAACTGGAGTCGAGCGCCAGAGGTTTCAGCGCTCGGAGTTGGGTTGCATCGGTGATCCAACGGTTGCCGATGGCTTCAGTGATCAACTGCGCCAGAAGCGGGTTGGCCAACAGCAGCCAACGCCGTGGTGTTACGCCGTTGGTCTTGTTGTTGAAGCGTTCCGGAAATACCTCGGCGAAGTCCTTTAATACAGACGAGCGCAACAGATCCGTATGGATTTCGGAGACGCCATTGGTGCTGTGCGAGCCAACCACGGCGAGGTGGGCCATGCGTATCGTGCGCGTTGGTACTTCCTCGATAAGGCTCATGCGCCGCACCCGGGCTTCGTCGCCAGGATACCAGCGGCTGATCTCCGAGACGAAGCGTCGGTTAATCTCATAGATGATTTCCAGATGTCGCGGCACGAGTGCTTGCATTAACTCTACCGACCATTTTTCCAACGCTTCCGGAAGCAGGGTGTGGTTCGTGTAAGCGATGGTGCGGACCGTCAAGTCCCAAGCTTCGTCCCAATCGAGATAGGCTTGATCGAGCAAAATGCGCATCAGCTCGGCGACCGCGAGAGCGGGATGGGTATCGTTGAGCTGAATCGCCGCTTGGCTGGGGAGAGCCGACCAGTTCGGACCGTTGCCACCACGAAACCGAGCAATGATGTCTTGGAGCGAGCAGCTCACCATAAAATACTGCTGCAAAAATCGCAGCGTTCGACCCGCCTGCGTGGAGTCGTCAGGATAGAGAACGCGAGTAATGGACTCGGCAGCAACGTTGCCTATCACCGAGCCAACAAAATCACCCTGTGAGAATTCGGCGAAATCGAAGGATTCGGGCGCGGCGGCTGCCCAAAGCCGCAACGTGTTGACGCAGTGTCCGCCGTAACCCACCACGGGGCGATCGTAAGCGATTCCCAGAATGGTAGAGGGCCGGTCCGGGATAATATTGATAGCCGAACCCTTTAACTCCAAGGTCGCATGGAGCGGCACCGGATAGACAATATCCGGACGGGCAATTTCCCATGGGTCGGGGCGACGCAGCCAATTGTCCGGCTGTTCGACCTGACAACCTTGACGAATCGATTGGCGGAACATTCCGTATTCGTATCGCAGACCATAACCCATCGCGGCGTACTGCATCGTCGCCAGCGAGTCGATAAAGCACGCGGCAAGCCGACCGAGACCGCCGTTACCCAAGCCGGCATCGGGTTCTTCCTCGAGCAGCTGGGGAAGGTTCCATCCTTCGCGCTCCAGCGCCGTCTGGATAGCCGGCTCAGCGGCAAGATTCATCATGTTATTATTCAGCGCCCGGCCGATCAGATACTCCATCGACATATAATAGATCCGCTGCGGGTTGGCGCTGGCGCGGACGCGGCGGGTTTTTACCCAACGGTGTGAAAGCAGGTCGCGAATGAACCTGGCCACGGCTTCGAACCGCTCCCGAGGACGCGCTAGCTGCGGATCCACGATATGAGCGCAGGTCAGGTAGCGGTCAGTCCACTCGTTATCTTGCCCGGTGAGACCGAGTCGTATGAGGCGACCCTCGAACGCTCCATCTGAGTTCGGTTCATGTCCATTTTGATTAATCATCATTCTTCCTCTCGGAAGGAGCTTGGCGTTCGATTCCGTCAAGTCCGTAGATTTGCGTCAGAAAGTGATTGTCATCGAGGCAGATCTGCCGACCAAGGAGTCATTTTACCGCATCGCTCTAAGCTGCGGAACCTTTTCCAGAATAGCAGGGAACGAACGGATTCGCCGTTACAGATGTTAGTTCTGTAATCGGCCGATTTGAGGATTAGTTAAGCGGTTTTTGGCGCATGGTGAAAATAGCGAGAGGGCGAATCGCAACGTAATTAGTTTGTCTTAACCCGCGCCTGCCTTGACGATTCGCTAGATTAGTGGCCCTCGATTCACCAATAGAGATCAATTGCTTACACTCAGAGAATGCAAACAAAGTGTCCATGGATGTCACCGCATCGTCCCTGCCGCCATTTGCCTGTTATACTTGACATAAAAAACATTTCTCTCTAAGTCATCGTTGTGATCAAGAAGAATGCGCAAAATAAGTCACTCGGTGAGAACGCCGTTGCTGGAAATAGAAATAAGCTGCCACCCATCCCGATGGTGATCGCGAATTTTTTTTGGTTTGTCGGCCTGTTTTGGGTCCTGATGTTCGCGCCCGCGGCAAACGGCCAACAAGACAAAACCGCCGGCACGGTGGAATGGAATAATCTGGTTGATGCCGCCAAGAAGGAAGGCAAGGTAACGGTATCGCTTCCGGCCAGCGCCGAGATGAAAAGGATGGTCGAGGAGCAATTCAAAAAACGCCATGGCATCGAAGTCGAAACTTTCACGGCGCGCGGCAGCTCGGCGGTGCGCCGCATGGCGGACGAGTTCAAAGCCGGCGTGCGCAGTTTCGATTTGCACATCGGCGGCTCTTCTTCGATCGTCTCGGGCATGCTAGACGAGGGCATTCTCGATCCCATCGAGCCGTGGCTGGTGCTCCCCGAAGTCAAGGATCCAAAGCAGTGGTGGGGCGGTCATCTATGGGTCGATAACGCCAAACGATTCGTGTACACGTTTCAGGCCTATCTTTCGGAAGTTATTTGGTACAATACCGAACTGGTCAAGCCCGCCGAGATTCGTTCGCTGGACGATTTTCTCAACCCGAAATGGAAAGGCAAGATCGGCTACCTCGATCCGCGCACGCCGGGGGCGGGAGACTCCACCTGGGCGTTCATGTGGAAGATCAAAGGCGAAGAGTATTTGAAAAGACTCGTAGCGCAGGATCTTTATCTCGGCCGCGATCAACGAATACTCGCTGAAAATTTGGCCAGAGGTCGAATCGCCGTCATGGTTGGTAACTCCTATTACTCTTATCTGCCCTTTCTCAAAGCGGGATTGCCGATCAAATCGCTGCCGACACTCAAAGAGGGGAATTACGGCACCGGCGGCAGCGGCAATCTAGCGATCATCAAAGCGCCGGCGCGCCCGAACAGCACCAAGGTTTTCGTCAACTGGTTGTTGGGCCGCGAGGGGCAGGAAATAGTTTCCAGAGCACTCGGTCAAGCGACCCGGCGCCTCGACGTGGATACCCGCTTTCTGAAAGAATCCGGCACGATTGCGGCGAAAGACGTGATGTCGGTCAATGATTACTTGCAGGTCGAAAATCAGTCGGAAGAAAAACTCGACAAGATCCGCGAACCCGCGGCCAAGTTTGCCCAAGCCATCTTGAAGTAGCAACGACGGCAAGCGTGCTGCGACGAATGTGCGATCGAAAGGATCCGCGATGGGTAATATCTCGACGGCGACCGAATCCAGCTTCGACGTTTTGGAATCCTATTTCAAGAAATATCCAGACGTTCCCAAGGAGACGATTCTCAAGCAACACATGCTGAGCCTCGGACATTGGTTCAGCGATGCCGCGCTCGACGCGTCAGCTGGCGCGCTGGTTAAATCGTATAGACTATTCTCATACGATCTCGTGCCGATGTCCGAGTTCAAGAGGAACGAGCACCGGCGCGTCCCCGAGCACTTCGTTCTCCTGAACGGGCCTTACGACATGCGTCCGGTGGCGATTCAGAC
>Ga0193716_1001442_pt1 | contig 13804 bp, 13 predicted proteins | sample U2c1metaG_FD_145901 | JGI IMG/M metagenome (GOLD analysis project Ga0193716, IMG submission 145901) | Soil microbial communities from a riparian zone of the East river system, Colorado, United States - U2c1 | ecosystem: Environmental > Terrestrial > Soil > Riparian zone | place: USA: East River...
CTATGGATTGTGGCTCTGGCCGCGAGGGGTGTTTCGTATCCAGATGGCGAATGAGGAACTCGTCGACGAGCTAGTCGACGGTGATGTGGTGACGATCAGCCGAAAGGGTTGGTATCAAGGGATGTTGCGGCATCCGGAGAGGGTTGCCTGAGGTTGTTGGAAGCTGTCGAGGAGAGTGTAGACCGGGCGCTGGAGTGGCTACTTTGTCGTGAGATAGAGATTGTCGAGAGCTGCCCAGGGTGGGTTGCGCGTCCTCGCGTGGCGTGAAGCGACTCGCCCGGCTCGGAGGGCATGCCGTTCGGATTGTGTTGTGCTCCTGTGTATTTGCTTCAGGAAGCGAGCACGAACTACGGCGGCAGTGTGGATGAGCTGAGGGCGATTCGAGGGCTCCGCTGTGGGGTTGACCGCAGTGCTGCTCGCGGACCCCCTGAGTTCCTTAGTACCTGGGCGTGTCAGCGACTCAGAAGAAGCTCTCCAACGTCCCTGGCACACTCAGATCTGACCGAATCGCTTGCAGCACGGCTATTTGCGCTCTGTCGGCAATCTCTTGGTTGTCGTAGAACTCGTCATCGTCCTGGCCGTGCCGCGTCGAGTGACCCCATTGCCACGCGGCACTGTAGGCCACGCTCGCCTTCTCGCGAACATCCGGTGTTGCATACACCTCTAGTCGCTGAGCTGCTTGGAATGCCTGTGTCTGCCAGCCTTCGGGCAGTTCGTTGCCCTCGTCGCTGAAGCCGAGTCCGTGGCCGTACGCCCGCACCATCATGGCCCGCAGCGCTTCGTAGAACTCGACGTATGTGGTTCGCCGGTGTTCAAAAGTGCGGGCTTGGTCCTCGCGCTGCCATCGCTGTTGCTCGCGGTCGGTGTCACGCTGCCAGCTTGCAAGCTCGCGCCGGTTGGCCATGACCTGAGTGATCACAATGCCGACCACTGTCGAGACGAACCCTAGCGCCGCGACGACGAGCGTCACCCACAACGGTGTGGTCAAGGCTGCGGGCCGGATTCTCCGAGCGCTGCACAGAGATTTACGAACGCAGAGCAGGTAATGAGGAAGTACTGCGCGAATTCCTGAGTAGGATTTGCCATTTCGGGCGACATTGCATGTCGGATGCCGCCGTCCTGACTGGAGTATCCGTAGAGTTTTTTCCATCCCTCGGCCAAAGCACCGTGAAGCTTGCCCTGCTTGCGTAGTGCGTCGACGGCGTCGCCGAGAGGCTTGTGCGACACTCCGGCGAACCTGTTGGCGGCGGCCTCTGCGGCGAGCATCGATTCGCTGATGGATTTCGCGAACTGCGGATTGTCACGGTCGGCGAATAGCCGTATCGCGCGGCCCATATGCTCACGGACTTCGTCGGCTTCAGTTGTGGACGCGGCCTCGATGGAGGCTATCTCAACAGGGTCAACGATCGGAACGATCAGTGCCTCACCAACGTTCAGTCGATAGCCGACGCGATTGAGTGCTAGTACCTTGTTGACCACGCCAGCATGGCCTGCATAGTTGTGGGTCACTTCCTGAGTTCGCCCCATCAAGTACTCGATCAGGTCGAACACCCGGTTGTAAGGCTCTGTCTCCACGAATTGGAGGAGAACGTTGGCCAGCGACTTCGGGTGATAGTCGTGCCCGTACCGGCTCAGGAACCCCATCCAAATGCCTTCAAGGTCGATGGGTGGGGTGGCGTTGTTCAGGAATGATCGGTAGATGTAGTTGTACAGAGTGGTACGGGTGCGCTCGTCTAGTTCATCGAGTTGCAGCGGCGGCGGGTACTGCGCGTGGCCGTGCCGCTCCGAGAAGTTCGGTGGACGGGCTCCGCTTAGGTCTTCCGACACACGCCCAGCCTGCCAGCGACAGGCCATCGTGCTGGGGATTCGCGGCGGTGTGTCAGTCGGTGACAGCTGGCGACTGTCCTTTTGGCAATTGCCTGGCGGGTTCTTGGACCCTTTGACCTGCACCAGCAACAATGCACGGAGAATGCACGTGCAACGGTGTCAGCGCCAGAAAGTCGCGCTGACCTGCAACGAACGTGGTGCCCCCGGCATGATTCGAACATGCGACACCGGCTTTAGGAGAGCCGTGCTCTATCCCCTGAGCTACGGGGGCGGGGACGGCTCGCAGCTTACCGAACCCACCGCGAACTCCATGTTTCCGCCTGCCGCGCGGGGGCAATCCACCTCCATGAGCACAGCGAAGAAGGCCCGCAACACCGTCGACCGCCTGACCGGGCAGGCCAAGGAGAAGATCGGTGACGCGACCGGCAACGCCCGGCTGCGCAACGAAGGCAAGACCGACCAGGTGAAGGCCCGCGTGCGGCAGACCGGCGAGCGTCTCAAGGACGCCGTCCGCGGCCGCTAGTCAGCGCAGTTCGGCGATCACCTTCGCGAACGCCTCGGCGTGGTGCTGTTGCACGATGAAGTACGTGATCCCGTAGGCGTCCCGGTAGTGGCGGAGGGTATCGGCGATGTCGCTGGTCGACCCGGTCAGCACGGTCGGTGTCTTCAGCACGTCCTCGTCGGACAGTTCGGGAAGGAATCTGCGCGCGAGCGTCAGGTCGGGCACCCCTGAATCGTCCGCGGGCATCCCGATGATCGAGATGTTGAGCTCCAGATCGTCGAAGCGATCGGGTGCGGCGTCACGCACGAACGCGATCCGGTCGGCGAGTGGGTCCGAGTCCTCGGTGATGGGTCCGCCGCCCGTCAGCCCGATGATGTTGGCCCGTTGCGCGGCGGTCGTGAGCAGTTTGTTGCCGTTGCCTGCGATGAGGATGGGCACGTCGGAGGCGTGCTCTGCCAGGTGTTCGGTGACGTGGCGCAGGTAGTTGACGCGCTCTCCGCCGCTGGGGAAGGGGAGTTCGGCTTGGTCGAATTCCTCCTTGTTGTAGCCGGCGCCGAGTCCGAGCTCGAGACGTCCGTCGCTCAGATCCCGCAGCGTGGTGACCTCGCGGGCCAGCAGCGCGGGCTTGTAGAAGCACGCATTGAGCACGAACGTGCCGAGCCGGACCTTGTCCGTGGCCATCGCGACCGCCGTCAACATCGGGAAGGGTGCGGTCGTGTACAGGTGGTCGGGCAGGTGCACGACGTCGAAACCCATGTCCTCCGCGCGGCGTCCCCAGTCCTGCACGGACTCTCGACGGCGTGCGGCTTGCAGACCCAACCCGAAGCGAAATTCCTTGACCATCACCCGAGCTTAGGACGGCTCACTAATTGAAATGTTTGGGCCCGCTCCAACGCGGGAACAGACACCTCCGGGCCGCTCGGCGCGCAGCGGCCAGCAAAGGAGACTTCATCCCCGACCCGGCCCGTCGTGAGCACATCCGACGGGCCGGATCAATCTTCAGCCCATGGCCACTCATCCCACGTTCGGCGTCGAGGAAGAGTTCCTGCTCGTCGACCCCGGCAGCGGCGAACCCGTCCCGCTGAACCGTGCGGTCGCCGAACGCGCCAAGGCCAAGGGCGTCGACCTGCAGCTGGAACTGACCAGCTGTCAGGTCGAGACCACCTCGGACGTGATGGCCTCGAGCGAGGACATGCGCGCCGAGCTGAGCCGGCTGCGCGGCATCGCCTCGGAGGCGGCCGTCGGTGCCGGCGCGCGACTATTGGCCGTTGGGCTACCGCCGACGGTCCCGCTCGAATTCCCGATCACCGACACGCCGCGCTATCGCGACATTGCCGAGAAGTTCGGCATGATCGCCCACGAGCAGGGCATATGCGGCTGTCACGTGCACGTCGCGGTTCCATCGCGCGAGGTGGCGGTACGTGTCAGCAACCGCTTGCGGCCCTGGCTGCCGTCGCTGCTCGCGCTGACGGCGAACTCGGCGATCTACCGCAGCACCGACACCGGCTACGCCAGCTGGCGCAGTGTGCTGTGGGCGCGGTGGCCCAGCGCAGGGCCGCCACCGCACTTCGATTCGGTCGACGACTACGACGCGCTGGTCGCCATGATGCTGGATGCCGGCGCCATGATGGACGGCGGCATGGTCTATTGGGACGTCCGCCCTTCGGCCAACTTCCCGACCATCGAGGTCCGCGTCGCCGACGTCCCGGCCACGGTCGCCGAGACGGTCCTGTTCGCAACGCTGGTGAGGGCAGCGGTGATGACGGCACTCGACGACGAGCAAAGCGGTGCTCCGGTGGAGCCACTGACGTCGCACGCGCTCACGGCGGCCTATTGGACACGGTTTGGACGGCCGGACGATCGACCTGGCGGACACCCACGCGCCACTGCCCGCCGCGCGTCTCCTCTCCAACTTGGTCGACCGCGTCGAGCCGGCCCTCGATGCGCTCGGCGACGCCGACATGGTCCGCGAGGAGCTGACGCGCATCACCGCCGAGGGCAACGGCGCCATGCGTCAACGACGGGCCTGGGAACGGCGCCACGAGGTCGGCGACGTCATCGAGGAGGCAGCGGCGGCGACACTCGCCGGGGTGTCGCCCGGCTAGACCAGCGACAGTTCGGCGAACACCGGAGTGGTCGGCTGCGTGGACCCACTGCCCGGCTCCACGGTGAAGGCCAGGGCCTTCGAACCGCCGAGATCGGGCAACACCGCGGTCGTCGACGGCGCAACCGCCTTCGCGTCCATGGTGCCCGCCGAGCGCGCACCGTCGTTTCCGACCAGCCACATCTGGTACACGGTTCCGAGTTGGGGCGGGGCCACGTTGTTCATCACCAACACGGCGGCGTTGCGCTCGCGGGAGAACACCACCGTCGCGGTGCCACCGGTCGGGATGGCGCCCGATACGGTCCGGACGTCGGGGGCGGCGAAGATCTGTTCCGTCGTCGACGTCGTGGCCGCGGGCCGCATCGACAATCCGATTCCCAGCGCGCCGACGCCGATGATCACCGCGGCTGCCGCCGCCAGCACGACGGTGCGCCAGCGCACCGGCCGGGAGTCCCGCGACGGCGTCTCCGAAGGGACCGCACGCAGAGGCGGTTGTTCGATCGCCGCGAGCAGGCGGTCGCGGACGTGCTCGGGCGGTTCGATCGCCGTGGCCGCGGATACCACCGCCATGGTCTCGCGGACGGCGCGCACCTCGTCGGCGAAGGCGCGGGCGACGTCGGCGGGTGCGGCGGCCAGTTGGCGGTCGATGTCGTCGAGCTCGGCTGGTGACACGGCGTGCAGCGCGTAGGGCGTCGCCAATGCCATGAGATCGGGGCTGGTTGGCTCGGTCACGCCGCCCCCAAACACTTGCGCAGTCCGCGGATGGCATCGCGCATCCGTGACTTTATGGTCGCAAGATTCGCCGACAAACGCTCCGACACTTGGACATAGGTGAGGCCCTCGTAGTACGCCAGCTGGATGCACTCGCGTTGCGCGTCGGTCAGTGAACCGAGACACTCGGTGACCTGACGTCGTTCGTCGCTGGAGATCACGGCCTCGGCGACGCGATCGGCGGCGATTTCGACGTTCGCGGCGCCATATCGCGAGTCGCGTTGGGTGCTCGCCTGCTCCGAGCGCACCCGGTCGACGGCGCGGCGGTGCGCCAGCGTCATCAGCCAGGCCAACGGTGACCCGGCCGACGGGTTGTAACTCGCGGCGTTGTGCCACACCTGCAGATAGACCTCTTGCGTGGTTTCCTCGCTGTAGCCGGGATCGCGGAGCACGCGGGTGACAAGACCGAACACCCTGGCACGGGTGTTGTCGTAGAAGGCGGCAAACGCTTCGACGTCCCGTTGTGCCACCCGGCGCAGCAATGCGTCGAGGTCGGCAGTCACGCCGGGTAGCCTACTGGCCCATCGAAGCAAAGTCACAACTATCGCGATCTCGGCGGCAATGGTACGAAAAACGAAGTGCGCGAGCAGTATTCACGAAACCCTGGTCGGTCGGCCATGATTCGCTCGGTCAGTCGGGCGCCGGTCGCGTAGACCAGGAAGTAGCTCATCGCCACCGGCGACAACACCGTCGACAGCGACAGCAACCCGGTGATGGTCACCAGCCAGAGCCCCCACCACACCGCGGCGTCGCCGAAGTAGTTGGGATGACGCGTCCACGCCCACAGGCCGCGGTCCATGACGACGCCCTTATTGGCTGGGTCGGCCTTGAACGCGCGCAGCTGCCTGTCGCCGACGGCCTCGAACACCACGCCAACCAGCCACACCACGACACCGGCGATCAGCACCGGCAGCAGCGACGCCGGCGTCGGGCCGAGCACCGCGGACAGTTGCAGTGGCAGCGAGATGAACCACGAGAGGGCGGCCTGCAGCAGGAAGATCTTGCGCAGCACGTTGACGGCAGAGAAGTCGTCCCGCAGCAGCCGCCGGTAGCGCGGGTCCTCACCCTTGCCCGCGGACTTGTTCACCATGTGCCAGGCCAGCCGCAGCCCCCACACCGCGACCAGACCGAGCAACAGCAAGCGGCGGAACGGGTCGCCGTCACCCAGTACGGCGGCCAGCGCCGCCACCGCCACGAAGCCCACACCCCAGGTGACGTCGACGACGTTGTAGCGCCCGATCCGGCGGCCGACGACGAACGCGATCCCGTAGGTCAGGATCAGAATCGCCAGTGCCGCAACGGAAACGACGAGGAATCTCACGCGCCGGCCCCGGTCGGTGCGAACGTCCACTGGTAGACGTCGAGGTAGCCGGAGCGGAACCCAGCCTCGGAGTAGGCAAGGTAGAGCTCCCACATGCGGTGGAACGTCTCGTCGAAGCCCAACGCCGACACCGCCTCCCGATGATCGGTGAAACGCTCGCGCCACAACCGTAGCGTCTCGGCGTAGTGCGGCCGAAGGGACAGCATCCCGACGGTGCGCAGTCTGGTCTGGCGTTCGGTGACCCCGACCAGCGCCTCGACGGATGGGATCAGGCCACCGGGGAAGATGTACTTCTGAATCCACGTGTAGGTGTTGCGGGAGGCCAGCATCCGGTCGTGCGGCATGGTGATGGCCTGGATCGCGACGCGACCGCCGGGGGAGACCAGCCGGTCGAGGGCTTGGAAGTACGTGGGCCAGAACGGGTATCCGACCGCCTCGATCATCTCCACCGACACCACCGCGTCGTACCGGCCGTCGACCTCCCGGTAGTCCTTGAGGTCGATCCGGACTCGATCGGACAACCCGGCCTCGGCCACCCGGCGCTGGGCCAGCCGCTGCTGCTCGGCGGACAGGGTGATCGAGTGCACCTCCGCCCCGCGGCTCGCGGCCCGGATGCAGAGTTCGCCCCAGCCGGTGCCGATCTCGAGTACCCGACTGCCAGGGCCGACGCGCGCCGAGTCGAGCAGCCGGTCGACCTTGCGGCGCTGTCCGTCGGCCAGGTCGGCCCAGGTGGGCTGCGAGGTGTCGAACAGGGCGCTGGAGTAGGTCATGGTCTCGTCGAGGAACTGCGCGAACAGATCGTTGGACAGGTCGTAGTGTTCGGCGACGTTGGTCCGCGCCTGGTCGGGACTGTTGTGCATCGACCGCGGGTGGCGGACCACCGCCAGCGGGCGAAGGCGTTGCAGCGCAGGCGGAATCAGGTCGGCGACCGACGTGGCGAAGGCAGTGAGCAGGCCGGCCAGGTCATTGGAGTGCCACTCGCCGGCCATGTAGGACTCCCCGAAACCGATCAGCCCGTAGCGGCCGACCCTGCGGCCCAGCGCGTCGGGTCGGTGCATCACCATGGTGGGCAGCGTCGGATCCGCCGCGCCGATCACCGACCCGTCGGGATACTGCAGCCGGATCGGGAGGCGGGCCGCGGCACGGCGCAGGAACGCGTGGGCAAACTCCCCGGCAGCCGCACTGATCGGCCCGCGCGGGACCCGCGTCACCGTCGGCCAGCGATCGGAATCCGTTGTCGAACTTGCATTTCCGGTGGTATTGATGGTCACGGTTGGTCGACCCTTTCCTTCTCGGCCACGGGTGTTCGAGGAACTCGAGGCATGACGGGGACTCGTCGCAGCCACAGCGTGATGCCCTGGATGCGGATCCACAGTGCGCCCATCAGCGGCGCCAGGGGTGCCATCATCTGGAGTCGAAGGATCTCGGCGATGCCCGCCTTGCGGCGGTCACCGTGCAGCGTGGCGACGAACGCTGGCTTGTTCTCCCTGTGAAGCGAAATCGTCACGTCGACTTCTGCGTCCGGCAGGGGTGCGCGCACCAGGTAGTAGCCGTCGACGTCGTTGAACGGGGAGACGTACAACTTCTTCTTCACCGCGGCAGGGGCGTCTCCGGTGGGCGGCAGCAGATACGCGTGCCTGCCGCCGTAGGTGTTGTGCACCTCGGCCACGACGTGCTGCATCACGCCTTGCGTGTCGTGGCACCAGTAGATGCTGATCGGGTTGAACACGTAACCAAGCACTCTTGCCTGTAACAGCGAGGTGATGGTGCCGCCCCGCAGGTCGATGCCGTGCCCGGCGAGGAACGCGTCGACGCGGTTGCGCAGCGTATCGGCGACACCTGCCGCAGGTGGAGTCGACAAGTGATCGCGCGCTTCGAATTTCGCGAACGGCTGCAGCCACCGGGGCAGGCGCGGCAGGTGGTCCAGGTCGACGTACCAGCTGTATCCGCGTTGCTCGAAGTAGTGGTGTACCGGCGCTCGGCGCAGGTGGGTGATCCGGGTGCGGTAGAGGGCAGGTCGCCTCATGCCAGCACCGCCTGCAAGCGTCGGGTGGCCGGCCATTCGGCACCGAGCCGGCCTGCTGCCCGTTCTCCGGATGCGGCACCGTCCTCGTGGAAGCCCCAGCCGTGATAGGCGCCGGCGAACACTATTCGGTCGTCGTCGAGTGTCGGCAGTAGACGTTGTGCAGCAACGGATTCCGGGGTGTACCTCGGGTGCTGGTAGATCATCTCGGCGATGACGGACGCGGGGTCCACCAGGTCCCGGCCGCCAAGGGTCACCATGAACCGCCGAGGGCCCGTCAACCGCATGAGGCGGCTGACGTCGTAGGTCACCAGCACGTCGGCCGCCTCGTCGGCGCCCGACGGGACCAGGTAGTTCCACGATGCGCGGGCCCGCGGCTTGCGCGGCAGCACCGAGACGTCGGTGTGCAGCTGAGCGTGGTTGGTGGAGTACGGGATTGCACCCAGCACGGAGCGTTCGGCTGCGGTCGGCTCGGCCAGCATCAGCAGTGCCTGATCCGGGTGCGTGGCGATCACGGCGGCGTCGAACCGTCGCGGTGCGCGGTCGCCCGCGGTGACCAGCACGCCGTCGGGAACCCGCCGTACCGACCGCACCGGCGTGCCCGCGGCGATCTCGTGCACCCGCTCGGCGATGGCGTTGACGTAGGTCGCCGAGCCGTCGACCACGGTTCGCCAGGTCGGTGAGCCGAACACCGACAGCATGCCGTGGTGTTGCAGGAAGACGAACAGGTAGCGGGCGGGGTAGCGCATCGCCTCGCCCGGTGCGCATGACCAGACCGCAGCGACCAGCGGCGTCATGAAGTGCTCGACGAAGTATCCGGAGAACCGGTGGCGCTCGACGAATTCCTCGAGCGGTTGGCCGTCACCTGCCGACTCGTCATCGAGCAGTTGGGTGGCGGCACGGTGGAATCTCCCGATCTCGGCGAGCATCAGGAGATAGCGCGGCCGGGCCAACGACGACCACGACGGAAACAGTCCACCGATGCCGCGGGCGCCCGCGTACTCGAGCCCGGAGTCGTCGTCGCGCACCGACATCGACATGTCGGTGTCGCGCGTCGCGATGCCGAGATCGGCGAACAGCCTGGACAACGTCGGGTAGGTCCTGTCGTTGTGCACCAGGAATGCCGAGTCGATTCCGACGAGGTTGCCGTCGCCGTCGTCGACGTAGTGGGTGTGGGCATGACCGCCCAGCCGGGTGTCGGCCTCGAACAGCGTCACCCGCTGGCGGCCGGACAACACGTATGCGGCGGTGAGTCCGGCTACGCCGCTCCCGATGACGGCGATCGAGCGCCTGAAAGTGTCTTCGCGTTCCACGACCTCTATTCGGAGCGGCTCGATTCTTGGATTGGTGTCGGTCGCGTTGCGCTCCGGGGAACCGCGCGTAGTGTGCCGATCGTGACGACGACGGTCTTCCGAAACGGAACCATTTGGACGGGAACATCCGGGCAGACGACCGATGCGCTGCTGGTGATGGACGGCGTCATCGCCGGTCTTGGCGAGGACGCTCTCGGGCGGGAAGGGGCCACCGAAGTCGACCTCGACGGCGGCTTCCTGATGCCGTCGTTCGGAGATGGGCACGCCCACCCGATGCTTGGCGGGCTGGAGTTCGTCGGCCCTGCGGTGCGCCCGTGCACGTCGGTCGAGGAGATCGTCGAGGCGGTCCGGCTCTTCGCGGCCGAGCACCCCGACGACGAGTGGATCGTCGGCGCCTCCTACGACAGCAGCCTCGCGCCTGGCGGCCTCTTCGACGCCCGCTGGTTGGACGAGGCCGTGCCCGATCGGCCGGTGTTCTTGCGGGCCTGGGACTACCACACGGCCTGGTGCAATTCGGTTGCGCTGCAACGGGCGGGCATCACGGCGGACACGCCGAACCCTCCGCTCGGCGAGATCCCGCGCCGCGACGACGGCTCGGTGCTCGGCACCCTGCGGGAGTGGGGTGCGGTGGACCTGGTCACCGCCGTCATGCCCGTGCGCGACGAGGAAGTCAGGATCGCCGCGCTCGGTACCGCCGCCGACTACTACCTGGCCAGGGGTGTCACCTGGGTGCAGGACGCGTGGGTCGAACCGGGCGACGTCGATACCTACGTCACCGCCGCCCAGCGCGATGCCCTGCGCGTCCGGTTCAACCTGGCGCTGTACGCCGATCCGCGCCACTTCGACTCTCAGCTGGACGGTTTCGCGCAGGCCCGTCGCCGGGTCGACGAGGTGGCGTCGCCGTTGCTGACCGCGCACACGGTGAAGTTCTTCGCCGACGGCGTCGTCGAGAACGAGACCGGCGCTCTGCTCGCGCCGTATTGCGATGGGCTGCACAGCCACGGCATGCAGGTCTGGGAGGGCCAGAGCCTGGCCGAGGCCGCCCGCCGCGTCGACGAGTTGGGCCTGCAGATCCACATCCACGCCATCGGCGATGCCGCCGTGCGTCAGGCGCTCGACGCGATCGCCTACGCCGTCGAGTCCAACGGTCCGCGGGACCGGCGGCCGGTGATCGCACACGCGCAGCTGGTCGACGACGATGACATCAATCGGTTCGCCGAGCTGGGCGTGATCGCCAACATGCAGCCGCTGTGGGCGCAGCTGGACGCGCTGATGGTCGTGCTCACGGTGCCTCGGCTGGGCGTCGACCGGTCCGACAAGCAGTACCGAATACGCACCATCGACGACTCGGGCGCGTTGGCGTTCGGGTCGGACTGGCCGGTGTCATCCGGTGCGCCGCTCGACGGCATCGCCGTCGCGATCTCCCGTCGCACGGCAGAGGGGGATCCCGAGGGCGGATGGACGCCCGAAGAGATCCTCACCATGGAACGGGCATTGACGGCTTACACGTCGGCCGTTGCTGAACAAGCATTCGCCGGACAAGCGAGTGCGCCGTGGGGCACGATCGGCGTCGGCGCCAGCGCCGATCTGGTGTGGCTCGATCGTGATCCCCGCACCATCTCGGCGCTCGACGTCCCCGGAATCGTGGTACGCGGAACCTTCCTGCAAGGCAGGGCGGTGCATTCCGCTACCTGAGAGGAGTGACCATGTCCACCGCACCCTCAGAGTCATCCCCGCTCGGCACCGAAACGGCCGCCGGCGAAGGCCACCTCAAACGCGTCCTCGGCGTGCCCTCCCTGGTGTTGTTCGGGATGGTCTACATGGTGCCGCTCACCGTGTTCACCACCTATGGGATCGTCACTCAGCTGACCGGCGGCCGGCTGTCCGTGGCGTATCTGGTCACGCTGGCGGCGATGGTGTTCACCGCCAGGTCCTACGCCCGGATGTCGGCCGCCTACCCGGTGGCCGGCTCCGCCTACGCGTACACGCAGAAGTCGTTCGGGGCGCCGGTCGGTTTCCTCGCCGGCTGGTCGCTGTTGTTGGACTATCTGTTCCTGCCGATGCTCAACTACCTCGTCATCGGCATCTACATGAGCGCGGCGATCCCGGCCGTGCCTCCGTGGGTGTGGATCCTGATCGCAGTCGTCGTGGTGACGATCCTCAACATCGTCGGCATCGTGTCGGTGGCGCGAGCCAACTTCCTGCTGCTGGCGCTGCAGCTGATCTTCATCGTCGTCCTCGTCGTGATGGCCTTCGTGACGATCACCCGAACGGGCAACGTCAACCTGATCGCGCCATTCAAGGGTGACGGCACGGTTGGCGGGGCAAGCCCGATCTTCGCGGGCGCCGCCATTCTCTGCCTGTCCTTCCTCGGGTTCGACGCGGTCTCGACACTGTCGGAGGAGGCGAAGGACCCAACTCGCACTGTGCCCAAGGCGATCATGATCGCCACCGTGGTGTGCGGCCTCATCTTCTTCGGGCTGTCGTACGTCTCCCAGTTGGTGTTCCCGTCGAACCAGTTCGCCGACGTGGATGCGGGTTCGACGGACGTCATGCTGGCGGCGGGCGGCCAGTTCCTCAACGTGTTCTTCACCGCCGCGTACGTCGCGGGCTGTATCGGATCCGCGCTCACCTCGCAGGCTTCGGTTGCTCGGATCCTCTTCGCGATGGGGCGCGACGGCATCCTCCCTCAGAAGGTGTTCGGCCACGTCTCGGTACGCTTCGCCACACCGACGTTCGCCATCCTGGTGGTGTCGGTGATCTCGCTCGCGGCGCTCTGGATCGAACTGGGATTCCTCGCCTCGATCGTGAGTTTTGGTGCGCTGGTGGCCTTCTCGGCCGTCAACCTCACCGTCGTCAAGCACTACTTCATCGACAAGGGCGAGAAGAACGTGCTCAACAACGTCGTCCTTCCCGTGATCGGCTTCGCCTTGACGGTGTGGCTGTGGTTCAACCTGTCCTGGCTGACGTTGGAAGTCGGATTGATCTGGCTGGCAATCGGTCTCGCATGGCTGCTCTTCATGACCCGCGGATTCCAGCGACCCACTCCGGTGCTGGAACTCGAGGAGTAGCGGTCAGGCGGGCGGCCACGACCGGGCCGCTGCGGCGAGCCCGGCCACCAGCGCGGAGGTTGCCGGCGTCAACCCGTCGTCGCCGACCATGCCGCTGCGGGGGCTGATCCCGCGTACCCGTGGCGAGAGTTCGAGCTGAGCGCCGCCACCGCGCGGGCGGTTCACGGGGTTGTCTGGGTGCAGACCCCGCAGTTCACGTGGGATCTGCTCGAGGTCACTGACGAGTTGATATCCGGGGATGACGACGTGGCGCGCGAGGTGCGCGGCCAGATCGCGGTTGCGCCCTCCGACGAGCAACTGGGTACTCCGATTCATGCGTCCGTAGCCGTGCACTGACACCACGACGTCGACGTGGTCGAGGAACTCGGCGAGCAATGGCGATTCTTCGGATCGAAAGGCGTTGGATGCCAGGTGGTTCGGGTAGTCGCGTGGGTGGCGCACGACGTACACGGAGGCGTCGGCCTCGGCAGCCGACCGATCGGCGATGACGTCGGTCATCTTCTCCAGCCCGCCGCCATGGATCGCGAGGAACCCGAAGGTCGACCGCAGTACGCTCGATTCCGTGACGTCGGGATCGGCGAGCAGCTCTGAAAGTGATTGTGGTGCTGACGGATCCGGATCGCCCAGCTGGCGTGGCCAATGCATCGGATCCCAACGGTTGAGGAACTCGACCCAACGACTTGGGAGCCCGTGGTGTCCCGCGGCCTCGATGATCCGCTCCAGATAGCCTTCCCGCGCGGCGCCGGGCTCGACGCGGTGATCGACGTAGACCCAGGCCTCGGTCGGCCCGTCGTCGGTATTCACGACCGCCCGGTCGCGGCGGTATCGCACGGGAACGCCCTCGGCGCGATCCAACGTCGCGAGGTCCTCAT
>Ga0193716_1001443_pt1 | contig 13801 bp, 11 predicted proteins | sample U2c1metaG_FD_145901 | JGI IMG/M metagenome (GOLD analysis project Ga0193716, IMG submission 145901) | Soil microbial communities from a riparian zone of the East river system, Colorado, United States - U2c1 | ecosystem: Environmental > Terrestrial > Soil > Riparian zone | place: USA: East River...
CAAGTACTTGCCGTGTTCGCCCGCGCCAAGCGCGTCGATGGTCTTCTCGAAGTCCTCGGCCGAGGTGTAGAGCTTCTCGTTGATCTCGGCCTCGACGCCGTCCTCCTCGCCACCGACGACGCCGATCTCGACTTCGAGGATGATCTTGGCCTCGGCAGCAAGCTTGAGCAGTTCCTTGCCGATTTCGAGGTTCTCGTCGATCGGCACTGCGGAACCGTCCCACATGTGCGACTGGAACAGCGGGTTGGCGCCCTTGGCGACGCGCGCTGCCGAGATGGCCAGCAGCGGCCGGACGTAGGTGTCCAGCTTGTCCTTCGGGCAGTGGTCGGTGTGCAGTGCGACGGTGATCGGGTACTTCGCGGCGACCACGTGGGCGAACTCGGCGAGCGCGACCGCACCGGTGACCATCTCCTTGATCCCCAGACCGGAGGCGAATTCCGCTCCGCCGGTGGAGAATTGGATGATGCCATCGCTACCGGCGTCGGCGAATCCCTTGATTGCGGCGTTGACGCTCTCGGAGCCGACGCAGTTGATGGCGGGGAACGCGAAGGAGTGCTCCTTGGCGCGGCCCAGCATCTCGGCGTAGATCTCGGGCGTGGCGATGGGCATGGGTTATTCCTCCTGGGCGTTCCAGCTTCGACCGTTGCCCTGGGAGTATCTCAAGAAGCGCACCGGTGCGGCACCCCCGGGGCTAAACCACGAGAACCATCCGGTAGTGGGCCTTGCCGGTGTCCATCGCTTCGTACGCCTCGGCCGCCTGCGCGAGCGGGCGTTCCTCGATCACCGCGCGAACCCCCGTGAGCACCGCGAAGTGCATGGTCTCCTCGACGTCGCGTGACGTGCCCGACGGATGTCCGACCACCGAAAACCCGCCGTCGATCAGCTGGGCAGGGCTGATGGGAAGGTTCTCGGACGTGACGCCGATGGTGACGAGCTCACCCTGCGGTCCGAGTCCGCCGACGGTCGCGGCCATCGCCTCGGAGCTCGCCGCCGTGGCAAGGACCACGGCCGCACCGCCGAGGGCCTTGAGCGCCGCCGCGACGTCGGCCTCGCTGGAGTCGATGTAGTGATGGGCACCGAGTTCGCGGGCTGCGTCTGCCCTGGCGGCCCCGCGCGCGATCGCCACCGTCTCGAAGCCCATCGCCCTGGAGAACTGCACGCCGAGGTGGCCGAGTCCTCCGATGCCGAGCACGGCGACGAGGTCGCCGGCCTTCGCCCTGGTCCTCCGCAACCCGTTGAACGTCGTCACTCCCGCACAACCAAGTGGCGCCGCCTCCGCGAACGACAACTCGTCGGGAATGCGAGCCAGGGCCGTCGCAGGCACGGTGACCGACTCGGCGTAGCCGCCTGGGTAGTGCCAACTCGGCACCTGCAGGCGCTCGCACTGCATGAAGTAACCCCCGCGACACGGCACGCAGCGATTGCAGTTTCCGCCGAACCACCCGACCTCCACCCGATCCCCGATGGCGAAATCCTGTACGCCGTCACCAATCTCGGCGATCGCGCCCGCGATCTCGTGCCCTGGCGTGATGGGCCAGGAGAGCCCGGGAAGGAAACCGTTGACGAAGACGTGATCGGTGCCGCACACACCGGACGCCTTGACGGCGATGCGCACGTGGTCGCGCGGTGGCGAGACGGTCTCGACGTCGGCGAGGGTCAGCGCTGCGCCTGCGGAGGCGACGTGGACGGCTTTGTGCGTGGGCATGATCTGACCCTATCGACGCCTGGTGGCGAGAGGAATCCTCTCGGCGGGACGAAGTCGCAATGCGCGTCCAAGCAGCCCGCCCCGGTACCCTTGAGCCCCGTGGCCACCACCAACCTCGCGCTGATGCCGGACTTCCTGAACCCGTCGCTCCTCGTCGGGTACTTCGGCGCCTGGGCGTTGATCGGCATTCTGGTGGTCGTGTTCATCGAGTCCGGTGTGCTCTTTCCGGTCCTGCCGGGCGACACGCTGCTGTTCGTGGCAGGCATGGTCGCCGCGGGCCACGAGACCATCCAGAACGTCGACCCGAGCGACTTCGCGCTGTGGAAGCTGCTGGTCTTCATCCCGGTGGCCGCGATCCTCGGTGGCCAGGTCGGCTACTTCATCGGCCGAGTGCTCGGCACGTCGATGTTCAAACCCGACGCCCGCATCCTCAAACAGCGCTACCTCGACGAGGCCCACGCGTTCTTCGAGCAGCGCGGCCCGTTCGCGATCGTGCTTGGCCGTTTCGTTCCGATCGTGCGCACGCTGGTGCCGCTGACCGCGGGCGCGGCCAAGATGAGCTACGGCGTGTTCACGCTGTTCAACGTCATCGGGGCCGTGGTGTGGGGCGTCGGCCTGACGCTGCTCGGGTACGGCCTCGGCCAGTTCGAGATCATCCAGAAGCTCCTTGAGCCGATCTTCATCCTGATCGCCGTCGCGTCGATCATGCCGATGGCGTGGGAGTGGTACAAGCGCCGCAAGGCCAAGCGCGCAGCGCCCAGTTCGGTCGAGCAGGCAGGCGAGTAGCCCTAACCGCTTTCCAGCGCCCGGATCAGGCTGGCCGCGTCCCACGGCCCCTGGTGCCGCCTGCCGTTGACGAAGAACGTCGGCGTCGAGTTGAGATCCATCAGCTCGGCATCCTGCGCGTCGTCCAGCACCCGGTGCATCACCTTCGACGAACGCAGGTCCTCGTCGAACTTCTTGATGTCGATCCCGATCGCATCCGCATACCGGTAGATGTGCTCCCACTCCAGGTAGTCCGGGAACGCGAACATCTTGGCACCCATCTCGAAGTACCGGCCCTGCAGCCCAGCGGCTTCGGCCGCCCGCGCGGCGTCCATCGCGTGCGGGTGAACGCGCTCCAGTGGCAAATGCCGCCACACATAACGCAATTCGTCGCCGAAGTAGGCGCGCACCTCATCGATGGAACCGGTGGCTCGACTGCAGAACGGGCACTCGTAGTCGCCGTACTCGACGAGTGTGAGGCGGCCATTGGGGTTGCCACGGATGTGGTCGCGATCCGGGTCGATGTCGCGAATCAGTTTCGCACCCACCGCAACCGGCGGGCTCAGCCAGTCGGTGATGCGGAAGGTCGCCCAGCCAAGGACCAGCGCCAGCACGGATGCGGCCAGCACGCCGACGCGAGCCTGATCCTGTTTGACGGGATCCTCGATGGCCAGATCGATGATGAACAGCGAGATGGTGAACCCGATTCCGGACAGGGCGGCGCCGCCTGCGACTCGCCGCAGCGTCAAACCCGGTGCGAGCTGCCCCATCCCGGTGGCGCGCACCAAGGCGGTGGCGCCGGTGATGCCGATGAACTTGCCGACGATCAGGCCGGCGATCACACCCCAGGTCAGCGGTGAACGCAGCGCGGCGGTCATCGTGTCGCCGTCGAGATGGACACCCGCGTTGGCCAGGGCGAACAACGGCAGCACGGCGAAGGACACGTACGGCCCGAAGCTGGTCTGCAGCCGCTCGTTGATCGAGATCGATTCGCGCAGTGTGCGACTGGCGGCGCGTGCGTAATCGGAGTTCGGGGACTGCCGGAAGGCCTTGATCACCTCGACGGCCTCTTCGACCTGCTTGCGCTCCGGCGTGAACACCGGAATGAGCAGCGCTACCGCCACGCCGGCCAGCGTCGGGTGCACACCGCCGAGGAACAGCGCCAGCCACAACGCGAACGCCAGTACCGAGTACGCGGGCCCTCGACCCATCGGCAACAGGCGGACTGCCGCGATACCGGCGACGAGCACCAGAGCGACCAGCAGCGGTAGGTACCGCACGTGGTCGGAGTAGAACAGCGCGATCGCCAGCAAGGCCCCGACGTCGTCGACGACGGCGAGGGTGAGCAGGAAGGTGCGCAATCGGGCCGGGTACTTCGGGCCGATGATCGCCAGTGCGCCGACCAAGAAGGCCGTGTCCGTGGAGATCACGACGCCCCACGCACGCGCATCGTCGCCCGACGGATTGAACAGCAGGAAGATGACCGCGGGCACGATCAGCCCGGCGAGCGCGGCGACGACGGGTACCGCGGCGCGGGCCCGGTCGGTGAGCTCTCCGATGGTGAACTGGCTCTTGACCTCGAGCCCGACGATGAAGAAGAAGAACGTCATCAGGCCGTCGTTGACAAGGTGCTTGACGGTCAGCTCGGCATGCAGGTCTCCGAAGGTGAACCCGACGGGGGTGTTCCAGAAGTCCGAATAGCTCTGCTCCCACGGTGAATTCGCCCAGATGATGGCGACGACGGTGAAGGCCAGCAGCAGTGCCGCCGCGATGTTCTCACCACTGCGGGCCGCCGTCGGATCGCGGCCGAACCTGCTTGGCGGCGACACGGCCGCTCCGGGAGCATCGTCCGCGGTCGTGTGATCGGCCGCGGGGCCGGTCACGTTCGGGCGTGCTCGGTGAACGCTCCGAGCAAGTCGGGCCGGTCGATGGCGCTTGGCGTCAGCACGTCGGACGGATTGGCGCCCATCAGGATCCGCTTCATCGGGATCTCCAGCCGCTTGCCGGTCATGGTTCGCGGGATGCCAGGAACGGCGATGATGTCATCGGGCACGTGCCGCGGCGACGCCCCCGTCCGGATCGCGTCGACGATCCGGGAGCGCACCGCGTCGTCGAGCTCGACGTCGTCGGCCAGCGCCACGAACAACGGCATCCAGTAGCCGCCATCGCCCTGCTCGACGCCGACCACCAGACAGTCGAGCACGTCGGGCAGGCCCTCGACCGCGTTGTAGATCTCCGCACTACCCATCCGGACGCCCATTCGGTTCAGCGTCGCATCGGAGCGCCCATGCACCACAACGGATTTCCGTTCGGTGATGGTGATCCAGTCACCGTGGCACCACACACCGTCGTACTTGTCGAAGTAGGCATTGTGGTACTTGGCGCCGTCCTGGTCGTTCCAGAAGAACACCGGCATCGACGGCATCGGCTTGGTCACCACCAGCTCACCGGCCTCCTCGGTGACCGCGCGGCCGCCGTCGCCCCAGGCCTCTGCGGCGACGCCAAGGGCGATCACGTTCAGCTCGCCCGCCCTGATGGGAACCAACGGGCTGGCGCCGATGAATGCGGTCACCACGTCGGTGCCACCGCTCATCGAGATGACCGGGATGGGCCTGCCGACGCCGTCCTGAATCCAGCGAAATCCCGAGGCGGGCAACGGCGAACCGGTGGAACCGACCGCGCGCAGCGCCTCCAGCGGGTAGTCCTTTCCCGGATGCAGTTCCTCCTTGGCGCAGGCCAGCCAGTAGCCGGCACCCGCACCCAACACCGTGACGCCCTGTTCGGCGGCCACCTGCCACAGGTGGTCGGTGTGCTTATAGGTCGGGCTGCCGTCGTACAGCACGATCGTCGAGCCGACGAGAAGCCCCGACACCAGCAGGTTCCACATCATCCAGCTGGTGCTGGACTGCCAGAAGAACCGGTCTTCTGGCTTGAGGTCGAGCTGCAGGCCCAGGTACTTGATGTGCTCGAGTGCGACGCCACCGTGGCCGTGCACGATGCCCTTCGGCGTGCCGGTGGTGCCCGACGAGAACAGCACCCACAGTGGGTGTGCGAATGGGACCGGGGTGATCTCCAGCTCGCCCGTTCGCGCGATGACCTCCGACCACGGGGTAACGCCGTCGGGCGGCTCGGTTCCAAGCCGCGGCACCAGCACGGTGGCCGTCAACGTCGGCAGCTGAGCACGGATCTCGCTGAGCTCGACGCTGCGGTCGATTCGCTTGCCGTTGTAGAGGGATCCGTCGCTGGCCACCAGCACCTTGGGTTCGAGCTGCGCGAGGCGGGCGACGACGCCGCCGACGGCGAGGTCCTGGTTGCACACGGCCCACGTGGCGCCGACCGCGGCCGTACCGAGGAAGGCGACGACGGCCTCGCCGATGTTCGGGATGTAGCCGACCACCCGATCGCCTGCCACGACGCCAAGACTGCGGAGGTAGTCGGCGAACGCGGCAGTCTCCCGCGACAGACGATCCCAGGACCAATCGGTCGCCCCATCCTCCCCCGCAACCACCATCGCAGGGCGCTCGGTGGTGGCGTGCCGGAAGATCTCGGTGGCATAGTTCAGCGTCGCGCCCGGAAACCATTGGGCGCCAGGCATGTCCGCGCTGGCAAGCACGGTATCGGCGGGGGTTGTCGCGCGGACGTCGTAGAAGTTCCAGACCGCGTCCCAGAACCACGCGACGTCGGCCACCGACGCCGACCACAACTCCTGGTAATCGGCGAAGTCACCGCGACCCGTGTCGGCCAGCCACGCGATGAACCGCGTGAGGTTGGCGTCGTCGATGGTGTCCTGGTCCGGCGTCCAGCCTCCCGGCTCGGTCATTCAGCCTCTTCCTCCTGGATGGGCTCGCGTCGTCGCTCACCGTCGTCGCTGAGCGTATGGGCTGCCTCCATCAGCATCCACCCCGACAGCTGAACCGACAGATCCCGCTCGGGGATCTCGGATGTGTTGACGGCACCCGCGACGAGCTGCGCGTCCTTGCCGCCGATCTTGGGCAGCTCTGCCTCGCGGTCCCAGAACGCCGAGAACAGCGGCAGCCCGTCGACCGTCTGCCGGAGGTCCCACGCCGATTTCGCCGAGGTCAGCACCAACTCCTTGGCGGCGGCGCGCGCCGCGGTGTCCGCCGGGGTGTTCTCCGGCAACGTGGTGGCGACCAGTGTCAGATAGCGCGCCAAGATGCCGTTGAACAGCCCGCCGTCACCGCCACCGGCGCCCTGGATGACGCCGCCGGGCGCCATGTTGTCGCGCACCGCGGCGACCAGCCGGTGCACCCGCAAGGCGTGATCCGGGTCCTCGGTCCTGGCGGCCAGTTCGACCTCCAAGCCGAGGACCACCCCCTGGCAGTAGGTGTACTGCGCGCGGACCAGAGACCCGCCCTTGATCCCGTCGAACACCAGATGGGTTTCCGGGTCGATCAGGGTTTCGTCGATCCAGTCGGCCATCTGCTGGGCCCGCCGGAGCCGGTCGTAGCGGGCAAGGAAGATGCCAGCGGGCCCGTTGGCCGGGGCGTTGAAGAACTGGTCCTGCTTGCGCCACGGGATGCCGCCGCCGTCCTCGGGCACCCAGGCATTGATGAACTCGTCGGACAGTCTTTCCAGCGCCTTCGGCCGCTCCACCCCGGCGAGCCGGCTGGCCCGCTCCAGGGCCAGCGCCAGCCAGGCCATGTCGTCGTAGTACTGGTTGACCCAGGAAACGTTGTTGCGCAACCGATGCGAGCGGACCTGCCGCTCGATCCGCTGTTGCCGGTCGGGCTGGGGGTCGCGCACCTGCGCGTCGACCAGACAGTCCAGCAGATGGGCCTGCCACCAGTAGTGCCAGGGGCGGAACAACAGACGCTTGCTGGTGGCAGGCCAGCCGACGACGCCGAGTTGGGTTCCCGGCAGCTGCCACAGCCGCCGCAGGTGTCGCGTCGCGACGGCGGCTTCGGCGCTCGCCGCGCGGTTGCCCCATACCTGATCCATGCCGATGATCCTGCCCTACCAGGCCGTGTCAAGGTCGCCATGTTGCACGATCCACGTGTGCATCGCGATGCCCGCGGCAACCGCGGCATTGATGCTGCGCGTGGAACCGAACTGGGCTATCGACACCGTCCGCACGGCGCCCGCGCGGGCGTCGTCCGTGATGCCAGGGCCCTCCTGCCCGAAGATCAGCAGGCAGTTCCGCGGCAGCGCGGCCCGTTCGAGACGCACAGAGCCTGGCACGTTGTCGACGGCAATCACCTCGAGGCCCGCGTCGGTGGCGAAGGTGAGCAACTCGGCGATGGTGTCGTGGTGGCGCAGCCGCTGGTAGCGGTCGGTGACCATGGCGCCGCGCCTGTTCCAGCGGCGACGCCCGACGATGTGCACGGTGTCGACGGCGAAGGCGTTCGCGGCCCGGACGACGCCACCGATGTTGGCGTCGTTGCCGAAGTTCTCGATGGCGACGTGCAGTGGGTGGCGGCGCCGGTCGATGTCGGCGACGATCGCCTCCCTCGTCATGTACCGGTACGCGTCGACGACGTTGCGGGTGTCCCCGTCGCGGAGCAGGTCCTGGTCGTACCGGGGGTCGTCCGGCAGCGGCCCCGGCCAGGGGCCGACGCCAGTGGTCGTGGACCACTCGGTGGGGCCGGGCTCCATGTCGCCGCCGGGGCGGCTCCCGCGTTCCTCAGTCACTCTTCGTCCACACCGCGGCGTGCGTCCCGATCACCGACACGGTCGCGTACAGCAGCGCGGCGTTGATCTCACCCTGCGTGCACAACGACGCCTGCACCGCGATCGCCTCCAGCGAGGAGTCGGGAAGGATCAGCAGCGACGCCCCGTACACCGAGCACTCGTAGGACAGCCCAGCGCCGGGCAGCGACGGCGCCACCACCACCATCAACGGGCCGCCGCGCCGTACCGAGTCGTCGCGGTATCGCGCTGCCTCACCGTCGATCTGGAGTCCGAGCAGCATGTAGCCGCTGCCGTTGAAGGCGGCCGGGTCGCCGAGCGCGGTGGGATCGAGTTTGGCACCGTCACCGCGGAAGGCGTCCACGCTGCTGGTCTGCAGCACCATGCCGGTGTCGTTGTCGTTGGTGGGCATCAGCCCGACCGGAAACGCCGCGGGATACGCCACCGTGGTTCCCGCGATCTTGTCCTGCGGCGAATAGGCATAGACGCCACGCACCTGGCTCTGATCGCGCAGCGGCCCCAAACACACTGTGCCAGTAAGCTTGTCGGGGCTCGGCGCGGACGCGGGCTGCAGGTTGAGGCTGGTCACGCCCGAGCAGCCGCCCAATGCGTTGGACTCGATCGGATGGGCCAGTGCACCGTAGAGACCGAATCGGATGGCCTCTGGCTTGGCGTGCGGTCCGCCCGGAGTCGACGGGGCGGCGTCGACGTCGACCATGACGTAGTCGCCGTCGAACCGCAGGTTGGACACCGACATGTTCCAGCCAAGCGTCGCAAGGGACTCGCCGATCTTCGCGGACGCCGCGCCGTACGGCCCGGCGTCGGCGGTGCTACTGGAGCAGGCCGCGAGCAGGACCGCCGCGAGCAGGACCGCGACTAGCGCGCGCACGGACACACGGATCCAGGTTCTCCCACGACTTCTGCCCTATGTCCGTCCACGGCCACGGCCCACGACTTTCGTCATGGCGCGCACCAGGTTTCGCGGCACCATGCGACCGCCGGTGGTGAGCACCTTGTACTGCAGGCCCGGCACGATGACCACCTGATCCTTCGCGACGTCGGCCAGACAATCCCGGACCACGTCGGCCACGTCGAGCCACATGAACGACGGCGTGCCCGCCATGTCGATGCCGGCACGCTCGTGAAACTCGGTGCGGACGAAGCCAGGGCACAGCGCGTGCACACCGACGCCGGTACCGCCCAGCCCGTTCGCCAGGCCCTCGGAGAACGCGATCACCCAGGCCTTCGACGCCGAGTACGTCGACCCGCGCCCTGGCAGTAGGCCAGCCACGCTGGCAACGTTGATGACGGTGCCCGTCCCAGCCTCCAGCATCGGGGGAAGCGCGGCATGGGTCAGCTGCATCACGGCCGTCACGTTGACGTCGAGCTGGGACTGAAGCGACTCGTAGTCGGCGGCCCAGAATTCGCCAGAAGTGCCGAATCCCGCATTGTTGACCAGGATTCGGACGCCTGCGGCGAGCCGGTCGGCCACCTTGGCGCGATCGGCCGCGACGGCCAGATCGGCGGGCAGTACCTCGACCGATGCACCGGCTTCGTCGTGCAGTTCGGAGGCAAGGCGTTCGAGGCGCTCGACGTCGCGGGCGACCAGGACCAGGTCATGACCGTCAATGGCGTAGCGGCGGGCGAATCCCGTGCCCAGACCGGATGTGGGTCCGGTGATCATTGCGACGGGGCGTGACATGCCGACAGGTTACTTGCCCTGTCGGAGGCGCCAACGAGGCGTCAGTCAGCGCTGATAATGCGGCGACTGACGGCCGTTTCGTGCCGGCGGGCGCTGCTGTGTGTAGCGGCCGACGTCGGCGCGGCCAGGAGGCTGGTCGGTGCGGCCTGCCGGCAGCTCGCGCGGTGGGGCCACCGGACGGCCAGGCGATCCGCCACGCCGGGCGACGGCCTGGCCGGCAATGCCGGTCTGGCCGGGCTGCGGGATCGGCGGCAACACGCGCAGCAGGTCGTTGAACTGCCGGACGGTGAGCAGGCCCTCGTCCCACTGGGCCCTGGTGCTGGTCACCGGCATGCTGATCAGCGTCCAGTTCGGCTCGTTCCACATGATCTCGGCGCAGTCGGGTGCGGCGTGCGCGAACGTCACCATGCGGCGGTCGCAGGCCCGGCGGGCGGCGTCGAGGTTGGTCGAATACACCATCCGTGGACCGATGGCGCCGAGCAGCCAGATATCGCTCTCGCGCGGCTCCTTGATGTCCTTGAGACGGACGTCGACGACGACGTTGGTGCCGACCTTGCGGTGCAGCGCGATGACCGTCGCCACGTCCTCGAGATCGAAGATGAACACCGCCTCGCCGCGGATCTGGCCGAGCACCACGTTCTTGGCAGGCACGTCGCCGACCGTGGACATCACGCCACGCTTCCAGCGCTTCACGATGTCGGTCGACTCGTGCTCGTAGTCGAACCCGTGAGACTTTGCCCAGGACTTACGGCGGCGACCCAGACCACGTCGACGGTCGACGTCGACGTACAACAACACGACCGCACCCACGAAACAGAGTGCAGACAGCGTGAACCAGAGCGGGACCATTGCCCCTAGCCTATCTGCTATAGGCGACGGGTTCCGAACTCGAACAGATCACAACCGGATCACGTCCTCGACAATGTCGCCACAGCTAATTTGAGAGACAGCGCCCCGTTTAGCCACGAACTGAGCGTGGCATACTCATGGCATGAATCGCATACGGCTGAGCACGACCGTGGATGCGGATCTCCTCGGCAGTGCACGCAAGGCGCGGTCCGGGATCACCGACGCCGCCCTCATCGATGAGGCCCTCGGGGCGCTGCTGGCTCGTCATCGATCCGCGGCGGTGGACGCCAGCTACGCCGCCTACGACGAGCACCCGATCGACGAACCGGACGAATGGGGCGAGCTGGCGGCGTGGCGGCGTGCGGCCGGCGCCTCGTGAGCGCGCTTCCGGCCCGCGGAGAGGTGTGGTGGTGCGAGATTTCGGAGATCGGCCGACGCCCCGTCGTCGTGTTGTCCCGCGACGCGGCGATCCCCCGACTTCGACGAACACTCGTCGCGCCGTGCACGACGACGATTCGAGGGCTCGCGAGCGAAGTCGTTCTCGAGCCGGGTGGAGATCCCATTCCGCGGCGTTCGGCGGTCAACCTCGACTCGGTCGAGAGCGTCTCAGTCGCAGTTCTCGTCAGCCGCCTTGGCCGATTGGCCGATACCCGGATGCACGAGATTTGCGCCGCCCTCGAGGTCGCCGTCGCCTGCGATCACCTGCGGGCCTAGGACCTCTCGAACCGGTCTCAGAACCAGAAGGTCTCCTGCTCGATGCCCAGCCGGGACTTGGCGTAACGCTTGGTCGCTGCCTGGGAGAAGTAGATGTGCTGGTCGGCCGTGACGTTTTTCACCGCAGACCTACAGGCCACCGGACAACTGCGCACCGATGCCTCGACCGACGAGATCCGCGACGTCCTGTGGACCTACCACTCCCCCGAGATCTACGAACTGCTCGTCGTCGAACGCGGCTGGTCGGCCGGGCAGTACGGCACCTTCATCGGCCAAGCGATGATCGATGCCGTACTGGCCCAAGACCGTTAGCCGCTGCCCAGAACGAGGGACTCGCCGTCCTCGCTGAGGTCGACCGTCACCACGTCGCCGTCGTGCACGTCGCCCGCCAGCAACAACTTCGCGAGTTGGTCGCCGATCGCCTGCTGCACCAGCCTGCGCAGCGGACGCGCGCCGTAGACCGGGTCGAAGCCGCGGTCGGCCAGCCACTTCTTCGCAGGCAGCGAGACTTCGAGCAAGAGCCGCCGCTGCGCAAGGCGCCTCTGCAGCTGAGCCAACTGGATGTCGACGATCTGAACCAGCTCGTCGGGCTTGAGACCCTCGAAGATCAGCACGTCATCGAGACGGTTGATGAACTCCGGCTTGAACGCCGCGCGAACCGCTGCCATCACCTGCTCCTCGGAACCGCCCGAGCCCAGGTTGGACGTCAGGATGAGGATGGTGTTGCGGAAGTCGACGGTGCGGCCCTGACCGTCGGTCAGCCTGCCCTCGTCGAGCACCGCAAGCAGCACGTCGAACACGTCGGGGTGCGCCTTCTCCACCTCGTCGAACAGCACGACGGTGTAGGGCCTGCGGCGGACCGCCTCGGTGAGCTGACCGCCCTGGTCGTATCCGATGTAGCCGGGAGGCGCACCGACCAGACGCGCGACGGAGTGCTTCTCCCCATACTCGCTCATGTCGATGCGGACCATCGCCCGCTCGTCGTCGAACAGGAAGTCCGCCAACGCCTTTGCCAGTTCGGTCTTGCCGACACCGGTCGGGCCGAGGAACAGGAACGAGCCGGTCGGACGGTTCGGGTCGGCGACGCCTGCGCGAGAGCGGCGAACGGCATCCGAAACCGCTGTGACGGCTTTCCGTTGCCCGACGATGCGCTTGCCAAGCTCGTCCTCCATACGCAGCAGCTTGGCGGTCTCGCCTTCCAACAGCCGCCCGGCCGGGATGCCGGTCCACGCGGCCACCACGTCGGCGATGTCGTCGGGCCCGACCTCTTCCTTGAGCATCACGTTCTCGCGAGCCTCGGCCACGGGCAGTGCGGCGTCGAGTTTCTTCTCGATCGCGGGGATGCGACCGTAGCGCAGTTCAGAAGCCTTGGCCAGGTCGCCGTCACGCTCGGCCCGGTCGGCCTCGCCGCGCAGCGTGTCCAGCTGCTCCTTGTAGTCGCGGACGATGTCGATGGCGCTCTTCTCGTTCTGCCATCTGGTGGTCAGCTCGGCCAGCTTCTCCTTGTGATCAGCCAACTCGGCACGCAGCTTCACCAGCCGGTCCTTGGACGCGTCGTCCTCCTCCTTGGCCAGCGCCATCTCCTCGATCTCGAGGCGACGCACCAGGCGCTCGACCTCGTCGATCTCGACGGGCCGGGAGTCGATCTCCATGCGCAGCCGCGACCCGGCCTCGTCGACCAGGTCGATGGCCTTGTCCGGCAGGAACCGCGACGTGATGTAGCGATCGGACAGCGTGGCCGCTGCCACCAGCGCGGAGTCGGTGATCCGCACGCCGTGGTGCACCTCGTAGCGGTCCTTGAGGCCGCGCAGGATGCCGACGGTGTCCTCCACCGACGGCTCGCCGACCAATACCTGTTGGAAGCGACGTTCCAGCGCGGCGTCCTTCTCGATGTACTTGCGGTACTCGTCGAGCGTGGTGGCGCCCACCATCCGAAGCTCGCCGCGGGCCAGCATGGGCTTGATCATGTTGCCCGCATCCATCGCGCCCTCACCGCTCGCGCCGGCACCCACGATGGTGTGCAGCTCGTCGATGAACGTGATGACTTGGCCCGCCGAGTTCTTGATGTCGTCGAGGACGGCCTTGAGCCGCTCCTCGAACTCGCCGCGATACTTCGCGCCTGCCACCATGGACCCGAGGTCGAGCGAGACGACGGTCTTGTCGCGCAGGCTCTCCGGCACGTCGCCTTCGATGATGCGCTGGGCAAGGCCCTCGACGATCGCGGTCTTACCGACGCCGGGCTCGCCGATGAGCACCGGGTTGTTCTTGGTGCGACGGCTCAGCACCTGGATGACGCGACGAATCTCGTTGTCGCGCCCGATGACTGGATCCAGTTTGCCTTCACGCGCGGCGGCGGTCAGGTCGGTGGAGTACTTCTCCAGTGCCTGATAGGTGGCCTCGGGGTCCGCGCTGGTGACGCG
>Ga0193716_1001444_pt1 | contig 13799 bp, 12 predicted proteins | sample U2c1metaG_FD_145901 | JGI IMG/M metagenome (GOLD analysis project Ga0193716, IMG submission 145901) | Soil microbial communities from a riparian zone of the East river system, Colorado, United States - U2c1 | ecosystem: Environmental > Terrestrial > Soil > Riparian zone | place: USA: East River...
CGGGCGCAGGCGCGGCCGCGCAATTCCCAGGTACCGAGCCCGATCGCGGGAATGATAGCGCCGTTGGCGTCGACGACGAGCTGCATGGACGAATACTCGAAAGGATCGCCCCCAGTATGTCCCGCGACGGCCGCGCTGCCAACTCAGACAGGCGATGGTTCCGTTGCCAGGTTTGTTGCCAAGGCCGCGAAAACGGTATCGGGCGCATGCGCAATCACCGCAAGCAGCGCACGGGCCGGGCCGCGCGGCATGCGTTTGCCCTGCTCCCAGTTGCGAATGGTCTCGACGGGAACGCCGAGCCTTGCGGCGAATTCAAGCTGGGTCAGCCGCGCCCGGCGGCGCAGGTCGCGCACCCCGGGTTCGCGGAGGTCGCGAACCCCGGACTGCGTCGCGCCATCCTGATGGACGACGGCTGCCGCAACCTGGGTGATCGCTGGCGCCGTCGAAGAAGGCGGCTCGGGGGCAAGGGGAAACTCCTGCCCGTCCCGCAATTCGACGATCCGTCCGTCCGCCTTGAGCCGCAAGCGCTGCATATCCGACCTCACGGTGGGATGTTCGCCGATGCGCGTTAAGGCCCGATTAACGATACCGGGCCGGGATTCGATCCCGCCGGCCGGGCTAGTTGAGCCCGAACCACAGCGTGGCGATACCGAGGAACGAGAAGAAGCCGACCACGTCGGTAATGGTCGTGACGAAGGTGCCGGATGCCACGGCAGGGTCGGCCCGCACCCGCTCCAGCACCATCGGGATCAGAATGCCACCCAGCGCGCCGGCAAAAAGGTTGCAGATGATCGCAAGGCCGATCACGACGCCGAGGCCAGGGATCTTGAACCACGCCACCGCGGCGATGCCGGTGATGACCGCAAAGGCCAGACCGTTGACGAGCCCGACCAGGCCTTCGCGCATCACCACGCGGAAGGCGTTGTTGGCGCCGAGCTCGCGGGTCGCGAGCGCCCGCACCGCGACCGTCATGGTCTGCGTCGCGGCATTGCCGCCCTGGCTCGCGACAATCGGTGCGAGCACCGCCAGCGCCACCATCTTTTCAAGCTGCCCCTCGAACAAGCCCAGCACCGACGAGGCCAGGAAGGCGGTCGCGAGATTGACCAGCAGCCAGTTGAAACGGCCTCTGGCGATGGTCCAGACGCTGTCGGACAATTCTTCGTCGCTGGTGACGCCGCCCAGCGCCTTGAGGTCCTCGTCGGCCTCTTCCTCGATCACATCGACCACGTCGTCGATGGTGATGATCCCCACCAGCCGGCCGGTGGTGTCGACCACGGGGGCTGCGACCAGATTATATTTGCCGAACAGCCGCGCGACCTCTTCCTGGTCGTCCAGCACGGAGACCCGGCGGCGATCCTCGTCGATCAGGTCCGCCAATGGCACCGGACGCCGCGCGCGCAGCAGCGCATCGAGCGACACCGCGCCCTGCCAGTGCTGGGCGTGATCGACCGCGTAGATTTCATAAAACCGGTCCGGCAGGTCCGGCGTGTCGCGCATGTAGTCGATCGCCTGCCCGACGGTCCAGTCCGGCGGCACCGTGATGATCTCGGTCTGCATCCGGCGGCCCGCGGAATTCTCCGGATACAGCAGGCTGCGCTCGAGATTGTCGCGCTCCTTTGGCGGCAGCTTCTCCAGGATCTCGTCCTGGTCCTCCTCGTCGAGGCCTTCAAGCAGCTCGACGGCATCATCGGATTCCAGTTCGCGAACGCCCTCGGCGACCGTCTCCGGCTCAAGCTCCTCGAGAATTTCCTCACGGACGGAATCGTCGACTTCGTTCAGCGCCGAGAAGTCGAAATCGGCGCCGGTCAGTTCCACCAGCTGGACCCGGTCCTCGGGCTCGAGGGCTGCGATCAGGTCGCCGAGATCGGCCTCATGAAGTTCCCCGACGACGGCGCGGAGCAGCGAGGTGTCAGCTTCGTGAATGGCGCGGGTGATTTCCGCGACGAATTCCTGACGAATTTCGCCTTCTTCATTGCGCATCGTAAGGCGATCGGGCCCCGCTGCAGCGGCCGGCTGGGCGATATCGACGTCTTCGGTCATGCCGCGCCTCACCGGTTTGACAGAATTGCTGAACTGGTTTGAGCTGTCGCCTGACGCATTACCCAAAGGGCATCACCAAGCGCAATGACAAATATGGACCCGTCAAAATCGGCCTGGGCGCCGATGCGCGCATTCGCGGTCCCCCTCGGGGTTTTCCGCGAAGTCTTCCTCGGAGTCTTCCTTGGGGCTGCCCTCGTCGCCGAGATGATATCGAGCCCGCAAGCGCGGGCCGCGCCCTGCCCCAACAAGGACGCGCTCGGCACCTCGCGTGTCCTTGCTGTCGATGCCGCCTCCACGCCCCGGGTCGGCCTGAAGAGCTTTCCGCAGACCTTGCCGCTGGAGGACCACGAGGTCGTGCTGACCTTCGATGACGGCCCCTGGCCTCCGACCACGCCGAAAGTTTTGGCGGCGCTGGCGCATGAATGCGTGCACGCGACGTTTTTCCTGATCGGCAAGCCCGCGTCAGAGCACCCCGAACTGGTGCGGCGGATCGCGGCCGAAGGCCATACCGTCGGGCATCATACCTGGACCCATCCCAGCCTCGCGCAGATCAAGCCCGAAGACGCCGTCGATCAGATCAACCAGGGCATCTCGGCGGTCGAAATGGCGTTGCACGGGGTCGCGACTACAACGCCGAGCACACCGTTCTTTCGCTTTCCCGGCTTCGAGAGCACGCAAGCGACGCTCGATCTGCTGCAATCACGCGGCATCGTGGTGTTCGGCACCGACCTCTGGGCGAGTGACTGGAATCCGATGACGCCGCAGCAGGAATTGAAGCTGCTCACCGACCGGCTCAAGGCCGCCGGCAGGGGTATTATCCTGCTTCACGATCCCAAGGGCCACACCGCAGCCATGTTGCCGGCTTTCTTGCGCTATCTGAAGGAAAACCACTATCAGGTGGTCCATCTGGTGCCGGCCGCGCCCGGCACTCGTGCCAGCACGGCTCCTTGAACCTCAAGCCATCTTGAACCTCAAACCATGGTTGGAAGTCCAACGATTAAGGCGTCGTTCACGGCGCGGCGTATAATGACGGCGACAGTAATGGGAATAACGGTGCTTCATGATCGGTAAGGCTTCGGCTGATGGCGTGACGCGGTTTTGGACGCGGTCTTCGGCCATTTTATGCACCGTGCTATCTGTGGGACTGCTAAGCGGCCTCGCCGCGCAGCCGGCATCGGCCGCGGCCGATTGCCCCGGCCATCCCGACGCGCTCGGCATCTCCCGCACCCTGGTGGTGGACCCCCGCGAGCACACCAAGATCGGCACCATGCAATATGCCGAGACCCTGCCGCTGCGGGATCACGAAGTGGTCCTGACGTTCGACGACGGTCCGCTGCCGCACAACAGCGATCAGGTGCTGGCCATTCTCGCCTCCGAATGCATCAAGGCGACCTTCTTCACCATCGGCGAGATGGCCCGCAGCTTTCCGGAAGGCGTCCGCAAACTGCGCGACGCCGGCCATACCATCGGGACCCATACCCAGACCCATCCGCTGACCATGAACAAGATGCCGATCGAGCGCGCCAAAGCGCAGATCGACGACGGCATCGCCTCGGTGAAGGCCGCACTTGGCGACGACGCCGACAAATCGCTGGCGCCGTTCTTCCGCATTCCCGGCCTGATGCGCGCCGAGGCGGTCGAGGACTATCTGGCCTCTCAGGGCATCCAGACCTGGAGCGCCGATTTCCCGGCCGACGACTGGCGGCATATTTCGTCGCAGCGGGTCTATGATCTCGCGATCCAGCGCATCGAGGCCAAGGGCAAAGGCATCCTGCTGCTGCACGATATCCAGGCCCGCACCGTCGCCGCGTTGCCGAGGATCCTGGCAACGCTGAAGGCGCGTGGCTATCACATCGTCCAGGTGGTGCCGGCGACACCGGACCGGCCGGCAACGCCGACCGAGCCGCAGCAATGGCTGCTGCACCCGCCGTCGGAAAATGTGGCGATCTCGCATTGGCCCAAAGTACCGAATTTCGTCGTCGCCCGGACCGACACGCTCGTGCGCCCCGTGCTGTCGGATTTCGACGGCGCTGACGGCAGCCTGCTGCTACAGCCCGAGCCGTTCGATCGCACGACGCGCCATGTGCGCGGCACGCCGCTGCAGACGCCCTGGCCGCAGGAATGGCTGCTGCCCGTCAGCAGTGCCTCGGCCGGCCTGCCCGTCCCGGCCAAGAGCGTGTTCGAGTTGCCGGAACTGCCGCACCCGACCGCGGAGATGGTCGCGCAGCTCGGGCCGCGCTCCAGGCCTGCGGTCTCGCCTGAAGTCCTGGCAGAGCGTGAATCGCCGCCGGAGGCCGTTCCGTCCAGCGGCCGGAACACACCGCGCGCGCTCCGCGGCAGGCACGGCAGGAATCGCCCCGGCCACGGCAAACAAATGACCGCGTCGCGCGGGACCGGCCGCGGAACAACGGTGGCGGCGCATGGCCGCCCCGGCAAGGCCCACGCGCACGGCGCCCCGCTAAAGCATCTCGCCCAGATCAAGAAGCGAAAAGTCTAGTCCGTCACGATCTTCGCGATGCATAGCAACACGACCAGCGCGAGAAACAGCAGGTCGATATAGGACTTCATTTCGCCGTCACGGCGCAGCGTCGCGACGCTATTGACGATCTGCTTGCGCGAAGCCTCGGCGGCAGGTCCGTCGCCGGCCAGCCCCGCCAGACGGCGCGCCTCGAGCTCGAGGCGCTCGACGCGCTGGAAGAAATAGAACGAACGAAACGCCGACACCGCGCGCATGCCGGCATAGGCCAGCACGAGAATCGCGAGGATCGCGCGCTGCTGGTACCTCTCCATGAAATTCAGGCTGTAATAGACCAGCGCCAGGAAAATGAAGTTGGAGATGATCCGGTAGGCAAAGCCCAGGAATTTCATGCAGGTGCTCCGATCGATATCAGCCGTCAGTCTTGATCGAACTCGATCCGAATGACTTGGCCTCCCAAATCCGCCAACCAGTCGCGAAGCAAGCCTGCCCACGAAGTCAGCCTCAGCCGCACCTGATTCCACGTCCGTCGATGTACGCCAACATGGTTACAGGGCAGCGAAGCGGGCTTGCGCGTGCAGCGCCCGTTTTGTCGAAACGGCAGCAGCGTCGCGAGTTTCGTCGCGCGTCCCCCCAGAAGCCCGGCATCGTCGTAGGATTGGTTGCGCCCGGAAGGACGGATATCGCCCTGCTACCAAAAGACGCGAGTAAAGCAAGCGCTTTGAAATGAGCGATCGCTTTCGGGCGACCTCGCCGGGCCGCTCGAATAAGGCGGCATGGTCAGGATATCTTCCGATTGGAAAGTCGCCGACGCCGGCAAATCCACCCCGCAAAATTCGTGACGCCACGGACCATCAGAATTGATGGGAAATACCGAGCTGCACGGTCTGGGTGGTGAGAGGCTGGAAATTGACGCCGATCACGTCGATCGTGTTGGCGAAGAAATTGTGGTTCAAGCTGCCGAAATCCGAATAGCGATATTCGATCCGGGCGTGCCATGGTCCGCCGGTCGTCATGCGTCCATCCAGGCCAAAGGCCTGTTCGATGCCGAACCCGGCGGTGTATCCGGTTCGTGTTGTCGAGACCGTTTCGTTGTGATCGAGGTCGCACCAGCCTCCGCCGTCGGTCGCCGGGCAGTTCGCGTTGAACCCGAATTGCTGGAACGCGACGCCGCCCGTGGCGTAAACCAGCAGGCTCGGCACCAGCAGAAATCCAGCCCGGCCTCGAATGCTGGCATTCCATCCAGTGCTGACGAAACCGTGGTCATTGACGCTCGTATCCGGCGGTCCACCAAGGCCGGGAAAGCCACCCGCCAGCGAACCTTTGGTGTGGCCCCAGTTGATATCGCCTTCAACACCCAGGATCGCGCGCGAGCCGACCTCCAGGTTGTAGCCGGCATATCCGCCAAATTGAGGTCCGGTACTGTCGAGCCCCTGGACGGTTCCGGCAAACCTCGGCGCCGAATTGCAATCCGGCCCCAAACCCGACTCGAAACAGAGTGCTTTCCAGTTTGAACCGGTCTGCCGGGCGCCGGCCTGACCGCCGACATAGGCCCCGGTCCAGCTGTAGCCGGGATCGGCGATCGTTGGCGCCTTGGTGTAGATTTGCGCCGGCAAATCGGCCGCCGATGCCGACGTCGCGCCAACAAGCACGACCAGAATCGCAACAAGAGCTTTGGTCATGCATTCCTCGCCCGCGTGAATTACCTTCTGCTTGTAGGCATTCGCGTGCGACGAGGCTTGGACTGGGCGCTATCGGCTAGGCTTGGACGTCACTCAGGCCGCATTTGAGCGTGCTGTGGCTGGATGGTCACAACGACGATCGGCAACTGCCACGGACTCTTCTGAAGGCCACTGAATTCACAGCCGCCAGGCAAATCTTCGGTCCGGCAGCAAGACGGCGCCGGCCAAAAGGCCGGCGCCGATGAAGCACACGAATGTGCGGTGGTTCACGTCACTCGCTTTTAGGACTTCGACTTCGATTTGGTATCGACAGTACCGAAGGTCGGATCGAGGATGAGCGTCTTCGTGTTCGCCTTCTTGAAGTTGAACATGTCCATGATCGAGCCGGTGGTGGCATCGAAGGAGCCACCGCCGAGACGCTTGCCGTTCAGCCAGTTGTCCTCGACGAACTGCGGGATCGAGGCCTGGGAGATCTGGACGTGGCCGACGTAGTTCGTCTTGGCGTAGGGCGAGATCACCAGGAAGGGTACGCGCGTGCCCGGACCGCAGCGACCAGCGACAGGCAGACCATTGATACCGGCGGGTTCAGTAGTGCCGACGGCGCCGCAGAGGCCCGCGCCGTTCAAGGCATCGGACGACGAGAACGACGCATGCGTCGTCGGGGCGAAAGCGTGGTCATACCAACCGTCCGAGTCGTCATAGTTGATGATCACCGCAGTCGAATCCCAGTCCGGCTGCTGCTGAAGGAAGTTGATCAGATTGACAACTCCCGTCTGTTCATCGAGCGGGTCCGAATTGCCGGGGTGAGCGTCCTGGAAGGTCGGCAGCTTGATGAGGGAAACCGCCGGGAAGTTGCCCTGTCCAACCGCCGCCTCGAACTGGTTCAGATCGTAGGCATGGTTGGCCGGGTCGGCCTTGTTCTTGCCTGGGATATTGGTCAGGCCGATCGAAGCGACGGATTCCGGAGGGAGATGGTTCTGGTTGGAGGTCGACTTGTAGTACTGGAACCAGATGTGATGCGGGACGTAGTCGGGGATGGCGGCGCCAAGCCCGCCAATCACCTGGCTCGCCGAGGTGCGCCCTAACGTGGCCGCCGGCATGCCTTGGCTATTCACGCCGATACAACCGGTCGAGCCGTTACTATTCATGGTTTGCAGGTTGAAACCGCCGACGAACGAACCCCACGGAATGTTCGCCTCGTTCAACAGGTCGCCGATGTTCAGGGAGGTCATCTGGACCCGCGACGTCGTGCTGGAGCACACGTCAAAGGCGGGATCGGTATCGCCGTTCTGCGTCCGACCGCCCTGGCCGTCCGCGAGGCCGCTCGCGCCGAAGCCCGGAGGAGCCACCGCGCCATTGGTCTGGCCCGAGAACATGTTGAGCGCTCCCGGCGTCGACGGACCGAAAGCATCGGTCCAGGCGTTGTCGCTCATCGCGTAATTCTGGGCGTAATTCCAGAATGCGGTGACGGTGTTGCCGTCGAAATAGCCCATCACCTGGGCCTTGGTGCCGAAAGCTCCAGCGCCGCCGCTGGTGGCGCTGCCGGTATCCAGCGGAAAGAGGTCGTTCTTACCGCCGTCATAGGCCTTCTGCTCGTTCGTATAAGAATGGCTCTGGTCGGCGGTGTTGGCCTGGGTGCGATCGAGACGGAACGGATTGGAGGCGACCGTGCCATTGGCCGGATTCAGGTTGGGATTGTTGTCGAGCAAAGTCGGACTTGACAAAAGATTGTTGATGTCCCGTTGCGTATTCTTGGCGGGCTCGAAAAGGGGCTCACCTTCCGGGTTCACCGCATTCGGGTACGTGCCGAAATAATGGTCAAAGGACCGGTTCTCGTTGAAGATGACGACGAGGTGCTTGATCGGCGTCTTCGTCGGCAACGCGTTGACGGCGTCGGTGACGGTGTTGCTCTTATCTTTAGCGACGGCAACCGGACCGGTCACAGCGACCGTAGCTCCGACAGCGAGGATCGCCGCCGTGGACAGCAAAGCAGTTTTAAATCTTGTCATCTTTTCCCCAGAGCAAAGAGAGAGTGTGGCAGTGCGCGGGGACAGATAAGCAGCGTCAATGACGGTCATGTGTCAGTTTGAATTTCAACTCGGCCTAAGCCGCAGTCCCCCTCGGCACGATCGAAAGGCTGCAATGCCGGCGCGAGGGCACCAAATGCTTCGGTCCCGGCATCCTCGAACATGAAGGGCGGCAACTACCTCGCGCTGGAAGCGATTCAGCAACTGGCGCGGGCCTCCTTCACGACCCCGCTCCCGGTCACGGTCGTGTTTACCCCCGATGAAGAAGTCGGCGCGCCCTCGGCGCGCGACCTGATCGAGGCCGAAGCCAGACGCAACAAATATGTGCTGGTGCCCGAGCCCGGCCGGTCCAACAACGGCTTCCTCACCGGGCGCTATGCGATTGCGCGGTCCAACCTGGAAGCCGTCGGCAGGCCGAGCCATGCCGGCGCCACGCTGTCCTCGGGGCGTTCGGCTATTCGCGAGATGGCGCGCCAAATTCTCATGAAGGTGATGCGCGGCGTGACGCGCCCGGTGTGGGAGCCCGATGCCGGCGCCATGGCGCTCAGACGCACCGAAGTATCCCCAGGCGAACAACCGGCGCGCATGGGGAGCGGATTCGCACAGCACGGGGATGATCTATGTCGCCGATATTGAAGCGAAGGCTCGCAGAATGCGGGACACCATCGTTCGCCAACAAGGCTTCGGACAATAAAGCTTCGGATCCGCGAGGGTCGGGCCAAGGCTAGTAATGATCAGGTTTTCGATAATGCCATGGGCCTGCCCCGCCAATATGAGGAGGAAAGCCGATCCATTCGACCCTCCCCAGGAGAGGAGCTAGATATAACTACGGAATAGATCGTGTATGATTCGGTCTGGTCTATTCCGGAATTTAGGTAGCTGCCGCCGCCGGGACCGTGGCCCGGCGGGATGCGCCGGTTCACTTGCCTTCCGACATCCATTTCAGCGTCGCGAGCCACAGATCATGGCCGCGATGCACGAGGCTTTCATCCGATTCGCGAAGATGCGCCGCGTCCTTGCCTTTGCCGACCTCATCGGTGACGACCAGGCAGGCGTCGCCCTGCGGCTTCAGATACCAGGTGTGATAGAAGGTCGGCGCCGTTCCCGGCGCATAGCCGTACCAGCCAATGCGCGTATACGGCACGAATTCGTTGACCTTGCTCTCGAGCGGCAGGCCGAACGTCGACCAATGAAACACGGTGCCGCCTTTGAGCGCGTCGCCGCCGTCGATATGCACGTCCTTTGAGTTCGGATACCACTGCGGCCACTTCGTCGCGTCGACGATGTGTCCCCAGATGCGCTCGCATGAAGCGTTGATCAGTAGGGCGTTATGCGAGAACAAATCAGCCTGCGACGGATTGAATCCCTCCGGCCAATCAATGTCCTTCTCGCGGTCGGCGAGGTCCTGATTCATCGTCATAATGCTGCTCCCTTGGTGATCGGCGGCCCGCGCAGGGGCCAACGATCCAGCCAGAGCGAGAGCGGCGATAGCTGCCATTCCAAGCGCTTGCCGGAAACTGCGAATGCTGCTGGTCATGCAGCGTCTCCCTTGCCGGTCAGCCCGGCGATGACGGTCTCGAGGGTCACGGCCCTGGCGGTGTTCGCCGGCACGCTCGAAGTCGATCCAGCCTTCGTTGAAGCCATCGACCATGCGGATGCGCGGCATGGGGTTCTTCATGCCTTGCGAGCGGAAGAGCTGTTCCCAGGTCTCGCGCGGAACGGACTCCATGCGGACTTCGCGGCCGAGAGCGGCGGCTAAGGCCCGTCCGATATCGGCGGCCGAGTAACGACGCGGCCCCTCGAGCTCGACGATCCGAACGCCGTTCCAGCTCTCTTGAAGGAGCGCCGCGGCCAGGCGGCCGATATCCACCGTCGCCACCATCGGAATGACGTGATCAAGCGGCTGCAGAAAGCTCGGCACCACGCCGTTCCGCGCGGCCTCGACATCCCAGGACGCGTTTTCCATGAACCAGCCGGCGCGCAGGAACGCGACAGGCACCGGCGATTTGCGCAGCGTCTCCTCGGTCATTTTCGAGTTGTTGAGGAGATTGGGTTCGGCGACTTGCGCGCCGACCGTCGACAGGAAAACGACCTTGTCCGGCCGGGCCGTCACGATCGCTTTCTCGATCGCAATGGCATTGGCCTGCGTCTGCGGAAAGCCGGGCTCCGGATCGTAGTTCGGCGGCGTCATGAGGAAGACGCCGTCCGTGCCGGCAAATGCGGCCGTCAGAGCGTCAGCATCGCCGATGCTCGCGATAGCGACCTCACAGCCCTTGTCGGCCCATGGCTTACCCTTGGCCTCGTCGCGGACCACGGCGCGGACCTTCTTGCCCACGGCAAGAAGCGTTTGGGCGACCGTGCCGCCCACCTTTCCGGTGATCCCGGTTACTGCGTACATGTGTGCCTCCTGAAAATTGAGTGCCTTCGCGCCAGCTCAGAGCGTCAGCGCGTTCCAGTCGGGCGCGAAGGGCGGCCTGACATAGCGCCGGTCTTTCGGCAGCGCGGCGATCGCGGCGCGATCTTCGTCGTCGAGACGGATCTTCAGCGCGTCGAGATTCGACTGCTGGCTCTCGGGCCGCTGCGCTTTCGGAATCGCGATCACGCCGTCCTGGTCGAGCAGCCAGGCAATCGCGACCTGGGCGGCCGAGAAGCCGTGCTTGTCGCCGATCCGCTTGAGCGTCTCGTCATCGGCGGCTCGACCCTGCGCCAAAGGCGCATAAGCGGTCAGTGGAATGTTGCGTTCGCGCAGGTAGGCGAGCATCGGCGACTGGTCGAGGAAGGGATGGTATTCGACCTGCAAGGACGCGACCGGCGCGTGTATCTCGTCGATGGCTTGCCGCAACATTGGCAGGTTGAAGTTGCACACGCCGATTGCGCGCGCGCGACCTTCATCACACAGCGTCGTCAGTGTCTCCATGACGACCGCCATGTCCATGTCCTTCGAAGGCCAGTGGATCATGTAGAGATCGACGTAGTCGAGCTTCAGCTTTCCGATGCTGGTGTCGAAAGCGCGGCGAATCGAATCTTTCGTCCCGAGCTGGTCGTGCCAGACCTTGGTGGTGACGAAGAGCTCGCCGCGCGCGACGTTTGAGGCGGCGATCGCAGCGCCGACAGCGTCCTCGTTTTCGTACATGGCGGCCGTATCGAGATGGCGATAGCCGAGCGCGAGCGCGCTTTCGACGACAGGCTGGCAGCCGCCGCCCGGCATGCGGAACGTGCCAAAGCCAAGGCGCGGGATGCTGACGCCGCGAGTGATGATCGTGTCCATGAGTTCTTCCGTTCGCTTTTGAGTCACCAGGGCAAGGTTCGACCGTTGCGGTCGATGAAGCGCAGGCCGGCCCGGCCGCGACTGCGCTCGACGGTTTCCACGACGAACGGGATGCTTTCTTCGATCGAGAGCGTTGCGGCCGAGGTCCCCATGTCGGTGCGGACCCAGCCTGGCGCGACCAGCAAAAGCGCGCGTGGATCGCCAGCATGGCGCGCCGAGAAGCATTTCATCAGCATGTTGAGGGCGGCCTTGCTGGAGCTGTAGAGCTCCCAGAAGCCTCTGTTTTCGGCGATACTGCCGAGCTCAGAGGTCATGACCGCGATCGCGCCGTTTGCGGGCACGAGATTTTCGAAGAGCTCAACCGCGCGCATCGGTCCGAGCGCATTGGTCAGCATCATGTCGACGAAGTCGCGCTCGTCTGCCGCGGACGGCGTCTGCTCGTGGGCCTTGCAAATGCCGCCATTAACGAAGAGCACGTCGATGCGGTGCCCTCCGAGGCGTTGGCGCAAGGCATGCACGGACGCCGCCTCCACAATATCGACCGTTTCGATTTCGAGGCTACCCGGATAGCGGCCCTGCAGTTCGCTCAGATCCCGCGACGCACTGCGTTCCGTAGCAATGACCTTGGCGTCACGCTTGAGCCACTCTTCCGCCATCGCCAGACCCAGCCCGCGCGAGGCGCCTAAAATCAGAACTGTCGACTTCGTGGTCATGCGTTACTCCGATCAGAGGGCGCACGCCGGCGATGCGCCTGGCGCACGGCTTCACTGTCCCTTTGCGTTTCTGGCGGAATCGATCCGATCGCCCGCCGGAGAGACAATGTCACGGCTTTTTCCTTGATTGTAGCGCCGAAGTGTCCGTACACTTCGGACTAGGAGTCAGTAATTGCCATGCCCTATGACGCTCGTCTTCTTTCCGGTGTGACGGTCCTGATGGCCGTCGTCGAGGCTGGTTCGATGGCCCGCGCGGCCGAGGCGCTGGGTCTCACGTCATCTGGCGTTGGTCGGGCGATCGGGCGGCTGGAAACACGGGTCGGCGTGCGGCTTCTCGAGCGCACCACACGCACCATGACTCTCACAGACGAAGGAAGACGCTTCTACGAGGAAGTTGGACCGCATCTAGATGGGATTGAGCAGGCCGCCATCACAGCCACGGGCGCGGCAGGCATCGTGCGCGGGCGGCTTCGGGTCAACGTCGATCCATTCTTTTCGCGCGTGGTGCTGGCCGCACAGATTTCCAAATTTCTCGATCGCCATCCCGAAGTTCGGCTCGAACTAATCATGCGGGATCACGTCGGCGATCTGGTCGCCGACGGCTTCGACCTGGCACTGCGCTTCGGCGATCCGCCGGGCGGCTCCCTTATCGCACGCAAACTGATTGAAACCCGCATTCTGACGGTAGCGTCGCCAGAGTTTATTGCACGCTACGGCCGACCGAAGCATCCGTCTGAAGTCGAGAAGCTACGATGCATAGACTTCTACGATGCGGCGAATGCACGACCATTCGATTGGGAGTTTCGTCAAGGTCGTGAGATTTTGCCTGTCAAACCGCCGGCCCGCCTGATGGTGTCGGATGTAGGCGCTATGCTTAGCGCCTGTGAGGCCGGCGTTGGCATCGCCCAGATCATGGCCCTGGGTTCAGGCCATCTGCTGGCAGAAGGTAAATTGATCGATCTTTTTCCGGACTGGCAGGGTGAAGTGTTTCCACTCTACGCACTCTACCCTTCCCGGCAGCTCAGGGCCGCAAAGGTACGGACTTTCATCGATTTCACGAGCGACCTGCTTGTGAACTCAACATCGGTCTAGGCCGATTCCTTAAGAGCACGTCTCGAATAGTAACTTTTGAAAGTAACCGGCGGAAAAAATCCTGAGATTTCAACGCCAAGTATGGGGGTGGTGCGCTCGGAGGGACTCGAACCCCCACGATTTTACTCACTGCCACCTCAAGGCAGCGCGTCTACCAATTCCGCCACGAGCGCTTGTTGGGATCGATCCCGGACAGATGCCGGACCGGATCAACGGCGCGGGATGTAACAAATCGGGGATGCAGGGACAAGGCCTGCCAAGGAGTGTTTTCGGGGTGTTTTGGCCGGCTTCGGCGGGCCAAAACCGGCCTATCGGACGCCCGGCAGCCGCGGCAGCATTTGCTTGACTTCGACCGCGATCCGGTTGCGATCGACCAGCACCACGCCGCTGGCGATCGGCAGGTTGTTGGCGAGGATCTTGACCTCGTCCGCCTCGGTCGCGTCCAGCTCGATGATGGCGCCACGGCTGAGGCGCATTACCTGATGAATGGGCATCGACGTG
>Ga0193716_1001445_pt1 | contig 13796 bp, 11 predicted proteins | sample U2c1metaG_FD_145901 | JGI IMG/M metagenome (GOLD analysis project Ga0193716, IMG submission 145901) | Soil microbial communities from a riparian zone of the East river system, Colorado, United States - U2c1 | ecosystem: Environmental > Terrestrial > Soil > Riparian zone | place: USA: East River...
TCGGCCGTTGGCACGGCATCCATAAGGTACTCGGCATGCCTGCCGCCATAGGATTTTTCCCAGAGTACATCCTGGGCATGGGCGAAAGGGGAGGACAATAGCGAAAAGGCAAGGAGGTATCCTCGCCATTTAAACAGGAAGGGGTTTTCCATAAATGGTGGTATTAATAATGTTTGTTCTGATTAGCAACCAAATACCGGAAAACTGGAAAAAATTACATGGCGTATACTATAATAGAAAACATAAAATCACAACGGCCAAAAGCCGATTGGATAAACATACCTGACTGTTCTGGCAAACGAATCAGGAACCGGAGGAAAAGCTGAAGTGGTATTTGTGCCTTTCCTTAAAATTTTGTTAAAAGTAGGAATTAAATTGGAGTAAACAAGTTTACACAAATATTTTAATGTTAAGCTTTTGAAGCAATCAAGACTTAAGATTCTTAATCTCACTTTGCAGTTTCAAAAACATATCTGTTATGTTATTCACATTCAGGTCATCAGGCTTAAATTCTTCTCTTGCAATACTGCATTCGTATTGCCAGATTTCAAGGATGTCAGAAGCCTTAATTTTATAAGGTTGGTAAAAAGTATTATCAGAAGTTAACACCAACTCATTTTTGCCGTTTTTGTTAAGTCGCTTATAAACAATTCCTTCATTTTTAGTAAGCAGTATATATGTTTTCCCATCCAGGACATCACCGAGACGCTCAATAAACTTCCCAATGATGAAAGAGCCTTCTTTATGAGGAGGCATAGAGTCCCCGCTAACAGGAAAAGCCCTGAATTTTCCATTGTGCAGCCATGGCAAAGAAATATGCTGAAGGTTTTCGATATACTCAGGATCAGCATATCCGGTAAGATAACCTGCCTGCGCTTTATGCGGAATAATCTCAATAAAATTATCTCCGTTCCTGTCTACAGTAATTGGCAAAAGGATCCTGTTATCACCCAATTTTAGCAAATCACCCAAAGGCACTTTTCTTAAATCAACAGATAACATAAGGTCGATGCTGATATGGAAATAACGCGATGCATCCACAAGGAATTCCGGTGGCGGTGTCCTGATTCCATATTCATAATTAGCATAACGAGGCCTCGGGACTTTACAGCCCGTGGCAGCAACCTCTTGGGTGTCTCCTTTCTTAACTCTTAAGAAAGCAAGATTGTCTGAAAGTAACGACATAGTGTTAATGTAACGATTCGTGTCAATAAATATAATATTTATTGCAACAATACGTATTATTTTTATTGGATACAAATACCACCCATAAGAATACGATTCCGTTACATAAATGAAAAAACAAGAATACGCAATAGTCGATATTGAAACCACCGGAGGCAATGCCTCTGGCAGCCGCATTACAGAAATTGCTATTATCATCCATAACGGAATAACCGTAATCGATCGTTGGGAAACGCTCGTCAACCCGCAAAAGGAAATACCGCTTCCCATTTTCGCATTGACCGGCATTAACAATGAAATGGTACGTGATGCACCTGTCTTCGATGACATTTCGGAAAAAATTTTGGAGATGCTCACTAACAGAATCTTCGTGGCGCATAATGTCAACTTCGATTATTCGTTCGTTCGCCACCAACTCGAAGAATCGGGATTTAAGTGGACAGCAAAAAAATTGTGCACCGTTCGTGCAGCAAGAAAGATTAAGCCCGGATTGGGTTCGTATAGCCTGGGAAAACTTTGCCTTTCGTTAGACATACCTTTAAAGAACCAACACCGTGGAGGTGGCGATGCTGATGCGACCACCATACTGTTTTCCCGGTTGCTGGAATGGGATGCCGAAGGCGAAATAGGAAAAATGATAAAGAAAACTGCCCAGGATCAACGATTACCGCCAAACTTGCCACCCGAAGATTTTGAGAAATTGCCGGAGAAACCGGGTGTATATTATTTTCATAATCAGGAAAAGAAAGTGGTTTATGTTGGAAAGGCAATCAACTTAAAAAAGCGTGTGGCTTCTCATTTCTCTGGTCATAGTATCAAGCCGCAAAGGCAAAATTTCTTACGTGATATACACGGAATTTCCTTTGAAGTTTGTGCTACTGAATTCATGGCGCTGCTATTGGAGTGTACCGAAATCAAGAAGCTATGGCCCGTGTACAACAAGGCATTGAAACGCTTTGAACCAAAATACGGACTCTATGAATACCAAGCCCGTAGCGGATATAGGTACTTAGCAATTCTAAAGCTTAACAAATTCCAAACCTGCATCGAGGTTTTCAATGGGGAGTACGATGCAATAAATTTGCTGCGCGAGCTGGCTGGGCAGTTTGGCATCGATCATAGATTCTGCAAATATGGTGCACTGGCGGAAGGAGGACTTCTTCCCAATCCTGACGCCACTAGTCAGCCTGAAATCGAAGAACACAACCGCCAAGTCGAAAACGCCCTTGATTTTCTGTTAAAGAACAGGCCAAGCTTCGCCATTATAGACAAAGGCCGGTCTGCCGATGAGCGCAGTTGTATATGGGTCGAAAATGGACACTTTTATGGCATGGGTTACATCACATCAGATGTTGGCATCACAGAAGCTTCAGAAGTAAAGGATTATGTCACACGTTACAGAAGCAATCACTATATCATGCAGTTGATCTATACTTATGTCGGGAAACATCCGGGTAAGATAAAGCATCCCACCCCGCAAAATGACAAATGACTACAAAACGTTCTTAGGACTCTTTTCCAAAGTGCAGCGGTGAAAAATAAAAAACAATTCTGCTAGTTGCCATTGGACTATGGCTTGACTTTTTTGTTACTTTTTATGCCCGGACAAAAAGTAAATTTCATAAATTTAAATTCCAAAACTACCTCTATGAAACCAATAATCTTCATCCCCGGAATCCAGGCTACCAGCCTCGTAAACGCAAATACATTTGACTTCAACTACATCTGGAACGCTTATGACACCCTTGGCTCCTCAATAAGCACTTCTATTCTCGGTGCTTACCTCGAAGAAACGCTACAGCTAAATCCGCTCTATGATACCGGCACGGAAACCATCACCGAACGGGGGCATATCGCCAAACTTCCCTATGAAAATGCCATTATCAAACTAAAGCGCAAACTCAACAATACAGACGAATACAAAAATACACCCGTCTACCTATTCGGATACGACTGGCGGATGTCTAATATGGAAAGTGGAAAAAAGCTGTTCCTCTTTGTGGCATATCTCAAAGAAAAACTCAAAGGCCAAAATGTAGAGGGATTCCGTTTCATAACCCACAGCATGGGTGGGCTTGTATTGTCGTGCTACCTTACCCAGCTCAAAGATGATTTCAGCGATATCGATAAAATCGTCATCAACGCGCCCCCGTTTCTCGGTTCCCCCTACGCATTGGTACATATGGTGAAAGGTGACGGGGGTTTCAGGAGCATCCTCAATTGGGCAATCGGAAGAAATGAGGACATGCGTAAAACCATCCGCACCTATCCTGGTGTTTTTGAACTGCTGCCAATATACAAAGACGCACTTACTTACAGCGAAGATAATACTGCCCTAAACCTGCTCCAGAAAAAGTACTGGCAGTCCAACATCTACGACGACATCAACGAACTTTTCGATGCGCGCCTGCAACTGCTCAACCAGTTCCGCTCGCCTTCCGGGATGAAAGACCTGGCCCTGTTGCCAAAAGCCGTCCGCGACAAAATGGTCATCGTTGTCGGCACAGACAAAAAGAAAGGTACTTTCACAAAAGTCAAGGTAGCAAAACGACACAAGGACATAGAAAACTTTATTGATCTGACTTCCCTCAAAACGCTAAGCCAGTCAGGAGACGGAACCGTACCCTTTGTAAGTTCCTCGATCTATGCCGCATCAATCAAAACCCTGGCAGTCGAAAAGCAAAATTTTTTTGAAGAAACCAGCAACAGCCTCGATTTTCATGGCCTGTTCCTAAAAGACAGCCGTGTCCAGAACATCATCGAAAGATACCTCCTTTGCGATGACGCCGACCCCACAATCCCAAATCTCAAAAACTGGTGGGAAACCCCGGATGACAGTGTAAAAAGAATCTAAAAACATCCACAAATCCCCCCGAACCAAAAACGCTCTTACAATCTTTTTCCAAAGCACAGCGGCGGAAAAAAAAAACCGATTCCGCTTAGAAAGGCATCCAATCAAAAGTGTAAGAAAACAACGAAGAAGCGCAGTGGCAGCATACCCCGAGATGAGCCCATAGGGCGAACGGCTGGGTATGCGGAACGTAGCTTCGAGGTAGTTTTCAAGCTTTTGATTTGCAGCCTTGATTTTTTGCTTCTTTTGTATCAAGACAAAAGAAGGTAACTACAAATACTTTTTTCGAGCATCGGTACCAAAAACAGCAAAGGAAGTTTTGCCAGGAATCAATTTAACATTCCGACAGGTAAAGAGAAAATAGCAATCACAATGTGTTCAAACATAAACTTACATTCTATAAACAATAAAATTCAGGATTTATAAATTCCTGAGTGCTGTATTGCCGCTTTATTCCACTCCATAATGGTGCTTTTCCGCCAGTGGCAGGAACCGAAACCTGCCAAACAAATTTTACCCAGAATCAACCTCACCTTTCGGCAAATTAGCGGCGGGGCTAATCGCCATTGAACGATGTCCGGCACACTTTAACAAATTTTACGGTTTATCCATCGTTCACCAAAAACGGTCCATATTAATTTTACACCATGATACTTTGCTAGCATCAGGTATAAAAAAATCAATATCAACCGTTTTTAAAAATTACAAATCTCATGAAAATTAAGAAAATCACAGTCGCCCTTTTAGCATGTGTTCTTGTATTGTCGTCTTGCGAAAAAGACCAATCGGAACAAGATGCAAACAACATCGCTGCATCGCAGGCACAGCTGCACAAACTTGCAGAAGATTTCCAGACAACTCAAAAAAACAACCTCACAGCACGTTGGCCAAAATGGATTCGCGTCATCATTGCTGATGCTGTCGGAGCAATGGCCGGAGCAGGATTAGGAGGTCCCGTTGGAGCAGTAATTGCAGGTACCGCAACTTCTGTCGGTGCCGCATGTGATGTTGTTTCCACAGGCAAAACCGCATTCACACCAACTCCAAACCCTGCGAACCCTTTTGATTCGCAAGGCATCCTTCACTACCAGACGCTGGCTGCGGCATACGTTAGCCCGTCAAACTACACCAACGGTTCAACCGCATTCAACGCCACCGTATTCAACAATTTCCAGTTAGGGTTCATCAAAGGCCACTCTACTTACAGCCAGGCGCAATTAGATGCAGGCCTTGCCAATTCGCAGCAACCTTACGCGCTGAGTCTGCTTCCAAGCCTTACCGACGATAATTATAAAACCATTGACCAGACAATGTACACCAACGGTAAAATTACTTTAGTCGTAAAACAGACTATGGATGACTATTTCTACAGTCTTGATGTTTCACGAAGCCTGGCGGATTTCGTAGCTTATTCAAAAACAGCAGAAGCTACTGTAAATTCCTCATCATTTACACAACATGACAAAGATGTCATCTTGCTTGCAATGGCAACAACAAGGCATGGTGCCGCTTACTGGCAATAGTATTGTTTCAGGTTATAATTTTAAAATCCGGACGTGCATGTTGCGTCCGGATTTTTTTGTTAGGAATAAGGCCTAATCTAAAGAAAGCCGTATCAGGAATATAATGATTCGTAAGTCCGGATCAAAAGAGGAACCCCTAAGCCATTAAGCCCAATGATTCTTAATACCTTAATGGTTTTTACTTTTTTCTTATGTCAATTAATTGTTTGAATGTCAAAATATTTAGCGTTGAGGCACTAAACAGATTTTTGCTTCGGATTTTCACTAAAAATAAAATAGAAATTTTCCTGTAACAATGGCAACACGCGTTCGAGTGCGCGGAGTTCAAAAGCATTTTTTCGCAGTGCCAATGTTTTTACACGCATTCCTCGCGCAGTATCAAGGCTTACATTCAGCGTTGCGGCCAAATCCTTTACCATGATTGCCGGTTCTTTGATTTTTAAAATATACATCGCTTTTAACCAAACCGAGAGGTGTGTTTTTGTATGTCCGAAAATAGTCGTTGAAATAGGAGAAATTGTGGTTTTGCAAGTATTGCAATTAATTGCGAATCCATAAACCCCTTGTTGCTTGTCACGCCATTTTGTACGTTTTTTACATGTCGGACAGCGTTGGTTCCCTCCATAGGGATGAAGGCCTTTCATATCGCACAGCTCTTCATATATTTTTTTGGAAATTACCTGGTTATTTTTCCAGGTCTCGCTCCGCGGAAATGAATCTTTTGTCATCCTTTTAATACGCCTTTTTGATTAACAATGTTGGTTAATTACCCTTTGCATAAATTTGACAGCCTCTTGGGTCCTGTACTTTGGACAGGCAGTATTGTGGGTAACACCTCCCGGATTCAATCAATCGCAAAGATACTTTGCTTTGTAAAATATCCACACGTGGTTTAACCAAAAGTAAAGATTTCATAGTTAAAAAAAAGGCAATCCTGTCGGGATTGCCTTTTTTGTTTTAAATTATTGCGGTTAAATAAATCCCAGCCTTCTGGCTTCGTTCACAATGTCTTCATCATTTCCTTTACCTATGCAAAGAAAATCCTTTATCTGGACCTTGCGTTTTTCAACAGCGCTGATTGACAGGTTAAGATGGTCTGGAATACTTTTCGTCTTCACGCCTTGTGAAAGCAGTACAATAATTTGTCGGTTATAGCTGTCAAGGTATTCTTCACGCGACAGCAATTCCCGGATACTGTTAATCACGGTCTCACTGTGGTAAATTTTGCCATCCATAATCACCTCATAGGCACTGATCAGATCTTCGGCACTAAAGTCACTTTTCACCAAAAGTCCGTTTGGCTCAATTGTTTTTACAATATTATAAAGCAGGAAAGCTTCAGCGTGTGAGGTAAGGATAACAATTTTGCTGTTCGGCAAATGGGTTTTTACTAAAAAGGCCAGGTCTTCGCCTGATTTTATTTTCTTTTCGGGATAAGCGGGAAGGTTTCTGTCAAGGAATACAATGTCAAACGAAATCGGATTGATAGTATTGGTAATGATATGATAAGCATCTTCACAATTATAAGCCGCTGTAGTTTCTATATCACTCCCGGAACTACTATATTCAAGGATGGTTTTATAGCCCTCTATTTGTGAAGGGTGGTCATCAATCATCAGAATTTTAACGGACATTCTTTCAATTTTTATCTGGTCGTGAAAGTATAAAACTATATCGGGATTGTCAAATTTATTTTGGTTCCGACTCCAACCTCTGAAGCAATATCTATTTTGCCATTTATTTCTTTCGCCCTTTCGTGCATGTTCTGGATTCCGATACCGGTCCTTACTTTATTGGTGTCAAATCCCTCACCGTCATCCAGGACTGTTATAGTAATGATATTGGTGTCGAATGCCATGTTGATATACACTTTACTTGCCTTTGCGTATTTGTCGATGTTCTGGAGTGACTCCTGAAGTATCCTGTAAATTTGCATCTTCACGTTACTGTGGATGATTTGCCAGTCAATCCTTTCATCAACTTCCATATTAAAATTGATTCCTGAATGATTTTCGATGCTGGTAAACAAATTACGTACAATGGCTACAAAATTGATGCTGTCAGAAAAGAGATTTTTGTTCAGGTCATGGGCTATCGTACGGATTTCTTTCTCGATATTCTGGATTTCTTTGATATGGCCCAAACATTTATCAATCGTTTCGGGATCGGTTTTCTTACTCAATATAAATAGGTTAAGCCTGATGCTCGTAAGCCTTCCCATAATTCCGTCATGCAATTCCTGCGACATCCTCTTTTTCTCAAGCTGTTTTCCCTCTTCAATTTTTTGTTGCTGGTCGAGCATAAGCTCGTAAATCTGCTCGTTACTTTTCTGTTGTTCCTTAACCAGTAACAGTTCCTTGTTTTTCGCCTTGGCCGATTTTATGTAGTAAAGCGCCAGCACGAGCAATACCGCCATAATGATAACACCGAGAATAAGCCACCGTTGGGTCGAAATGGCCTTGTTCTCTGCAATTGCCGCATTTTTCTGGTGCACAATTTCGTCGGTCTCAAATTCAATTCGTGCAAACTTATTGCGGGTTGCCCGCTCCACATTTTGCAGGCTGTCGCTGAGATTGATATAATTTTTGTTATACCGGACACCATTCGCCGGGTCTATTTCCGATAAAAATGCCAGCGTTTTAAGCTCATCCTCAAAAATATGGTTGTCGTGCGCTTTCTTGCGTGCATCGCTGATGTAAGATAAGGCTGTAGGTTTATCATTCACACTGAGGTAATATTCAGCCAGGTTAATTTTTACCGATACAATTGTCGGCAGGTTCTGGATGCTGTCAGAAATGCGCAATACTTCTTTAAAATGCCCTAAAGCAGAAGGATCTTTCAGTTTAAATTTAGAATATGCAAGATTATTTTGCAAATAGGAATAGACTTTCACATCTGCCTTATAAAGATCTCCAAACGCAAGGGCCTTTTTTAGGTAAACAATAGCCCGGGAGTGGTTTCCTCGTTTCTGGTATATTTTAGCGATAGAATTATAAACTTGCGCCTTCAGTATCAAATACTGTCCGTCAGCCGTAAGCGATGGCGTCTTTTCAAAGGCCCTGTTATAGTAGAACAATGCTTTGTCATTGTCATTCAACCCTGATAAAGCGTTCCCCAAAGACAGGTAACACTCATATTCCAGTCTGGTATCATTATTTACAGAAGCAATGCGCAATGCGTGGATTGCCTTATCTTCCGCCCCGACAAAATCCTTTTTAAAGGATAATATATTGGCTTTATTAAGCACAATATAACCTGAAAGTTGCGATAATTTTCCGAGATGTGAAGCGCGTTCGGCTTTCGATAAATAAAAATACGCACTGTCATAACTGGTGCTGCTATAATACGCATCAGAAATGTAATAAGCGGCATAACCCGCCCCTGGGTAATTCTGTTGGGCTTCGCTTACCTTAAGGAGGTGTTGTAAGGTAGTCCGCTGGCGTTTTGTGTCCTGCAATTCATTATACAAGTGCGCCAGTTTAAGATAATCTGGGACAGATATGGTGTCAGCGCTGATGTTTTTTAATTTATCCCCGATGATGTCAAGCGCTTTCAATTTTTCGGCCTTATCGGTTTTCTTTTCGGCAAAGTCTGCAAACAGCTTATCTACTTGCGTTAAGGTTTGGGTTTTGTTATTCGTTACGCCTTTCTGGTTACATGCTGCAAACAACATTGGCAGCAGAAAAACGCTTGTGAAATATTTAAATCGATTCTTCATGTTTGAAAAGTTAACCAAAACTAATAAATTATTTGAATTCCGGGAGATTGCGTCACAAATATCTCCCGGCATTTCGTGCTACAGTTTTGGAGGGTATTGTGGTTGTGGATAAACGGGCGGGTCAATATCACCAATCATGGTACTGCAGTTGGTAATAGTATAATTTTGCGTGGTTTTGAGATTGTATGTAACAGTCTGTTTGTTAAAGGCTGATGCACAAGAAAAAATAAATAATGTCCCGATAATAATGATAGTTTTCATAAAATTAGAGGTGTAAGGTGAATACTTTAGCCCGCGCATTTTGCCCGGGTCATTTTTACTTTCAGGATCCTGTCGTAGTATTAATACGATGTAAAAGTATTCTCCCAACCCCGCATCTAATTGAGGTTTTTCATCATTATTTGTTAATTTGTTAAACTCAAACTAATCATATTCACCAAATAATATATTATGTTCAATTTAATGTGCTTTTCCCTATAATCGACAGTAAGGTTTTCCCGTACAAATTGATAAATTCATAGCGCACCAACCGGAAGACGCCTCTTAAACGCATTTCTGCGAATGCCGTAATTCGAACCCTTAACCATCAATTGATCGCCACATCATAATTCACGATACCGAAAAAAAATTCATGCCAAAAGCCGTCCGCGATAAAATGGTCATTATTGTCGGCACAGACAAAAAGAAAGGTACTTTCACAAAAGTCAAGGTAGCAAAACGACACAAGGACATAGAAAACTTTATTGACCTGACTTCCCTCAAAACGCTAAGCCAGTCAGGAGACAGAACCGTACCGTCAATCAAAACCCTGACAGTCGAAAAACAAAACTTTTTTGAAGAAAGCAGCAACAGCCTCGATTTCCAAAAAGATAGCCGGGTCCAGAACATCATCGAACGCTACCTCTTTTTCGATGACGCCGACCCTACAATCCCCAATCTAAAAAACTGGTGGGAAACCCCGGATGACAGTGTAAAAAAAATCTAGTCCCCCCGAACCAAAACGTTCTTAGAATTTTTTCCAAAGCACAGCGGCGGAAAAATAAAAACCAATTCCGCTTAGAAAGGCATCCAATCAAAAGTGTAAGAAAACAACGAAGAAGCGCAGTGGCAGCGTACCCCGAGATGAGCCCATAGGGCGAACGGCTGGGTACGTGGAACGCAGCTTCGAGGTAGTTTTCAAGCTTTTGATTTGCAGTCTTGATTTTTTGCTTCTTTTGTATCAAGACAAAAGAAGGTAACTACAAATATTTTTTGGGAACATCGGTACCAAAAACAGCAAAGGAAGTTTTGCCAGAAATCAATTTAACATTCCTACAAGTAAAGAGAAAGTAGCAATCCCAATGATAGCCCTTCATTGATGATTTAAAAAAGAATAAAATCCGCACTTGAAAAAATTTCAATTGCTTGTTCAACTATTATTCGAAGATCCCTATAGTGGACCCAATGTATCACTCAAAATCTAATTTGCCTTAACAATCGGTCTAAAAGACTTACTTCTTCAATAACAATGTCGCCCTTTCCTGACATTCCTTCTAAAAGGATTTTCTTTTTGTCGTGAGATGCCGGAATTGTAATAAACAGCGTTAAGGTACCCGCATCTGCTCTTGCCGATACACTATCCAGGATTCCTGTAATCTGTCCAAATTCATCTGTAGGATAACAGTCAAGACGCATATTGACTTTTAGTCCTGGCTTTAATTTGGTAAAATATCTTGCATCCGTTTGTCCTGTGAGCAAAATCTTATCAGATTGTACTGCACTGACAAAAACATCTGCATCTATTAAATCGGGATAAGCTATTATTCTTGAAAAAGCCAATAGCAAAACCATGATACCAAATATCAAAAAGGTTCCCCAGCGGATCATCCAATGTGGAGGCCGGGTGAGCAATTCCTGCACTTCTTCGCTCCGAAGATTCAGATTGTTTTTTTTCATATGATTATGTTCCTAGTTGCAATTGGTTTCGCACAAGTTCATAGTAATTTCCTTTTTTCCCGATTAATTGGCTGTGCGTGCCTTTTTCTATAATTTTACCTTTGTCCAAAACCACAATTTGGTCAGCATTCATAACTGTACTCAATCGATGCGCTATGATAACGGCAGTTTTGTTCTTCAGGAAAACGTCCAGTTTTTCCATAATACTCTTTTCATTATTGGCATCAAGCGAAGAAGTCGCCTCGTCAAAAAACAAGATATTCGGATTTTTATAAACTGCCCTTGCAATAAGCAGGCGCTGCTTCTGGCCTGTGCTCATTCCCATTCCTTCTGTCCCTATCTTGGAATTAAACCCTAGAGGAAGGTCGGAAATATATTCACTGATGTTAGAAACTTCCGCGGCATATAAGAGTTGCCTTTCATCTATATTGTTTTCCCCAATCGCGATGTTGTTGGCAATCGTGTCATTAAAAATGAATCCCTCCTGCATCACCGCCCCAATGATGCTGCGCCAGGACTTCTGGGCAATGTCTTTTAAGGCAATATCTCCTATTTCTATATTACCGCTTTCAATGTCATAGAATTTGAGGAGTATTTTCATAAGCGTAGTTTTCCCGCTGCCGCTGGTTCCCACAATCGCAGTGATTTTATTGGCGGGGATAATTAGATTCAGGTCTTCAATTACGTGAATATCCGACCCCGGATACCTGTAATAAACATGTTCCAGTTTGATGTCGGCATCCTTTGGCACATCAAAAATCTGGTTGGCTTCCTGTTGGGTTTCATCTTCTTTGTCGTGTATTTCTGCCAGCCTGGCCATGGATATTTTTGCGTCCTGTACTTCCCTGATGAATTCAATCAATTGTGTAACAGGGCCATTTAAGCTTCCGGTAATGGCACTTATGGCCATCATCATACCAATTGTAATTTCACCATCGATAACCAGTTTTGCTGATAGGAAAATGATGAAGATGTTCTTAAGCTCATTAATTACAGAAGAGCCGATGGTTTGTGTCTGTTCCAAAACCAGGCTTTTGATCGACACCCTGAAAAGTCTTGCCTGTATATATTCCCAGCCCCATCGTTTTTGCTTTTCAGCATTGTGCAGTTTAATTTCCTGCATACCCGAAATCAACTCAACAACTTTGCTTTGCTCTTGGCTGACTTCAGAAAAACGTTTATAGTCCAATGCTTTTCTTTTCTTAAGGAAAAGTGTAATCCAGCCAAAGTATAGAAAGCTGCCAAGGAGGAAAACGAGAAAAATTTGTATATTATAATAAGCCAGCACGATGCCCATTACGATAAGGTTTATTACGGAAAATAAAACATTGAGCGAAGAAGTGGTCATGATACGCTCAATGCGGCGGTGGTCATTGATGCGTTGCATAAGGTCGCCTGTCAGCCGCACATCAAAAAAGGATATAGGCAGGTTCATCAGTTTGATAAAGAAATCTGATATCAGCGATATATTGATGCGTGTGGAAAGGTGGAGCAAAATCCAGCTTCGGATGAGTTCCAGCCCGGTGCGCCCAGCGAAAAGGAACAGTTGGGCAAAAAGCACAAGATAAATAAAATGGATGTTTTTATCTCGTATCCCTATGTCGACAATACTTTGTGTCAGGAAAGGAAAAATCAATTGGATAACGCTGCTGGCCAATAACCCAAAAGCCAGTTGTAAAAGAAAAGATTTATAGCGTAGTATGTATTGTGAAAGCAGGGCAAAACCAAACCCATTGGCGCCCCTGTCATTAAATTCAGATTTGTAAAATTTGGAGGAAGGTTCGACAAGAAGTGCAATACCCTCGAAGGTTGTGTCATCCGCATTATTGCCAATCCAGAATTTTATAAAATCTTTCTGGTTATATGAAATCAGGCCAAATGCAGGGTCGGAAATATAGTATTGTCCTTTTTTTATAGCATAAAGTACTACATAGTGGTCTTTGTTCCAATGCAGGATACAAGGTAACGGTGCCTCTTCGAGTTTTTTCGTGGTTAATTTGAGCCCCAGGGTTCTAAAGCCAAGCTTTTCAGCGGCATCACTCAAATAAAGCAGGTTACTGCCTTCACGCGTGGTTTCACTGATTTCCCTCAGTTGCTGTATACCGATTGTCTTTCCATAATGTTTAGCAATGATTTTCAGGCAGGTTGGCCCGCAATCTTTAAAATCGGCTTGGCGGAAATTAGGGAATTTTTTTTTCAATGGCTTGTAAAGGATCTTGTTATTTTAAATAGCCGGACACAGTGCTGCATCCGGCAATTAGAATTAATAGTTCAAATTATACACATGGTATGCAGATACCGCTCGGGTACCCGTTGCAGCATGTGTTACCGGTACACAGATGTGTCAGGTCGCAATGTTGCGAGCCGCCCCTGATCGATTTTTGCTCATTCGTGGTCAGTTTCTGAGCGCCTTCGGTATTTAAGATTTTTTTTAACATAACTAAAGTATTATTGGTTAATGGCCCAAATCATTTAGAGACATTCAGGCCTTATGTCTTTTAGCAAAGGCTCTAAAATTAAGGATTGATAGGATCCATTGTGCATGGATGCCCGGCCGTACCGATTTTATAGCATGTGCCATACA
>Ga0193716_1001447_pt1 | contig 13789 bp, 2 predicted proteins | sample U2c1metaG_FD_145901 | JGI IMG/M metagenome (GOLD analysis project Ga0193716, IMG submission 145901) | Soil microbial communities from a riparian zone of the East river system, Colorado, United States - U2c1 | ecosystem: Environmental > Terrestrial > Soil > Riparian zone | place: USA: East River...
TCCTGCACGCCACCGCGGCTCATGCGTGCCTGGTCGGCTCCGCCGAGATGAGCGGTCATACCCGTGGCCTGCTCCCACAGGCCCCACGCCAGCGACAGTCCCGGCAGGCCCGCGGCTCGACGGGATGCCATCGACGCGTCCAGGAAGGCGTTGGCGGCGGCATAGTTGCCCTGACCGGCGGACCCGAACACCCCCGAAGCCGACGAGAACACCACGAAGGCGTCCAGGTCCATGCCCCGGGTCAGCTCGTCAAGATGCCGCACCGCGTCCACCTTCGGCGCGAACACGGTCGCCAACCGGTCCGGGGTCAACGCCCCGATCACACCGTCGTCCAACACACCCGCCGTATGCACGACACCGGTCGGCCGATATTTGTCCAGCAGCGCGGCCACCTGGTCCCGGTCGGACACATCGCAGGCCACCACGGACCCCTCTGCCTCGCTGAGGTCGGCGACCAGTTCGTCCATGCCCTCGGCGTCCCGACCCCGCCGACTGGCCAGCACCAGACGCCGCACACCGTGCCGGGCCACGAGATGCCTGGCCACCAGTGCACCAAGCACGCCAGCACCCGAGACCAGGACCGTCCCTTCTGGACTGAAGACGGCGGGCGCGTCCGCGGTCTCAGCGCGGGCGAGGCGCGGGACGGAGAAGGTGGTGCCGCGCAACGCGAGCTGCGGTTCACCGCTGGCGAGCACCGCGCCGAGCACGGCGTCCGCGCCGGCACCGGAAGCCGGATCGAGGTCCAGCAGCACGATCCGGTCCGGGTTCTCCGCCTGGGCGGAACGCACCAGACCCCACACGGCCGCCGCGGCGGGGTCGGTCACCGTGCCGTCACCGGCGGGCACCGCACCCCGGGTCACCACCACCAGCCGCGACTCCTCCAACCCGCTGCCAACGAGCCACGCCTGCACCACGCTCAACACGCGGGAAGTCAACGCCAGCGCCGTTTCCTCGTCACCGACCGCCGCCAGCAGCGCCGCGGGTATGTCAGCGAGGGCCGCCACGTCGTCGGCGGTCGCCACCGACACCCATGGCGGCGCCGGCTCCGCCTGTACCGAGGGCAGTTCGGTCCACTCCACCCGGAACAGCGAGTCGCGGTGGCCCGTTGTCAGGTCAAGCTGCTCGTCGGACACCGGCCGGAACACCACCGAATCCACCGACACGACCGGACCACCGGTCGCGTCCGCCGCGTCCAGCGACACGGTGTCGGGCGCACCGGGCACCAGCCGCACCCGCAGCATCGACGCACCCGTGGCATGCAGCACCAACCCGCGCCAGTCCAGCGGTTGCCGCAGCTCCTTGTCGTCGTTCAGCAGGATCGGGTGCAACGCCGCGTCCAGCAACGCCGGGTGCATGCCGAACTTGTCCGCCTCCGCTCCCTCTGGCACAGCGACCTCGGCGAAGACCTCCTCGCCACGCCGCCATACCGCCCGCACACCCTGGAACGTTGGCCCATAACCGAGTCCGCGCTCGACCAGGTCGTCATAGAACGCGCCGGCGGCCAGGTCGACCTGCTGGGCACCCGGCGGCGGCCAGGTGGCGAAGTCGAATCCCAAGTCCCGCGCCGGCGGCGTGGCCGACAGCATGCCGGTGGCGTGGCGGGTCCACACCTCGTCCTCGCGCAGGGAGTACACCTCCACCGTGCGGGCACCGCTCTCACCAAGTCCGCTCAGCGCGACCTGCACACAGACCCCGCCGTCCTCGGGCACCACCAGCGGCGCCTCGATCACCAACTCGTCCAGCACCGAACACCCGGCCTCGTCACCGGCACGAACCGCCAGCTCCACCAGCCCGGTACCCGGGACCAGCACCACGCCACCGATCAGGTGGTCGGCGAGCCAGGGGTGCGTCCGCAGCGACAGGCGCGAGGTGAACACCAACCCGTCTGATCGCGGCAGCGCCACCACCGCGCCGAGCAGCGGGTGATCGGCCGCCACCTGCCCCAACGACGCGGCGTCGGTCGCCGTCTCGGTCGCGTGGAGCCAGTAATGCTCGTGATCGAACGCATACGTCGGCAGCTCCACCCGCCCCAGCGCCCGCGGCAGCACGCTGCTCCAGTCGAGCGCGACACCCCGCACGAAACACTCCGCCATCGAAGCGAACAGCCGCCGCAGCCCACCGTCGTCACGCCGCAACGAACCGGTCACCACAACCTCGGCGTCGCTGTCATCGGCGATCTCCGCGATTGGCTGCACCAGCACCGGGTGTGCACTGACCTCGACGAACACCCCGTGCCCCTGCCCGAGCAGGTTCACCACGGCCGGACCGAAACCCACCTGGTTGCGGAGGTTCCGGTACCAGTAGCCACCATCGACGACACCGGCATCCTTGATCCAGTCACCGATGACGGTCGAGTAGAACGGCACCACCGGCGCCTGCGCGGTCACGTCCAGCGTCTCGAGGAGCGTCTCGTGGAGGTCGGCCACGTGCCGGGTGTGCGAGGCATAGTCCACCGCGACCCGCCGCACCCGAACACCGTGACCCGACAACGCTTCCAGGGCCTCGTCCAACGCCTGCGCGTCCCCAGCGATCACCACCGACGACGGCCCGTTGACCGCGGCCACCTCCACTCGGTCCGCCCACGGAACCAACCGCGCGACCACGTCATCCTCAGACAGGGCAACCGACGCCATGCCACCACGACCCGACAACGTCGTAGCAATCGCTTGACTGCGCAACGCCACCACCCGCGCGGCGTCCTCAAGAGACAGTGCACCCGCGACACACGCCGCCGCGATCTCACCCTGGGAATGACCCATCACGGCGTCCGGCACGACACCTACCGACGACCACACCGCCGCCAAACCCACCATCACCGCGAAACTGGCCGGCTGCAACACCTCGACCCGCTCCAGGAACTCCGGGGCAGCCTCGCCGCGCAGCACCTCGATCAGCGACCACTCGACCCACGGCGCCAACGCGGCGGCACACTCGTTGATCCGCTCGGCGAACACCGGCGAGGAGTCCAACAGCTCCCTGCCCATGCCGGCCCACTGCGTGCCCTGGCCTGGGAACACCCACACCAGCTTGCCCGGCGCACCCGCGTGGCCGGTCACCACACCGGGCGCGTTCTCCCCGCGCGCCAACGCATCCAACCCGGCCAGCGCCTCCGCACGGGTCTCCGCCACCACGACCGCACGGTCACCCAGCACGGCCCGGCCGGACACCAACGCACCAGCCACAGCCGAAAGCGGCACCGCACCCGACCCATCGAGGAACGCCGCCAGCCGATCCGCCTGACCCGCCAGCGAACCAGCGCTCCGCGCCGACACCACCAGCGGCACCACACCGACGGTCGGCGGCTCGTCGATCGGTGTCTCGTCGAACACTGGCTCCTCGGGCGGCGCCTCCTCCAGGATCAGGTGCGCGTTCGTCCCACTGATGCCGAACGACGACACGCCGGCCCGGCGCGGACGGTCCGTGCGCGGCCACTCCCGCGCCTCCGTCAGCAGCTCGACCGCGCCCGCCGACCAGTCCACCTCGGTGGTCGGCTTTCGCACGTGCAGCGTCGCCGGCAGGACGCCGTGCCGCAACGCCGCCACCATCTTGATCACGCTGCCCACGCCCGCCGCTGCCTGCGTGTGCCCGACGTTCGACTTCAACGACCCCAGCCACAACGGCTGCCCGGGATCCCGCCCCTTCCCGTAGGTGGCGAGCAGCGCCTGCGCCTCGATCGGGTCACCCAGCGACGTCCCGGTGCCGTGCCCCTCGACAACGTCCACATCGGACGGTACGAGCCCAGCGTCGGCGAGCGCGGCGCGGATCACCCGCTGCTGCGAAGGACCGTTCGGCGCGGTCAACCCGTTCGACGCGCCGTCCTGGTTCACCGCGTCGCCGCGGATCACGGCCAGCACCCGATGCCCGCGCTCCCGCGCCACCGACAGCCGCTCGAGCACGATCACGCCCGCGCCCTCGGACAGGCCCATCCCGTCCGCGCCGTCCGCGTACGCCTTGCAGCGCCCGTCCTCGGCCAGCCCACGCTGCCGCGAGAACGACAGGAAGGAGCCGGGTGTCGCCATCACCATCGCGCCACCGGCCAGTGCCATCGAGCACTCGCCCTGCCGCAACGACTGCGTAGCAAGGTGAATGGCCACCAGCGACGAAGAACACCCCGTGTCGATCGTGACCGCGGGACCCTCGAACCCGAACACGTACGACACCCGACCCGACGCGATACACGGCGCCGCCCCGGTGCCGACGAAACCTTCCAGCTCCGGCGGGACGACACCGGCGCCGGCGCCGTAGCCCTGGCCGGATACCCCGGTGAACACCCCGACGGCGGCGCCCTTCAACGAGTTCGGGTCGATGCCCGCCCGTTCCACCGCTTCCCAGGACGTCTCCAGCAGCAACCGCTGCTGCGGGTCCATGGCGAGCGCCTCACGCGGCGAGATCCCGAAGAACCCCGCGTCGAACAGCCCCGCGCCCTGAAGGAACCCGCCCCGGCTCGTGTAGGAGGTGCCGGGGCTGTCGGGGTCCGAGTCGAACAGGCCGTCCAGATCCCAGCCCCGGTCATCGGGGAACCCGGCGACGGTGTCGACGCCGTCCGCCACGACCCGCCACAGGTCGTCCGGCGAGGACACGCCGCCCGGGTAGCGGCATGCCATGGCGACGATGGCGATCGGCTCCCGCGCCTGGTCCTCGAACTCGCGTAGCTGCTTGCGGGCATCGCGGGCGTCGGCGATGGCCCTCTTGAGGTAGTCGCGGAGTTGCACCTCGTCAGCCACTTGAACTCAGCTCCCAGGGGATGTCTGTTGGTGGTGTCAGTTGAACCGGTCGACGAGCGCGAACAGCTCCTCGTCGCTGGCGGCGTCGAGATCCTCGGTGGCGGCCGTCTCGGCCGTCTCGGCCGCCTTGAGCAGGTCCCGCAGGCGCACGGTGATCCGGTCACGGGCCTCGTCGTCGGAGGCGGCGGCCGCGATGGCCGCGTCCAGACCGGCGAGCCCGGCCAGCACCGAGTCGGTGGCGGACACCTCCTCGACGGCGAGCTCGCCGCGCAGGTGGCGGGCAAGGGCCTGCGGGTTGGGGTGGTCGAAGACGAGCGTGGCAGGCAGTTTCAGGCCGGTCGCCGCACGCAGCCGGTTACGCAGCTCCACCGACGTCAACGAGTCGAACCCCGCGTCCTTGAACGCCGCGTCCGCCCGAACGCCGTCGGCGCCCGCGTGTCCGAGCACGACCGCGACCTGACCGCGGATCACCTCAAGGAGCAGCGCCTCCTGTTGCGGTCCGGCAAGTCCGGCCAGTCGACGGACGAGTCCGCCGTCGCCGTCGGACGCCGCCCGCGCCGACTGCCGGCCCACCCGGACCAGGCCGCGCAGCAGGTGCGGCACGCCGCCACCGGTCACCGCGTCGGCACGCACCTCGCGCAGGTCCAGACCGACCGGCACGAGGAGCGCCTGCCCGGACGCCAGAGCGGCGTCGAACAGGTCCATGCCGTCCTCGGACCCGAGGGCCAGAACTCCCCCGCGCCCCTCGCGCCGGCTCATCCGGTTCAGGGTGAGGTCGTCGATGGTGTCCGCCATGCCGGTGACCTGCTGCCACGGTCCCCAGGCCAGCGACAGCCCCGGCAGGCCCGCCGCCCGACGACTCGCCATCAACCCGTCCAGGTACGCGTTCGCGGCCGCGTAACCGCCACTGCCCGCGCCCATGAAGATCGACGAGGCGGACGAGTAGACGACGAACGCGTCGAGGTCGAGGTCACGGGTCAGCTCGTCGAGATGCCGGACCGCGTTCACCTTGGGCGCGAACACTGTGGCGAGCCGGTCGTGCGTCAGCGTCCCGATCACGCCGGCGTCGAACACGCCCGCCGTGTGCACGACAGCGGTCGGGCGATGTGCCGCCAGCAGCGCCGCCACCTGGTCCCGGTCGGAGACGTCGCAGGCCACCACGGACACCTCGGCGCCCTGTCCGGTGAGATCGGCGACCAGGTCTGCCACGCCATCGGCGTCCGGACCGCGCCGACTGGCCAGCAGCAGCCGCCGCACACCGTGCCGGGCAACCAGGTGGCGAGCCGCGAGCGCACCCAGCGTCCCCGCGCCAGAGACCAGCACCGTCCCTTCCGGACCGAACCCGACCGGCGAGTCCGAGGACTCGGCGCGGGCAAGACGGGGAACGGAGAAGGTGTTGCCGCGCACCGCGATCTGCGGCTCACCGGTGGCCAACACCGGACCGAGCACGGATTCCGCCCCATCACCGGAGGCCGGGTCGAGGTCCAACAGCACGATCCGGTCCGGGTTCTCGGACTGTGCGGCACGCACCAAACCCCACACCGCCGCGGCGGCCGGATCGGTCACCGCGCCGTCACCGGCGGGCACCGCACCACGGGTCACGACCACCAGCCGCGACTGCTCCAGCCCGGACCCGGTCAGCCACGCCTGCACCACGGCCAACACCCGTGACGTCAAGGCCAGCGCGTCGTCGGCACTGTCGCCACCGACCGCCGCCAGCACCGCCACCGCGGGCACGTCGGTCAGGGCAGCCACGTCGTCCGCGGTGGCCACCGCCGACCATGACGGCGCCAGCTCTCCCGCGACCGGCGGCAACTCGGTCCAGTCGACCTCGAACAGCGAGTTGGCACGCGCCGTGTCCAGCTTTTCGGTGGACACCTCCCGCAACACCAGGGAGTCCATCGTCATGACCGGGCCGCCGGTCCCATCGGCGGCCTCGATCGACAGGCCGTCCTGGCCGGCCGCCGTGACCCGTACCCGCAGCGCGGACGCGCCGACGGAGTGCAGCCGCAGCCCGTTCCACGAGAACGGCATCACCGACGGCCCGGGTTCCGCACCCGTCGCCGCCGCGGCGATCGTCCAGGTCTGCAGGGCCGCGTCCAGCAACGCGGGGTGGAGGCCGAACTTGCTTGCCGCTTCCCGAAGTTCGTCGGGCAGGGCCACCTCGGCGAACACCTCGGCGTTGTCGTCACCGCCGCGTCGCCACACCGCCCGCACGCCCTGGAACGCGGGCCCGTAGGCGTAACCGCGCTCGGCAAGGTCGGTGTAGAGGTTCCCGACGTCGACCTGGTCCGCGCCGGGTGGCGGCCAGTCAGCGAAGTCGGTCTCGGCGCCGCTGTCGTTCGAGGTCGCCGACAGCGTGCCGGTGGCGTGCCGCGTCCACACGTCCGCGCCGTCCTCGCGAAGGGAGTACACGTCCACGGTGCGCGCACCGTTCTGATCGGGTCCGCCGACCGTGACCTGCACGCGAACCCCGCCGTGCGCGGGCACCACCAGCGGCGCCTCGGTCACAAGTTCTTCCAGGACAAGGCAGCCGGCCTCGTCACCGGCCCGCACCGCCAGTTCCACCAGCCCGGTGCCGGGGAAGAGCACCACACCACCGATCGCGTGATCGGCCAGCCAGGGGTGCGTCCGCAGCGACAGGCGCGAGGTGAACACGAGGCCGTCGGACTGCGGCAGCGGCACGACCGCGCCCAGCAGCGGGTGATCGGTCGCCGTCTGTCCCAGTGCCGCGACGTCCGTCTTTCCGGCCGACTGAAGCCAGTAGTGCTGGTGGTCGAAGGCGTAGGTCGGCAGGTCCACCCGTGCGGCCGGCGCGGCCAGCACACCGCTCCAGTCGAGCGCGACACCGCGGACGAACAGCTCGGCCATCGAGGTCAGCAACCGCCGCAGGCCACCGTCCTCGCGCCGCAACGACCCGGCCACGACGACCTCGGTGTCGGTGTCGTCGACGATCTCGCTGACCGGCTGCACCAGCACCGGGTGCGCACTGACCTCCAGGAACACCCGGTGTCCCTGGCCAAGCAGGTCGACGACTGCCGGGCCGAAGCGCACCTGGCTACGCAGGTTGCGGTACCAGTACTCACCGTCCAGAGTCCCGGCGTCCCGCACCCAGTCACCCATGACGGTCGAGTAGAAGGGCACCGTCGGCGCCTTCGCGACGGTATCGGCCAGTGCCTTGGTCAGCGTGTCGTGGATGTCCGCGACGTGCCGGGTGTGCGACGCGTAGTCCACCGCGACCCGCCGCACCCGGATACCGTTGCCGGACAACACGTCCAGCGCCTCGTCCAGTGCCTCGGCGTCGCCGGCGATCACCACCGAGGACGGCCCGTTCACGGCCGCCACCTCGACCCGACCCGCCCACGACGCCAACCGCGCGACAGCTTCGTTCTCGGACAGGGCAACCGACGCCATACCACCACGACCGGACAGCTCCGTCGCGATGGCCTGACTGCGCAACGCAACCACGCGCGCGGCGTCCTCAAGGGACAGCGCACCCGCAACACACGCGGCCGCGATCTCGCCCTGCGAATGACCGAGCACGGCGTCCGGCCGCACCCCCACCGACGACCACACCGCCGCGAGTCCCACCATCACCGCGAAACAGGCCGGCTGCAACACCTCGACCCGGTCCATCAGCCCGGGATCGGTGTCGCCGCGCAGCACCTCCACCAGCGACCACTCGACCCACGGCGCCAACGCGGCGGCACACTCGTTGATCCGCTCGGCGAACACCGGTGAGGCGTCCAGCAACTCCCGACCCATGCCGGCCCACTGCGTGCCCTGGCCAGGGAACACCCACACGACTTTGCCCGGCGCACCCGCATGGCCGGTCACCACACCGGGCGCGTCCTCGCCGCGCGCCAGCGCCCGCAGTCCGGCCACCGCCTCCTCGGCCGAGTCCACGATCACCACGGCACGCTCGTCCAGCACCGCCCGGCCGGACACCAATGCACCGGCCACACCCGAAAGCGACGCCCCGGTGTTCTCGATGAACGCCGCCAGCCGGCCAGCCTGACCGGGCAGGGACCCGGTACTCCGCGCCGACACGACCAGCGGCAGCACGCCCGCGGACACCGCTTCTTCGGCGGCAGGCACCGGTTCCTCCGGCGCCTCCTCGATGATCAGGTGCGCGTTCGTCCCGCTGACCCCGAACGAGGACACCCCGGCCCGGCGCGGATGACCGTTGCGCGACCAGTCCCTGGCCTCGGTCAGCAGTTCCACCGCGCCTTCGGTCCAGTCCACCGCGGTGGTGGGTTCGTCAACGTGCAGGGTGGGCGGCAGGACGCGGTGCCGCAACGCCTGCACCATCTTGATCACGCTCGCCACACCCGCGGCGGCCTGTGCGTGGCCGATGTTCGACTTCACCGAACCCAGCCACAGCGGTTGTTCGGGGTTCCGATCCTGTCCGTAGGTGGCGAGCAGTGCCTGTGCCTCGATCGGGTCGCCAAGCGACGTGCCCGTCCCGTGCGCCTCGACGACGTCCACCTCGGACGACGCGAGCCCGGCACTCGCCAGCGCGCCGCGGATCACCCGCTGCTGCGAAGGACCGTTCGGCGCGGTCAGCCCGTTGGAGGCGCCGTCCTGGTTCACCGCACTGGCACGGATCACGGCCAACACCTGGTGTCCGCGCTCGCGGGCCACCGACAGCCGCTCCAGCACCACGACACCGACGCCTTCGGACAGGCCCATCCCGTCCGCGCCGTCGGCGAAAGCCTTGCACCGCCCGTCCTCGGCCAGGCCACGCTGCCGGGAGAACACGACGAAGGAGTTGGGGCTGGACATGACCATCGCCCCGCCGGCGAGCGCCATCGTGCACTCGCCGGCCCGCAACGCTTGCGCGGCAAGGTGCATGGCCACCAGCGAGGACGAACACGCCGTGTCGATGGTGACCGCCGGCCCTTCGAGACCGAGCACATAGGACACTCGGCCCGACGCCACGCTGCCCGCCAACCCGGTGCCCGCGAAGCTCTGCAGCTCCGGCCCGACCACACCGTCCCCGTAGCCCTGGCCGGACACGCCGGTGAACACGCCGACCTCGGTGCCCCGCAACGACACCGGGTCGATACCGGCGCCTTCCAGCGCCTCCCACGAGGTCTCCAGCAGCAGCCGCTGCTGCGGGTCCATGGCGAGTGCCTCACGCGGCGAGATCCCGAAGAACCCCGCGTCGAAAAGCCCGGCGTCATGGACGAAACCGCCCTGGCTGACGTACGAGGTGCCCAATCGGTCCGGGTCCGGGTCGAACAGGGACTCGAGATCCCAGCCGCGGTCGGCGGGGAACCCGGACACCGCGTCCCGGCCCTCGGACACCAGCCGCCACAGGTCCGCCGGTCCCGCGACGCCACCGGGCAACCGGCAACCCATCCCCACGATGGCGATCGGCTCACGGGACGCGCCGTGTAGCTGGCGGTTCCGCTTCTTCAGCGTGCCAACCTCTGCCAGCGACTTCCGCAGCGCCTCGACGACCTTCTCATACGACGCACTCACCACAAGCCCCAATCACTCATCGCTGAACGCCAGTTGAACGAGGTCGTCGACGTCCATGTCGGCGATCGACCGCTCGTCACAGGCCTCGTCGAACTCGTCCATCGCGCCGAGGTCCGGCGCACCGAGGACGGCCGGCTTGGCCTGGACATCCCTCGTCGCGCCGGCGTCCGGCAGCAGCTCCGTACGCAGGTGTCGAGCGAGCACCAGCGGGTTCGGGTAGTCGAAGACCAACGTGGCGGGCAGCTTCAACCCGGTCGCCGCACGCAACCTGTTCCGCAGCTCCACCGACGTCAGCGAGTCGAACCCGGTGTCCTTGAACGCCGTGTCGGCACGAACGGCCTCCGGTTCGGCGTGCCCGAGCACAGCCGCGACCTGACCGCGAACCAGGTCGACGAGCAGCGTCTCCTGGTCCGCAGGGACAAGTCCGGCGAGCCTGCGAACCAGGCCCTCGTCCTGCACGGCCGCCCGCGCCTGCTGCCGGCCCGTACGGACCAGCCCGCGCAACAGGTGCGGCACCGTGCCACCGGCCGCCCGCAACGCCGCCAGGTCCAGCTTGATCGGCACCAGCAGCGACTCGCCCATGCGCAGACCGAGGTCGAACATGTCCAGGCCCTCGGCCCGCGTCATCTCCAGGACGCCGCCTCGGCTCGCCCGCGCGTGATCGACGGTGCTGAGGTGGGCGGCCATGCCGGTGCTCCGCTCCCACAGTCCCCACGCCAGCGACAACCCCGGCAGGCCCGCGGCCCGGCGGTCGGCCATCGCCGCGTCGAGGAAGGCGTTCGCCGCCGCGTAGTTGCCCTGGCCACCGCCGCCGATCACGCCCGCGACGGAGGAGAACACGACGAACGCGTCGAGGTCCATGCCGCGGGTCAGGTCGTCGAGGTGCCGCACCGCGTCGACCTTCGGCGCGAACACCGTGGCGAGCCGGTCCGGCGTCAGCGCGTCGAGCACGCCGTCGTCGAAGACACCGGCCGTGTGCACGACGGCGGACGGCCGGTGCTCGTCGAGCAGCGCAGCCACCTGGTCCCGATCGGACACGTCGCACGCCACGACGGAGACCGCCGCGCCCTGCTCCGTGAGGTCGGCGACCAGGTCCGCCACGCCCTCGGCGTCCCGACCCCGCCGGCTGGCGAGGATCAGACGCCGCACACCGTGCCGGGCGACCAGATGCTCGGCCACGAGACCACCGAGCGCACCCGCGCCGGAGACCAGCACCGTCCCTTCCGGACCGAAGACCGAGGGCGCGTCCGCGACTTCGCCGGTGGCCCTCGCGAGCCGTGGGACGGAGAACGTCGTGCCACGAACGGCAATCTGCGGCTCGCCGGACGCGAGCACCGCGCCAAGGACAGCGCCCGGTCCGGCGCCCGAGGCCGGGTCGAGGTCCAGGAGGATGATCCGGTCCGGGTGTTCGGCCTGGGCGGAACGGACCAGCCCCCAGACCGCAGCGGCGGCCGGGTCGGTCACCGTGAAGTCACCATCGGCGGGCACGGCGCCGCGGGTCGCCACGACCAGCCGCGACTCCCCGTCCACTGCCTCCGTGAGCCACGCCTGCAGGACGCCAAGCACCCTGGCGGTCACCGCCAGGACCGCGTCGGCGCCGTCACCGCCGACCGCTTCCAGGACCGCCACCTCGGGCATGCCGTCGGTCAGCGCCGACACCTCGTCGGCGGTGGCGACCGCCACCCACGCTGGCAGGTCGAACCCCGTGGCCATGGGGAGTTCGGTCCACTCCACCCGGAACACCGAGTCGTGGCTCTCCGCCGCCGCACCCAGCCGCTCGGCGGAGACCGGCCGGGACACCAGCGAGTCCATCGTCAGTACCAGCCCGCCGGTCTCGTCGGCCGCCGCGAAGGACAGCCCGTCCTGGCCGGACGGCGCGAGCCGAACGCGCAGCGCCGAAGCACCCGCGGCGTGCAGCACCAGGCCGTTCCACGCGAACGCCAGCATCGGTTCGCCTGGCTCCTCCTCCGCACCGACGGTCGCGGCCTGCAGGGCCGCGTCCAGCAGCGCCGGGTGCACACCGAACCGGCCCGCTTCCTTCCGCAGCTCGTCGGGCAGGGCGACCTCGGCGAACACCTCGGCACCGCGGCGCCACACCGCACGCAAGCCCTGGAAGGCGGGCCCGTACGCGTAACCGCGCTCGGCGAGCTCGAGGTAGAAGTCCTCGACGTCGACCTTGCGTGCGTCCGGCGGCGGCCACGCGGCGAAGTCGAACCCGGTGCCGCCGGCGCTCGGCGTCGGCGACACCACGCCGGTGGCATGCCGCGTCCACGCACCCGCGCCGCCGTCGCGCAGGGAGTACACGTCGACCGTGCGTGCGCCGTGCTCGCCCGGTCCGCCCAACGCGACCTGCACACGGACATTCCCGGTTTCCGGCACCACCAACGGCGCCTCGATCACCAGCTCGTCCAGCATCGAGCACCCGGCTTCGTCACCGGCGCGCACGGCCAGCTCGACCAGTCCGCTGCCGGGGACGATCACGACACCGCCGACCGCGTGATCCGCGAGCCAGGGGTGCGACCGTGCCGACAGGCGTGCGGTGAACACCATGCCGTCCGACCGCGGGAGCTGCACGACCGCACCCAGCATCGGGTGGTCGGCCGCCGCCTGCCCCAGCGACGCGGCGTCGGTGGCCGTCGTCGCGCCGCAACGACCCGGCCACGACGACCTCGGCCTCGGTACCGTCCACGAGCTCGCTGATCGGTTGGACAAGGACCGGGTGCGCGCTGATCTCCACGAACACGTCGTGCCCCTGCCCGAGCAGATCGGCCACCGCAGGGCCGAAACGCACCTGGTTGCGCAGGTTCCGGTACCAGTAGTCACCGTTCACGACGCCGGCGTCGCGCACCCAACCGCCCGTCACCGTGGAGTAGAACGGCACGGCCGGCGCCTGCGCGGTCACGTCCAGCGCCTCGAGGAGCGTCTCGTGGAGGTCCGCCACGTGCCGGGTGTGCGAGGCATAGTCCACCGCAACCCGCCGCACCCGAACACCCTGACCTGACAACGACTCCAGCGCCTCATCCAACGCCTCGGCGTCTCCCGCGATCACCACCGACGACGGACTGTTGACCGCGGCCACCTCCACCCGGTCCGCCCACGGCGCCAGCCGCGCGACCGCGTCGTCCTCGCTCAACGCGACCGACGCCATGCCGCCACGCCCGGCAAGCTCCGTCGCGATGGCCTGGCTGCGCAATGCCACCACCCGAACCGCGTCCGCCAGCGAGAGCGCGCCCGCCACGAAGGCCGCGGCGATCTCACCCTGGGAGTGGCCGACGACGGCGTCGGGCCGCAGCCCACACGACCGCCACACCGCGGCCAGACCCACGTTCACGGCGAAGCTGGCCGGCTGCACCACGTCGACCCGCGCCATCAGCTCCGGGTCGGCTTCGCCGCGCAGCACCTCCATCAGCGACCAGTCCACCCACCGGTCCAGTGCGACCGCGCACTCGGCGACCCGCTCGGCGAACACCGGGGAGGCGTCCAACAATTCCCGGCCCATGCCCACCCACTGCGAGCCCTGGCCAGGGAACACCCACACGACCTTTCCTGGCGCACCCGCTCGGCCGACCCCCACGCCG
>Ga0193716_1001449_pt1 | contig 13787 bp, 15 predicted proteins | sample U2c1metaG_FD_145901 | JGI IMG/M metagenome (GOLD analysis project Ga0193716, IMG submission 145901) | Soil microbial communities from a riparian zone of the East river system, Colorado, United States - U2c1 | ecosystem: Environmental > Terrestrial > Soil > Riparian zone | place: USA: East River...
GTTGGCGGTGCTCAGCAACCAATTCGACCGGCCCGTTTAATGTCGAGCATATGACGGCAAAAGAAGGGAACATTCTCGCCGCGAGCGGGTATACGATCAGCCCCAGCGACTCCTTGAGAACTTACGCATGGGGCGCGGGAGCCAGCAACGCGGCGGCGAACAGCAACCTCATTTCAATTCACAACAGCGTAAACGCGCTGATGCCGAAGGGCGATATCCGCTCCGATTACTTCCTGATTGGGGCCACCTGGACGACGGCCGGCAATGCGCCTCCAGGAGGACAGGCAGGCGCGACCAACGTCGCCAACTCGACGATGGAGACGTACCAACAGCACACGAAAGGTTGCTTCCTGTGCCATACAGGATCCTTGGCTCCAGATCAGCTAAGCCACGTCTTCGGGGGAGAAACGACCGGACTGCAGCCGCTGTTTCCGGCGAGCAGTGGCAACTCGAGGTAGGGATACTTTGCTTCGAGGTGGCTGCTGTTTGAGGCAACTCCGATGCTGGGGAGCTGTGGCCCTTTATGATGCAGAGCGCGATGCAAACGTTCGCAAGCGCGCTCTGCGTCAGTGGCTTTAGGCCACGGAATCAGGGGCATTCGTTTTTTGCGAGCGGGGCGGCTGTGGGCCAGCCGTCCGCAGGTAGCCACGGAAAACAGCAGGAAAACAGGAGATTTAATGATGACTTTGCGCTTGCGGAGTGAGTCAAGGAATTTATTCCGCCAGGCAGCCGGCGCAAATGCGGACGGAGAACAACGAACCGCGGTAAACTCTCCGAGATTTACTTCGGTGAGCGACGGAGGACCTGAATGAGTCATCGCATGAGTGTTTTATCTCGTCGGCTTGGGCGTTTCGCGGTCTTCTTCTCGGTCGTAACCTTTTGCTTTCTCGGAGTCGGGTTTTATGCCCACGCCAACAATAAAGATCAGGTTATGTTCTTCGTAGCTGTTCTTGCTTCGGGGTGCTTCTTCACCACCGTTTTCTTATGGCTGGCGCACGGATTCGCGTGGGCGATGATTCCAGAGAACCCTGTAGCGGCGAAGAATACTGTGGAGTCGATGGCACCGGAAGAGTCTGCAGAGGTGATGCCACCGTTAGAGGCATTGAAGCCTGAAGTGGTTTTAAAGCCTGAAGTGACAGTGAAGCCTCAAGAGGCATTAAAGCCTCAAGAGACATTAAAGCGTATAGAGGTGAAAAAACCTGTGGAGGAGAGGAAACCTGCGGAGGAGAAGAAACCTGTGGAAGAGGAGGCGGTCATGCCAGACGATTCTCACGCGAAGTACACCATCACAGGAAGGCGCATCCTCTGATCTCGGAGAGATTGCCGCGCTGACAATTCTGGTACTTGCCTGGGTATTAACGAGACATAGACCGCCATCGCATCAACCAGGCGGAACCCATTTTACCGGGTGGGATTTTAAGACGGTTCGAGCGTTGCTTGAATGCCCACCTTAGCGACGATAGAGCCGTCGCGAAGATGGGCACCCGATTTGTGAGGAGGGCCGGATGTGTGCCACCCGTTCTTACTGTATGGCCTCTCGTTCAAAGCGTTTTCTTTTAGTACCTAGAAGGGCAAGGAAGCCTGTTCCAATCATTGCGATGGTGGAAGGTTCCGGTACGGGAGACGTGCCAACATCTCTTCCGTCGAGGGAAATGTCGGCGCTCCAGGTGCTTTCTCCCTCATAGTGATCAGGAATACCAAAGCTAGGGATAAGGGATATTACAACCGCGGAACCGGGATGTGAGTTGATCTGAACCTGTAAGCCGTATGACTCGATCGTAAACAGAATTTCATCCACGTGAGAACCATCAGGACGCGTGAAATCCGGTGCGGTTATGTAGGTAAATCCGGGAATTATGTACTCAGGCCCGAGACCTATATAGTCGGGCGCATGAACGATTGTGTTAACAGTGATAGCAGACGGCAATGTGAAGGTGAAAGTGCCGTCGGTATCGAAACCCCAGCTCGGGCCGTGGCCATTGGCGTTGGTGTTGTTGATAAGCGTGTACTGGATTGGGTTGGCGTAGGCAGCAGCCGAAAAGAACAGGGACAGAATTAAAGCGAAGAATATGCGAGGCATTATTTCTCCCGGGGAGGTTTCTCAAACAGAAAGACAGTACAGGAGAGTTGTATGCAAACTCAAGGTGCACGTTGAGAAAAAGTTTACAGATATTTAGGGGCGAAGCTCCGCATGAACGGGCACCCATTATGGGTTGGATTAGGATGTGTGGGCCACCCGTCTACGAATATTTATTTGTTTGATTCGAGGGGTACGTTCTATGCTTTTTAATCAATTTGTGAAATCGTGGTCATTCACGGAAGCCTTAGGAGGCAAAGCATGAAGATCTATGGGGCAATTCTTCTATCCGCTATGGCTGTTTCCTCTGCCTATGCGGCAGACGACGTCGTTGGTGCGGTTCATGGCGTGATTGAGAAGATCGATCCTGCAGCCAAAACGATGTTGGTCAAAGCAAGCGATGGCACGGAGCACTCCGTGCATTTCGTCAACACAACGGCGGTTCATTCGGCGCACGCTTCGAAAGAAGTGGGTGCTGATTCCTGGCACGGATTGCAGAAGGGCTCCGAAGTGGTTGTTCACTACACCAAGCGGGGATCGGAAGAGACCGCAGGGGCGATTGACAAGATTGGCGATGACGGCCTGAAGGAATCGAAGGGCGCGGTAGAGAGTATCGACCGGACGGGTAAGACTATAACGGTGAAGTCCGAGGACGGCGCTAAAACAACGTTCGCCATGACCGATGATGCTGCAAAAACGGCGGGGAAAGATATAGCAACGGGGAGCGAAAAAGGTGCTCACGTTACGGTGTATTACTCAGAGAACGCAGGGAAGAAGATCGCGCATTTCTTCGAGTAAAGACTGAAGCTCGTTTTGTCTTTGAGAGGACTTGATAGTCGGTCCCCAGAAGGTCTCTGGGTAGGGTCTGGATTTTATCGAGTTCGAGCTTTCCACCCCGAGCAGCAAGCTGCCCGGGGACCCCGGTTTTCGTTCGAATGCCCACCTTAGTCGCTTTGCGACGAAGATGGGGCACCCGGTTTTGTGGATGGTTAGATGTGGGCCACACATTTTTCCCGTTGAATGGCTTCATCTCATCCGCCTCCTCCGCTTGACTGGCACCGTTTGTGCGTCTACCAGGCCGCAGGTACACACGAGAGATTGGCCTTGGGCCGAACGTTCAAATCCTGCTCTCCATTGTTCAAGACGTTGAAGTAATTGTTGCTCCGATTTGATTTGCAACGACCAATTGAGACCGCCGGACTTTCAGGCAGTTCTGTTTAACCTTTCCGGATAGCCGGTTTTACATCCACTTGCCGGAGACAAAGATCGATTCTTAATAGGTCAATGAGCGCATTGGCCTGTTCTCATCAACTGAATGGGATTTGTTCCGCTCACGGCAATCGAGAAGTCTCATGCACGATTCGGCGTCGGGATCCTACTGAACGTCGATGGGCTTGACTCCATATTTTGAATAGTAGGTATGTTTTATTTGTGCCTCAGTCAGAGAAGGCTCGGCAAAGATATGAGCGGGTGATAGCAGCGGGGCGATTTCAGTCGGCTCGACTTGACGACCAGATTGACGGGATACTCCCGGCCGTTTGTCGCCCAGACCCACTCGGCAATGGGTGAGTACTCGGCATGTCCCGGTGACAGCAGAGAGGCAAGGCCCTTGAAGCGATAGCCACGTCGCAAGAAGATATCGACGACGTTGATCTCGATGGCGGCGTTACGTCTCAAATTTCGTATCGTGCCTGGTGATGAGATGTCGGCAAAATACAAGATGCCATTTCTAACGGTCAGAGAGGCCTTGGGCGAGAGATTGGGGGTTCCGTCTTCGTTGCCGGTTGCAACGAACGACAATATCGCTCGCTTAATTATCATTGCCATGTCTGCGGTGATCTCAATCATCTACGATCCTCATTCTGAGTAAGTACGGCGGGAGTGATGGGATCGCGCGATTCGTGGCCAACACAAACTCGATACACACTAAATATCGAACTTGTAAGCTCGCATGTGAATCCCAGGCAGGTGCTGTCTACATATCTACGAACTCAAACCCGTGATATTTGCGAACCAGTGAAAAAGTAATGGAGACGGGGAGGTGAAAGGCCCTTCTATCTCAAACTACTCCGTCGTCATTCTTCAAGAACACAACATATCGAAGCGGCTTTTATTCCAGCAGGAAGTCATTTTTAGTCGGATTGAACACAAAATTGGCTTCACTTATCGACGCACGCGTTCCGTGGCTTCCGTTCCCCACGGGAGATCTCAGTCCTGAGGCTGATCCGAGATGGCTACCGGAACAAACGGATTCTCAACGCTTAGGAATTTGCGAAACGACGGTCATTTTCCATATCAGGAACATCGTCGAAAGCTCCAGGAAGGACCCACGCCTGTGCCCATCGGCTTTCGACGTGGCCTCTTGTAACTCGAATAGACAGCAGAGCAACGCTCCTATAGAAAACTTCAGGCTTCGGGCTGTGACGAAGGTCAGCCAATTTGTCCGATTTAATGATTAGCCTACAAGTGTTCCGCGCTCTCGACGGTCTTGGTCGTTGAGCAACCCACAAGCTAGACTTTGCCCAACGGGAACCACGGGTTGAAAGAAGGGTATCCATCCAGAAATTGCTGCCTGGGATAACACATCCACTTGACGCGGTTATCTCAGCATTTCTGTAACTCGTTCGCGTCTCGGGAATAAAACGCGACAGCAACTATTAATCGGAGAAAATCATGAATGTTCCAATAACAGGATCAACACTAAGCCGCCGCTTGTTCTTCAAGAACACAGCAGTTGGAGCTGCAGCACTTGCGATACCCGGCTTCACACTTATAGGTGGCGTAGAGCCAGCGTTTGCTGGCCCTCCTCCAAAGCTCAATAGGAGCGACATCGCCGTTCTAAAGTTTCTTGCGGCGGCGGAACTCATCGAAGCCGATCTTTGGGGACAATATAGTGAGCTTGCTACTAATAACCTTGAATTCCGTGCGGCCCTTCAGAAGATCGACGACTCCATGCCTGACTATGTCATCGGGGACTTTGATGATGAGAGGAGTCACGCGGCGTTCATCAATGCATTCTTGGTTTCTGCGGGTCAGGAGCCCATCAATCTCGATCCTTTCCGCACCTTACCTAGCGTTCAAGTCGAAGGAGCCCAAAATAAGGGGCGCCTCACAAACCTCACAAATCTTACCGTAGATACCAGTTACTACGAGCGATACCGTAGCGCGGGAAATCCAGACTTCGGAAACACGTTCGAACAAATCGTAAACATTACAAATCAACCGGCGATACCGACGTCTGACTCGATTCGCGGCCTTCATATGCTGTCCGTCGCACAGACAGCTGCTTTTCACTTCGCCGCTATCGAACAGGGCGGAAGCAGCCTGTACAACTCGCTGATCACTAAGGTGACGAATCTCGATGTTGTGTCGATTCTTGCTTCGATCGGTCCCACCGAGGCCTTTCACTTCGGCATTTTCCAGACAGCACTAGAAGGCATCCGTAAGCTGGAAGTACGCAGTGGCCCCGACTTCCCTGATATCAAAGATCGTCCAGACAAGGGTGCCATAACACCCCACCCGTGCACGTTCATTGACCCGAGCTTTCCTTCTTGCTCGGTGATCAGACCGCGCAACACGGGTACGGGAGGCGCCCTCGCAACCGCGACGGGGCTTGTAAAGTCCGGCCTATTTGAAGGGCAGAGCATGGAGTTCTTCAACGCAGTGGTCGCGCTTGCGACAGCGGCTGACGCAGCCGTCCGAGGCTGAGGAACGAAATCATGTTTCCGGGGGAATATCTAACCGTTAGGCGAGATATTCCCCCGCTCATCCTTATGAGGGCTGGGCTTTATGAAGACGGGACTTTCAGTTTCAGGACTCTTCCCCTCCCAGCCGCCGATACACCGCCTCCACCCGATAATCCCTTTTATTGGACCCCGCACCGTGCGCCGCACTTTCCGTCCGACCGGAAGCGTGAGCTTACCGTCGGCGGTAAATTGTGCAGTTGTACTCGGTGAGGACGATGCTGCTTCCGATGCCTTTTGTGCTGCAAGAACTCTCTTGTTCTTTATGCTCGTTACATATCCTGATATTGCTACAGCCGTTACAACGGCTGCAAAAATCACTAAACGCCGAAGTGATGGGCCTGGTGAACCAGTTAGACCAGATCAGAGCTAGCCAATAACCACGGCTGTATTCCTCGCGTCAACGGTAGTTCGTCTGCTCCGCGATCCCGGCTTCGTGGCATACTTGGTTCTATCTCCTCCATCGTTATTTCTACCTGCCGCGGAACGCTCACTATCTGCTCTGGCGTATAGCTCTTCCTAATCATTGCAACAAGGCTTAGTCTCTGACATTCACCTCGATTGCCGCCCGAAGTCCCGACGTAATTGCACCTTGCATGAATGCCGGTGTTGATGATGTGTGTTCACCCGCAAAGTGAATTCTTCCTTCAACCGATGCGCTGGCCTTAAACCAACTGTAGAGTTGCCCGGGAAACAGCACTCCGTACGCCCCTTGTGAGAATTGGTCATCTTGCCATGAATATGACGCTGCCTTAGAAAAGTCCGGTACAAACTTCGGAAAGATTGTTTGGATCGATTTGGAGGCAAAGTGCGAACGTTGGCCTTGGGTCAATTCATCGAGGTGCGTTGCCACGGGTCCTTCCTGATAGAACTGTAGAATACCTCGATTTGATCCTCTGCTCGCTGCTGTTGCTCCATATCTCTGACAATTGGTCGGTCTTGGCAAATCCGCTCAATCCTTCTTTTTCCCAATATCGATTTGACGTTTCGATGGCCACTTTTACAACGGAAGCGTAAGTCATTTCCTGGATCGCCTGCATCTTCATATCGCTGAGAGCGGGATCGATGACCATACTGCGAAGTATCGAGAAAGGAAGGGTGCAGATCATGTAATCGGCATGAATTGTGTGTTGCGAACCATTTTGAAGGAAGGTCGCGTATACATCTGAGGGGTTCTGTCCAAAACGTACTATCTTCGCACCATATGTAATTTGATCGCTTAGCCTCGCTGCAATGGCATAAGGGAGTAGGTCATTCCCGCCTTGAATTTTTTCAACGTGATCCATATTCGTTTGAATAAGAGCTCGGAGCGCGAATAGCGCGGAAGCATCGGTTGGGAGTGCCCCCGAGTACAATATGCTGTTTGCGGCGGAAGATCCGCCCTTACTTGAAATCAGCTCAGGCACCGTGAAACGATCAATTGTGCGGAGCGAACTCGGAGGCCAGTCAGACGAATGCAAATCTCCTCCGGAGATAATTTCCTCGAGAGCCGCTCCGAGATACTTATTGGCAAGCTCCGAGGGGCTCAAACCCTTCTCGCTCGGTAGAAGATCGAAAATTTCGTCAAGCCTCGAATCTGGCTTGAGAGCCATTTGTTGACCCTGAATGCGCAAAATTGGTGCGAGATGTGGAGGCGAAATTGGTTCTGTAGTTAGTCCAAATTCACGAATGTATTTGTAAGTCCATTCGTGATTGATAGGTACGCGTCCAGCACCTGCTTCAGCATATAGGCCGTCTGAGAAGGGATTGCGTAACGTATGTACTCGCCCCCCCGGTCTAGACTGCGCTTCCAAAACTGTAACAACGTGTCCCGCGCGTACAAGTTCATAGGCGGCCACGAGTCCACTTAAACCCGCTCCCAAAATGAGAACTCTTCTAGCGTTGCCGCGCCGTTCGAGGCGTGTATTGCCAGATGCCAATTGCGACTCGCTCAAATTGCTCAGATGAGCTCGGTTGACATTCACACCAAAAGGCTTAATATTCGTTTCAACCCGCCTTAGGGAAGATTTTCTATTGGTGTGTTTGTGCTCAATACAGACGATTTCACGTTCCAAAGGTTGGACCGCCATGTTGTCATCTTAGGAGACGTTGCATTATGCGCCGCTATAGAAAAGGTTAGGGCCGCGCCTCAAATAGTTGAGCTGCGACAATGCCTCTAGGTAGCTCGCTGGGGGCAGTATTCCACGATCGACATGAGAACCAAGGAACAATCGCGAGAGAGGAAGGCTGCCATTCGACGTATGTTCGAGTGGGACCCAATCGGTGTGAGCGACACTCCAGAAGCCTCTGATGAATACGACGGTTATATCGGTCCCGTGTTGGATCTGCTGAACGCGAAAGCCAGTTCTGATGAAGTCGCCGCTTATCTTCGGAAGGTGGAAACGGAAAGGATGGGCCTGATTGATGCACACGGCGATCCGCTTCTTCCAGCTCAACAGCGAGACGCGGCCGTTCTTTCGTTGAAACTCCTAATACCTGATGAACGGAAACAAGACAAAGCCGCTTCGCCAAGGGGCTTTCGACACTGGAAACTTTTCGCGAAGACTATCTCACCTGCCTTTGCGAAAACACAGCAACGTCGCGCGGAGGGTCTCTGCACTGGTTGCGGTTCAAGTCCATGCAAGTGTAATAACCCGAGGCATGCTCGGTAAATGGCACAACGAAGGCATCCCTTGAAAAGTGAATTCAATCAAGTTCGTCCCAATCTTAGGTTCTGGAGTACGAGGTTGCCGAATAACTGTCTTCTCGGACAGTTGCTACCAGCATCACTACCGCAAGAACAACGAAAGTGACCGGAGCTTTAGTAGATACTGGCCCAAATTGATACTCAGTGGCGGACAGTGAGCGGAACAAATCTCATTCAATTCTGCGCATCCTGGCGATCTTTCCCCCCATCCTCAGCGAGTAAATTGGCCATTGAAGCTCACTGAGTTGGGTGACGCAACCAACTTCCCCGTGGCTACCGACCATCAGGACCGTGCGACGAGATGTCCGATGCTTGTTGGGACCACGCATGGTGGTGGGGCTAATATTCGGGAATTTCCAATTTGTCTACTTCAGCGAATCCTGCGGTCCATCAAGCTATTCATGCCGTGGAGCAATGACGGGGGTCACGCGGGAGGCTCGAAGCGCTGGACCGAGAGAGGCAAGTAACGCGACGGACGTCAAGATCAAGGCAACCGAGGCATTTGTTGATGGGGTCTCGCAGGCCGACATCATAGAGGAGGCTCTGCATGAACCGAGTCAAGACCAATGCGGCGCAAATGCCAATCAAGACACCGGTAATGGACTCCAAGGATTTGGTTGATAATCATCAGCAAAACATTCGGTCGTGTAGCTCCAAGCGCCATGCGAGCCCCGATTTCTCTGGTCCGCTGAGCCACGGAGTATGCAACAACGCCATGGATGCCGACCAAAGCCATCAGCAGGGCGACGCGTGCGATGAGTACCAAGTCACCTCTAATTTCGCTGATGCAGCGATGGTATTGGCGTAAAAGTTCCAACGAGCGGACGATCGGTATGCCACCGATTATGCAGCGAATGTAGATCCACACATGACGAATACCGATTCCTCGCCGTTTATGGATCCGCAGCATCATCAACCTAACGATGTCCATTCGTTCTATAGCGACAACGATTTTCGGTTGGGTCCGAATGCGGCCCAAACCACACTCGGGGCAATTGCTAAATTGACAGGAACTACACTATCCACTTCGAAATAGTGGGTGGGATACGGCAGACTAAATTTCCGCGGAGAGCGCTTAGCATTTAAATTAGATGTTATGGGCAAAGCAAGGTCACGCCGAAGTTTTCTAGTGGATGCATCGCTAGGAATAGTAGGAGCTGCTACCGCTTCTAATTCTGAGATGCAGATTCCTTCGCCACTAACACCTGGGGCACCGCCAGCCTTCGGTACCGCACCCAGCACCGGGCCGCAGGTTTCAGTGGCGACGTTTGCAGAAGCCGAAAAGCTCGTGCAGGTCGAGATGACTGCACATGATCGCGCCGAGGCGGCAAGCAACTGGCGAAACTCGATGGCATCACTTTACGAACGTCGCACAGGGCCGCGTAAGGTTGCAGTACCCGATGGAGTTGCGCCGTACTCGACATGGAATCCTGTGTTGCCAGGTCATGCTCTTCGATCCGAACCGAGCCAGTTTGTTCGCAGCAATGTCAATGTAAGGAAGTTGCCCGCGAACGACGATCAGATTGCTTTTGCTTCAGTGTCGCAACTGTCGCGCTGGGTTGAGACTCGACAGCTTACCTCCGAGCGACTGACGAATATCTATCTGGAGCGTATCGCACGTCACGATAGCCGGCTTCGTTGTGTGATTACTCTTACCCGTGAGTTGGCGCTTCGACAAGCAAAGCAGGCCGACGCGGAGATCGCTATGGGTAAGTATCGCGGCCCGCTGCATGGTATTCCATGGGGAGCTAAGGACCTGCTCGATACTGCGGGCATTGCAACCACATATGGTGCAGAACCATATCGTGGACGTATTCCCACCAAAGATGCTGTGGTTGTGAGCAAGCTTCATGAAGCTGGAGCGGTGCTTATTGCAAAGCTCAGCCTTGGTGCCCTTGCGCTGAATGACATATGGTTTGGTGGGCAGACGATGAATCCGTGGCTACTTGTTGAGGGAGCTTCGGGTTCGAGTGCCGGCCCGGGTGCAGCAACGGCAGCAGGGCTCGTCGGCTTCTCGATTGGTTCAGAGACGGGAGGCAGCATTGTCAGTCCGAGCATGCGTTGCGGGGTAAACGGTCTACGTCCAACCTACGGTCGTGTTGCTCGTACGGGCGCGATGACGCTGTGCTGGTCTCTCGACAAGCTGGGCCCAATGTGCCGCTCGGTCGAGGATACGCTGCTGGTTCTACAGGCGATCTCCGGACCCGATGCAGGAGACGTCTCGAGTGTTCCTTCCGTGCTGAACTATGATGGGCGGGCTTCAGTCGCCGGTCTGAAGGTTGGTTATTTTCCGACGTGGATGAATGAAGCTCCGGCAACAACGGTAGATCGTGCAGCTCTTGAGGCTGTGCGTAAGTTGGGGATGACACCCGTTGAGGTAAAGTTACCGGACTGGCCATACGACTCGCTTCAGTTGATTCTCTTTGCAGAGGCCGCCGCAGCGTTCGAAGAGTTGACGCTAAGCCACAGGGTGGATGAGTTGAAGGCGCAGGTTCCAGATGCATGGCCAAACAGCTTTCGCCAGGCGCGATTCCTCTCCGCTGTGGACTTCGTACAATCGGATCGTCTGCGTCGGATGGTCGCGATAGAGATGGCGCGTATTTTCTCGCAGGTGGATCTGCTGCTGGTGCCTTCGCTGCGTAACGAAATGCTGACGATCACAAACTTTACGGGACATCCATCGCTGACGATGCGAGCTGGCTTTGTTGAGGTCACTCAGGCACGCAGCGACTGGGCTCCTGACCCGGAGCATCCGCTGCCTCAATTCGATCCACCGCGCCGCGTTCCTCACGGAGTCACCCTGATAGGGAGGTTGTTTGACGAAGGCACGCTTGGACGAGTTGGACTCGCGCTTGAGCGTGCCTTCGATGTGACCGATGAGCATCCGCCAGGATTCTAGCTATCGTTCGCGGCTGGGAATCGGAGCAACGGCCTGACTGCAGGCCTGCTTTGCGGAGCATGCCTGAACCCCGAAGAAGACATTATCCTTTGATACAGGAAGCCTCACTGAATTTGGTCCGGGGCCAGGGAAGTCTTTCGCGTCAGCGACGTATTGCCAATCGTTCACGGCTGTTTCGCGCCATACGATCTGGTAGTGCACGTCGCCAGCAAAACTCGTCGGAGCCTCCCACTTGAGTATGGTGTCATTATCTAGGTTTGAAGTGGTTACGCGAACCTGCTGCGGCACTCCAGGGGAGTTCGCCAATGATGCAAGCGTTGCGATGTTGAGGCGTGCGACCTGTGCGATGTAATTGAAATCGTCGAACTTGAGCAGATCTCCGTACTCTTTGCCATTCTCAGTGCGGACGTGTTGGTGCTGGTGATCATAATTTTCGCGCCACTCTGTAAACCGGACTGACGGAAAGCCTTCGTCACTAAACGATTTGTGATCGCCGCCGCGCAGAAAACGGTCGAGGCGAAGCTCCATAACAGCGTGAAAGGGGGCGCGTCCGGCTGAGAGATAGGCGCGGTCTACCGCCAGTACCTGTCGCGCGAGTTGGCGGGATGGTGTCTCGTTTTCGCCGCCAATACTAAGCGCCTGGCGGATTTGCTCGATGGGAGACGTCGGAAGGATACCTTGCGAGAAGACGCGGATGCGCTGCTTGTTCTGGAGCGTATCTCCTGGCGTGGTGTCACCACCGACGATGTCGTTGTTCAGTACTCCTTCAAGCTGCCAGCCTTCTTTCTGGGCTCGCAGGGCGAGGTGATGGGAGCCATTGAGCCCCTGTTCTTCACCAGCAACGGCTACAAAGACGATGGTCGCCGGAAACTTGTATTTACTAAGCACGCGTGCAGCTTCCATGGAGACGGCGGTGCCGCTGGAGTCATCGTTGGCGCCGGGAGCGAAGTCATGCGTATTCATGACATCCGTCTCACGGGTGTCATAGTGGCCTGTGATCAGATACATGCGCTTCGCTGCTGTCGGGTCAGATCCGCGCAGAATTGCAAACACATTGCGAAGCGGCGTCGGCTTAATAATGCGCGGACGACTATTGTTGAAGCCTGCCTGAGGCTGCTCAACAAACTCGTCGAACTGCACTTCGAGGCATCCTCCGCAATCTTTGCTGTAGCTATCGAACTGCGATTTGATCCAATCGGCAGCAGCGAGGACGCCAGTTCCAAGTTTAAGGTCAGTCTCAGTCGATGAGATAGTGGAGCGGTTGTTGAATTCCACGAGGTGGATGATGTTTGCCTTGATCTGCTCAGTAGAGACTGACTTCAGTGCGGCCAGAATCTGCGGATCAGCTGGCGCTGCTTTCAGCGGTGAACCGGAAGCTTCATAGTCCAGCTTCGGAACTGTCGAACGACTTGTCTTCTGCGCGACTGCCGAGCCAACTGAAACAAGTGTGAATGCTGAGATTACAGCGAGGTAGATCGTTTTCATTGGGAATCCTTGCAGTGGGATATTGAAACGGCGCTCCTGTTGTGGAGCGCCGTCGGGCTACAGCCAGTGTGTGCGCTTAGAAGATGATCTTACCTACAATCTGGAGCTGCCGCGATGAGCCGAGGTCTCCAACAGGAAAGCGAGTACCAGAGATCAAGCCAAAGCTAGGATTGGCTGCGATGGTCGTTTGTCCCGCCGCAGGAAGAGCGATCGTCGTGGATGGATTGCCGAAGCTCGCGTGGTTGAAGATATCGAACACATCCACACGAAATTGGAACTTCACCTGCTCTGTGATCGCGGTATTCTTCTCGATCGAGAAGTCGGTATCGGCGAATCCTGGTCCTACAAGTGCATTGCGCGAAAGATTGCCGAAGCCCGCGGTTGGTGTGAGCGCCTGGTAGACGCAGGTTGGCGTAACCGCGCCGTTTATACACAGGTCTGCTCCCAACCAGCGCACAGTAGAGTTACTCGGACGTGTCTTTTGATACTGCACCGGTTGAAGTAGGTTTGGGTGAAGTACATTTGCGGTTCCGGTAAAGGTGGATGCCGTTGTGATGTTGAGCGGATTGCCGGTTTGCCACTGCGAGATGCCGGAAAGCTGCCAGCCTGCGACAAGGCGGTTGCCCTTGAACGGAAGCGCGTAGATGGCATTGACCGAGATGCGATGGCGCGTGTCATAGTCTGAGGGGCCATAGTTCATGTAGGGACGTGTAGCATCTTGCAGAACCGTTGTGGCCAGTGAACCAGTGTCGAGAGATTTTGAGTAGTTGTAGTTGAAATTGAAGTTCAGGCCGTTGTGGAAGGCCTTCCGCGCGGTCGCCCACATCGCGTTATAGTTCGACATGCCAATGGAAGAAACCTGGGTGATATTAACGTTGCTAATGTTCGCGTCGTGGG
>Ga0193716_1001450_pt1 | contig 13777 bp, 11 predicted proteins | sample U2c1metaG_FD_145901 | JGI IMG/M metagenome (GOLD analysis project Ga0193716, IMG submission 145901) | Soil microbial communities from a riparian zone of the East river system, Colorado, United States - U2c1 | ecosystem: Environmental > Terrestrial > Soil > Riparian zone | place: USA: East River...
GATCTCCAACGTGTCGGCGTCGTGGGCTGGTCTTTTGGCGGATACTTTTCGGCTATGGCCGCGATGCAGAAACCCGAGACGTTTCGCTGCGCGGTTGTCGGCGCGCCGGTTGTGACCTGGGAGAACTACGACACGTTTTACACCGAGCGTTACCTCGGTTTGCCCTCGGAAAACGCGGACGGATATCGCGCGAGCAGCGTGCTGACCTACGCGAAGGATCTTCGGCGCCCCATCCTCCTCATCCACGGATTGACCGACGACAACGTCTATGCGCAACACTCCATGCAGCTCGCCGACGCCCTCTTCAACGCCGGCAAGAGCTTCAATTTCCTTCCCCTTCTCGGCACTCACATGGTGAGCGAACCGGTGCTGCGTTTGCGCCGGCAAACGCGGATCATGGAATTTTTCGACGCGGAGCTAAAACCGCGGACGAAGTAGACGCGCTCGAATGGCTAGAAGCTCTAGTGCTACGAAGGTCAATTTAAAACCCGGCATCTATGTCGGTGCGGCGGTCTCGGCGCTGCTTCTGCTTTTGCCATACGTGAATGTGGTTTTTGTCCCTGCTTACATCCTCGGCCCGCTGGCCGGTGTCTGGTTTGAACTGAGACGCCGTGACCGGCGCCTGGATTTCAAACAGGGAGCGCTGCTCGGATTTTACAGCACGTTCTACGGCACGCTCGCAGCCGTTGTTTTCAGTCAGGTCGCGGTGCGTTTCGTAAACGAACAGCTCTGGCGCTTCGAAAACATTTATCGGTTGCCGCCACTGCTCGCCAGCAAGGGGCTGGATAGCGATTCTCCAAGCGGCTGGTATCTCTTGATGATCGAGATAGCCGTTATCGCGATTTTCTCCGGCGCGATTGGCGTGCCTTCAGGGATACTGGGAGTGAGGCTTTTCCAACGCTCCACCCGACCTTAGACGGACGGGTGGAAGGCGCCCCTCCTTGTTATTGCTGCGCCCGCATCACCTTTTGCACGGGCGATTTCGTGCCGTCCTTGTAGGTGATCTGGACGTTTGCGAACTGGGTGTCGCCGGGCACGGTCAGGAATAGGTCGTCGCCGACTTCGAACATCTTGTCGGTCGGCTTGAACTTGAAGGTTTGGTCGAGCGCTTCGCTGTTGAGCGAGTAGTGCACCTCCTTGATGGCCGGGCGATAGGACATCAGGGTGGTGAAGTAGAGCAGCACCTTGCCGTCGAAGTCGCGGAAGCTCAGCCAGGATCCTGAAACCATGTTTAGTGACATTTTCGCCTGCGCGAATTGCTGGTCGCCGGTGGAGAACTTGAGCGTATAAGGGCCGTTCGTCGCGCCGTTCTTGTCGGTGTATTTCACGTCGATGGTGTGCTCGCCCGGTGGCAGGTTCGGCATCGGCACGAACGTGTTGATCATAGGCATTCCGGTCTGCGGACTTTGATAAGGAAGGTGACCGGTCGAGATGAATTCGCCCTTGCCGTCGAGCCGGTAGAAAAGCTCTTTCGCTTTGAAATCGGTCAGGGAAAAAACGGCGGCCCATCCGGAGCCGCTCTGCTGCGCTGTGACCGTCACCGGATTTTCGAGGACGCGCTCCGGCGTGCTCGTTAGTTTGGCCCAGCGGGCTTCCGCGGTGTCGGTCCATTTCTGAGCTTCCTTCTTATCCAGGAAAAATTTGTCGAATTTTCCCGCGGCCTGGGCTTTCCGGAATTTTTCCAGCCACTCTTTCTCCGCGCGCTGGTCCGCGAGAGTCTGGTCGCCCTTCCGGCCCTCCGAGTATTCCTGGCTGATGAGCCACCCGAGCGGGCCGAAATCAGGGTTCGCATCGGCCAGCGCCTTCAACTTCGAGACGCGCACCTCACCGTCCTCGAACATGGCGAGCGCCGCCTGGTAGGAAACCGTCGGCGGTTTCAGTTTGTCGCCGAGCGATCGGAAACTATCGAGCGCGCCGGCCTTTCCTTCCTGCGCCTTCAGCATCGCGGCGTAACTCAGCCACGGATCGCAATACTCTTTCCGGGCCGAGACGAAATTGCCGCCCAGTTCGTGCACCCGGGCGTTGTGATAATGTTCTTCCGGAGTTTTCGGCGCCGCGATTAGCCCGCCGGTCGACGCGATATTCTCGAAACGCTTCGCGATCGCTTCCACCGCGCCGCCGTCCTTCGCCATTTGGGCCGACATCGCGCCCATGGTGCGTTTGGTTTCACTTTGGCTGTGGACCAGCCAGACCACGAGCAGGGCGATGATCCCGAGCAGCCCGGCGACGCCGACCGCCCATTGCTTCGCGCCGCGGCGCAGGCGGGTGAGATCGTCGCGCAATTTCAGCACACCAGCTTCCAGTGCTTCGCGGCTCGCCAGTGGATGAAAGAGGTGCGTGTCCGCTTTCAAAACATTCCGATACGCGGCCTGGAGCTGGCGCACTTCTTCCGGTTCCTGCTCATGCTGGTCGATCGGAAAGTTTTCATCCATGAAAAGGTACCAGACCTTTTTGCCTTTCTTCCGGCCGTAGAGGGCTTCGAACTGGGTGTAGCTCACTCGCCCAAACTCCGGATCCGGCGCCGGCGGCTCCGCGCCGTAGCATTGACCGACGAGCTGGACGACGCCTTTGCATTGATCGATCTGGGTGCGCAACATCTGGCGCAGATCGCCGCCTTCGGTCCCGAAGATGTCCTGCCAGACCGGTTCGTAGCCGAGGAAGGTCAGGGTGTTGGCAACGAGCTGGCGCGCGCTGCGCAGTTCTTTGCTGACGGCGGAAATGAAAATCGTCGGACGTGGCGACATGGTGGACATGATTAGCGAACGGGTTGTTGGCTGACAAGCTTGCAGCGAGATAGACGGGCTCGGCGTCAGAGCCTTGCGCAAAAGATTTTGGAGGGACGACCGCCGGTCCTGCCGCGAATAACGGGACGGACAGCGCCCGTCCCTCCAATTCTATTTCTGCGGCGTTTGCAGCGGAGGTAACGCTGCTTCGATCTGGGCGCGTTCCGGCTCCAGCCATGGGGGCAGCACGAGCGATTCGCCCAGGCGCTCTGGATCTTCGTCGACGGCGAATCCCGGTCCTTCAGTCGCGAGCTCGAATAGAACGCCGCCCGGTTCCGGAAAATAAACGGACTTGAACCAGAACCGATCGATTACCGGCGTGGGGCGCGAGCCGCCTTCCTGCACCCGTTGGCGCACTTCCAGTTGGTGCGCCTCATCGTCCACTCGCCAGGCCAGATGATGGATGCTGCCGGTACCCCAGGCGCCGCGGCCAGACGTGGGACTTTCGTAAAGATCGACGTAAGCGCCGGACTTCCCTCCGGCCACTCCATATCGATGCCAACCGTTTTCCGTTCCGAGGTGCGCGAATCCCATCGCCTCGGTCAGAAACGAACTGGTCCGGACGAGATCGCGCTCAACCAGGCGGGCACTCTCCAAGCCACGAATCTGGTGCGACTTCGGAATCGGACTCTGGTTCCACGCCGTGAACGGTCGGCCTAACGAGTCCTGGCTTTCGACCAGGGCCACGTGCAATCCGTGGGGATCGCGGAGCGGCAGAACCGGCTGGCCGAAACGCGACTCGAGCGGACTGACAGTCAGGCCGTGTTGTTGCAACCGGTCGCTCCAAAAATCCAGGCTACCGGAGGGAACCGCCAGCGAAACTTCGCTGCTCAAGCCGTAGCCTTCGCGGCTCGGCGCCATTTGCGCCCAGGGAAAAAAAGTCAGGTCTGTTCCCGGATGACCTTCCGCATCGGCGTAGAAAAGGTGGTAGGTCCCGGGATCATCCTGGTTCACACTTTTCTTCACGAGGCGCATCCCGAGAACGCCCGAATAAAAATCCAGGTTCTCCTGTGCCGGCCCGGCGATGGCCGTGACGTGATGAAGTCCCCTCACCGTCTGCATCTCGCGCGCACCATCGCGCGACCGAGGCGCGGACGCTATTGCAAATGATACGCTTCGACCAGGGCGATCCCGCTCGCGCCATTCGCGCTGTTGACGACGGCCGTGTAATTGCCGGGCGCAAGATCCGTGAGAATCGCGGATTCCAAGTCGCTCGATGGCGCAAGACCGGCGCCGGCGATCGCTACTTGTTGGGAGTCTTTCCAATTGTTGTTCGATGAAATCTTCACGCCGTTTGCATCGAACAAATCGAGCTGCGGATCGCTGATCGGGTTCTGAATTCCGACTGCGGCCAGAGACGGTCCGAGCGCTCGAAAGACTACTCGCGCCGGGTCCGGGCCGGTCACAATCGTTCCGCCGATCATGACGTTCTGCGTGCTGCCGACGAGCCCGCGAGTACTGAGATTGCCGAGCTTCGACGTGGCGCTGGGTTGCAGATCGTAAACTTCCACGAGGCCGATGCCGGTGGCGTTAGCATTGCCGCGCAGGATCGCGGTGTAGGCGCCGGGCGCGAGCGTAGCGAGGATCGCGGATTCGAGGTCATTCGACGGCGCAAGGTTGGCGTCGCTCAAAGCCTGGGCCTGGGTCTGCTGCCAATCGTTGTTGGTCGCCAGGAGATTGCCGCTCGCATCGTAGAGTTCGAGAAGCGGATCGCTCAATGCGCCCTGCACCCCCACGGCAGCGAGCGAAGGCCCGAGCCCCCGAGCGACTACCTGTTTGGCGGTGTTTCCCGTCACGATGAACCCGGCGATAGCGACGTTGCTCGCTGTGCCCACCTGCACGCGCGTCGAAAGATTTGCGAGCGCGTTGTGGCCGGTCACGCGTACGACGACCGCGTCGTAAGCGACCGTATGGGTGCCGTCGTCCGCGCTCAGCACGAAGGTGTAAGCGCCGGGCCCGCTGATCGTCGCGGTTGTCGCAGGCTGGCTCGCGTTCGCGAAGGAAACGCCCGCCGGCCCCGAATAAACCTTCCAAAGAACCGAAGCGCGCCCCGAAGGATCGTTAACCGAGCCGCTGAGCGAAATGTTCGCCGGCCATTCCAGGAATTGATCCGGGCCGGCATCCACGCTCGGCGCGCCCGGCGATCGCGGACCTTCCGTCGGCCCGGTCGTCTGGACGACTTCGAAGTTACTGATATCGATCGTCGAGAGATGACTGAACGCGCTCGAACCAAACCGGTTGTCCGGACAAACCGAGATCGAAAAGAAATTCCCGTTGTCGGCTACGATCGCGCCATACTTTTTCAAGGCGAGCAGGACCGCTTTTTCTTCGACGGTCCAATTGCTCGGAATCGCGAAGCCCGCTTTTAGCCGCAGCCGCTGGCCCATGGCCGGATAATTTGTGGAACTCGCGTCGATCGAGGAGGCGGAATGCGTGGCTGGGTAGATGTATTCCTTCCGCGATCGCTTCACGACCAAACGCAAGGCGTGCTCGACCATGCCGCGTTCGCACTCATCGTAGCGCACCGTCGCGACGAACATCGACAACCCAGCGGCATCACCGGATGTCCAGCCGGCGGGCCGAAGCGCATTTGAATTGAGATTGAATTTCGCGCCGTTCGAGGCCTGCCACCCGCTCTGGGTCAATTTCATCTGCCACGTTTCCCAAACCGAGCCGATCCCGGGCGCGACCATGATTCCATGGCGATCGCCGCCATTGTTGTTCACGTCCATCTGCCATTGCTGCAGGGTGAGGTTGCCGGTTCCGCGCGGCCAGGATTCGATTGGTTGATTGGTTGGGATTGGATAACTGCCGCTCGGAAAGGTGCCACCGTCCAGGTCCGACTCATCGGGATAATCCAGGAATGGAATCGTGACGCGCGGCTGGTTGTCCGGGACGAGGACGTAATTCATTTCGTAAAAGGGCTGGAGCGTCTGGCGAGTGCCCAGGTCGGATTTGATCTGCGCGATCATCGCATCCGAGTTCGGCAAGCGCGGGCGCCGAGAGATGTCTTCGTTCCAGGGATTATCGCGTGGCATGATCTGCATCGCGGAAACGACGGCGTCTGCGGCCGGCGTGTTGAACAACGTCGGCGCGGTCACGACTGGCGCCGGGCCGAGGATGCGGCCCTCGTGGTTGATTCGCTCGGCTTGGGCAATGGAAGCCAGTCCGAACAGGAACAGCAAGATGCATCGCGTGATCATCGGTCAAAAAGGCAGCAGTAATCATGCTGTAGCAGCGGCGCTCTGTCGCCGCGTTTCGGCGGCGTGCGGCCTCGTCAGCCCTCGTTCCCAAGTTGTACTTGGGAACGCCATTTGTCTTCGAAGCTCAGCTTCGTCGGTGTGGGATCCGTTGCGGCCGAACGCGGCACAGGGAAGCACAGCTTCCGGGACAGGTGCATTCCCAAGTGCAACTTGGGAACGAGGTCTCTTCCTGACGCAGCTCTCTTCCGTGGATGTCGTCTACAGCACGCCCACTGCGCGTGAAATGAGCAGAATGACAATGCTAAGGGAGATACAAACCTGGATCATCGTGAGCACCTTCGCCCATCGGGCGAGCAACGGCGCGTCCGTTGGACCAAAGGTCGAACTTTGGGTGAACGCGACGAAGACATAATCAAGGAAGCGCGGCCGCCATCGTGCGCAGGCGAATTGGGCTCGCTCATCGTGCGGGACCTGCATCTGCGGGAAAAGAAAACTGGTGCTGCCAAACTTCTTCTCCTCGTGGCGCACGGTCGGGCCGCCGCCGTCGAGCCGCCAATACCAAAGAGCGAACACAATTATGTTCGTGAGCCAGAGCAATCCGCCCGAGAGCAGGAGCTTGAGTGCCGACTCCCGATGTGAAGGAAGAGTGCGCACCAGGAGAACCACCGATCCGATCAAGGCCAGCGTGGTAATGCCATTGATGATGATGCCAAGCGCGCGATTGAGGGAACGCTTGCCAGCTTTGTGCGCCACCACGGTTGGGATGAGCAAAACGACAATTAGCGTCGGCAATAACCAGGTCGGACCGACGATGAGGTCGCGTGGCAGCGCCAGGTAAATCGCGCCCACCGCGAGAAAGGCGAGCAACGCCTGCCACCGCGGCTCCGGCTTATCAAGGTGATTGTGCGGGTCCGCCACGACTTCGCTACAGCCAGCGCTTTCTCTTGAAATAAACGAGCTCGAAAATCGCCACGCCGAGCATGAAGAGCAGGCAGGCGACATAACCATACGGATGAAGAAGCTCGGGCATGTTCCACGGGAGTCTCTTGCCGTCGGCTTCGTGCGCGAAATTCATTCCGTAAACGCCCGCGATAAAAGTGAGCGGAATGAAAATTGACGAAATGACCGTCAGCACGCGCATGATCTCGTTCGTCCGGATGCCGACCGCGGACAGATACAATTCCATCAGCCCGGAAAGCACGTCGCGGTAGCTCTCGACGAGGTCCATGAGCTGGACCGTGTGATCGTAGCAATCGCGCAGGTAAACCTTCGTTGCCTTCGTGACGAGCCCGCTCTCTTCGTGCAACAAGAAGTTAACGAGGTCGCGCACCGGCCAGATGTAGCGGCGGATCTGGGACAGCGCGCGCTTGTGTCCGTGAAGCTCACCCACGGGGCTTGAGGTCGGGAGCTCGACCAAGTTGTCCTCAATCAAGTCGATCTTGGCGCCGACATCTTCCAGCACGGGATAATAATAATCGATGATCGAATCGAGTAGTGCATAGGCGAGGTAGTCTGGCCCCACCTTGCGAATAACGCCGTTGCCCGCGCGAATCCGAGCGCGCACCGGCTCGAAAACATCAAACTCGGCTTCTTCCTGGAGCGTGATCAGGAAATGTTTGCCGAGAAACATGCTGACCTGCTCGCCGCACATCACCTTCCCGCGGTCGAGATAGAGCATGTGCGCGACGATGAAGAGATAGTTGTCGTATTGCTCCACCTTCGGGCGCTGCGCCGTATCGAGAACATCTTCGAGCGCGAGCGGATGGAGATTGAACTGCGCACCGAGCGTGCGCAAAATCTCGATGTCGCCGAGGCCGTCGATGTTGATCCAGGTGACGCGCTGATTATCGAGGTGAGAAACCAGTTCCTCCCGGTCCTCGATGACACGCTCCTCCACGTGCGCGCGATCGTATTCGATCAAAGTGATGACCGGTTTGCGCCGGACGACTTCTTCCCGAATCCGCAGCGTTCCCGGGGGTTCTCCAGGAATCGGGTTACGTAATTTGAACATGAGCCGCTACGGAAAAGGCTGGGCCACGACCGCGGCGACCACGGCATTTTTCCGGCGGCGCAATTCCATCACCCAAAGCCCGACGATTGTCAGGAGGTCGCTGATCAGATGGGTAGTTTGCGTGGAGCTAACTGAGGCGGGGTTGAGAGTCGGTTCGAGAAGCTCGCGAACCGGTTTGATCTCTGGCGCGGTCGAGCCGGCATCGGACTGCTTGATTGCGGCGAGGGTGGCGTGGCGCTGGATGGCCGTGGCCTTAATCGCATCGAGATTTTCGTAGGCGAAAAGGCCGAAGAGAATCGAGACGATCAAGGTGGTGAGCGCGGCCGGCTGTTTGCGCAACGACGAGAAGGCGAGCAAACCGCCGACGATGACGACGTAGAGCGTCCAATAATTTTGCAACGCGGTGGTGCGCTCGAAGTAGAGCTGGATCAAATCGGTATATTTCATAAGGCGGGCTGATTATTGGAGGAGCACTTCGCGGAGGCGAGGAGAAACCGTCAAATTGGCCGCAAACTCGTCCAACGCAGCCATCACTTCCGGGCGAATTACGATTGTGGACCGAACTTGTCGAAGAGATTGAACCGCTTCGGAAACCGTCCTGACTTTTCCGGTCCGAAGCAGAAAGGCGGCAGCGGCAGCGGCCGTTCGTGAATAACCGATCTTGCAGTGGATGTAGACGATGCCCTTGCTCGATTCCTCCTCGATAAAGGTCGCCATTTCTTCCAGCTGCTCGAAGGTGGGTGCCGTCAGGTCGAGCACCGGAATGTTCCGATAGTTAACGGCCCGAAAAGGCGCTGCTTCGGAAAATTCCGCTGTCAGGTCGAGCACCGCCGTCACACATTCGCGGACAGCGGTAGCCGTCTCCCCGCGACTCGGCACCCCTCCGATCCAAACCCGCGGCGTTAATTCATCCCAGGCGCGACATTGCCGCCGATAATAAAGCCGGGAAATTTCCTGGCCTAACAAAACGGGACCAAGAGCCCACCAAGTAGTCCAGGGCAGGCGGCCGTCGCGTTTTCGAAAAATCCCCGGGCCTACGTCGAAGTAAGCAGCGGCCGTGATACCTAACGAAATCATCGGCCAGATCAGAAATGCGCCCCAAGGCCAGAAGAGAACCACAAGCGACGCCAAAACAAATGCGCCGATCAGATAATAGGAACCGACGCGCCGGTTTGAGACGACCGGCAGGCGCGCCGCCGATTCCGGAAAGAGGTAAAGACAGTAAGCGCCGAGGGCGAAGCCGGCGACGACATCCATGACGTGGTGCTGGTAGGTGAGGACTGCGGAAAATCCGATCAGGACAAACCAGATAATCAAGGCAACGCGCAAGACGCCTCGCGTGTGCCTGGCAAACTTTTCCGCAAGGATGATGCACAGCGCGATGTGAAGCGACGGGAGGAGGTTGTAGGGTCGATCGACTCTCTGGAACAAATCGAAGAAGGCCCCCAGCCAACCACCAAGAGGCGCGCGTTCGAACGCGAATCGCAGCGGAAACAGGAGGAAGCAAAGACCGGCGATCAGCAGAGCCGCCGCCATCCGCTTTGAGAACGCGGCCAGTTCGCGATTACTCCGGCAAAGAAAAGGAGCAGAGACGAAAAAAAGATCGATCGACATGTAGGGAATGATCATCAGCGGCACGAAGGGAATCGATCGCTCCCATTCGAAGAATAACGTCGGCACGTTGGCTCGCTGCGCCGTGAACCAATTACACCAGCCGTAGATAACGAGGAAAAGCGTGCCGAGCCCTAGCGACGCGGCGAGCTGGGTGGATCTATTGTGCGCCATTAGCGCCATTCTTAGCATAGAGTCCGGCAGCAGCCGGACTCGATCCACTTCGACGCGCGACCGACACGGTGAACATTCCCCACTCGTCCACTTCCATCTCCATCTTCTTGAATCCGGCGGTCCGCACCAGTTCGTCCATCTCTGCGGTCGTGCGCCGGCGCATGATCCACGGCTGGCCCTCGCGGTTCCGCAAAACGCGCGCGATGAATTCCACCTGCGGATGCCAAGGCTGGTTTGTGTAGATCAGGTAACCGCCCGGCTCGATCGCGTCGGCCAGGCCGCTCAAGGAAGCGAGCACCCCGGCATTCGCCGGAAACAATTCGAACAACCCCGAGACGATACCGATTGTCGGGCGCGGTTCGATCGTCGCCAGCGAAGCGCGATCGAAGGCGTCTCCGGACGCAACGGTCACGTTCGTTAGGCCAAACTCGGCCGCCAGCCGACGGATGGCTTCGACGTTTTCCTGTTTGTAATCGCGCAGCAAGGCCGTCATCGGGATCTCCCGCGAATCGCGCATCGTCTCCAACAAGTAGCGTCCGCCACCCGCCGCGATGTCTATGATCCGGACCGGGCGGCCCTCGGCCTGCGTCTTTTCAATCACGCGGCGCAGCAACATTTCCAGGTTCTTCTTGCGCTCCCTAATCCCGCGCCAGCCAGGGCTGTTCAAATAATTGCGATCGATCGCGCGCCCCAGCGGCGTCGAGCCTTGCGCCTTGTTTTCGTAAACGTAATCGAGCGTCAGGCCAGAATCGAAACCGTTGCGCCAGCCGAGATCGATGCCTTTGCTCAACCGCCCACCGGTTTTCATACCGCCGCGGATCAGGGCGAAAACTGGGCTACCGCGCAGCTTCAACCGCTCGTGTTCCTCCCAGGTGTGACCGTACTTGTCCGCTTCGAGTAACGACGGCGTGTCGATAGGCTTGGCAAATCGGTCTCGCACAAAATCACGAACACGATCGGCAACCTGCGCTCGTTCGCGCTCGTGAAAGAGCGCGTGATACGCCGCAGGGAAAACATGCATCCGTTTTTCAGACGACGAGAGCCCGTTGAAGAACTCGCGTTGCGCCTCAAGGCTGACAACCCAATCGCGGCCAGCCGAGAGCATGAGCGTCGGGACGTTGATCGCGCCGGCGTCGGCCAGCAGCCGCGTGCCGGCGTCGTGCAAACCGATGAGGACGTTCACCGCAATTTGCCGGAAGATGAGCGGGTCGGCATCGTAGAGAGCGGCCTGCGCCGGATCGTGGGTGAGCATTTTCGCTTTCACGTAGCTCTTCACGTAACCGGGCCCGACGAACTTCTCCTTCAACCGAAGCGACGGGATCGCCAGCGGCACGTAAAGCCGGACGCGAAACGCTGGCGTGGCCAGAATCATGGCGCGAATCGGCGGCGCGTAATCGTGGACCCAGGCCGAGACGGTGACCGCGCCGACGCTGTGGGCCAGCACGATCATGTTTTCCAGCGCGAAGCCGTGATGCTCACGGACGTGCCGCACGAACGCGTCCACATCTTTCACCATCGTCCCGAAATTTTCCGCGGCGCCGCGTTCGCCCGCCGACCGGCCGTGTCCGCGCGCGTCCCAAGCGAAAATCGCGACGTCGTCCAGCCCGAGCATCTCCACGAATTCCGCCCAGCGGCCGGAGTGTTCGTGGCCGCGATGAAACAACAGCAGCGCTTTCTCCGTCGGCCGCGGCGGAATCCATGAGCGATAGAACAGCTGGGCGCCATCCCAGCTCGACATAGTGTGTTCAGCGGCCGGCATGTTGTTGCGCCAGTTGCTGTACTGCGGCGCGCAGTTCCGCGGCGATGGCGGCACTTGCGTTCTTATCCGGCGGCACCGCTGCGTAATTGCGGGGCGCGCCAATGATCAGTCGCACCTTTCGCGGCCGCGGGAAGCGACTCCCTTTCGGCCACGCCCGGAACGCCCCGTCGAGATAACAGGGCAACACGGGCACATCGCGTCCCGCGACAAGCGCACCGATGCCGCCTTTGAATTCCTGGAGCGCGCCGGTAGTCGAGCGCGTGCCCTCGGGAAAAATAATGAGGACGTTTCCAGCGTTGGCCAGCAACTCGCCGCAAATCCCTAGGCTCTGCCGGGCGTGCGCCTGTCGCGCGAACGGCAGCGCGTTGACGATCACCGTCGCGATCCAGGTGCGCGGCACGCTCTTGAAAAAGTAATCCGCCGCGGCGGCCGGAAACGCGCGATGCAACCGGCGCAGTGGCAAACCGGCCAGGAGACAAACGGTGTCGAGATGACTGGAATGATTCGCGACCAGGACGAACGAGCGATTGCTGCGCAGATGTTCTTCTCCCACGATCTCGAATCGGCAATAAGTCCGGAGCAATCCGCGAATGATCAGCGCGACGAGCGAACGCACGCCGTAAACGAACATGTCCGGTTCGCGGGGAAAATTCCGGAGCCGCTCGATCAGGCGTTGATCGAGATCGGCGGCGGGCTCGTATTGCCAGCGTTTCATCGCAACTTGGAATAGTAATTCGCCATGTGGAGGAAAAGGGGGGCGACGTAGATCAGGCTGTCGATCCGATCGAGGATGCCGCCGTGGCCGGGAATGAGCGCGCCCATGTCCTTGGTGCCGATGTCACGTTTGATCACGCTGATGGAAAGATCGCCGAGTTGGCCGCCAATGCCAACGATGAGCCCGGTGAGGATGAGCTGCCATGCGGTGAATTCCGGAAAAGAAAAGCGCAGCAGCCACGGCAGGATCATCGAAACGGCCAGCGCCCCGAGCGCTCCTTCCCAGGTTTTCTTCGGACTGATTTCGCTGCGCAACGGATGACGTCCGAAGAGACGGCCGAAAGTGAATGCAGCGATGTCGCTGAGCTCGGTCGCAAAGACAATGTAGAGAAGATAGCCGTAAGCGTTCACCGCATTCGCGAGAAAGCCGAGGTGGCCAAACATCCAGCCGATGTAAACGAACCCGACGATGCCTAACGACATTCGTTGCAACTCGCCGCGGGCACGATTGCGCAGGATCGGGACAACCAGGATCAACGCGATGGCGAAGACCGGCACCGCCACGAAAAATCCATACCAGCCTGGGCCCGGTTCTTCGCCACGCGGATGCGGCATAAGCGAGGCAATGCCGACCGTGATGATGCCGACGTAGGCCGCGCCGGTCATCCACCAGTCGCGATACAATCCCGAGGCGCGCGCGAATTCCTTGAACCCAAAGATCGCGAGCAGCGTGATCCCGATGATTGTCGGCGCGCGGCCGGCGAAGATGGCCGCCAGCCCCACGGGCGCGAGCACGAGCCACGAGCGATAGGTACTCCAGATCGATCCGAGATTCTTTTTGAATCCCCAGTGCAAAACGCCCAGCACGATCCCTCCCCCGAACAGGGAGGCGCCGATGACCCGCAGATAGGCGAGAAAAATCGGATCGTGCAGCGCGTGGTGCGGGGACATCAGTGAGCAGCGGATTTCGCGCGCAGAGCCGCCATGATGCGCTTCAAGCGGATGGCCATCGTCTGCACGCAGCCTGCCACGACAATAAGGCAGGCCCAGTCGAGAATCGTCAAATTTCCGAAACGTAGCGTCCCCCAGTGCCACCGAACGTAGCCAAGCGTCAGCCAGGCGCCGGCGTGCAACGTTGTCATTCGCCATGGCTTCGACATCACGCCGCTGAATTCCCGCTGAACACCGACCGCTTGTCCGAACATCCCGACGTAGGCGGTCAGGAGCGCGAAAATTGCGGCCCAATATCCGAGAAGCGGATTCATCCAGCCGCTGTGCGCGACGCCGGCGAAGATCAACACATCGGAGATGCGATCGGGCAGATCGTTCAGGATCTCACCACGCCAGCTCGCCTTGCCCGAGGCGAGCGCGACCATGCCGTCGAGCATGTTGAACCAGAGGCGGACATAACAAAAAAGCGGCGCGACGAAGAGCAGCCACGGATGCCCGCCGGATTTCCAGAAGCAGACTGCGGCGATCCCGGCGGCGACGACGGACCCGTACGAGATCGTGTCGGGATGGA
>Ga0193716_1001451_pt1 | contig 13763 bp, 16 predicted proteins | sample U2c1metaG_FD_145901 | JGI IMG/M metagenome (GOLD analysis project Ga0193716, IMG submission 145901) | Soil microbial communities from a riparian zone of the East river system, Colorado, United States - U2c1 | ecosystem: Environmental > Terrestrial > Soil > Riparian zone | place: USA: East River...
GAAATGCCCGACATGGACATGACCTTGGAAAAGACAATTGTCAACGTCACTCAGCCTTCAACTCCTATCCGAACCCAGAGCATCACCTCGACTACTTACCGTCGAAGTAATCGTCAACCGCTTCTGCCCACAGGAAATATTGATACCACTCCTAAACATGCTGCCAATGGTGCACTACCTCCCAACATCGAACCTTTGTCAATCAAGAAGAAAACATCCATTCGTTCAACTATAACAGTTGCATCTCCGACGCCAGTTCGCAAGACATTCACACGGAATTCCCCACTGAGTAGAGCATCGACCAGAATAGCATCACCTCGGCGAGTGTCTCCTCAAGTGCGAACCGTTCGCAACACCACAACAGCCTCCCGGCCTGGCATCTTCGCTGATGTAGAGCGTATTACAAGTATGGCTCAAATAACCAAGGAAGATGTGCGTATTTGACGCCCATAGCTATAGTGAATGTGCTGAAGTGTCCTTAGATCGAATCGTCTCGGCGTGCCGTTAAGCGAATAAGACTCGAACTGGACGGTTTCCAGTCTAATTCACCATGCAGTGGGCCGGAAGATCATCGGAGACCGTCCTCTCCTGTAAAAGGCTTACCCCGCACCCCTCAGCGTCCGACTTCGGGGGTGGTAAGCTAGGTCTCTTTCTCGAGACCGTCCAAATTCTAAGCGTCATTTGTCACACAGACCCGGGAAGCTCAAGAGCGTATGGCTGAGATGCGGCATCTTATTGGGAAGCGTTTCGAAGGTGAAAGTACTCCACGGAGTAGAGCAGGAACTTTCCCTAGCAGTCCAGCCCTACGAACCACAGACGTCTCAGCCGACGAGATTGCTCGGACGCTACAAGACATTGTCTCTGAAACAGATCAGCATATGACACGAGCTGCTACTAATCACGAAACAATGCGAGACGACCTTAAGCTTCTAACGTCTGAATTGAAGGAGGTAAGCCCATTAAATTTCCTGTTGAGATCTGTTCACGTGTATGTCATCCAGAAATCGTCGGACTTGGAGAAGACAAGAGTTGAACTTCAAAACTCTAAACGCCAATGCGAGCTGGTGAAGAGTCTTCTTGCGGATGCCACAGCTGAGAAGGAGATCATGTACGAGGTATGGACAATGCAGATTCCGCTTCTGTAATCATTTATGAATCATATCCGCAGGCCTTCAACGAAGAGTTGGACGGGATGTACAACGATGCCAATCTTCCGGAAGATGAGGCGTGGACTTCCATGGCCCAGGATCTGCGGAAGACCAAGGAAGCGAGAAACGCGCTGACAAAGGAGAACTCGTGAGTCATTTTCTATGATATTGACTATTTGCAAAATTACTCATTGGTCGCGCGTAGTCAACTGAAGAGACGAATAGCGGAAGTGGAGTCACAGCAAGAAGAGTGCGTTCCCTCCTGTTGAGCTTTCATCATATTGTCTACATCTGACCCGTTTTGCCCCAGGTGGGGCGCTCTCCTGCGAGCGCATGGTCTCATACCCTGACAGATGTTGCTTTTGTGTATTTCAGCCCATTATTGTTGCCATCTGTAGCTTCTATCTCACCTCTATATTTTTGCATATGCTATATCCCATCCTGTGAACTCTGCAAGGATTGAATCTGCAGCAAGAATTCCGAGGGTACAGCGAGAAGAACCTGTCGGTTCCATAAAGCCTCGTACAATTTTATGCGGTTGAAAGTGAGAAACAATGTTGTAAAACGAAACGCGGACAAATGAAAGGCTCATCGACGATCCAAAGCTTGAGCAAAGGAGCTGAAAGTGGATCAGACATGTCAGATAGACCAGATGACGGAGCAAAGGATTTTGAGAATCAGCGCCCACCGGCCGGAAGTGCTTGCCAAGTCCAACGTCACGGAGTATGGTGGGGTAAGGCTAGATGTATCTCATCTTACTCACGTATAGTAGGTACATATCAGACGCGTTTCTTATTTTTTCGTTGATTCGCTAGTTCTACCATACGCTTCCTCTTCGTCGCTGAAGGTGAGTCCAGGTAGCTCCGAACTCCGTTTGTGGACTCTGTTCCTTGCAGAGGAGGCGTTCTTGTGCGGTCAACAGCCATGTCCGATTCCGGAGTACTTCCTCTGGATGCATCAGTGGCTTCTGACAATGCAGAAGAACTAGCGTGATGCACTCAGTCAGTGAGACCTCGCCGTTTTAATAGTATAGTTCACCTTGCATTGGTAGACTCATCCTTGATGAAATCTTCTTCGTCTTCTTCCTCGCTGGTTTCGTTCGCCCGTCGTCGATCCACCTTGGCCCAATCTTGAACGACTTCCAACATACAATCCCATTGCTCAGTCGCAGTGTAGTGCACTAGCTCAACTTCTTTTCGGGGGCTTTGCTGCCGACATTGAGGGCACTTTGTGACCTCCTCACCTTGTTCTCCTTCCGAGTCAGATGACCGTATGTGCCAATCGACTTTGCAAATTGCGGGTAGACAGTTATTGCAAATAAGGTGTTGACATGGGAGGCTTGCCTTTGAATCAGTCGTTGAAATGGGACGAGCTATGGTATCCATACCTAGAGCAATTCTTTGATGTCAGAGTTTCCAGACACACAGGACAATCCTCATCTTTGTCGAGGACATTAATAAGCATCAGATCATGGAAACGTCGAAGCAACTGAAAAATATTTTGATTCGTATGTTCAATTATCCGCGAAGTCGTCAAAGATATTACCTTCCTCATTTCATGCGTCTTGTCGTCTACGTCGTGGTCCGCGGGATCCCCGAGGTCATCTGCTTCTTGTTTGATTTCGTTCGCTTTATACTTTACCATCGCGTATCAGAATCCGCCACAAAATAACATATGTGTTTAAAATGCTCACCTTTTGGATCCTCTCTTTGTCTTTCCGTCGAGCCTGCACGTCCATAGTACAACACACTAAGCTCTGCCACGAGGTCAAATGCAGTGTCCGCTCACCCTCTCTAACTTCCGTATGTCGCTTTTCAGCATTTGGACTTCACGATTATTACTTGACCTCTTCAAGTTCGAGGTACTACCAGCCGCGTCTTGCAAGTCCTGTAACTCTGTAGTTAATGCATCATTTCTCTCTCTCAGCGACTTGATTTTTTTGAGGAGTATTCCAACTCCCTCTTGGGCTCGAGCCAAATGATCCTGTGGGTTAGGCCTATTTGTAATCTGTGAAGTCTGCAAAGGGGCCACTTGCCTCGACGTCAATCTCGTGCTCTGGAGGCTCCGAGTCACTGTATGAAGCCCTTTCCTTTACATTTTGTCGTTTCTGCAACTTCCGCGAAGCGTTCGCCGACCTTGTGATCATGGATGCAGAGATATAGAAGTCCAAATTAACGAGAGTGCTATATACTGGCATATAGGAGCCAAAAGTACTTATATAGGCAATAATGAGTTCGAAGACTTGGGTCCGAGTCAGAATTCATGTCTTCATCCCTTCCTCGATCTCTTTCTGCGCTAAATATCACCTTCCTCGGCACAGCTTCTGCTCAGCCTTCGTCGACGAGGAATCACTCTTCCTTAGCTCTCCGACTAAGCAGTGATGTCTGGCTATTTGATTGTGGAGAGGCGACTCAACATCGGATACAGAAGAGTGCAGTAAAGATGGGAAGGATAGAAAAAATTTTCATCACACATACACATGGTCAGGATAGCTTCTATCGAATATCTTGCACAAGCTACTTAAGTATTTTTTCGAAGGCGATCATATATTTGGTCTACTTCCCCTCCTGGCAAGTCGCCTCAATGGCGCGGGCGGAACAGCAGAAGGTGTAGAAGATCCCAGAATTCAAGACACCAGAGACCAAGAAGTCAGTCTTCGTGTTTGTTTGATGACAATCTTTTGACACTTCGGCGTCAGCCTCTCGAAATATACGGGCCTTTAGGGACCCGAGCATACGTACGAAATGGGCTGGCCTACACCCACACCTTACTGGGCAGTCCATATGTCGTCCATGAACTCCGATTTCCCTCAGATCCTACAGTGGGTGACTTTACAGCCCTTCCTCTACATACCTCTGAGTGTCCTAATGGCCGAAATATTGTCCAAATAAACGGAGCATGGGAAGACATCTACAGGAACGAATTCGTTTCTGTATCTGCTGCACCTATCCGACACTCCGTGCCATGTCTGGGATTTGTAGTCAACGAATCACCAGTGCCAGGCAAAATGGAGCCTGAGAAATATATTCATGACATCAAGCGTACACATACGCCCATGTCTGTCATGACTCGACTGCAGCAGGGTGAAAGTGTAGAGCTATCTGACGGTACTGTGTTACATGGCCCCGCTCGGAGACCTGGCCGTAAAATTGTCATACTCGGAGATACTTACGACCCATCACCCATGGCGGGATTAGCTGCAGGCGCCGATGTTTTGATACATGAGGCGACAAATGCCCATCTACCCGGCATCGATCCTCACACTAAAGCAGGGGATACTTTCGAGTCTGTCGAGACACGCACTAAATCCAGAGGACATTCTACGCCACAGATGGCTGGCGCGTTTGCGAAGCATATCGGGGCACGAAAACTAGTGATGAACCACTTCTCAGCCAGATATGCTGGGAACGATGATGTGGACGAGGAGTCGAAGAAGGTGATGACAGCCATCGCAGGATTAGCAGCGGAACAGTTTCAAGGCGACATTATCTGTGCGCGGGACTTCCTCAGTTTCGATTTGGAATTTTCACAGTAAATGCTTCAGATAGCACATAAATGGTCACAGGAAATGCTATAGATGTCAGTCATCTGGTGGATCTGATAATGCGCTGCTTGAATCGCTTGCCTCTCCTTCCTCCAACTCTTCATCTCTCACTTTTTTCTTTCCTTTGACCTTGGGGTCCTCAGCAACCTCGCCCATCTCGATATCGTCCTCCAACCCTCTCGACAATGATTTTCTAGGTACGAACGGATTTGCAACTGCGTTCAAAGAGTTGGATGCTGAAAGTAGCATTTCGTTGTCTTCTCCATCTTCTTTCTCCTCGACCTCACCCGATTCCCCTAACTCATCTAAACCCAACGATGAATGTCCGACGGGGCTTCCAATGTCATTATCCATCGTGATATCTAAACCATCGCCTTCTTGCGCGGGTGTTGGCATTGGGGAAGCTTGGCGTGATCCAGGGTTCTCCTTGTCCTTCCCCATTAGATTTACTGCACCCAGGTCGGATATGACCCCGTCCAAGGCAACCTTCTGCGCCTGTATCCTACGGTTTTGTGTGTCGTGTTCTGAACGGATGGCTACCATGTCATTCTCTAATGACGATATTGATCTATGGGGACCACATAAATATAAGTTAGCTACTATTCGAAATCCTGAAGGAAATGACTTACTGCTCGAGTTCCTCCCTGCTCGGAAGTGTGTTCACTTTCTCAGTGACAGCATCATATTCAATCTTCCGCCGTCGAATTATCTGTGCATGTTCCAACGCTGTCTTGAGTTGTTCAATTTGACCTCGCAGTTTCCCGTGATCGTCCTCTGCGTTGACGAAACCAGGATAAAAGATCGAATAGAAGACCTTTCGGTACAAATTACGCACCAATTCTTGTTCGTTCTCGTTCATATTCTTCCACTTGCCGTGCCTCGGCTTGGCATATCATCGTGCTTTTCTTCAATGATAGTTGAAATGATGCCACCTCAACTAAGAATGCTTCTCGTGCATCTTCCACCATTCCACCTCCATTATTACTGAATGAACCGGTTATCGAAGGCACGACCGGAGCATGAGCTAGTGCCGTGTAATTGTGGAATTTTTTGATAACTCGTCTGAGAGCTCGTTCGTCGTTTGTTATACGTGTGTGTATAATGGCATCTAATTGTTGTTAGAAATATAGCAGACGAATCGGTATCCACAAAGTGCAAGTCAACACACCTTCTTCCTCGACCGTTAAAGGTGGTATTAACTGAGGTCCATTAAGCGAGGGATCCTGTAACACCAGGGTTGACATTTCAGCACCGTTAACTGACAGATAGTTGGAATTCAATCGAGAAATCGGGGCGGCGCCGGGCGGAGTTTATAATGGCAGGAGAATAAAATATTATACTACCCTTCCCGCTATAATGCATAAGGGACAGAGGCTACAGCGTGCGTCTGTTCAGCATGTGGACCAATTATTGTACCAGAATTGTAAAACTTGATCTGCTGTCCATGTATATTCTGATTACCTATGTATATAGAATACATTACGCTCAGAAAATATGTTTATTTAATCATACTTGGATGCACCACTCTCCCTTCTGAGTCGTTCAATGGCGACATGTGTGTATTCCCTAGAGCTACATAAAATAATCTAAGAGAAATGCGTAGCAAGTAAGCAATCCCTCCTTCCGCTCATGTGGCGAGACATAGAGATATGACCGTTTCCCTTCCTCAGCGTCTTGTGTGCAGAGGACAAGCAATGACGCGAAGGGTCTAACGGTGATCGACTGCCACACTGCCCAATCTAGAACTTGGCCTACTGGCTCATGGGAGATCCTGCTATCCCCATTCCTCTGGCACGAATGGTGTGACGAGTTCGAAAACTTCCTCGTTGCCACCTCTGTCCCTTCTCGGCTGTTTATGTCCCCGCCCAATCACCTTCTTGAAGAACGACCTCTTTTCTGGACCTTCTTCAACACCAACGATTTCATCATTCGCAAAATAAGCATCCACACTTTTCGCCAACTTCCGCAGGCCACTCGAGCTGTCGTTCATGGCCCGCCGTGAATCTTCCAGCGCGGACTGGAGGTACATCGCCATGTTTGGAAAATAGATGGGTAGTGTTGGTAAAGGGGTCTTGGGAGTGGAAGGAATGACATAGTATGTAGCCACCGCAGAGTCTGCACCACCGCGAAGGAGGGACGGGAGGGTTGATAGAGTATATGAATACGGTAAAGTGCTGACATCGCCATTCGTATACTTCCAGCCATTTGGGGAATTGGCCGGGACCGGATGATCGATTGTTAGGTACAATAATAGGCGCCATTCCTGCGCCAAATGATGCACCTGCCATTCTCGATGTAAAATATCCGTTGTGAGACGGCGCTGACGTTACTTGCTTACCTTAACAAACTGGACCACGGTTCGTAGTTTGAGTTCCCTATTGGAAACTGCCACTGCCTCCACCGCTGGCTCAATTCTCGTTCCGCTAAGCCTCGCCATCAGCTTCAATAGATGACGCCAGCTGGGGGCTTGCAGATGAAGAGGGGAGGATTTTCCATAAGGAAGAGTGATGATATTCGGCATGGTCCCCGACATCGGCTGCAACGTGGTGGAGATCGCAGGAGGTCCGAAACCCAGTGCTTCAGAAACATGCCGGATTAGTACATGCGAACACCAGAAACGGCTTTTACTTACAAACACCGAGAAGAAGCTCTTTTTCTACGAATTGATTCGCATGTATACTCGGCGAACTGTCGCTTATAGGTATTGTCGACTGGGATGACATCATTGATAGAGGACGCTTTTTCATTGCGGCAGATGGCCAAGCGGCAGAAAGGCTGGAAGGGTCAGGTGTAGCCGGCCTGGGTGAAGGAGAGCTGTCGCACAGATGCCCAGGGCTAAGTAGCGTATGTGGACCTGACCCTGTTGACTGCTGCGAAGACGCAGATCTGACGGAGTTGTCTCGCGTTAATGAAGATTCGGGAGTAGACTCTGGCTGCGACGACGAATGGTCCACTGACACAGTCGCTGAGGCGGAGGACGGGCGGCCGGGGGTATGTGCGATGTTGGAGACTGCACCCGAGTACAATTGCTGTCGTGATCGAGCAGAGTCATGGGCATTTTCTTGTGAAGATGATTGATCGTCAGCAGGCTCCAGTTCATTCCCGGCTGCTAGTCGCCTCGCAAGGGCTTCGTCGTCCGAAAACTGAGCTGCCAGCGCCTGTGGAGACGCGGTGGATGACTTCTCGCCCTCCATCAACGGGCTGTCCATTGGGTTTCTATCAATTAACATGGGAGAATTTGGAAGTGATTGCGCAATTGATGGCGCAGAAGATCCCGAACCCCAGTGTGCTACGTTGTCAGGCACAACAACCTCTACAGCAACTGGTGAAGACGTTGTCGAAGAAGATTTGACTGCTGATATTCGAGACTCTTCCAGTGCTTTCGTCAGATCATCTTCTTCCTGCTTCCGCTCGTTGGCTGCCGCTTCAGATAGGCGCATCGCGATCTCGAGGTCTTTATCCTCATCTGAAGGAGGGGTACTGACCAACGGGGGCTTCTCGGGTGGCCACAGGTTGCTGGCGGGGCTGCTAAAAGACCCGGGTATCGATTGCGAATAGAGGGGAATCTTTGGAGGTACGGTAGGAAGAGATGTATATGAAGGGTTCCTTTCCGTATACTTTGGGGGAATTGGAGGTGGCAATGATTGCGCTTGCTGCAATTCTAACGGTTTTCGAGGTAAAGGTGGTTGTTGATGACGAGTAACTCCTATGGTGTAGGATTGCGCATGACGTTGTAAGCCGCTGGGGTAGAAAGACTGAGTGAAGTCGGGAACAGCATCAGAGGTACGGCGAGGAAAGCCATAGTCAGTTTGCTGCTCGAAGAACAAATTATGGCTTGATGTAGATTGCCCACGTTGTCGACCACCTGGTGTCAAGCTCGGGGGGAGTGGGGGAAGAGGGGGAGGAGCGCTTGCGGATTGACTTCGAGGTAGTGCAGGCATCGGGTGCTGCTGAGGGGCTGGGACAGTCTGATGGCGGTAGATCGAGGCGCCAGGACGCCTATCGCTGATCTGACCATTTGATGGGTCAGTGTATGGTTGCGATGGGTTCCATGCTGCGCAAAGCAATTAATCAGATCAGACTCAAAGATGCGCATTCCCACTTGCTTGTACACCATACACATCGAACAGTCCGTGAACGAGAATTTGGTAGGCTTGAGTTCGGAGAAAAGGGATAGATCTCACCTGAATCGTTATAAGACATGAAATAAGAGTCCGGCTGTATAGTAGGCCTATACGAGCCCGACAGACAATGAGATGTCACTGTCAGTGGTAGGGATCAAAGACCAGCGCCGTGAACAATACGGATGGAGTGAATTGATCGACAGCAACGGGCTGTTCAGTGATAAGGTCGGAGGGCGCTCGATGAGCCCCGCAGGTTCAAGTACCTCGTGCGCGGAGTTTTACTGAGCGCTTGAGGCTCCTCGAAACGTTTTTTATTGACCGGTGTTCTGCTCCCGACCTTCATCGTTATAATTATACCCCGAGTATACCGAGTACAAGACTAGCACGAACACACTGCCAATACGTATGTATATTCAATTGCATTGCCATTCGTTGTCAAAACTCGACTCGGGCACCGCCGCCCAGATCTTTCCAAGATCTTCCTCACATGTATGGTTTATTTTTCTCTTACACTTTACCTGCACTTTATAATTACCACGATGTCGTCGCAGCGCCGATTTCAAATCCACACAGCTGTCGTTAGCAAGACGTGCTGTCCCGCATAACCTCCCTTCGCAACTTGAAGCGCAGATCACATGTACCACGACTCAGCTGCAAGGCACGACACCAGAGATGGCTCCGTACATAATATGGACCAATCAAGGACCAATATTGTACCAAGCAATACATTTTATAAACGGCTTATCGGCAACCGTGTAGTTGAACCGAAATCGTGTCCTGCCAGTATGTATTATGACCACCTGTGTTTGGCGGTGGGAATACATGTGACACTGAACTGGCGGCAATAGCACAGTAGTGCTCACTAGTAATGTACAATACACCCCAGAAAAAATATGCGACGAAAATATGCGGATGAGAAGGTGATGCTTATGCTGATATAAAATGAAGCGAGGTATTCGTAGTGATTGGAGTGGGCATGAGGGAGAATTGCGAATCAAACAGTAGAGTATCTTTAAAAGGACTTGCAGGTGACGAAGAGATCAGACAAAAGTGGAAGAATGAACGTGGACAAAGTTGATGACATGCTACGACACGACGCGCGCAGCGGTCAATTTAGTGGCACCAGGACCACCAGGGATAGTAGAAGTTTTGAAACCGAGTTGTCGCATTACGACCAGCAAGTCGGCTTTCTGCAACGGCTTTGAAAGGGAGGCGAAGAACACATTGCTCGCCTCATTCATGTCCACGCCACTATAGGCGCTGACGGCGATGATTGGTGTGCTTGTATTCTTGCTGTTTGTACTTTTGATGTACCGAGCTGCGCCTTCTCCATCAACTACAAGATTTTTTTTTAGCAAATTGAATAGAATAGCAGGCAAATTTGACTCACGAACTGGCATATGAAGGTCCATCAAGATACAGTCGAATTCTGGAGGATATTGTTAGCATCCGGACACAGGTATTCAACGAATCAACTTACTGATGTCACCCATTGCGACACTGATCGCCTCAGAGCCATCCGATACCACCACGCATCGGCATCCAAGCCGGATCAACAGTGTTTCTATCATCTTAGCTGTAATAGGATTGTCTTCCGCCAACAAGCAAGTGACGGCACGGTCACTTGGGTCCGGCCCCTTTCTCAGATCAATAGAATGAACCGACGAAGGTGGCGTGCTTGCATCAAATTGAGAACCGTGGCCCACCGAAGATGGCCAATTCTCCGACCCCGAACCATCTCCTGTGCTTGATACTGACCCGGTGCGCAGTCGGCTGGGCATTGAGTTGCGACGTTCAACGCCATCAAGGTGATTGAGCTTGAACCGCTCAACAGCACCAAATTCAGATGGTTTGCGAGCATGACCACTAGCACTCCCTGGACCCGAGGAAAGCAAGCCGGTACGGGAAGGGGAAGAGGCAACCGATGACGTAGAGGTGGCGGGTGACGGTGGGTTTGTTGACGTGGTCCCACGGTCCATGGAGGTATTTACACTTGGCGGCTTCTTGATTCGCTGAGACAAGCTGCGTTTCCTGGTGTGTTGAGTAGTTGAGTCGGAAAGTGTATGCGTGATGGGCACCAGTTGGTCGGTCTTGAGTTTCCGAATGACATCGTCGTTGGCCTGCTTCAGTACTGGCAAATTTTTGAAGCTGAAAGAGCCGAAATCGTCTCCACCAGACGAACCGCCTTCTCGCTGACCGACAATCGGGACAGGCAGAGGCGGTGTGGAGCCTCTTGGAGCGACGTCAGGACTTTCATACGCAATCTGGTTGGTGATAGCAATTTGGTCATCATCATGGAATAATTGAGGGATTGCTCCACGAGGATCAAAATAGTCAGTCGACTCGGGATCGGAGATTTGTGGGATGAATGCGGCCTCCGTTGAAGTGACTTTGTCCCAGTCAATATCCTGGAAGAACAGGTGGTTCTTGACTTCTTCGGCACCATTGGCCCCCAGACGCTCGTTGGTGTTGAGAGTCATCAGTCGCTGCATGAAATCACGGGCTTCATCAGAAAATTCGATCCAATCTTCATGCCATTCGATGTGTCCAGACAAAATATTTTCGAAAACCTTCTCTGGGGTTTCTGCGTGGAAGGGAGGAATGCCATATAAGAACTCGTACGTGACGACACCTAACGCCCACTAAAAAAATGAGAAATATCATTATGTGGAGTGAATCATGGAAGTTTGAAAACAAACCCAGTCAACACCTGCATCATCCCCGCGAAGGCCAAGAATGGTCTCTGGCGCGAGGTAATCCGGTGTGCCAACAAACTTTTGCTCTCCAGGTGGTGTGCCTAGGCCAGAATGGGATCGCAGATCATTTGTTAGTTCCGTTGCAAAGGACTGCAGCGGACTTTCAGCCTTGCCAACACTTCGTCGTGGAAAGAATGCAGAGAGGGATTCCGAGCCACTTGATTCGCTGACATCATCTGTGGAATATATATGAGGCGATGGTGCTAGGCGAGGTACTGCTTGGGTCCGTTGGCTGAAGTACGAACCTCCAGCTATTAGGTCGGCTGACAGCAGAGGGGATGCTAGATACGCTGAGTCTATTGACGGGGGTCGCGAGCGAGAATCGTGTCTCAGCCGTGGTCGAAGCCCCACTTGAGACTCGCGGGTTTGACGACCTAGGAGACCGATCCTACTGAGTCCGAAGTCAGTCAACTTTAGATGACCGTGCTGGTCGATAAGTAAATTGTCAGGCTTGAGGTCACTATAATCGCGAAAAAAAATGAGTGATTGTGCTGAATCTCATGCCTATATTTCGTACCGGTGAACAACGCCCCTTTGATGAAGATAATCCAAACCAAGGACGACTTCAGCGATGTAATTCTTCGCCCATTCTTCAGGTAGTGAGCCTAATGATTTGATAAGCGCAGCGCAGTCTCCACCGTTGAGATACTCCATGACAAGATAAAGATTTTCCTTGCTCTGGAAAGTGAAATAAAGCTTGGCGACGAATGGAGATTCAGCCTGCTTCATAAGGATCATACGCTCAGCCTTGACATTAGTGATCTGATTCTTTGCGATCATGTCAGCTTTCTTCAGGACTTTGATGGCATAGTAATCCCCTGTGACTCTCTTCTTGGCCAGGAAGACGGACCCGAAAGCACCTTTGCTGATCGGCTTGATGACTTCAAAATCCTTGATAGATGTTGGACTCGCCCTCGACACGGGGGCTGCAGACGATTGACGGGGAGACATGGGTGCACCGGACGCAGCAGTGGTCGGGCTAAGGATCACGTTGGCTGCCGTAGAATGTCTTCGATGACCACGACGAAGTGGCATGCCATCTTGTGGCGAAAGCATCGGAGAAGTAGGGGGTGTAATGTGGATTGCAGGGTCCAGAAGGTTGCCAGCTGATCTTTTTGTTTTGATCATCAAATTGCCCGTGCTTGGTCCGTCATTGAGACTCATGGGAGGCGGGGCATCGTCCGGAGAAGACGCAACGATAGGCGCAGCCAAAGCGAGAGGCGAAGAGATAGACGACGGAGTAGACGAGCGCGTTGGCATCTTGGTGAGCGCTTGCCAAAGTGTGGGAGTGGGTGCGTTGGTCGGCGGCTGTGGCGGCAGAGGAGGCGAAGGTGAGAACGAGGCGGGAGTGGGAGTTGGCGAGCTTGTAACGGAACCAGTCATAGGGAGTAAAATGCTAGAGCGGCTTTTACTTAGAGCGATGGAATGTGATGAAGAAGCCATAGGTGTAGGCTCGGACGATGGCACATCGCCCGTGAGTAGATATCCCGACTTTGTGCTCGAATGATCATCTGCCGCATCCTCTTCGACTGGCCCGTTGTCGTCACTACTTTCGCCGCTTTGTCCTTCCCCGTCTTCTCTGTCTAGTTCTAGTTCTACCCTCTCCTCCCACTCATGCCAAATCTTCTCCGAATATCGAATCGTATTTTGCATGCGCACGACATTGTCGATCTTTTGACGCATCACTCTCTCAGCATCCTCGACCAGCTGAGTGAGAGCAGCATCTTGAGTCGATGGTTTGTTCCAATTGCGGACCTGTGACATCTTGCTTTCGGAACTGGGAGAAAGAAGTCGCTGACGTTCGATCGGTTCTTTTGATTCCTCCTCCTTCAGTGACGGCATTGATACCTCAGAGGCGACAAGCAAAATATCCTCCAGCTGCTCCAATAACCGTCGTTGAACCTTCTTGGCACCTATTCGCTGGATTTTATTCACGCGGAACAATTGTAGGGGTGAAGATGATCCGGGGGATGTAGACGGAGAGAAGATAGGCATACCACGGTACTCGGGAATCATGGCGGGCGAAGATTTCTCTACTGTTATACACAGTTCGCGAATCGTGTTCCGTAATTCGGAAATCGACTCGTTGCACTCCGCAATCTCAGCTTCGAGACGATGTACCTCAACGCACGTCTCGCTGTGCTTTTCACAGTACCACTGAGGGATCTGGCTTTCACATATCCGGCACAAG
>Ga0193716_1001452_pt1 | contig 13761 bp, 15 predicted proteins | sample U2c1metaG_FD_145901 | JGI IMG/M metagenome (GOLD analysis project Ga0193716, IMG submission 145901) | Soil microbial communities from a riparian zone of the East river system, Colorado, United States - U2c1 | ecosystem: Environmental > Terrestrial > Soil > Riparian zone | place: USA: East River...
TTTTACAGTGCCTCGGAGCGTACGTACTTGCTTGAATACATCGATGATTGTGTCGATCGCATCCTTAATGGCGGGATCATAATCCCAACTATTATCGGGATTTTTGATCCAGCCAATCGGCAGCTGAGAAACCACTGCGCCCCCGCGAGCTTTGGCCAGTCGCGCCTGAGTCATTTGTTCGACCCGCTTTTTGTTTTCGTATTGCGCAAAGGTCGCGGTGATCTGCGTTAGAACCGTATCATTGGGATTGCCCGGATCGCTGAAACGATTATCCAGGCACAGCAAAGTCTCGTGATACAAAGCCATGATTCTGAGTTGCTCAATAGGGAGCAGCTCACGACCCAGGCGCGAAATGTTGACTGCAAAGACACAGCCGACTTTGTGCGCGGCAATTTGGTCGAACATTCGCTGCCAGCCGGTCCGACGATCGACCGTGGAGCCGCTTCTGCCCAAATCCTCATCAATCACCTCGATCAGTTCCTCTGGCCAACCGTAGGCTCGCGCTAAATCTGCTTGGTTTCGTTGGAAAGCCTGACTGCCGGTATTTCTCTCAACTTGGTCAAGACTGGACTGCCGGACATAGATCACGGCCCTACGTGTCAGGTGCTGCGTCGTAATCAACGGATTGGTCAGAAGTGTTCCTTCGGTGTTTTTCATTGGTTTTTTACCTTATTTTTGCTTAGAATCTTTGCGGCTAAAATGGCTAACAATTGTTGGGCTTCACGAAAAGATGCTGATTTAATTGCACTATTTGGTGGTTGAGGCCTCTGATCCGATCCTATTTTGGATAGCTCGGACAATCCAACCAATGGCCCGGAGAGATTCGAGATCGAGGGCTGAAGTTTTGTTGGCTTTTTCTTGTTCATTAGCATCTGATAGCACATTTGCCGCTAGTGCCTTCCGGATGCTAACAAAAGACGAATTTCTGCTAATGTTGTGCGATTTATTCATTTTCCTATCTATTTTAACTACTTACCTTATGGCTTTGAGCCGCTCTGTTCAGACGCCAGAGCCTCCTGTGCTTCCCGCAGCGTCTCGGTGATCTCTTCTCCGAAGTATTTCCACACCAATTGGGCTAGCTCCTGACCGTGTTCCGCTCCCACGGCGCAGGAGTTATCCAGCACCTCGGCGGCGATATGGTTGGCCGGATCAAGGTCTAAATCTTGTTTTCGTGACTGCTTAACGCCCTTTTTCATATGCTTATGCGCGATGCTCACGGCAGAGCTGGCATAAGTATTTATGCGGCAGCAGTATTTGGCGCCCGACGCAATTGTTTTACTAATATTTTCAGCATCTTAAGACGCCCAGGTACCTTTCGCGATGATCTCAAAAATCCTGAGCGAGGTTGAGGGAGGGATTTAGACCGCCCTCTCTAAGTTTCGTGAGGATTTGTGAAAGACGACTGGGGCACAGGTAAACAGATTGGAGTGTGGTAGGCGTTTAGATCGTAAGGAAACGAAGAAAAGAAAATCCAAATGTGAAATTGTGCTAGAAAAGAGCGTGTTTCGAAACGAGAATATTACGATGTCTTAGACCGCTGATTTACTTCTCTACGCGTCAGTTTCGGGTCACAGTTGGAAGTGCGCGACCCACCTTTCATTTTGGACGAAGTATGGGCATCAGGTGCTGATGGGCTCCGCGATCGTGGACAAACGAAGAGTAGCCGGTAGGCCTTTCTGACCCTCGCTGATAAATCTCTCTTTACCCGTCAATCTGAGTGTTGGAGGCGTCAGGGTGAACCTGGGCAATGTATTCGATCCGATGGCGAATTAAGGGATTGGTGAAGAGCTCAGTGTTCAACGTTTAGAGCGCAGAATTGCGTTGACAGGCCACTGCGGTTTCCTTAGCATTACCGGTGCTTCGAAGACCCCCGATCTTTCGCGAAAGCTTCCGAACGCTATCCGAGATTTTGGCGCGAGATTATCAATGGATGAAAGGCATGGCATGCTTCAAGCGCACGGTGCAATCTCGACTTTTGTCTGGACGATTCTTGCAGCAGTTTCGATCGGCGGTGTTTTCGCAAAGCGACAGTCGCGCAAACGTAAAAAATCAGAATCGCCTATTCGAGCCGTAGCAACATGTCACGCCGTTATATGTTCGAAAGGCTACGGATGTCGTTTAGATATTCTGTAAACCATCTCGGGTTTCCTGGCAGGCGCTACAGAAGGCTGCTTCGGGGACATAGTCCAACCGAAGCGCCTCAATTGGACTGTGGCACGCCAAACAGAACCTGTAAGTATTGTTGTTAAGTCGGGCGAGTGCTTTGTCGATTGCTTCGATTTCGTCAATGTACCATTCGCTCAGCCGGTCGAGCAGCGCAATTCTGCTTTCATAGGTGGCGCGGTCGATCCAATCGGTGTTTTCCTCAGCTTGGTTTCGTTCTTTCTCGATGTGTTGTAGCGTCGTTGCGACTTGCTCTCGGCGTGTGTTCAACTGATCAACGTGTCTTTCGGCTCTGATATCCATGGTCCCCTCCTGTCTCTGGAATGAGCAAGATGCATGCCCCGCGAAATCTAAATTCTGCAACATCAATTGGGGGTTTTACGCGGGAAGGATGCTGAGATTCGCCGAGTTGCGAAAGTTTAACACACCTGTTTTTAGTTGTGGGGGAGCCGCAGAGTCTCCAATTTCTCAGCGCCGGTTAAACCGGAAACAAAAATAATTGTAACCGTTGCCGCCGACTCCTAAACCTAACTCGAGCGCCGCGAGCGCACGTTCCTGGCCGACAAATTCCTTTGCACCGGTCAGTTCTTGCGTCGAGGATGAACGCGTTGGCGGTTTCGTAGAGATCGACCGAAGGATTCCAGCCGCGTATCTCCCGGCAAGAACCCCAAGGTCGGTGAATGATTTCGTCAAACAGTCGCTCTACTTCTCGCGGCAAGTGCATCGGAAACGAGACTAAATCATTTTGTTTCTTTACCATGGGTTTGATGTTCCCCCACTAAAGTCTATCGAGGTGACTGCTCAAGACTCGACAATTATCAAACGCAATGGCTATGCCATCGATTCGTTCAATTCTTTTGAACTTTTTCACTTTTAGAGCAGGGCTAAATTGTCAGCACTGAGAAGGCGCCGAGCAAATCCTTGCAAGCCTGGGAAATCACAGGATCAGGCCGGGTAATCTTGGTGGCATATCGGTTGCGTCGGATTTATTTAAGATTGATACGATTGCGAAGCGTAGAGTAGAAGGGAATGTAGGTGCTATGGCGGAAAATATTCTCACAATGACAAGCGGGGACACGTCAGCCGCGCAGCAATATCAGGATACCTTTCGCCGCAGCGAGCACCTCGAACCGGAAAGAACACTAATCGCGGCGATTCTCCAAGACGCGGTTCATGAATATCGCAAATACCGTCGGGCGCATGATTCGAAGGGCAAAAAACGGTTCCGTGAAGCCGAGAAGTGGATCACGCATAAGGGCAGCAACTGGATTTTTTCCTTTGACAATGTGTGCGAGTTTCTCGGGCTCGCTCCGGAGTACGTTCGACGCGAAGTCCTCGAAACAAAAAGCAAGCATGGGAAGCAGGAAAAGCCGGTACGTCGCGATGTAATGCCAAGCCGTGCGGCATGATTATCGAGGTAGTCACTGAGGGGCAGACGCGAATGTCGCGTCGTCGCCTATTCCTCATATTGAAGACGCCGACCGGACTTGTCGCGCCGCACCTGTGGTCGTTATCGGCGCGGAGCGGACGACACTATGTTCGCTACGGTGTTAAGAGGTTAAAGAATGAGGTTAAAGAAGGGCCATTATCTCTTGGCCTTTAGCAATGCGGCCAGTAGAGGAGCAGCGGCACACCGGCGTGGCGTACGCATGCCGCGGCCACGCTGCCAAGCGCGACCCGGGCAATCCCGCCGCGAGCGTGGGTCGTCATCGCGAGTATTGTTTCGGGTGCGCCGATGAGATAGCGGCAGATGGCGTCGGCGGGATCGCCGTGCAGGACTTCCCATTGCGCGTCGATGCTGTATGCGGCTTTGATGTCAGCTGCGGTCCGATGGAGATAGGACGATTCAAGTATGTCGGACTTTTCATGCTCCGCGAGCGGCGCGAGGTTTGGGTGAATCGGCAATGCTTGAATTAATGTCAGTCGCGCCGATAAACCCTGCGCCGCCTTCACCGCATAAGTAATTATTCTCTCCGAGAAACGACCGCCGTCTAGGGCGAGTGCGATGGTGCTGATTTTTTTGGGCGCCTCGCGGTCGTTGTCCAAAGGGCGAAAGACAATCACCGGACGCTTTGCGTCGCGAATGACGCGCAACGCCACGCTGCCCAAGATCGCTTCCATCCACGCGGTGCGCCCATGGGTGGTCAGCGCGGCGACGGCGCGCGGGTCTCGCTTCAGTTCCGCCAAGATGGCTTCGGCGGGATCCGACGATACACGAAATCGCAGCTCGGCACTGTATTGTCTGGCACAATCGCGCAGATAATTTTCTTCGGTCGCGAGCTCGTCGGTGTCTTCCACGACTCGCAACAATGTCAGCCGCCCTTTCCTTGGCGCGGTGATACCGCGCGCCAAGGGAAGGACTTTTTCTGCCAAGGAGGAGCCATCAACACAGGCAATGATTTCGTCGAACATGAATGCCCTCTTTTCTTTGGTCTACGGGCTAGCGACTCGCACCCTGCTCGCCTGCGGCCCCCTTTCACCGACCTCTTCAGCGTAAAGAACCTCGGTGCCAACTTCTAGGCGATCGAAGCCAGGTAGCAATACGCTATTCTTATTAAAGTAAATTTCACGGCCATCGGGAGTTTTGAGAAAACCGTAGTCCTCCATCAGGGGAAATTGTGGCAACGCGAGCCAACTATAAGGTTTCATGGGTCTTAATTTTGCCCCGCCGCCGGCGCGCCTGGTCCTGCAGTTTACGGGCTGCGGCATTGAAGGCATCGCGGATGGCGACGTAGACGTCTTCGTGCGCCGCATGCTTGGTCGGCTCATGATTCTCGGCCAACTTTTTTTCCAATTCTTCTCCATGTGCTGCCCGTGCCGCCACCAAATGTTTGGGCTCTCGATTGATGACCAGTTCGTCGCCCGGAACCGTAATGTCAATGCGCACCACATAGGCTTTACCTTTGCGATGATGACGGTGCGGTGCCTCGACGATGACTCGACAGCTCATGATGTCATCGTGAAGAGAATCGAGCTTGGTGGCCTTCTCCCGGATATTGTCCTCGATTGCTTTTGAAGGTGGCATATCGCGAAAGGTGATTTTTAAAGGGCTTCTCATTGAATTCCCTCCTTCTGGCTGCTTGTCTATCCGCGCCATCGATAAAGTCGGCAAGAGACGTGCCACAGCGCATTTATTTTCGCGCGAGAAAGATCGTGAATAAACGAGAAATTTGTTCGACCGGTATTTGGATTCGAGTCGCGGTATTGCAGGCGTGCGAAACTTGCGCAGGAGAATTTTCAGCAATGGGAATTGAGCTAGATCGAGTCGCGATTGGCCCATCTCAAAAGCCCACCATGACAGCGGAATCAGAAGGCTCTTCATCACAAGCGGCGGCACGGATCTTGCCCTTTGATTAATAGGAGTTCCAATCTCATCTAGTAAGTCAAGGTACTGAGTAGTGGTAAGAGAATTTCGCAGCAACTAATGGGAGGATGGTATGCCTATTCTGACCAAGTTAAAGGAAAGGCTCGATGAAGCGAAAGTGCCGTATGAAATCTTCGTTCATCCGCTTGCTTATACCTCGCAGGAAATCGCCGCCAAACAACATGTGCCAGGAGCCCAAATCGCCAAGGTCGTGATGCTTGATGTGGATGGCACGCTGGTGATGGGCGTGATCGCGGGCAACCATAAGATCAGCATAGATGCCGCCCGCTCGAGCCTGGGTGTGAGCCGGGTACGACTGGCGACCGAGGATGAATTTACCCCATGCTTTCCTGGCTGTGAGATTGGTGCCATGCCGCCCTTTGGAAATCTTTTCGGAGTGCAGGTGATCGTTGATCCGGCTCTGGAAAAAGACAAATACATTTACTTCAACGCCGGCAATCATGTGCAAACGGTGCGGCTCGCATATCAGGATTTCGCGGCGCTGGTAAAGCCGCGGATTTCACGGCTCGTCGAGGTCCGCAAGAAAAAGGCGGCGTGAAACAGTTTTCACGCCGGAGCACTATATGTATTGCAGAGCAATCGCTTGTGATTTCGATGGCACAGGGGCCACTGATGGCCACCCGGCGCCCGAACTATACGCCGCTTTGGCTGCGGCGCGGGCGCAGGGAGTTGTGACGCTGCTAGCCACCGGACGAGTCTTGGAGGATGTTCAGCGCGCCTGCGACGAGTTATCACCTTTCGATGCCGTCGTCGCTGAGAATGGCGCGGTGATTTATCTTTGCGCGCTCGGTCGAACGATTCAGATTGGCGAACCGCCGGCGGATCGTTTTCTCGGCGAACTGCGCGCCCAAGGGATTCCCTTTCATATTGGCGCGGTGATCGTCGGCACCTGGGAACAGCACGCCGGCACACTGCTCCAATTGATTCGCCGTTTCGGCATCGATGGTCAGCTGATTTTCAATCGCGCCGCATTGATGCTTTTACCGAGTGGCATCAATAAAGCAGTGGGAATTCGGCGCGCGCTTGAGGAACTGGGGCGTTCGGAGCGCAATTTGATCGCATTTGGCGATGCCGAGAACGATCTGCCGATGCTGATCAGTGCCGAAATGGGTGTGGCCGCGCACGATTCAGTCCCGGCGGTGGCCGGCGTTGCTGATGACTCGGTCACGCAGTCAGGAGGCGCTGGCGTGGCGCTTTATATACGACAATTGATCGAACGACAGTATCTGCTCCCGACACCGTCGCGTCGCACCATAACAATCGGCAGAAATACTAGAGGTACCTCAGTAACCCTGCCGGCCGCTAGCTGCAAAGTGGTCATCAGCGGCGATCCTCGCTCGGGCAAATCCTGGATCGCAGGTCTAGTGGCCGAGCAATTGATCGATAAAGGATATCGCATTTGTATCGTCGACCCGGAAGGCGATTACGCGCAGATGGCGCAGCGAAATAAAATCGTCGCCTTCGGTCACGATCTAAGTCTACCACCACCGGTGGCGGCGGCTCGGTTGCTCAATAGCGAGCCGCTGGGCGTGGTTTTGATGCTCACAGAACTCCCTCCCGCCGAGCAACAGAATTACGTGAATCAGCTGCTTAGCGCACTCGAAGAAAGCCGCAAAGCCAGCGGGGTTCCACACTGGCTGATGATCGACGAGGCGCATTATTTTTTTCAACCGCAAAGCCCAAGTTTGAAATATCTCCGCAGCGCCACGGGAAGCTTTTGCTTGGTCACTTATAGACCGAGTTTACTAGCGGCTGAAGCGTATGAGGCAATTGACGCGCATATTTTTACCGGTACACGGATCGAGGAAGAACGCTACTTTGTGACCAAGATCCTTCAAGCCCAACCTGAGCTCGGTATCAGTGCGCACGCGGCGCTCGACGCGATCGAAATGCCGCAGGCGGGGCTACTCGTGACGAATAGCGGTAGGCCTGCTTGGCAGGTGTTCACCCCGGGAGAGCGAATCACTCGTCATGCCCATCACGCGCGCAAGTATGCCGACGCGCGCTTGCCCGACGATAAGGCCTTTCACTTCCAAAAGGTGGGCGAGCCAATGATCGCTCACAACATGGGTGAATTTTATCAGGCGATGCAATCGCTGCCGCTCGCGTCCCTGCGGCACCACTTGAGTGCGGGTGACTTTTCCCGCTGGGTGGAAGGGATCATTGGCGATCAGCAACTCGCCAAGGGGATACGAAAATTGGAACGGGCAATTCTTGCCGGAGCCACGCCTGACCGCGCCGAGATCCAAGCGCATATCGAAGACCACTACCTCATACAACAAGATGAGGAATCATGGAGTTTCGATAAGGATTGCCGCAAAGCACCGGCCATCCGACATGGTGCGATGTGAAATCGCAAGGCTCATATTCTATTTAGTCTGCCGCTAAGGAGTGAAGATTGCTTAGGCAAAAAAGCTTCACGTATCGCGATGCCGACTTCGCCGCCGCCGAGGGTTTGAGCCTGAGCGCGCTGGTGTTTTTTCATCGAATCAGCCAATTGCTCACGAACCTGTAAGAGCCGCCGTGCCGAGCCCCAATCGCTCCAGAAGACGTGCAACACGGGCAGGATTGCGATCCTCTCGGGTTTGCTGGCCGCAACGATTTCAAGAAATCCTTTGGAAAAATTCACGGGCTTCAGATTGCGATAGACTTCCTGAGTTGTCTTTGCTTCATCGGGGGTGCCGATGGCGTCATAGATGCGACCGAATCGTCGATACGTTGCCGAACAAAAACGCCGTAGAAGTTTCAGCACCGTCCCAACGTGGAATACCATGGTCATGGTATTCCACAGCCCGCCGCCGTCGACCAGCTGTTGGGCGGTTGCCACATCGGGTTTCTCGACAAATCTCGCGGCGCTGCGCAGGCCCCAGGCATTGCGGGGGCCATGCTCCTCGCGGGGAACGATGTAACCGTACTCCACTTCGGGATATTGCGCTTCCATGGCGAGCAGGACGATGCGGGACGGGTCGTGGGTCACTGCTTGAGCGGCAAGCGCGACGTGTTCCATGAAGCGGTTCTCTTCCAGAATAAAATGATCCGATGGAAATACCGCGACGATCGCGTCGGGGGCATGCTTGTGGAGATGCATCAGCGGCAGCAAGATCCCCGGACAAGTGTCTTTGTTGTCGGGCTGAACGATGATCGTGCGCGCCGGTCGGCTCGAAAGCTGGCGCTGGACTTCGCTATGGTCCAGATGATGACGTCCGACGATGGTTAGAATGCGTTCAGCTGGGATCAGTTTTTCGGTGCGTCGGAAAGTATGTTCGAGCATCGAGTGTTTACCGGTAAAGTTGACATACTGCTTTGGTAATAGCTTGCCGGTAACTTCGCGGATATAACCCTCCATTCTTCTGCCGTCTCCCGCTGCCAGGACTAATCCCCAAAGCATAGAACCGACCGACTCGCGTTGGTTTAGCGTAGGCATTTAATGCTTTCCTCCGAGCTGCAGGTTGTATGAAGACAGACAGCGGCAATCGATAGTGCTCCCCCACAATCGCCGCGTTATCGGCCAATCTTGAACGCAAAGGTCATGCCGAAGTTGCCGTGCGTAAATTTAAAGCCTTTTCTCGATTGGCAGCGCAATCAATTCCTAAGGCTGGGAGAAACTATGGGATGAATTTTTCATTCATGACAACTGGGTCTGAAGGCGCGCGACGATCGACGAGCTTGTTATCAGTAAAGCATTGATATCCGAAAGGTTACTCTACCGCTCTTTCGCCGACCCTTGGGCATATCCTTTGCCTTACTGTGATGAGTAGGAAAGGGAATGGCACAGTAGTGAAAGCGGTGCTGGGTTTAATTATCCTGATTCTGGCGAGTTTACTAAGCGCCGCTTCAGCAATGGACGAACGGTCTAAAGTCGTCGAGGACTTGCGCCATGAACTGATCGAGTTGCCGCCTTCAGCACCGGAACGAAACGGCTTGAAGATACTGGATAGCCTGATCTTTGTGGAGGAGGGTGGCGGCGGCAGCATTTTGATCTATTACGATGACATCCGCACTAAATGGGACATCGATTATATCGAGGTTTATGACATCGAAGGTCGGCTGCTGGTGGTGAGTTGGGTCAACCGCTTTGGGGTCTGCCAAGTGGCCATGGACCGCGGTCTGTTCGATGCGGATAATCCGAAGGTCGAGGGTGTACTCGTCATGATTACCCTCGGTGTGACGCTCTAAATACTCGTCGAGGAGTGCAACGCATGCAAGCTGCGCAGTCCACGTCGCGAAATGCCAAAACAGAGTTCGCCGGTTATAGAAGCTTGGCCGCGTTGTTTGTCACTCAGGCCAAGCGCTATCAGACTAAAGTTCTTTATCGCTTTTGGCGGGCTGGCCAATGGCAATCGTTGACTTGGAACGACGCGCTAACCCAGGTGAAGGAGATCGCGTTGGGATTGGTCTCACTCGGAGTTTCGAGAGGAGACCGGGTAGCGATTTTCGCAGGTAATTGCGTGGATTGGCTGCTCGTCGATTGGGCAAACATCTGCATTGGCGCTTTGAGTGTGCCGATCTATGCGTCCAGCAGCGCAACCCAAGTGGTTCATATCATCGGCCATTCGGATCCAGCAGTGCTGATTGTCGACTCCGTGCGCCGTCTCGAAAAACTCGATTTTGCCCGGACAAAGCTGAGCGGATTTAAGGCGACCGTCCATTTCGCCGACGAGAAGATTGAAGGGGATCAACGTCTATCTGCGAAGACGTGGTCAATCGAAAATCTAAGAGAGATGGGACGCGCCTATGAAACGGGTCATCCGGGGATTTTCGAATTGTTCGTTCAATCTTTGTTGCCGCAAGACGATCTCACGATCATTTACACTTCGGGGACGACGGGTGTGCCCAAAGGAGTTTTGTCCACTCATGCTAACTATCTATTTATGATCCAGGCGGTGGACGCCGCGGTGCCGTCTACCGATCGTGATGTCGCATTGCATTTCCTTCCCACCGCTCATTCTTTTGGCCGTTTGGAACACTTCATGGCCGTGGCGAAAGGCTGGACGCTCGGTGTGGCCCGCTCCATCGAAACCATTCCGAGCGACCTGCGAGCCATTCGCCCCAGTGTACTTTTTTCCGTGCCGCGGATTTATGAGAATGCTTACAATCGCATTCGACTTCGCCTCAAATCGGCGAGCGCGTGGCGCCGGACAGTATATGAATGGGGTCTAGCGCGGGAAAAACGCCGTGTTGAGTCTCACCAGCAAGGTAGGAGTTCGAACTGGCGCAGCTCTCTGGGCTTCAACCTCGTCAATCGTTTTTTGTTTGCCCGGGTGCGCGCGGCCTTTGGCGGCCGTCTCCGCGTGGCAATTTCCGGGAGCGCGCCGTTGGCAAGCGATATCGCGCTCTTTTTTCGGGCCATAGGAATCCCTATTCTCGAAGGTTATGGCTTGACCGAGACTTCGACGGTGTCGCACGTGAATCGCTCGGATAACTTTAAACTTGGCACTGTTGGTCTACCGATTCCGGGGGCGGAGTGCCGGATCGCTGCCGACGGCGAGATACTGCTGCGCGGACCGCATATTTTCAAATCCTATTTCCGTGATTTGCTCGCGACCGAAGAGGCGATCGATTCAGAGGGTTATTTTCATACCGGTGACGTTGGTGCGATCGACCCTGGAGGTTTCTTGAGTGTCATGGATCGCAAGCGGGATCTGATCGTGACCTCGGGCGGTAAAAAAGTCGCTCCGCAAAAAATTGAAAATTTGTTGAAAACCGATCCGCTGGTAAACCAAGTCTTAGTTGTGGGTCGAGGCCAGCCGCATCTTTTCGCGCTGATCACTTTGGACCGAAAACGCGTCGAGAAGCTTGCCAAAGAAAAAGGTATAATGATCGACGGGAGCGCAAACCTGGTGTCGCATCCCTGGGTCCACGGTCAGGTGCGGAAAATCGTTCAGCGCGTCAATAAACAACTGGCACCGTTCGAAACCGTGCGAAATTTTTCTATCCTGGATCATGACTTTACGATAGAAAGAGAAGAATTGACGCCGACGTTGAAACCGCGCCGACAGATCATTGTGCAACGCTATAAGGATTTGATTGAGAATTTGTATCGCAAAGGGTCATGAGAAGAAAGAAAGGAGGCGGTCTATGAGTCTGAAATTCAAAAAAATCCTCTGTCCCGTAGATCTCTCGGAATTTTCACTGGAAGGTCTGCGTTTGGCGGTGAATATCGCCGAGAACAACGAGGCGACGCTTGATATTCTGCACGTGATTCACAACCCCTTTGACGAGATTTACCTGAGCGAGATCACCCAGACCGATCCGGCGTTGATGGACGTCTATGCGGGCGAACCGCAACGGCGTGCCAAGATATTGCGGGCCACAGAAGAGCACTCCGAGGTATTGCTCAAGCAGTTTTGCCATGACGTGGTCTCACACCTGACCCAGGTGCGTTATCATGTGCGTAACGGCGATCCGTTCGAAAGGATTCTCGACAGCGCGGAAGATCTGACGACCGACTTGATTGTCCTAGCGACCCACGGCCGGACCGGAATTAAGCGGCTGGTCATCGGCAACGTGGCGGAGAAAATAGTGCGTCATGCGCCGTGCCCTGTGCTAACCGTGAAGCCCAAGGGCATTCGCTGAACCCCTGCGGGATAGCGGGAAATTGGCACGAGCGAAGCGACCGAACCGAGCGGCGAACCAACGATCAGAATCTTCTGTTCCTCGGATTTTTCAAAGGCTAGCAGAGTCTTCTTCGCCCATGCGTTGAAGATCGCATTGCAATCACAAGACGGAGTTGGAAATCCTCACGTCGTGAGCCATAAGGTCGACGTCGCCGATGATATCTATTGGGCGGATTTCCCTGGCGTGCGCTCGACTTTATCACGCTGGAACGTTTTACCCACGGGAGCGAGCCTCGACGAAATCGCCAAGACCGGGCTGCGGGTCAAGAGGATCCTCAATTCGGCGAGCGACCCGGTGGAGTCGATGGTGCGCTATTGCGAGGATAATCCCCCCGATTTGTTCGTGCGGCTTTAGACATCGGTATTAGTAGACCCACCACCAGCCGAGAACCGCACCGATCAAAAGGCATCCCGCTATCGGCCCGACAACGGTGGCGAAAGTTTTCGAGCCGGCGATGATTGCCACCAAAGTTGCTTTGGTTAGTGTATTGATCCCCGTTGCAGTCAATACGGCTATAGCAGCCGAACGGATCGATACTTCGCTAAATCCCAAGCGCGACATGGATATGGTAATCGCATCCACGTCGGCGATGCCGGAGATTGTCGCAAGCAAATAGATTCCAGCTTCTCCCAGCCAAGCTTGCACTGCATGGGTAGCCAGGATAATTAGCGCGAGCAACAGGCCGAACTGCAAAGCCTGTCCAAGCTCTACTGGATTTCGCAGCTTGAAAGACTCGAGCGAGCCTTGCTCACTTTTCCGAGTATGCAGAGCGGCGGCAACGAAAAGCCATAGAGCCATGGCGAACGTTGGCAGGCTTAGCAATTTTGCCAGACCGGGATTGAGTACTGCGGCTAACAAAAGAACACGGACAAACATGGTCGCCGACGCCACCAATATTCCAGCCGCGATGATGTTGCGCTGGATGCCCGCCGCTGTCAGGCGGGCGAGGTGAAGGGTCACTCCCGTCGAAGAAACTAATCCTCCGAGAAATCCGGCCAGCAAGATGCCCCTTTGGGGGCCGGTGATTTTGACCGCACAGTAGGCGGCAAACGATATCACCGCGATCAAGACGACGAGCCACCAGAGTTCTTGGGGGTTCAAAGCCTGCCAAGGTCCGTAGCCGCGATTCGGCAGGACCGGCAGAATCACCACCGAAATCAGCAATAGCTTTAGCGCAGCGGTCAATTCTTGCTGCTCAATACGCCGCAGCCACCGATGTAAAATCGGTTTAAGGCTGAGAATAATCGTCGTGAGCACCGCGGCAGTGGCGGCGATGGCGTGTTCGCCGTGAACTGAAAGGGCGCCGAGAGTGAAAGTAATCAGAGCAGCGATCAGCGTGGTCACGCCGTAATCGTGACTGGCGCGCGCTTCGGCAACGTGAGCGGCGGCCATAAGCAAGACAAACGCTAGAAAAGCAATACCGAGAAGAACCTCCCCTGACCCGCGACCAAGCAGTTGCCAGAGGCCGCCGAGCAGACTGATCAAGCCAAAGGTTCTAATGCCGGCCAGCCGGCTGCCTTCAGCGGCCTCGCGCTCCTGCCAGCCCCGTTCCACGCCGACAAGTAGCCCGAGGCCGCTGAAGGCAGCCGGCTGGC
>Ga0193716_1001453_pt1 | contig 13756 bp, 12 predicted proteins | sample U2c1metaG_FD_145901 | JGI IMG/M metagenome (GOLD analysis project Ga0193716, IMG submission 145901) | Soil microbial communities from a riparian zone of the East river system, Colorado, United States - U2c1 | ecosystem: Environmental > Terrestrial > Soil > Riparian zone | place: USA: East River...
CGTTGTTGATGACGGCCAGCAGATGCGACGAGAAGATGTTGATGATCGCCGACAACGCCAGAATGACCACGAACATGATGAAGATCGTGTTCAGGTTGCCCGATGTCCAACTCGTGGTGAAGACACCCAACGTGAGGTCGAGGAACGTCGCGCAGCCGTACGACACCGACGCCAGGATCGCGATCAGGCCGATCAGGTTCAGCCAGCCGGTGTAGAAGCCGGCCTTGGCCCCACCGAGTTTGCTTGCCCACCAGTAGATGCCGCCGGACGTGGGGTAGGCGGAGACGAGCTCCGACATGCACAGCCCGATGATCAGGATGAAGACCGAGACGATCGGCCAGCCCCAGGCGATCGCCGCAGGGCCGCCGTTGTTCCAGCCGAGGCCGAACGACGTGAAGCAGCCCGCCAGGATCGAGATGATCGAGAACGAGATGGCGAAGTTGCTGAAGCCGGACCAGGAGCGGTTCAGCTCTTGCGTGTAGCCGAGGCTGGCGAGGTGTTTCTCGTCATCGCTCAGCTCCGGCAGATCGTGACCTTCGGGCACGGTGGTTCTCCTTCGTCAGGCCTAGTCCGCCGTTGATGCGGCGGTCCACTGCCTAGGCACATTAGAGTGCTATTGGTCTTGTGTCCTACCTTTGGCGGTGACAGTTGTGTAAAACTGCCCTGGTTTTGGGTGGCGGTACGGTTTCCAATGGTTGACTTTTCGTCATGATGGAAAAGGGAGGGCCCGCGATGTCGGTATCCACTGAACGGCCCGGAATGCTGTCGCAAACGGAGCTAGAGCGCCTCGTGGCCGCCGGTGAGATCGACACGGTGATCGTTGCCTTCACCGACATGCAGGGCCGATTGACCGGAAAGCGGATCTCGGCACGCCTGTTCGTCGACGACATCGCCGCCCACGGTGCCGAGTGCTGCAACTACCTGCTCTCCGTCGACGTCGACATGAATACGGTCGACGGCTACGCGATGTCGAGCTGGGAGGCCGGCTACGGCGACATGGTGATGACGCCCGACTTCGGCACGCTGCGACTGCTTCCTTGGTTGCCAGGCACCGCGCTGGTGATGGCCGACCTCGGCTGGCACGACGGCAGCCCGGTCGTCCCTGCGCCCCGCAGCATTCTGAGCAGGCAGCTGGATCGGCTCGCGGAACGCAAGATGGGCGCCGTCGCCGCTACCGAGCTGGAGTTCATGGTGTTCGACAACACTTACAGGCAAGCGTGGGCGAACGGATACCGGGGGATGACGCCTGCCACCGACTACAACATCGACTACGCGATGCTTGCCTCGACCCGGATGGAGCCACTGCTGCGCGACATCCGTCGCGGCATGGAGGGCGCAGGCCTGTACTGCGAGGGCGTCAAGGGCGAATGCAACCTCGGCCAGCAGGAGATCGGTTTCCGCTACGACACCGCCCTGGTCACCTGTGACAACCATTCGATCTACAAGAATGGTGCGAAGGAGATCGCCGACCAGCACGGCAAGGCCGTCACGTTCATGGCGAAATACGATGAGCGCGAAGGCAACAGCTGCCACATTCACATCTCGTTCCGTGGCGACGACGGTTCGGCGGTGTTCGCCGACGAGGACCAGCCGCGCGGCATGTCCAAGATGTTCCAGAGCTTCATCGCGGGCCAGTTGGCCACGCTGCGCGAGCTGACACTGTTCTACGCACCGAACATCAACTCCTACAAGCGTTTCGTCGAGGGCAGCTTCGCCCCGACCGCCGTCGCGTGGGGGATGGACAACCGCACCTGCGCACTGCGCGTGGTCGGCCACGGGCACGGTATGCGGATGGAGTGCCGTGCGCCAGGCGGCGACGTCAACCAGTACCTCGCCGTTGCCGCGCTCATCGCGGGTGGCCTGCACGGCATCGAGAACGAGCTCGAGCTGCCCGACCCATGCTCGGGCAACGCGTATACCGGTGACGCGGAACGGCTTCCGACCACTCTGGCCGAGGCGGCGGCGCTGTTCGAATCCTCGACGGTGGCCAGGGCGGCGTTCGGCGACGAGGTCGTCGAGCACTACCTGAACAACGCGCGGATCGAACTGAATGCGTTCAACTCCGCGGTGACCGACTGGGAGAGGGTGCGCGGTTTTGAGCGGCTCTGAACAGAACACGGCACGGCGCCGACCGGTACTGGGCGTCACCACCTATCTGCAACAGGCGAAGACCGGCGTCTGGGACGTGATGGCCAGCTTCCTGCCAGCCATCTACATCGAAGGCGTCACCCTGGCAGGCGGCATCGTCACGCTGCTTCCGCCGCAACCGGTTGACGCCGACATCGCCGATCGGGTGCTCGACGGTCTGGACGGGCTGGTGCTCACCGGCGGCAGGGACGTCGACCCCGCTTCGTACGGCCAGCCGCCGCACCCGACCACCGACCAGCCGGCCCGCGAACGTGACGCCTGGGAGTTCGCGCTCGTGGTGCGCGCACTCGAACGTGGGCTGCCGGTGCTCGGAATCTGCCGCGGCGCCCAGGTTCTCAACGTGGCGCTCGGCGGCACCCTGCATCAGCACCTGCCCGACGTGGTCGGCCACAACTGGCACCAGGCAGGCAATGCCGTGTTCAACACGTCGGTGATCAGCACCGTGCCCGGCACCCGGTTGGCTTCGCTGATCGGCGAGTCCACCGATGCGCAGTGCTATCACCACCAGGCCATCGCCGAACTGGGCAAGGGCTTGATCGCCACGGCGTGGGATACCGACGGCGTCGTCGAGGCGGTCGAGATTCCCGGGCCACAGTTCATCCTCGCGGTGCAGTGGCATCCCGAGGAACGACTCGATGACCTTCGACTGTTCGCCGGTGTCGTGCAGGCAGCGGCGGAATATGCAACGGAAAGGGCCACCTCTTGACCACGTCGACACTGATCAACCCAGCGACCGAGGAGGAGCTGCGCACCGTAGAACTGCTCGACGTGCCGGCCACCGACGACGCGATCGCCCGTGCGAAGTCTGCGCAGAAGCAGTGGGCCAAGCTGGCGCCCGCCGAGCGGGCGGCCGCTTTGCGATCGTTCGCCGCCGTGGTGGATGCGCACGTCGACGAGCTGGCAGCTCTCGAGGTGGCGAACTCCGGGCACGTGATCGGCAACGCCGAGTGGGAGGCCGGTCACGTCCGCGACGTGCTGCAGTTCTACTCGGCCAGCCCGGAACGCATGTCCGGCAAGCAGATTCCCGTGGCCGGCGGACTGGACGTCACGTTCAACGAGCCGCTCGGCGTCGTCGCCGTCATCGCGCCGTGGAACTTCCCGATGACCATCGCGTCATGGGGCTTCGTGCCCGCACTCGCCGCGGGCAACGCGGTACTGGTGAAGCCCGCCGAAATCACCCCGTTGACCACCATGCGGTTGGCCGAACTCGGACGGGAAGCGGGCCTGCCCGACGGACTGTTCCAGGTACTGCCTGGCAAGGGCTCGGTGGTGGGGGAGCGCTTCATCAGTCACCCCGACGTCCGCAAGATCGTCTTCACGGGCTCCACCGAGGTTGGCGTCAAGGTGATGGCAGGCGCCGCCGCCCAGGTGAAGCGGGTGACGCTGGAACTCGGTGGCAAGAGTGCCAACATCGTGTTCGACGACTGCGATCTCGAGAAGGCCGCGGCCACCGCGCCGTATGGCGTGTTCGACAACGCCGGGCAGGACTGCTGCGCGCGCAGCCGAATCCTGGTTCAGCGCAACGTCTACGACAAGTTCATGGAACTCCTCGAGCCGGCGGTGAAGGGTGTCGTCGTCGGTGACCCGGCATCGCGCGATAGCGAGATGGGTCCGTTGGTGTCGCGTTCGCACTTCGACACCGTGGCGTCGTACGTGCCCAAGGGCGCGCCCATTGCATTCCAGGGCTCCGCGCCGACCGGCCCCGGATACTGGTTCCCGCCAACGGTTCTCACCCCGCAGCGGACCGATCGTGCGGTCATCGAGGAGATCTTCGGGCCCGTCGTCACCGTGCTGCCGTTCGAAGACGAGGCCGATGCGATCGAGCTCGCCAACGATTCACCGTACGGATTGTCGGGGTCGATCTGGACCGACAACCTGTCGCGGGCGCTGCGGGTGTCCCGCGCGGTGGAATCGGGCAACCTGTCGGTGAACTCGCACTCCTCGGTCCGCTACAACACGCCGTTCGGCGGCTTCAAGCAATCGGGTCTCGGCCGTGAACTGGGCCCCGACGCGCCGCTGCACTTCACGGAAACCAAGAACGTCTTCTTTGCGATTGGAGAACTCTAGATGGATCTGACCCAACGGCTTTCGGGCAAGGTCGCGGTCATCACCGGCGGCGCGAGTGGGATCGGGTTCGCGACCGCCAAGCGGATGCGCGCCGAGGGCGCCACCATCGTGATCGGTGACATCGACCCCAAGACTGGCAAGCCGGCCGCCGACGAACTCGACGGACTGTTCGTGCCCGTCGACGTCGCCGACAAGGCGGCCGTCGACACGCTGTTCGACACGGCAGCCTCGACGTACGGCTCGGTCGACATCGCGTTCAACAACGCAGGCATCAGCCCGCCGGAGGACGACCTCATCGAGAACACCGAACTCGATGCATGGGATCGGGTGCAGAACATCAACCTCAAGTCGGTGTACCTGTGCTCCAAGGCCGCACTGCGGCACATGGTTCCGCAGCAGAAGGGCTCGATCATCAACACGGCGTCGTTCGTCGCGGTGATGGGGTCGGCCACCTCGCAGATCTCCTACACCGCGTCCAAGGGCGGGGTGCTGGCGATGTCGCGCGAGCTCGGCGTGCAGTTCGCCAGGCAGGGCATCCGCGTCAACGCGCTGTGCCCCGGGCCGGTGAACACGCCGCTGCTGCAGGAGCTGTTCGCCAAGGATCCGGAGCGTGCAGCGCGACGGCTGGTGCACATCCCGCTCGGCCGGTTCGCCGAGCCCGAGGAGCTCGCCGCCGCGGTGGCGTTCCTTGCCAGTGACGACTCGTCGTTCATCACCGCGTCGACGTTCCTGGTCGACGGCGGCATCAGCTCGGCCTACGTGACGCCGCTGTAGGACGCCTGATGTCGGTTCCGGAGGGCAGGAGCGGAGCGACCCGGGGGATCGGTGAAGAACCGGATCCGCCGCCCAGCTCCGAGGCTCTGCTGCGTCCGGTGCGGCTCGGCAACGCCTTCGAGGACACCGTCGGCCGGCTGCTCGAGACGATCCGGCTCGGCGTGCTCGCACCGGGTGAGTCACTGCCACCCGAGCGCGAGCTCGCCACCCGGCTCGGCGTCAGCCGCGACACGGTCCGGGAAGCGATCAAGTCCCTGTCCGAGGCGGGTTACCTGGAGTCTCGGCGCGGCCGGTACGGCGGTACGTTCCTTGCCGACGAGCTCCCGGCGCCCAGCGGTGACGGAGTTCAATTCAGCCGCGCCGAGATCGACGATGCGCTGCGGCTGCGCGAGATCCTCGAGGTCGGCGCAGCGCGGATGGCCGCGGGCAGGACGCTGGCCGCGACCGAGCGCGAGACGCTGTGGAGCAGGCTGACCGACGTGCGCGGCGCCCCGCCCGAGGACTACCGGCGGCTCGACTCCCGGCTGCACCTTGCCATCGCCGAGGCCGCGGGCGCGCCGTCAGTGGTGGCGCTGGTCGCCGAGAACCGGATGCGTCTCAACGAACTGCTCGACCACATCCCGCTGCTCGCGCGCAACATCGCACACTCCGACGAACAGCACGAAGCCATCGTGATGGCGATCCTTGCCGGCGACGGTGAGCGGGCCGCCGAGGAGATGACGGCACACATCTGGGCGTCGGCCGCTCTATTGCACGGCTTCTTGGACTAGCCGGGCCGTCGTAGTTCGATGGAGCAACTCGACGGAACCTGGCAGGAAGTGTCCAGTAGGCGCTGCCAGAATCCGTCGGAAGATGACCGTCGTTCGAGGTGAAGGAGAGCCGCGGCACCGTGCGCCCGTTGCTGCGGGCAGGTCGGCGCGGGCGTGGGGGCGCGCCGGGTTGGCGCTGGCGTCGGTCGCGGTCGTCGCGGTGACAGGGGTGGGTTGGTGGGGCGTGCACGGCGTGATCGGCGGAATCACCGTGTCGCGAGCATTGGACGCCTTGGGTGCTGACGCTCCCAGATCCGGCAAGGGCGCGATGAACGTCCTGCTCATGGGCTTGGACTCGCGCAAGGACCAGAACGGCAACGATCTGCCGGCGGACCTACTGGACAAGCTGCATGCCGGTGATTCCGATGCCGGCGGGTACAACACCAACACGCTGATCCTGGTTCACATTGCCGCCGACGACCAGGTGAGGGCGTTTTCGATTCCCCGCGACGACTACGTGGCCGTCGACGGCATCGTGCCCGGTTACACCCACATCAAGATCAAGGAAGCGTATGGGCTGACGAAAGCCGATACCGAGCAAAAGCTCGTCGACGAGGGCGTCGGCGATCAGGAAACACTCGAGCGCGAGGGCCGCGAAGCAGGCCGGGCGGCGACCCTCAAGGTGGTGCAGAACCTCACCGGAGTGCCGATCGATTACTTCGCCGAAATCAACCTGGCCGGCTTCTACGATCTGGCGGCAAGTCTTGGTGGGGTTCAGGTATGCCTCAACTCGGCGGTCTCCGACGACTACTCCGGCGCCGACTTTCCTGCGGGCAACCAGACATTGGATGCCGAGCAAGCCGTGGAGTTCGTCCGGCAGCGCCACGGCCTCGACAACGGCGACCTCGACCGCACCCATCGTCAGCAGGCATTCCTGATATCGGTGATGCGCCAGCTCCAGGACAGCGGAGGGCTCGCCGATCTCGGCAAGTTGAAGAGCCTGATCGCGGTTGCGGACAAGGACGTCGTCGTATCCACCGGATGGGGTGATGATCAGTTCCGCCGCATCGCCGAACTTGCCGGTCGCGGTGTCGAATTTCAGACGCTGCCGGTGCTGCGCTACGACAACGTGAACGGCCAGGACGTCAACGTCATCGATGCCGCAGCGATCAAGGCGCAGGTAACGTCCGCCTTCGAAGGCGACCTGCCCGACAACACGCCCAGGTCGACGACCGTCGTCGACGTGATCAACGCCGGTGGCACCCCTGGCCTGGCCGCCACGGTGTCGGAGGCGCTGCACGCTCGCGGCTACGGCGCGGGGGAGGTCCGCAACGCATCTTCCGACGAACCCACCGGCACCGCGGTCGTCGTCGGGGCCGGTGCCGACTCCGTCGCACACGAACTGGGAACCCTGCTAGGACTGGACACTGAACCGCGGGTCGACGCCGCCGTGCCGGCCGGGCACGTCCGGATCGTGCTCGGCGCGGACTACGTCGCTCCGACTACCTTGCTGGATTCGATGCCCTCGTCCGCCGCGGGTGACACAGCCGTGGACAGCGCCCCCGACCAGGGTCAGCCCATCAACAGCGGACAAATCCCCTGCGTCGACTAAGGCATCTGAGCGTCGAGCGCTCTGTTGCACGGCTTTCTGGACTAAATTGCAGGTGTGGAGCCCCATGATCACGCCCCGGCGCACGGCGCCGCGACGGCACAGATCGAACGCGCGTCGTCGGCACTTGCCGACGTCGACACCACGGGCTGGACGCAGCGCTTCGATCTGCTGTCCGATCCCAACCGGCTGGAGATCCTGCTGAGCCTGCACCGGGCGCCCGGAATCTGCGTCAGTGACCTGGCCGCCGCCGTCGGCCGGTCGGAAAACGCCACCTCCCAAGCGCTTCGGGTGCTGCGTCAACAGGGCTGGGTGACCAGCACTAGGGTGGGCCGCGCCGTCAGTTACCGTCTCGAGGACGAGATCGTGCACGATCTGCTGCACTGGATCGGCGCCCGTCATTCCTGATCATCTGAACAGCTAGACAGACGATCGGTTCCGGGCATAGGCTCGGAGAATGACTGTCGGAGCCATCGCCACACCACCAGAAACCAACGTGGCGACCCGACTCGACAGAACCGACTGGACGTCGATCGCCGGGATCGGCGGCGTCGTCCTGTTCCTGCACGTGTTCGGTTGGGGAGTCCTCATTCTCGGCGTCGCGCCACAGCACATCACGCTCGGTTCGGCAGGCGTCTTCGGCGTCGGACTCGGTGTGACCGCCTACCTACTCGGCGTGCGCCACGCCTTCGACGCCGACCACATCGCGGTGATCGACAACACCACGCGGAAGCTGGTCGGGGAGGGGACGCGCTCGCTGTCCGCAGGGTTCTGGTTCTCGCTCGGGCACTCCAGCGTCGTATTCGGACTGGCGTTCCTGCTCGCCTTGGGCGTGCGGGCGCTCGTCGGCCCCGTGCAGGACGAGGGTTCGCCGATGCTGCAGACCCTCGGCCTGATCGGCTCGGTGGTGGCAGGCACCTTCCTCATCCTGATCGGATTGACCAACCTGTTCGCCGTGGTCGGCATCGCCAAGGTGTTCCGCAACATGCGCAGCGGCGAGTTCGACGAGGCCGAACTCGAACGTCAACTCAACAGCCGCGGCTTCCTGGCACGGCTGCTCGGGCGTGTCATGCGTCGCGTGAGCAAGCCGTGGCACCTCTACCCGGTCGGGTTGCTGATGGGCCTCGGCTTCGACACCGCGACGCAGGTCGCGCTGCTGGTGCTGGCGGCGGGGACGGCGGCGTTCACGCTGCCCTGGTACGCCATCCTCGTTCTGCCCGTCCTGTTCGCCGCGGGGATGAGCCTGTTCGACGCACTCGACGGCATCTTCATGTCCCGGGCCTACGGCTGGGCGTTCCTCAAGCCGATCCGCAAGGTGTACTACAACCTCACCATCACGGTGCTGTCGGTGATCGTCGCCCTGATCATCGGCGTCATCGTGCTGACCGGTCTGCTGGTCGACCGGCTCGGCATCGAGTCGGGCCCACTGGCGTTCATCGCCTCGGCCAACCTCGAGTCCGTCGGCTTCATCATCGTCGGAATGTTCGTCGTGGTCTGGCTGGTCGCCCTTGCCGTGTGGCGCTTCGGGCGGGTCGAGGAGCGCTACGGCTAGGTCAGGCCGAGCAGGGCGTTCTCGATGACCTCGGAGAGCGCGGGGTGGATCCAGTACTGGCCGCTGGCAACCTCTTGCGCGGTCTGACCGAGGCTCATCGCCTGAATGAGCGGTTGGATGAGCGATGACGCCTGATACCCCATCAGGTGGGCGCCGAGGATCTTGCCGGTGGCGCGGTCACCGATCAGCTTGACGATGCCGTGCTCGTCCTCCATCGCCCACCCGTAGGCGGTGTCGCCGTAGCGCTGCACCTTGACCACGATGTCGTGGCCCGCGTCCCTGGCCTCCTCCTCGGTGAGCCCGACCGTCGCGATCTGCGGCTCGGTGAACACCGCCGACGGGACGTACCGATGGTCGCTCTTGGTCATCACGGCGGTGTCGTCCCAGTCCCTGAGCAGGTTGTGGCGCACGACGCGCATCTCGTGGTTGGCGACGTGCTTGAGCTGATACGCCGACGACACGTCGCCAAGCGCGTAGATGCCGCGGGCGGTGGTGCGCTGGTACTCGTCGACCACCACCATGCCGTCTTCCACCTGGACACCCGCCAGTTCGGCGTCGAGCCGGTCGCCGTTCGGAATGCGCCCCGTGGCGACCAGGAGCATGTCGGCGCCGAGTGTCTTCCCGTCGTCGAGTTCGAGCACGATCCGGTCACCGTCGTGATGGGACCCGATGACGTTCTCATGCGTGCGCACATCCCACTTCTGCGATGCCAACTCGGTGAAGGGGTGGCAGATCGAATCGTCACAGTGGGTGAGCAGCCCGTCGCCGCGCACCACGATGGTGACGTGCACGCCGAGGGCCGAGAAGACGTGCGCGAACTCCGCGGCCACGAAACCGCCGCCGACGATCACCAGATGGTCTGGCAGCGCCGGGATTCGCATGATCGTGTCGCTGGTCTCGTAGTGCACGCCGCAGTCGGTGATCGCCGGGGGGATGTTGACGCGCGAACCGGCGGCGATCACCACTTGATCGGAGGTGAATTCGTCGCCCGCCTCGGTGCGCAACGTGTAGCGGCCATCGGGCTGAGTGGGGCCGAACCGGGTGTGGCTGGCGTACACGGAAATGTTGGGCAGCGACCGCTTGTACGACTCGCCGCCTGCCGCGATCGGGTCGATGCGGCCGAACACCCGCGACACGATGTCGGGCCAGCGCACCTTCTCGATGCTCGAGTCGACGCCGTAACGCGAACTGTTCCTTATGGTTTCGGCGACCTCTGCGGCGTAGACGAACATCTTGGTTGGGATGCAGCCGACGTTGAGGCAGGTGCCGCCGAACGTGCCCTCCTCGCAGATCGCGACGCGCATCGATTGGTACCTGGGATCGACGGAGGGGTCGGGAATGCTGTTGCCCGAACCGGTTCCGATGATGGTCAGGTCGTAGTGCTCCAAGTGTCAGCCCTGTTCCGATGGTGTCGTGCTTGGCAGAGTGCCTTTATGGGATTCGGTCCTGTGGGTCTGGGTCCCCAGGTGTCGATCCAGCCAACCGTCCAACTCGCGGTAGGCCGCCGCGCGGGGACCCCCCAGCGACAGGAACACGTCGTGCTTGGCGTCGGTGATCGGGGCGACGGTGGTGTGGTTGCCGACGCAACCCGACCACCGGGCGATCTGAGCGACGTCGAGCACGGCGTCGCCCCGCTGGATCAGCTCGGGATCGGGTGCTTCGCGGACACTGTGGTCGGATCGCAGGATCAGGTTGGGCACACCGACGTCGAGCCCGCGGTGCAGCCGCGCCTGCCCCCGGCGGATCGCGTTGATCCAGCCGAACGTCACCGGGAACCCGCCGAGCGGCTTCCAGTCCAGGTTGTAGTCGAACTCGCCGGAGTAGTCGCGGTGCAGGCTGCTGCCGTAACCGCCGGGCGTCGGCTTGCGGATGACGTGCAACTTGCGCAGCCGGGCGAGCGCCACCAGCGCTGCCGCCGTTGGCGGGGTGCGCAGGACGGCAGGGCCCTGCAGGTCGAAGAACGGGCTGTTGAGTATCAGCGCAGCGACGTTGCGCATTGCGGCCCCACCGCGGCGGCGCAGCCGGTCCAGCCACAGGGTGACGATGAGCCCGCCGGCGGAGTGGCCGTACAGACACGCCGTTGCCCCGTCGGTGTCGGCCGCGACGATCTCCAGCGCGCGGTCCAGTTCCGCGTCGTAGCTGGCCAGATTGGTGGTGAAGTGTGGCGTCTGGCCGGGTTGCCGCGATCGCCCGCACTTGTGCAGGTCAAGGGCGTAGAACGCGAAGCCGCGGGCGGCGAAGTGGTCGGCCAGCTCGGCGTTGAAGAAGTAGTCGGTGTATCCGTGCAGCGCGAGCACGGCGTGCTGCGCGCCGGCTGCCTCCCCGCGCCGGACGAGCGTGGCCACCAGCTCGCCCTCACCGTCGGGATCCGGGCCGAGAGGAATGGTCTGCCGCCAGTATCCGGGCAGCACGTCGGGCTCCCATCCGGACGCCGACGAACTCACGACAGCTACCTTAACCGCGCACTGTGATGCAACGGACGTCAGCGGAGGCCGGTTGGCCGGTTGGAGCTGGGAGCGGCGGGATAACCTACTAGTAGGTAGGCCGCATCAAGCGGACATGCGATTGCGAAGGATCAACGAACAGGTGTCTGAGCCCAACGGATCCAAGACTACGAAGACGGACGTCGTGCTGGTGGGCGCGGGCATCATGAGCGCGACGCTCGGTGCACTGCTGCGGATGCTCGAGCCCGACTGGTCGATCACGCTGATCGAGCGCCTCGACGGCGCCGCCGCCGAGAGCAGCGACCCGTGGAACAACGCGGGCACCGGACACTCGGCTCTGTGTGAGTTGAACTACACCCCGCAGCGGTCCGACGGCACCATCGAGATCACCAAAGCGGTTCACGTCAACGAGCAGTTCCAGGTCTCCCGCCAGTTCTGGGCGCACGCCGTGGAGAACGGCGTGCTGCCCGACGTGCGCAGCTTCCTCAACTCGATCCCACACGTGTCCTTCGTGCACGGCGCCGAGCACCTGGACTACCTCAAGCGCCGGCGCGAGACGCTGGTCAAGAACCCGCTGTTCGCGTCCATGGAGTACATCGACGACGAAGACGAGTTCGCCCGCCGGCTGCCGCTGATGGCCGCGAAGCGCAACTTCTCCGAGCCCGTCGCACTCAACTGGACTACGGACGGCACCGACGTCGACTTCGGTTCGCTGTCACGCCAACTCATCGGCTACGGCGCCCAGCGCGGTACGACGACGCTGTTCGGTCACGAGGTGGACAACCTGAGTCAGGGGTCCGACGGCCGCTGGACGCTGAAGGTGACCAACCGTCGCACCGGTGCGAAGCGCAAGATCGACGCGAAGTTCGTCTTCGTGGGTGCCGGTGGCGGCGCCCTGCCACTGCTGCAGAAGTCCGGCATCAAGGAGGCCAAGGGCTTCGGCGGCTTCCCGGTCGGCGGCGAGTTCCTCCGCACTGGCGACCCGACACTGGCGGCCGCGCATCAGGCCAAGGTGTACGGCCAGCCGCCGATGGGCGCGCCGCCGATGTCCATGCCGCACTTGGACACCCGCGTCATCAACGGCAAGTCCTGGCTGTTGTTCGGCCCGTTCGCTGGCTGGTCGCCGAAGTTCCTCAAGCAGGGCAAGATCACCGATCTGCCGTTCTCGGTGAAGCCAAACAACCTGGCTTCGATGCTCGGCGTCGGGCTCACCGAGATGAGCCTGGTGAACTATCTCGTCGGCCAGCTGCGGCTCAGCGAGGCCGACAGGGTGGACGCGCTGCGTGAATTCGCGCCGGGCGCCGTCGATTCCGACTGGGAACTGGACGTCGCGGGTCAGCGGGTGCAGGTGATCCGGCGCAAGGGTGCCGGTGGTGTGCTGGAGTTCGGCACCACGGTGATCGCGGCCGCCGACGGCAGCCTGGCCGGCCTGCTCGGTGCATCGCCCGGCGCATCCACCGCGGTGCCCGCGATGCTGGACGTGCTCGAGCGCTGCTTCCCCGACCGCTTCGAGGGCTGGCAGCCCAAGCTCAAGGAGATGGTGCCGTCGCTTGGCACCGAGTTGTCCAACGAGCCAAAGCTGTTCGCGGAGGTATGGGACTGGGGCACCAAGGCGCTCAAGCTCGACCGGCAGGCCAATGAAGTGCCCGCCGTGACTTCGTGATGGTCGCTCCGAGGCGGAGCTGGGCCAAGGATCTCGACGCTGCCACGCTGTACGAACTGCTCAAGCTGCGCGTCGAGGTGTTCGTCGTCGAGCAGGCCACGCCATATCCGGAGCTCGACGGTCGCGATCTGCTCGCCGAAACCCGCCACTTCTGGCTGGAGAATCCCGATGGAGGAGTCATCGCGACGCTGCGGCTGATGGAGGAGCATCCCGGTGGGGAGAAGGTGTTCCGGATCGGCAGGGTGTGCACCAAGCGCAACTACCGCGGCCACGGCCACACCAACCGGCTGATGCAGGCCGCGCTGGCTGAGGTCGGTGACTACCCGTGCCACATCAACGCACAGACCTACCTGGAGGAGATGTACTCGAAGAACGGGTTCGTCCGTTCCGGCGAGGAGTTCCTCGATGACGGAATTCCGCACGTCCCGATGGTGCGCGCCGGAATTCACGGCAACCCGTGACGGCCTCCTACCCGTTCAGCGCACTCGTCGGACAGGATCAGCTGCGCCTCGCGCTGGTGCTGTGCGCGGTACGGCCCGAGATCGGCGGCGTGCTGATCCGCGGCGAGAAGGGCACCGCGAAGTCGACGGCCGTGCGTGGTCTTGCGACGGTGCTGTCCGCTGTCGACGCTGATGCCCGCCTCGTCGAATTGCCCATCGGCGCAACCGAAGACCGCGTTGTCGGGTCACTGGACCTGCAGAAGGTGCTTCGCGACGGCGAACACGCATTCTCGCCAGGCCTGCTGGCCCG
>Ga0193716_1001454_pt1 | contig 13752 bp, 21 predicted proteins | sample U2c1metaG_FD_145901 | JGI IMG/M metagenome (GOLD analysis project Ga0193716, IMG submission 145901) | Soil microbial communities from a riparian zone of the East river system, Colorado, United States - U2c1 | ecosystem: Environmental > Terrestrial > Soil > Riparian zone | place: USA: East River...
AACAGTAACGCTAATGATCGTCGCGACATGAGTGGTTTCCTGGGTTTTTCTTGTGAGCGCCGCTAGCTTATACCGCGCCCGCCGGCTGTTCTAGCCGTGCGCTAGAGCGCGGTAAGACAATAAGTCAGCCGCCGAATCGCCCCACGATTTCTCCGTAAGCCAGGACGTGCCCTTTCATGGCATCGAAAACCGCTTGTCTGTCGTGCGAGGTCGGATGGATCTGAGCCACGTCCAATGCGTAGACGCGGAATACATATCGATGCTTACCCATGGGAGGACAAGGCGGCGCGTAGGCGGCGGCGTCCGAAGAGTTGTTGCCCGTCTCGATTTTCGCCTGATTCAGCTCCGCTGCTGAGACTGTACTTTTGATCTCATGCACGGCTTGCGGGACATTGTACAAAATCCAATGAGTAAAATTTCCAAGCCGAAAGCTCGGTGATGGACCGTCCCAATCCGTCACGATGAGCACGTAAGACTGTGCGTTCTCCGGAGTAGCCTCCCACGACAGCTCGGGCGATGCGCCCGCGCCCTTGCAAGTAAACGCGGTAGGAATATCGCCGCCTGCGCTGAAGCTTTCGCTCTTGAGCACGACGCTCCTCGATAGGGTGGCGTGAAATGCGCGATCGGCGGCCCGGGAACCGGATGCCCGCCACATGGCGAACGAGACGACCGCCACGATGACCAGGAGAATCCCGAGCAGAATCTTGCCGACGAGCTTCATGGGCGTAGCGTAGCAAACCAGTGCGCCCGGCGGATTACTCGGTGCTACGCACCTCGCCCCTTCGGGTCGCCCTAACGGGCGATCGCCGCCGCTGCGGCGTCGTCGAACCCTTGTTTTTATGTCGTGGGTTCGACCCCCACTGACTCCTGACACGCAATCGATCCACAGTATTTTTTGTTGAAATAAGTGCGCCCGGCGGGATTCGAACCCACGACCCTCGGCTTCGGAGGCCGATACTCTATCCAGCTGAGCTACAGGCGCAATGTAGGGGTGGCGATACTACTCGCCGTTGGCGAGCGCCGTCCAGCGCTGCGGGGCCTATGGGGTTCCCTGAGCGGCTGCCTGCAATTTGAGCACGGTGGCCCAATTGCGGGTCGTGGCGCTGGCGCCGGCCTTGCGGGCGAAGGCCAGGTTTAGCTTGCTGTCCAGTATGCCTGTCGAACACCACAGGTAAGCGGCGCGGGATCCGATCGCGAGCGCATCGGGTGTCCAGGTTTCCTTGAGCATGGGACGTAGCGGAGCGAGGTGCTTGGGGTGAGACACAAACGCGACCAAGTGCCTGGCGTGATCCGTTGCGAGACTCAGCAAGGAGTTCTCATCGATGATCGAGGCCAACTCGAGAGCGGTGATGACCGTCACCATTGCCGAGAATCCGCACTGGGCGCTGATGGCCGCTTCGATGCCTGCGGAGAGCTTGGCGGTATTGGGGCGCTTGGTTTGGAACAGTACGTTGCCGCTGTTCAACAGCGTACGAACATTCGTATGGCCGAGATCGGTGACCAGGCGGCGCAAGTCGGTCATGCTCACGCGTTTGCCGCGGCCGACATTGATGCCGCGAATCAGCGCAATGCATTCGCTCACTATTCAGGTCCTTCACAATGGCATCACGGGAACACACAATTTGCAGTCGAGCACGCCGGTCGCCGGATCGTAGCTCGAGCCGGGAGGATAGTATTCGAACATCGGGCGACTATCGAGTTGCATCCCGCTGGAAGGCAGCCAATCGCGCAATAGAGAAGTCCATGCGGGCTCCATCTCGCTGACGACCCCTCTGAAACTGAGCGCAGCGTAACTTCCGCCGGGGATCACAGTCTTGTGCGCATTGCCGAACGCAGTGAAATTGGGCGGGATCTCGCATCCTGCGTCGTATCTGCAGAGTTCCGCGGCAGTGACGTTGGGGTCATCATGGCTGATGCCATACCTCGGCTGCTGCAGCAGTCCTCCTGCAACCATCCAGGGATAAACCTGTGTTTGCCAAAATACGCTGAGCGGTTCGCCGTAAGGCCCAACGTGTCTCAGGTATGCAATGGTAGTCGGCCTACGCTCGATGATTTCGACTTTCATGGGTGCCCCCGTTGTACGACGATTCACGGCACCATTGTTTACCGACATCTCATCTTGAGCCTGACCGGGCTTGCTGTTCGCCTGATCGGAATTGCTTTTCATGCGCGCCGTCGTCTGCTGCAGGCGCCATGCCGTTGGGGAGCAGCCAAACCTTGCGCTGAAGGCGTGGGTAAAAGCCTCTGCTGAACCGAAACCCACTGCCAATGCAATTTGAAGTATGCCGAGCCGTGGCTGTGCTGCCAGGCGCGTAGCCGCAACTTCGCATCTTCGCCGGCGCAAATAGCCGCCGAGAGTTTCCCCCATCCATGCGGAGAACAGCCGATGGAAGTGGAAAGGCGAAAAGTGCGCAACCTCGGCCAGGGTCTCAAGGTCCAAGAACTGATCGAGATGTTGATCGATGTGCTCGATTACCCGATGCATGCGGTCGACATACACATCGCGGCTTTTGAGCGTGCTCATCGCTTTAGCGGAGCCTGGGCCTTATGGCTCAGCCAATCCGATGTGATCTATTGATCAATTGCGCACCCCTCGGTTTCGACGTCGATTGGCTTGCCTGTGTCAGTCCGCAATCGGCAAATTCTCGAAGAAATCCACCACACCGGTTTCCAGCGAGTATTCGGCGCCCACGACCAGCAAGCCGGCATTTTGGATCAGATTCTCGATGATGTCGGATCCGTGCCGCAAGTGATTCACGGAAGCTCGGATATTGGCGCGGCAGGCCTCGTGCACCAGCGCGTCGTGATCATGCCTCAGATCCGTTGCCAATAAGCCCTCGATGGCGGGTCGAATGAAATCGACGATGGAATGCAAATTGCGGGATTGATTTTCCACCGGACGCCGCAGCTGCTCCAGGGTGGTTTCTATTGCGCCGCAGCGAGAGTGTCCCAGCACCACGACCAGCCGTGTGCCGAATTGCTCGGCTGCAAATTCGACGCTGCCGATCAGCGAAGGCGCGACGATGTTGCCGGCAACTCGAATGACGAACAGATCCCCCAAGCCTTGATCGAATACGATCTCGACGGGAACGCGCGAATCGGAGCATCCCAAGATGGCCGCAAAGGGTTCCTGACCTGCCGCCAATTCCAAACGGCGCGCCCGGCCTTCGAAAGTATCCCGGCTGGAGATATCCGAAACGAAGCGATGGTTTCCCTCGCGCAGTAAGGCAAGTGCCTCTCGAGCCGAGATCATCGGTCATTCACCGAACGCATCCCGGCAAGATCTCCGCGCTTACAGGGGGCGGCGCGCTGAGCTATCGCGGTACCCAAGAACGCGCGCGGGCAGAAACAGAATCGCCCGCAAAAACGCAAAAATCGCGTCGAAGGAAAGGCCAACCAAGCGAAACGGTATGGACAGGAGCCATACGATAGGCCAAAGAATGAGGGCAAGAATGGCCACCGGCCAGCACAGCACCAACAAAACGCACCACAAGAGCAAGGTTTTCATTGGAATCACCCTCCATTCCTGGGCATAACTTTATCATACCCTCAGAGTTGTGCGTTGCCGGGCGCGATCAGTCGAGATTTCGATTGACGTCATTTTTTTTCAACAACCTCTTGGGCGCTACCAACCCATAACTCAATTCCACGAGATTTCGAACCTCGGCCCAATCGATTGCCTCGCCGTCGAGGCGCAGGCCAAACCAACCGCGCGGCCCGATGTAGGCGGGAAGATAAAAGCGATTAGGTTCGCGAGAGGCGCGATCGACGTTCTCTCCAAGCGCTGACTTGCAACAGACTGAAACGATTTTGTCGCCGTGGTGGTTGTTCAGGAAATAGGCGAATACCTTGCCGCGAACCCGAAAATCGGCATGCTCATTCATATCGCGCCGCTCTGTCTCGGGCAGCGACAGACAAATGTCGCTTAATTTTGCCAAGATGGCAGCCTCGGGCTTGACCGTCTTGGGCTTGGCCATCACCGCTTTCCGGAAGACGCCGACTTGCTCGAGTTCTTCACGTATTCCAGGCGCCGAAAACGCAAGGCAGACCAATCCTCATCGATGGCCACCATACGCACGGAGTCGAAGCCGGCGGCTCGAATCACGCCCCAGCCGGCATCACGATTGAACTCGCAGGTATAGCGCTTGGATGACCCTTTCGGGTAGGCAAACCAGAGCACGGCATCGCCTTCGGCACCTGCGGCAAGAAGCTTCGAAGCCCGGTCCAGTTGCGCCTGAGTCATGGCGAATGCCATTCCGAATTTGATTGCCTTAGGCTTGCTCGGATCGCGTACTATTTTTATGCCCTTGAGTTGTTTCAGCTCGGACTCGAAAGAGTCAGGTGCGTTGAACAGCACGATTTCATCGTGAGCGCCCAGATTGAGCTTGCTGAACAAGGGAGTCGTGGCAGCTTTTTTCATGGGGCTCACTGCGTGTTGGTATTGCTGATGCGTTGTTCGAGATGACCTAAGACCGATGGCCACGCTTGTACATGACGATCACGGGCCGCGGCATTCGGGAATCCGGCGTGCGTCAGACGCAGATGCGTTCCGCAGTTTGCGGCTTGCAGCTCCACGGTAACGACAGTTTCAGCTCCTTCGGTTCCCATCGCGCCGGTTACCCAAGTGAGCTCAACCAATTGATCGACGATGAGGCGAAGAAATCGACCGTAATGAGGATGGCGTTGCGCCGCCGGTTGCGATTCGTGCTTGAACTCCGTCTCGAAGAAAAATACCGCGTTGACTTCAGGCCGCATGAGCACGGAGCCGGGAGCTGCGAACCATCGATCGAACCCCGCGGTCCACGCCTGGTAAAGCACGGCCGTCGCCGCCGCAAACGTGTGCTCGGTGACCAAAGCAAATGGCCGCGCCGAAAAGTCGGGCATTCGAATCGCTCTCACACTAGATCACGCGTGCCGAACATGATTATTCGCCAGCAGTACGGCGCGCCGTTGCAGGCTTTCCTTGGGCCATTGTTCGGAAGTTTTGTAGTACTCCGCGAATGCGGGCGTGCCGGCAGGCAGCTCTACCCAGGGCTGCTTGGACGCCGTGAAAATGTGCACATCCGGCGGCAGGGTATCCGGCTCGTTGAGCGTGCCGACGCGAACAAATCGCACGACATCGCCGGCGCCCGCGTAGTTGCTCCACACCGCGACCAGGCACTTGGGGCATCGAGAAATGCGTTGCCCCTTGCCGCTGTTCGAGGGGGTATTGATGACCTGGACCTCGCCTTCGAGCAATTGCACCCGATCGGCTTCTATCATCGCATTCATCGCAAAGGCGGTACCCGTCTCCCGTTGACACCAGCGGCAATGACAGCAATGGACGAATAGCGGCCTGCTCGTCATGCGATAGCGAACGTAGCGGCAGGTACAACCGCCGTCGAAGCTCTTTTCTGGGTCGGTTGCGGATTGCATGGCTGCCTCGCTTACTTGACGCGCACGCGCGCGGTCACCTCGATCTCGATTTGCATGCGCGGATCGAGCAGGCCTGCGGAAATCATGGTCATCGCCGGTCGCCCGGCGCCAAAATATCTGCGCAATACGGGCCAGCAGTCTGGAAAGCGCTCACCCTTGGGCACAATGTAGTTCACGCGCACCACATCCGCAAAATCCGCGCCTGCTTGGCGAAGCGCGGACTGAATGTTTTTCAGGCATTGCTCGGTCTGATCGAGCAGGTTGTCGGAGATGGTCATCGTGGCGTAATCGAAACCGGTGGTGCCCGATACGAATACCCATTCTCCATCGATCACCGCGCGCGAATAGCCGACGTCCTGCTCGAATTTGGATCCTGAACTGATCAAGCGTCGCGTCATGGAGTTGTGCCTCGAGGATTGCGTTTTAAGCCGAGCTCAAGCCCGCCACGCGTGTCGATGACCCAGAGCCCGCCCGAAAATGCGAACCACCACGCCGCGGCGACCCACCAGGCTCCCAGGGAGTCCGTGTAAGTCCTGGCGAAGAATGCCAGCGACGTCGCAAGCACGCATACGATTGACATGGCGAGAATGAGCCGTGAGGAGAACTTTCGCATCCAGAACAGCCGAATGAGCGATGCATAGGTTATCGCACCCGACAGGGAACAAACACCCAGCACGACATAGAGCCGTTCATTTCCCGGCAAAACCGCAAACAGCACCAGACCGATAATGCCGACATACAAGGTCAGGACGCTCAAAGCAGCGGCCATGGCGACAAAAGCGGATTTGCGCGCCAGGCTTTGCGGCGCGCGCAGCGAAAGTACCAGAGCGGCGGCATGCAGAGCGCCATTGAGCGCGAAGGTGACGACCAGCGAATCATTGAGCAGGCTCCAGTGTCCCAACAGGAACAGGATCACGGTGGCCGCTGCGAGCACGCTGAAATGCCGGGTGTAGTAGAAATGCCCCATCGCAAAACTAGATGGGGCCGCGGGGTCCGCGATCGGTGTGGAGGGCGGCATTGCGCAGAAACACCGGCAAATCCGTGGTGGGCGGCTGCGCCGGAATTTGATAGATCAGGGCGGCGATATGGCCGCGATGATAAGTAGTGTGATTGACTACGTGCAGAAGGATATCGCCGCGGGTCATCGCGCCTTCACCGCCGCCGATAAAAGTGAAATTGACGATTTCTTCGCCCGCGCGGTCAGACATTTCCTCCGCATAGCGAACGTACCAACTGTCGAGCGTGGCCTGTGCGACGCGCAAATCGGCAAACGAGATGTGCACGTCCGGCGTGCGTGTCGTGAAGCCATGGGCCCTGCCCTCGAGGTGAGCTTGCCACACGAGGTCGATGGTATAAACGTGATTCAAAGTGCGGATCAGGTTTCCAAAAACGATTTGCCGCGGCTTTGTCAGTTCCACTTCCGGCTGCTCGCCAAGCGTGGCGTACAGCAGTGAATTGGCCCACGCGGAGTAGCGCGTCAGCATGCGGACATTTCTGAGAGCGGTCATGGCCTAACCCTTAGCCGGCGCGGGGGGCGCTGCCGGCGGCGGCGGTGGTGGCGCGTAGCGCCTTACGATGAGAAGCAGTGCGCCGGCCAGTATGGCCATATCTGCCACGTTGAAAATACCGGTGCGAAACGAACCGACGCCGACATTCAAGAAATCCGTGACACGGCCATTGAATGCCAATCGATCGATCAAATTGCTGATTCCTCCGCCTGCAATCAATGCCAGGGGGATAAATCGCGCGGGGCGCAGGCGTCGCGCAAACAGCGACACGCATACCAAACCGATCAGCAGTACGGTGGCCGCCGCGGTAAACAGGGTAAAGCGCATCTGCTCGGGCAGCGAATCGCCGAGACTCAAAAAAGCGCCGGGGTTTTGCACCAGCTGCAGGCGCAGCGAATCGGCGAACAGCGATTCGGTGACGCCGGATGTCAGCAAGGCGCGCGCGGCGGACTTCGACACTTGGTCGCATCCGACACAGCAGCACAACGTGACCATCACGACAATGAATCTGGGAATTGATCGCATGGATGACTCCTCGTGCCAGACCTCGTCAGATCTCATCGTGAATGAGAAGGTTCAGAACTTTTGCCTGCCCGTCAAAATATCCCACCACAGACGCCAGTCGCCCATCAGGCTGAAGCCGGGATACCTGAATGTCGCCGGCTTGTTGTGTTCGAAGAAAAAGTGCCCGACCCAGGCAAAAGCGTAGCCCTGGATCAGCGCGGCGGCGGCAAGCCACCATCTCTGCGTGACGGCCGCAGCAATGAGCAATCCGAGCGCGATGCTCGTTCCGATGAAGTGCAGCCGACGCGATGTGGAGTTCGCATGCTCGCTGAGATAGAACGGATAGAACTCACCGAAAGTGCGATATTGCTTTTCGTCGTTCATAGGATGAGAGCTGCCGGCGCGAGGGAGCCTTATTTTGTCAGACCGGCTTCGACCCAGTCGAGGCGATTCTTGTGGAAGTGCTTCGCGGCCAACGGTACCCCAGTTGCCGGGAACTCCATCACGTACTCGTCGGCCGCGTCGAACTTAGGCCACTTGGGTCCGCCGGCGGAGGCCGGATCGGCGGTTTTGGCGAACTGCGCCCAGTATTTGTTGGCCGCCGTAGCGACGGCCTTGCCCTCGTCATCGAAGGGTGTTGTGCGCGGCGTGTTGAACACATAGGCAATTTCGCCGCCGTGCGCCAAGCCAAACAGGGTCGCGCGCTGCGCTGCGGGCGTGTATGAGAAATGGTAAACATAGGTCGCGTTGCCATGCTGCACATGCAGGCGCGCCAGATCACGGTCGGGTTCGCTGATGGAGCTGTCGGTCACCAAGCGGGCAATGATGCGATCGGCGTCGCCGGTGTTGTCGGGATCGTATGCTGCGATAAACGCCGCGCGCCGTTGCTGAATGAGGGCGAGGCGTTCAGAGGCATTCAAGCCACGCCGTGTGAGGCTGGCTTCGTCGCTATTGCCGCCAAGCAGATAAGGCACTTGCGCCTCCTTGGCATTGGCAAACCCTTCCGCGGCGCTGCCGGTGATCATCTTGCCATCCGCCATGGGCAATATCTGATCGGGGGAGCCGATGCCCGCGGGGTTGCCGGTCATCTCTGCCCACGACAACGCCCGCAGTGCTTGCGCTGCCGCCGCGTCGGAACCGTTTACGCCGGCTTTTTCTGCGAACGTCACGCCGCTGTGCTCGACGGATGAGAGGGGTCTGGCTGCGAGACGGCCGAAGCCGGATTCTGAAATGGCCTTCGCAAACAATCCCTTGGCTTGCGGAGCCAGCATCAAGTAGTTGATGGAAATTGCACCGGCCGACTCGCCGAAAATGGTGACGTTCTTCGGATCGCCGCCGAATGCCTTGATGTTGTCCCTCACCCACTCGAGCGCCGCGATTTGGTCCATCAGACCGTAATTGCCCAACAACCCCTGGGGACTCTCAGCCGTGAGGGCAGGATGCGCGAACCAGCCGGCGCGGCCGAGCCGATAGTTCACGGTGACCACGACGACACCCTGTTTGGCGAATTGAGTGCCGTCGTATTGGGATCCCGAACCGAAGATGAAGGCGCCGCCATGGATCCAGACCATGCCGGGGAGGTGCGCACCTTTTTTGGCGTCGGCCGGTTCGTAAATATTCAAATACAGGCAGTCCTCTGCCTGAACGCAGGTCGCCGAGGACGCAGTCGCTGGGCGCACGCCCGGCCAATTTGCCGGATGGTGCGGCTCGCGCCATCGTAAATCACCCACCGGGGGTGCGGCGAACGGCAAACCCTTGAACACCGCGACACCGTCGGCGGCAGTGCCCTGAACCTCGCCCTGCCCGACTTTCACAATGGGGGCGTTGACTGCCGGCGGCGCTGCCGCGGCAGCGGAGTCGGCTGCCCTTTGCGCCTGAGTGCACGCCGCGCAGCTCGCCAAGATCAATGCAATCCCTGCCGCCCGCGCGACGAATCGTTGTGTCGACATCACTCCCCGCCCTATTTTGTTAAGTCAAACATTCTGCTGAAGACGCGGCCGCTTGCGGGTGCCTTAAGGCCCTGCGGCAAATCGAACGCACTCAAAGCATAAGCGATGTGGCGTGAGGCGGCGATGAATAGTGCCACCCAGCCGGCGGCTCCGATAGGGCCGGCTAGAAATTCCCGCCACTGATTCGGCGCTCGGTCTATCCCTCAACAGATGCTCTGCAAGTGAAACCTGGGCAACGGCCTGGTCTGCTTGCGCGGCTCGAGGTGCGGTGCGCATCAGTTCCGCTGTCATTGGCCCGGCGGTTGGAAACAGCACTAGATTTGCGTTGCAATTTGCCAGGTGTTACCCCATTGATCCTTCACCATTCCGCGGCGGTCGCCATACGCCGTGTTCGACGGAGCCTCCAGCGACAGCGCACCCGCTTTGACTGCCCGCTGCCAAGTGACGTCCGCGTTCTCGACATATACATAGAGGCATGCAGGCATTGCTTCGCGCACACCCGACTCACTGATCATGATGATGGAATCGCCGAGTCGCAGCTCCGCCGGAGCTTCGGGTCGATAGTCGCCGGTCGCTTCGAATACTTCCTTCACGAACGCGACCAACTTGTCGGCGTCGCGAACAATGATGCGCGGCGTGACCGTGTGCCAGCCGGCAGGTTTGATGGGGCGACTTTGGGTTCCTTTCATTGGAATATCCTACTACGACAGTCAATGTCATCCGCAGCACTACTCGAACCAGATTTCTATCTCATATCCGTCCGGATCGCGTACGAATGCGTATGGCAGGCCCGGACCAAACTCCCCTTTCGAGCTGATGGTCCCGCCGGCGCTCTTGACGGCGACCATCGCAGCGTCGATATCCTCGGGCCGGGTTAAGCGGAAACCGAAATGAATGATGCCGCCGGGCACGCCCGCGTCATCCGGGCGTCGTTCGAAGGCCAGTACATCATGCGGCCCGGGTCCCAGTACTTGGATCGTGTCGGCGTCGCGAAAGTACTCCCGAACGCCGAACACTGTGGCGTAGAAACGCAGCGATCGTTCCGGATCGCGTACCGACAGAGCCAAGTGCGTCAAACCGTGGGTTATGATCATCGGAGTCTCCCGGTTACCTGATGTGCGGCCATGGAGTGACGCGGTAAGTCTGGTGAGCAGGATTCAACGATACAATTTCTTTAGGTGATCGACAAATAGTGCCTTAGCTTGAACGGCGACACTCGGTGCCACGAGCGATCAGCCGCTGCAAGCGACAAGATGTGCGGCAAATACCCTATTTGGCATATAGTTCGCGAATCGGCAGACAGTCTCTAACCGGTGACATATGAAAGCAGGTGAGAAGTTTTTTTTGCTCACGCCGAAAGGGACGGAGGAGCTGCGCAGCCGGACTCCGAAGCTCGACGCAATCGCCATGAGTATTCTGTCCCTGATCGAGCAGGGCACCGCCGTTGCGGAATCGATACTGCAACGCTCGAAGTTCACTCGCGATCAGGTGATCGAGGGGCTGCGCGTGCTGTTGAGCAGCGGTTTCATCTCAACTTCGACGAGCGAGGGGACTGTCCAGGCGCCGCCCAGATCAACGCCTGCCGTTTCTGTTGCGGATTCAGTCAGCGAGCGACTGCGCCTGAAGCCCGGCATATCGCCCAGTCAGGCACGCTTCATGCTGTCGAACTTCTGCCTGGACCAATTCGGCACGAATGGCCAAGATCTCGCCGACGCGGTCGGTTTCTGTACCGACGTCACCAGCCTGCAGCTGGCGCTGGACAACATTCGAACCGAAGTGAAGAAACTCTTCCCGGAGCGGCGAGCGGCTCTTGTCGCCTGCGTGCGCGAGATCAACGAAACGGACTTCTGAGAGAAGGACGGGCCGATCTCGGCTACTATCACGAGCGGCTGCTAAAGCCTGAATCGGCCGACCGATTTTTCCAGAAACGACAAAGTGCGGCTGATTCCCTTGGCCTGCCGTACCATCTCCTGAGAGGAGGCTTCCTTGCGATCACTCTGGAAAGTGGCGAAAGCCATTTCGAACTTGTGCGATTGCTCGCTGACTTCGGCAGCGCCGCCACGGACCGCCGAGACCAGGTTTTTCAGCTTCAGTTGCATCACTTTCAGCGAGGCCATCAGACTGTCGGACTGTTCGCCGGCGATCGCGACGTCGACCGCCAAATCACCGTCGGCGATTTTCTTCATGTAGTCAGCTGCGGCGCGCGGCTCACCGCCGAGCAGATGCAATACCTTCCGATCCAGCAAGAAGAACAGAGTCAGTGAAATGGCGGCGCCAAGGACGACACCGGCCAGCGCAACGCCGTAACCGATTTTTCTCCCCTCGGCGCGCAGTTCGGCAGCAGGATAGGCCGAGACGATAGTCAGTCCCCATTCCGGCAGCGGTAGGCGGTTGATCACCCAGGAGCCATCCTTGTTGTCGGTAGCTTGCTGTACCTGTTCTGCTGTCACCCACGATGGCATGTAGCGCGCCTTGCTGTTGTCGACGACTGCGACAAAACCGCTCTTCAGCAAATGCGATTGTTCGAGAGCATGGCTCAGAACGGGCAGCTCGGCCTTGTAGCCTACATAAGCGACACCGATAGCTTCGCCGCTCTTGCTCAGCAAGGGTTCGTAAGCGGTGAAATAGGGATTGCCGAGGATGTCGACGACACCATAGAAGGGGTGTTGACTCTTGAGCTGCGCGTAGGCCTGAGTGGTGTTGTTCAACTCCGTACCGATCGCACGCGTGCCGTCGTCCTTCAGCACGTTGGTCGTTATGCGTACGAAGCGCTCGCCATCCTTGGAAAATATCGTCGCGGTGCCTTTGTTCAGCCGAGTAACGTAATCGACGATGCCATAATCACCGGCCTGCCCTTTGCCGCCGATCAAAATGTCGTTGACGGCTTTGCCACCGATCGAGACCGCAGCGCCCTTCTCGGCTCCGCCGTGCACCTTGATCTGCTCCTCGAGCAAAGCCATGCTCGCGCGCGTGCGATCTTCCATGAGCGCGGCCGTGGTGACGAAAACACCCTGAATGGAGGTCACATTATCGGCAACTTCTTGCCGCACTACCGATTGTTCTTGCTGCATCGCCCAGATGGAGAAGCCGATGGCGCTAAGACTGATCAACAACAGGGTGATAGCCGCTACCGGCAACACCACTTGAAACTTGAAACCACGAAACACGGGCATGCTCCTTGAGATCTAGACGCGCCAACATCCCCGGCCGTTCGGGGGGACCTGGTGCTGAGCACGCCATGGTCCGCAACGAACGAGGAGATTTTTGCTATTTTCGTCACGTTCCCAGCCCGCAAGCTACCTACCGGGTCTCGAAATCAGCGAAAACTAGAATTCATGCCGGCGATTAGGTGCCGCCCCGGGCATTACTCAATCCTTTTTGATCCACCCGAGAGTGGCTCACCCTTGATATAGCAGGCTGCAACCAAAATAAGCGCCATACCCGCCAATGCAAAGGTGAACATGAGCGGCCGCGCCGGCATCAATTCGACTGCGGCGATCGCGAGCACAGCGAGCCAGATAACAAAAAAGGTCCACCCCTGCCACGAGCAAGGTAGTCCCCAACCCAACCCCAATCGCTTCGCTCGAAACCAGTAGTGATTTTCCGTGCTCATAAGAGTTTGAACGCCAGGTAGGACTCGATGACCTCGAGTTTGAGCGCGCCCTCCGTCACTGTCCATGCCCTGCAAACAAGACCTGGCGAATTCGTCACCATAAGCGCCGGTCGTTCTCGCAAAACGAGGACGGCCAGACGATGCGTCTAACAGCAGATCTCTATCCGGTTGCCGTCTGGGTCGATTACAACGCTCTCATAGTAGCCATCGCCGGTACGTCGAGGACCATCGACAACCGCGATTCCATCGTCTCGCAAACGCTGGGTGAGTTGATCGACCAGCCGCTCCGAGCCTACCGAGATCGCGAGGTGGGTCAGCCCGAGGCGCTGAACTCCGGGAGACAGTCCCACCAGCGACAGCATTGTCGTCGTCATCACCTCGAGGCGTGCGCCGTCGGCGAAACTAAGAAAGCACGACTCGAATCCCTTGGCGGGATTCAGGTAAGTGGGACCCGCCGTCGCGCCAAAGTACGACGCGTAAAAGTGCTTGCACCGAGCGAGATCGGTGGTCCAAATCGCGACGTGTTCTATCCGCATCGGTTCATCACACCCTTGCGACGGGACAACCGCCGTGCATCAGCTCTCGGACATCGTCGCCGCACTGCCGCATCTTTAACAAACCACTTCTGCCGATCAGGCATCCTAATTATCGTCAGTGCCACAGGCCAAGGATGAGGCCGAACAGCACAAACTGGACGGTATGGTAACCGCTGTCGATAAGCCACAAGACGAAGGGGCGTTGGGCGAACTGATAGTTGATTCCA
>Ga0193716_1001455_pt1 | contig 13745 bp, 13 predicted proteins | sample U2c1metaG_FD_145901 | JGI IMG/M metagenome (GOLD analysis project Ga0193716, IMG submission 145901) | Soil microbial communities from a riparian zone of the East river system, Colorado, United States - U2c1 | ecosystem: Environmental > Terrestrial > Soil > Riparian zone | place: USA: East River...
CCGCGAAGCCGCGTTGGCTCACTGTACATCCGCTCAGCCAGCAGGATTCCCCCGGGGCGACAGCTCTTCGAGCTGCCGTCGCAGGATTCAAAGGGAAGCTCCAAGGAGCCGCCGCCCGCGGTCCGTTCGACGACGTCATGGAGCGAGTCGTGGCTCCCGCGAATGTGACCTTCGAAGCCGATACCGTCGGAGGGATCTCGGGGGTCTGGGCGATACCGGCGCGATCGCAAAAAGGAGCGGCGATCGTTCACGCACACGGAGGCTGGTTCAATTTCGGATCAGCCCATGCCTACCGGAATTTCGTCGGGCACATCGCCTCGCGCGCTGGCGCTGATGCGTTCATTCCCGAATATCGGCTCGCCCCCGAGCATGTCTTTCCTGCCGCGGTTACCGACGTGGAGGCATGCTATCGCGGACTGCGCGCAAAGGGGATCAACAAGATCGCCGTGACGGGCGACTCGGCCGGAGGCACTCTGGCGCTTGTTCTCCTCTCGATCGTTAGCGCGCCCGCCTACAAAGGTGGCTCGGCTCCCGTCGGCGTAATTGCAATCTCGCCTGTCACTGACCTCGCACTTACGGGCGAGAGCTATCTGACTCGAGCGGAAGCGGATCCGTACTTCACCAAGTCCCAGGCCGCCGGGCTCGTCGCCTCGTATCTGGGGAAGACCGATCCAAAAGATCCTTTGGCGTCGCCGTTGTACGGTGATCTGCGCGGGCTGCCTCCAATAAGAGTGCACGTCGGAGACGACGAACTGTTGCTCGATGACTCGCGTCGTTACGTGGATCGCGCCGTCGCGGCGGGCGTCGACGCCGAGCTGGACGTGTGGATGGGAATGCCGCACGGATTCCAAACCGGCGTTGGCGAATTCGATGCTGCTCGACAGTCTCTCGACGCAATCGGAGCCTTTCTGAGCGAGCGGTTGTCGTAACACCTGAAACTGGAGAACGACATGTCCGGTAAGATGAACGTGCTCGTGACCGGCGCGACTGGGAAGCAGGGCGGCCATCTAGTGCACGAGCTGCTCTCGCGCGGGCACTCGGTTCGCGCGCTGACGAGAAAGCCAGCGTCGCCTGCAGCCGCAGCCCTCGCGGCGCGCGGCGTCACGATCGTGACGGGGGACTTCGAGGACCAGGGAAGTCTCGAGCGTGCCGCGCGCGGCGTCGACACCGTGTTCGCCATGTCGACGCCATTCGAAGGCGGGGAAAAAACGGAAACGCGCGAGGGCATCAACATCGTTCGCGCAGCGTCGAGCGCGGGCGTCACGCATCTTGTCTATTCATCGGTGGCCGGTGCCGACCGAGCGACAGGCATTCCGCACTTCGACAGCAAGTTCGAAGTCGAGAAAGTGATACGACAGTCGGGCGTGCCGTTTACGATCGTCGCGCCAGTCTTCTTCATGGAAAACTTTCTCGCCGACTGGATGGCCGCTGGTCTCGCGCAGGGGTCGATCGCGATCGCAGTGCCGGCGACGCGTCGACTACAACAGATCGCGGTGGCGGATATCGCGCAGTTCGCCGCGATCGTCATCGAACGCCGTGCGAGTTTCCTAGGTCAACGAATCGACATCGCATCTGACGAGCTGACGCTCGCGACTACGACTGCGGCAATCAGTGAAGCATCGGGTCGGCGCATCGAGTACACGGCCCTTCCGATCGAAGCAGCACGTCAGTATAACGAAGATCTCGCGCGCATGTACGAGTGGTTCGACCGAGTGGGATACGACGCGGACATCGTCGGCCTTCGATCGACTTACCCCGAAGTCGCCTGGCACCGCTTCATCGACTGGGCACGCGAGCAGGATTGGTCAGCCAAGCCGTGAGCTTGCACCGACTCAAAACGCGCCTGCGGCTTTTTTCGCGATCGGCCGAAGCTTGTTGAGCATCTCCGCAGACCCTTTGGAGCCGTACGCGCCGTAGTCCTGGATGTAGAGAATTCGGTGCTGCTTGAGAGCCATGATTTCCACGCCCGACGGCGTGATCGCCGATACGGCTTCATCGCCAAGATCCTTCTCGTCGGCGATCGTGTAGTTGTGATGCGGACCGGTGCGATAGTTCTTGAATGTGACTTCGGGTTCGGTTCGCGTGGACTCCGGCGTTCGAACGAACAGCTTCTCTTTCTTGTCGGCGCTGCGGAATTCGCAATTCTGTCCGCCTTGGGTCAGCTGTTCCGTCGCTCCATCGCCGAGGATCGGCGTGACATCGGCGATCGAGAGCAACTTGCACGCATCGTAGTGGGCGCCTGGTGCGGAGCGGTTGCTTGGCGCGGCATCGCCATGTCGCGTGCGTTGCGCATGCGAGACGCTCGGAATGAAGAGCGCGGCGGCGGTAAATGCGAGGACACCGCGGAAAGACGTCGACGTCATCGGAGAACTCCTATCACGGAGAGATGCTCAGATGATAGCAGTTCAGGGCCGTCGCGGCCAACTCAATCTCGTCGGAGCCTGACGCGCTGCCTCGACGTATGTCCCTCGAAGGAGGGAGGCAAAGATCACGCGACGGACGGATACCGGGCCGTGCGTATCGCTTATTAACCTGCTCGACGCGCGAACAGGAGTCTCCATGGTCGACGAACGAGTCCGCGAATCTGTTGACATGTGGTACTCGCTGTTCAATCTCCCGCACCGTGAGAGCGTCGCCGCGGTGCACGACCGCGTCGTGACACCAGACTACACCTCTTGCACCGGCGATGGACCCGGAGACTGCTGGGACAAGCAGAAGTCGATTCAGGTCATCACGAGCTTCGAAACCTCGATCCCCGACATGAAGTTCGAGATCAAGGAGCAGTTTGCTGAGAACGATCGCGTAATCGTGCGCGGTGAGGTCAGCGGCACTCCATCTGGCGATCTCTTCGGCGGGCTCATTCCGAATAGCGGAAAACGGTTTCGCGTGATGACCATCGACATTCACACCATCGAGAGCGGGAGAATCCGCAAGACCTATCACATGGAGAACTGGTTTGCGGCGATGGTGCAGTTGCGCTCACGACATCAATCACCACCTCTCGAGGATGAGCTCACAGCCGAGGCTCGCATGACGGCAGAAGAGATTTTGAGCATCCACACGGACACGTTCAATCGCGCACTGAAGGAGCAGGACTACGCTGCGCTTGAAGGGCTGTACGCGGACGATTACACGCTGGTGCGATCCGATGGTTCCGTGCTGAGCAAGCGGGAGGTGTTGCACGACCTGCGGAGTGGTGCACTGCGGGTTCATTCGATCGAGCTTGGTCAGAATGAGGTGCGGATGTACGGGCCAACCGCTGTGTTGACGGCCGAAACCCGAACTGTCACTTCACAGGATGGAATGGAGAGTCGTTCGCATTTTCGACTGGTTGCGGTGTACGTGCAGCAAGAGCAATCGATCAAGCTTGTCCACTTTCAGAGTACCTCCCTGGGAAGCAGTCCGTGAACCTCTTGTACGCCCTCTTTTCCCGGAAGCTGAGATATGGCCACGGTCCAAAAAACAATGCTGCCGTTCGACGTCGCGTGGCGGACAATCGACGGGCTCAAGGTTCGCTACGCGACGGGCGGTAAGAGCGGCGAGAAGGTTGTGCTTTTCAGTCCGTGGCCGGAGAGCATCTTTGCGTTCGCGCCAGTGTGGGACGGACTGACGAAACAGTTCGAGGTGCTGGCGATCGATCTTCCCGGCTTCGGGCAATCAGAGGCGCGCGAAGAACTTTTCGCGCCGCAGAAGATGGGCGAGTTCATCGCGAAGGCTCTCGATGCATTTGGATTCACATCGGTCCACGCTGTTGGACTCGACGTAGGATCGCCCTCGGTTCTCTTCGCCGCGCTCGATCGGCCGGCGCTCTTCCGCAGCCTCATCGTCGGCGCGGGTGCCACAGTCTACCCACTCGTCGTTGACGGCTTGCTCAAGTCGATGATCGAAGCGGAAGTGCTGCCGCCGCTCAATGCCGTCGACGTCATAGGCGGATTCGTGAGCTCGATTCGCGGCTACGTTGTGCCACCCTTCGTTCGCGCCGACTATCTCGCGTCTTACGAAGGCGATCGGATGACGAAGTCCGCCGCGCTCGTCCGCGCGTATCCGAAAGACTTGGCTGACCTGGCGCCGCACCTCGCCGCGATCGCGGTGCCCGTGACGATCGTGGTCGGCCGGAACGATCCTTATGGTCTCGCTCGAGACGCAGCAATCCTGCGCGAGCGGCTGCCACACGCACGCCTGGATGTCCTCGAAGCCGGACATTGCGTATGGGAGGAGCGAGCGCCCGAATTCGAGTCGATCGTCACCACGTGGGTGAGCGGCGGGTTCAAAGCGCCGAGCACGGGGACGTGATGTCGATCGCGGACCCTGGTTCAGTAGGAGAGACGATGTCAATCGCGTCCGCGAGCAACACGACCGCTCCCACACAGTTCCTCGAGACGAATGGGCTTCGTTACGCCTATCGGCGCTTCGGCAAAGGCTCCGGACCTCCGCTGCTCTTGCTGCAGCACTTCACGGGGACGCTCGACAACTGGGATCCAGCCGTCACCGATCCGCTCGCAACAAGTCGTGAGGTCATCCTCTTCGACAATGCGGGCATCGGGCGCTCCACAGGCGATGTGCCATCGACGATGGCCGAGATGGCCAAGCACGTCACGGCATTCCTCGACGGGCTGAAAATCGCGGTGTGCGACGTTCTCGGCTTCTCACTCGGCGGCGTACTCGCGCAGCAACTGGCGCAGGACCGACCGGCGATCATTCGTCGGATGATTCTCGTGGGCACCGCTCCGCGCGGCGGCGAGGACATCATGCATCTCGAGAAGCCGAGTCTGGCGAAGCCTCTGCAGGATCCGCAGAACAAAGGCTACGCCGTTTTACAGAAAATCTTTTTCGCGCCGACTCCGACGAGCCAGGCCGCCGGCGCGGCGTTCATCGCGAGGCTGATGCAGCGAAAGGACGACCGCGAACCGCCTTCCGGGCCGAAGGTCGCAGGCGCACAGCTCGCCGCCTTTCGCGAATGGGAGCACTTCACCGGCGAGCGCTTCGCTGACTTGAAGGGCATTCATCACCCCACGCTCGTAGTGCAAGGCTTCGAGGATGAGATGATCCCGGTCCGTAACTCGTATTGGCTCGCCGAAAACCTGCCAAACGCTGTCCTGCTCGTGTACCCGGACGCCGCTCACGGCTCACTGTTTCAGTGCGCGGATTCCTTCACTAGACAGGCAACAGCCTTTCTCTCATCCGACTCCGAATCCGCGGTCTTCTGAGCGCAAGCCGCGACTTCAGACTCACTCGAGGAGAGGTGCATGGGTATGACGGCAACTGACGTAGCGAAGTCGCTGACGATCGAGGAAGCGCGGAAGATCGTGGCGCCGCTGTATGATGCGCTCAACGAGCCGAGCAAGAAGGACGTCGCCGCATTGTTGGCGAAAGCCGCCCACGCTGACTACAGATCGTATCACACTAACGAGGAGTCGCTCTCGCGGGATCAACTTGCCGATGTCTTCAAGGGGATCGGTGTCAGCGTCCCCGACCTGCACTGGCGAATCATGGATATTCAGACGATCGGCGATCGGATCATCGTGCGCGGCGAGGCGAAGGGTACACCCACTGGTGAGTTCTGGGGCGCGAAGCCGACTGGAAAGGGATTCAAAACGATGGCGATCGACATCTTTACCGTGAGAGACGGCAAGCTGGCGACTGCGTATCACGTCGAGAACTGGATGTCGGCGCTGGAGCAGATGAGGAAGTAGCGGTACAACGCACCCTTTTTTAGCGCGATGCGAAAAGCGCCCGGCGACCACCGGTCCCCAGGCGCTTCTCACATTCGCGGCGTTCGTGCTATGCGCGCTGTCGTCCGCCGCCGAAATTCGTGGCGCTGCTGACATCCCTCTCGAAACCGCGGAGCTTGGCCAACGAAACGAGCATCACCGCTCCGCTCACAATGCCGAACGATGCGATCAACGAGATCAGACTGGCGAGTGTGAGCCCCGGATACATGAAGGCGAGGAAGCCGCCGACGATCGAGACCACACCGAACGCCAACGTCCAGGCCCACGGAACGTCCGCTCGCCGCTCGGCGATCCCAACCGAGATAGCCATCGCGCCGCCAGTGAAGAGCCAGAACGCCGTCCAGATGACGGCGTAGGTAAGAGAGAGTGCGGGGTAGTAGTACAGCGCGGCGACTCCGAAAGCCACACTGATGGCGCCGGTCAACAACAGCAGCCACCAATGCGGCATCAATCCTCTCACGGCGAACGCGCGAACGATGTTCGTGATGCCGTCGATCAACGCCCAGATGGCGATGACCAGTGCAAGCGCCGCGACGGACGCCAGTGGTCGCGCGAGTATGAAAAGGCCAAGCGCGATGCCGAGCAGTCCGCGAAGGGCGAGTGCCCACTTCGTCTGCGAATAGGCAGCCTTGATGTCGTCTGTGATCATGGAAGTGTCCTCTTTACCAATTGGGGTTTCACGTACCCGTTAATGAATCGAATTGTCTGGTGACGCGAATCCGACGAAAGTCATACAGACGCTTAGGCCCTTCGCCAAATGTTCTGACCGAGATGACGGTGACACTCTTCCCATGTCGCACGGACGCCGCGCGTCAACGTCGCCGTTCACCGGAGAAGACATGTCAGCCACGACAACAGCTGGAGAGTCTCGAGCACCGAGCGTTTCCAAAGCGTCAGCTCTGCCTGACTACGCGCCGATTCCGAAGTCGGCGCTTGGTCCCGCTCTCAACGAGCAGGGATACTACGTCGGACGAGTAGAGCGGAATCTCTACTGGGTTACTGACGGCGTATATCAGTCGGCCTTCCTCACCACGCGCGACGGTGTCGTGCTGCTCGACGCGCCGCCGACGATCGGCAACAACCTGCGACGAGCCGTTGACGAGATTGCGTCGGCGAATGGCGTGAGCAACAAGATCACGCATCTCATCTATTCGCATCACCACGCCGATCACGTCGGAGCATCGTCGCTGTTCGATACGAAGGTCACGCGAATCGGCCACGAAGAGACTCGGCGACTTCTGCTGCGCGATAACGACCCGGCGCGCCCGGTTCCTGACGAGATCTTTCAGGACAGCCGCACCCTGGAGATCGGCGGTGAGCGCATCGCGCTCGAGTGGCGTGGATCGAATCACACGCCCGACAACATCTTCATCCACTTGCCTGATCACGACACGCTCATGCTCATCGACATCGTCAACGTCAGATGGGCGCCATTCGGCATCGTCAACTTGAGCGAGGACATTCCCGGCTACATCGAGGCGCCCGCCACCGCGCTTGCCTACTCGTGGAAGCATTTCATCGGCGGTCATCTCGGCCGGCTCGGCACACGCGACGATGTGCTCCTGCATCAGCAGTACATGGCCGATATCGTCGAAAACGTCAAGAGTGCGATCACCAAGGTCGAGTACGCTCCGTACGCCGAGAAGTACGGCGACAACGCATGGGCTGCCGTGAAGGGCTATCTCGACGCGATCACCGATCTGGCCGCGGCGCCTGTGATCGCCAAGTACACGGGCGTGCTGGCCGCGGCGGATGTGTACACAGCGAGCACGACGTTCTGGCTCATGGAGTCGCTACGCCTCGACCTCGGCTTGGGTTCGTGGGTTCATCCCTGAGTCGTGTTCATGCTCTACTCGAATTCTGCTCTCAAATTTCCAAGGAGTTAGACGATGAACAGGGATCTCGGTGTTTGGACATCTCAGGACTGCGCGCTCGTACTGATCGACTATCAGAAAGAGATGTTCGAAGTCATTCGCTCGGAGACAAAGCCCGACCTTGTCGAGCTCAACGTTCGGCTGCTGGCGAGGACGGCCAAAGCGTTCGACGTGCCGATCGTGTGGTCGACAGTCGGCGTTACGCATGGCATCAACGGACCGACGCGCAAGGCGATCGCCGACGAGCTGCCTGGCGTCCCAGTGATCGACCGATCATCGATGAACGCGTTCGAGGATACCGCGTTTCGTGACGCGGTGAAGAAGACCGGCCGCAAGCGCCTCATCGTCGGTGGGCTACACACCGAGATCTGCATGGCGTTCGCGGTCGTGGAGGCGCTGAAGGCTGGCTACGACGCGATGTTCGTTACCGATGCGGTTGGCGGGAGATCACAGACCGCACATCAAACGGCATTCGAACGACTCGAGCATATCGGTGCGATACCAAACACCGCTCTCGCGGTCCTCTGTGAGCTCTTCCGCGACTGGACGTCACCGTTGGCCGATAAAGCTCGAGAGGTGATCGGCTGGTATTTCGCCGAGATTCCGAAAGTGACGACGGAGGTAGGCGTCTGACATGACGGGAAGCCGAAGGGCCCGCCAATGCCGGCGGGCCCTTTCCGTTCTGCGAACCCCGAACTCCTAGACGGGTATCGGCGGCTGAACGATCGCCCGATTCGCGTTGATCGCTTCGAGCGTGATCGGAGTCAGCTCGTGGCCGCCCGAGTCCTCGATGTACGCAAGCAGCTGCCTCCGCATTCGAGGATCCCAGAATCGCCGCAGATGCGTGGCGATCGACTTGAGCGCCTCGTCGCGATTCGGCTCGGACGCATAGTAGCCTCCGATCTGATTTGCCATCTTGCAGAGCTGCTCGATCTCCATCGCGTTAGACCTTCACTCGCTTGCGATCCGTGAGCAGGCCAACCTGCTCCGCGGCGAAGGTGTGAAAGCGCTTCTGCCAGTCGGACATACTGAACACCGGTGTCACCTGTACGGCCGTCACCTTGTACTCCGGGCAATTCGTGGCCCAGTCGGAATTCTCAGTGGTGATCACGTTCGCGCCCGATTCGGGATGGTGGAAGGTGGTGTAGACGACGCCGGGCTGCATGCGCTCTGTCACTCGAGCGTGAAGAGTCGTCTCTCCCGCTCGGCTCACGATGGACACGAGATCGCCTTCCTTGATGCCGCGCTCCTCCGCGTCGTGCGGATGAATTTCGAGACGGTCCTCATCGTGCCAGTCCACGTTCGACGTTCGGCGCGTCTGCGCTCCGACGTTGTATTGTGACAAGATGCGGCCCGTCGTCAGAATGAGCGGATACTTCTGATTCACGCGCTCTTCCGTCGGCACGTACTCCGTGAGCATGAACTTGCCCTTGCCCCGCACGAACTCGTCGACGTGCATCACGGGCGTGCCATCCGGCGTGTCGGCGGTGACGGGCCATTGCAGACTCCCGTGCTCGTCGATCTTCTCGTACGTCACCCCGGCGAATGTGGGGGTGAGCGCCGCAATCTCCGCCATGATCTCCGATGGATGCGAATACGGCATCGGATATCCGAGCGCTTCGGAAAGTGCGCAGGTGATCTCCCAGTCTTCCTTGCCAGCCAACGGCGGTGTGACCTTCCGCACGCGCGAGATGCGACGCTCGGCGTTCGTGAACGTGCCATTCTTCTCCAGAAACGAGGAGCCGGGGAAGAAGACGTGCGCGAACTTGGCCGTCTCGTTGAGGAAGAGATCCTGCACAATGATGCATTCCATCGAATTGAGCGCGGCCGTGACCATCTGCGTGTCGGGATCCGACTGCGCGATGTCCTCGCCCTCGAGATAGAGCGCCTTGAAGCTTCCGTCACGCGCCGCGGAAAACATGTTCGGAATGCGCAGGCCCGGCTCCGGGTCGAGCGGTACGCGGTACGCAGCCTCGAAGAGCGCGCGCACCGTGTCATCGAGCACGTGCCGATAACCAGGATATTCGTGCGGGAAGGACCCCATGTCGCAGGCGCCCTGGACGTTGTTCTGCCCGCGCAGCGGATTCACGCCCACGCCTTCACGCCCAATGTTGCCGGTAACCATCGCGAGATTCGCGATGCCCATCACCATTGTCGAGCCCTGACTGTGCTCGGTGACTCCGAGTCCATAGTAAATGGCGGCGTTGCCGCCCGTCGCGTAGAGCCGTGTTGCGGCGCGCAGCTTGTCCGCGGGCACGCCCGTCAGCGCCTCGAGCGCCTCGGGTGAGTTCTCCGGCCGCGACACATCGGCGCGCCAGCGATCGAAGCTCTCGACATCGCAACGCTCGCGCACGAACTCCTCCTGCACGAGCCCCTCCGTGCAGACGACGTGCGCCATCGCGTTGATCACGGCGACGTTCGTTCCCGGGCGCAGCTGCAGATGGTAGTCGGCCTGCACGTGCGGCGTGCGCACGAGATCGATCGCGCGCGGGTCCACTACGATCAGCTTCGCACCCGCGCGCAGACGGCGCTTCATCGCCGACGCGAACACCGGGTGTCCGTCCGTCGGATTCGCGCCGATGACCATGACGACGTCGCACTCTTCGATGGAGTCGAAGTCCTGCGTGCCGGCCGACTCGCCCATCGTCGCCTTGAGTCCGAAGCCCGTTGGCGAATGACAGACGCGCGCGCACGTGTCGATGTTGTTGTTGCCGAACGCCGCGCGCACGATCTTCTGCATCAGATACGTCTCTTCGTTCGTGCATCGCGACGATGAGATTGCGCCGATCGAGCCAATTCCGTACGCAGCCTGAATGCGCTTGAGCTCCGAGGCAGCGTAGCCGATCGCCTCCTCCCAACTGACTTCCCGCCACGGGTCGGTGATCTTCGAGCGAATCATCGGCTTCGTGATGCGATCCTTGTGCGTCGCATAGCCCCACGCGAAACGGCCCTTCACGCACGAGTGCCCGTGATTCGCCTTGCCGTCCTTGTGCGGCACCATGCGAACGACCTCGGTGCCCTTCATCTCGGCCTTGAACGAGCAGCCGACGCCGCAGTACGCGCACGTCGTGATCTCGGAGTGATCGGGCTGTCCCGCGTCGACCACGCTCTTCTCGATGAGCGTCGCCGTCGGACACGCCTGCACGCACGCGCCGCACGAGACGCATTCCGACTCCATGAACGGCTCGTACTGGCCCGCGGACACCACAGAATCGAATCCGCGGCCGCCGATCGTCAGCGCGAACGTGCCCTGGACCTCCTCGCACGCGCGCACACAGCGCGAGCACACGATGCACTTGGCCGGATCGAAGGTGAAATACGGATTCGATTCATCCTTCACCGAGTCGAGATGGTTCGCGCCCTCGTACCCGTATCGCACCTCGCGCAGACCCACGACGCCGGCCATGTCCTGCAACTCGCAGTTACCATTGGCGGTGCAGGTGAGGCAATCGAGCGGGTGGTCCGAGATGTAGAGCTCCATCACTCCGCGGCGCAGCTTCGCGAGCTTGGGCGTCTGCGTCTTCACGTTCATCCCCGTTTCGCACGGCGTCGTGCACGACGCCGGCGTTCCGCGCCGCCCGTCGATCTCCACGAGACACAACCGGCACGAGCCGAACGGCTCGAGATTGTCCGACGCACAGAGCTTCGGCACGCTCGATCCGATCTCGGCGGCGGCGCGCATTACCGACGTTCCGGCCGGCACCGTCACCTGGACGCCGTCGATCGTGAGCGTTACCTGCGTCGCGCTCTCGCGCTTCGGCGTTCCGTAGTCGACATCACGAATTGCGGTCATGCCTCTCTCCTCATTCGACCGTTCACGCCACCGGCGCCAACGACGGGATACCGAAGTCTCCCGGGAAATGATGCAGCGCGCTCAGTACGGGGAAGGGAGCCATCCCCCCGAGCGCGCACAGTGATCCAGCCACCATCGTGTCGCAAAGATCTCGCAACAGAACCACGCTCGACTCGATTTGCTCTTCCGCTGCCGCACCGCTCTCGCCGCGCGCGGCCAGAATGCGGTCGACGACTTCCACGCCGCGCGTGGAGCCGATGCGGCACGGCGTGCACTTGCCACACGACTCGATCGCGCAGAACTCCATGGCATACCGCGCCATGTGCGCCATGTCCACGGTGTCGTCGAAGGCGACGATCCCACCGTGACCAACCATGGCGTCTATAGAGATGAATGATTCGTAGTCCATTGGCGTATCGAACTGAGCTTCCGGAATGAATGCGCCCAGCGGTCCGCCCACCTGGACGGCGCGAATCGGCCGTCCGGACTGTGAGCCGCCGCCGTAATCGTACAGCAGCTCGCGCAGCGTCACGCCGAACGCTTTCTCTACAAGCCCGCCGTGCTTGATGTTCCCCGCGAGCTGCATCGGCAGCGTGCCGCGCGAGCGGCCGAGTCCGTAGTCGCGATAGTACTCTGCGCCGCGATCGAGAATGATTGGCACGGAGGCGAGCGAGATCACGTTGTTGATGATCGTCGGCTTGCCGAACAGCCCCTCGATTGCAGGCAGCGGTGGCTTGAATCGCACCATGCCGCGCTTTCCCTCGAGGCTTTCCAGCAGCGCGGTCTCTTCGCCGCAGATGTAGGCGCCGGCACCGATCTGGACCTCGAGATCGAAGTGGAGATCGCTGCCCAGAATGCGCTCGCCGAGGTAGCCGCGCTCGACCGCCGCCTGAATCGCTTCGTTCAACACGCGATGCGCGTGTGGATACTCGGAGCGAAGATAGATGTAGCCCTTCGTCGCGCCGATCGCACGCGCGGCGATGGTCATCCCTTCGATGAGCACGAAGGGATCGCCCTCCATGATCATCCGATCCGAGAACGTGCCCGAGTCGCCCTCGTCCGCATTGCAGACGATGTATTTCTGCGTCGCTGGCGCAGCTGCCGCCGTCTTCCACTTGATTCCGGTGGGAAAGGCGGCGCCGCCTCGGCCCCGAAGTCCCGAGGTCGTGACGATCTCGACGATCTTTTCGGGTGCGAGCGCGAGCGCCGCGCGGAGCCCGCGATAGCCCTGATGTGCCTCGTAATCTTCGAGCGAAACAGGATCGATGATCCCCACACGCGCGCACGTGAGCCGCTCCTGACGCGCGAGGTAGGGAATCGCGTCCGTCGCACCCAGCGATAGCGCATGCGTGCCGCCAGTGAGTAGCCCCGCCTCGAAGAGCGAGCTGACATCGTCGGCGCTCACCGGACCGTAGGCGACGCGCCCACTCTCGAGCTCCACCTCGACCATCGGCTCCAGCCAGTACAACCCGCGCGAGCCGTTGCGCACGATGGTGACGTCGACTCCGCGCGCGGCGGACTCGATCGCGATCGCACGCGCGACTTCTTCCGCGCCGACAGATAGCGCACCCGAGTCGCGGGGAACGAAGACTCGTGTCATGGCTGGACGGTCCCCGTGCGAGACAGTGCGCCGAGCAGAGACTCGAGTCGCTCCGGCGTCACGCGCCCGTAAATCTCCCCGTCGATCGTCATCGCCGGCGACAGAGCGCAATTGCCTAGACAGTACACGGGCTCGAGTGTGACGGCGCCGTCGGCGGTGGTGCCATGATCGCCGATGCGCAGCTGCGCGCGAGCGCGAGCGGCGAGCATGTCGGAGCCAACCGCCTGACACGACTCGGCGCGACAGATGCGCACGACGTGTCGCCCGAGCGGCGTGCTCTTGAAGTCGTGATAAAACGTCACGACACCGTGCACCTCGGCCCGCGAAAGATTCAGGACATTCGCAATCACCGGAACGGCATCGGGCGGAACGTGACGCAGCTCGTCCTGAATGGCGTGCAGAATCTGGATCAGCGCGGAGGGTCGCTTCTCGTAACGCACGAGCGCGCGCTCGACTGCGGCGTGCCAGGGCGCCAAGGTCATCACCGGGAGCATCCCCTTGCTGCGCTGCCTGTCGGGCGCCTTCACGCGACCACTCCCATGCTGGATCGATCGCGCTCCACTATCGCGAGCGGCGCATTCGTGAGGTCGATTCCTTCCGGATGCGAATAGATGTTCGCGCTCTCGCCGCGGAGCAGCGCAACGAGAGTCATCTCCGCCGCTTCAGCCATGCGAATCGCGAGTCCGGTTGGACGCGAGATCGCAGCGAGCAGCGGGATCCGCGCGATGGTGGAGCGCGATCGATCC
>Ga0193716_1001456_pt1 | contig 13728 bp, 7 predicted proteins | sample U2c1metaG_FD_145901 | JGI IMG/M metagenome (GOLD analysis project Ga0193716, IMG submission 145901) | Soil microbial communities from a riparian zone of the East river system, Colorado, United States - U2c1 | ecosystem: Environmental > Terrestrial > Soil > Riparian zone | place: USA: East River...
CGAGGGGTGGAGGCGGACCCGAATGCACCAGCTGGCCGGCATGCTACGGCGGACTCGGAGGCTCAGGGCGCAAGACCGGAGGAGCGCGGCGCAAGGGCCGGGCATCCTGATGGCGACCTGGCATCTGCGCTGGCTCGTCTGCCCAAAGAAAGGGGCTCCGGTCAGGATCAGCCGACCATTGGCAAGCTGCTGCCAGACACCGGAGGGCTTAGGCAAATAGAGCATGTTCCTGTGACAAGGCCCGATGGCCTTGAGGGCAACGAGACCCTGGTGAAGTTTGAGAACGGGCGGGTAGTATTGGAGCTTGGGCCAAAAGCGGGGCCCCGTGAATTGCGTTCTCATCTCGAAACGATAAAGGCCCTGGCACGATATGAAGGTGCTATGGGATATGTCCGGCAGCTAATTTCCCGGGTGGGCGACCTCTTCGGTTTTGGACCCGCGTTCGGAACGAGAGCGCATGAAGCGAGGGCAGAGGTAAAGAAACTCACCGACATACACGATAATCTGGTAGAACTCCGCGGACGTCTGGAAAAGGAAATGGATCGGATAAATACGGTGTCTGACCTTGTCGCGCTGGGTAAGGAGTATAACGGGATGCAAAGGGAGATCGGGGAGATCGGGAAACAGATAGCCGACCATGCCAAGGACATCAATTCAAGGGAAGCCGCCATCGGGCATGTTGCTATGGCCAACACGCTTGGCAAGACCAAGCCTTTGACCTCGAAAGATCCGGAATTCGGGAGAGAACTGAGGATCGGGGAATCCGTTCGCTACCAGGACGAAGGAGGCTCGATCGGAGTGGCGACAGGGTTGCCGGATAATAAGGTCAGGATCACAACTGAATCTGGTCCCAGGACGACGCGCGGAGATTATCAGGGAGAAGTCGACCGAGCGGGTCTTCCCAGCGGAAGGTATGGCTTTGAGGTCCTCCATGCCATGGGGCCCATCACGGGTCATGAAAGTCCATATGGCATGGGGCTTGGCGCGTGGGCGATCAATCAGAAAAGACAGCGGCTGGGCGTCGAGAAAATGCTTCGGGCCTTTAACGACGGTGTTCTGCCGGGAAAGAAAATTGAGCGTATTGTGGAAGTGGAAGTGATGATGCGGCCTGTGCTGGCAGACGGCGGAACGATAAAAAGTACCGGAGAAAAACTCGGGCCCGGGACCATACTGGAACAGGACGGGACGATCATGAGAAACGGCAGGGCGGAAGAAGTGGTCGGCGAAGCAACGGAAACCGATTTTCTAAAAGAAATTACCTACCAGGTCCGCGGAAAGGATGGGACCAGGAACGAGATACTTTTTGAAATGACAATGGAGGTTGTCAACCCGATCGATCCCCTCAGTCGGGTGAAGATCGGAAGCGACGATGGCAAGGGTAAAACGTATGGCAAAGATGAAGATGTTACGGGTTTTGATGGCATCGCTTATTTCAGCCCGGCACTAGCCAAATATATCGACGGCCAGACAGCAATGGATGCGATCGGAACAAAATTACAGGCGAGTGAGCCGAGAGAGGAGAAGGGAAAGGCGCGTTAGAGGCTTCGGGAGATCGACCTGCCAGGTGCTGCTGAGGTCGACGCTGCCTAGTCATCCTCTTTTTTCTTCTCTAAGATTACAAATGCGCTGCGTTTCGGCGCAGGCATCACAGAGCTCTCTCCTTTCACTGCCTTCCAGATCACCTCGTTCATCTCCTTATCCGGTACCGCATCTTCCTTCGCGAGATCGAATTTTGCCGAGCGCCGGGAGCTCTCATTATTGGCTACATTCCGCTCGTTGAGATCTACCTTCGCGGGAATTGATGCATAGGCCGTGTTATCCGGCGTTGCAGTAAAGCATTCGTACAAAGGCATTGCCGCTGCATCATACTGGCTCATCGGCGGCATTCCCAGGATCAGCTCGATCGTTCGCAGGATCCCCGAAGTCGAATACATAGTATGGACAACAGCATTTCTCTTTACAAACGGCCCCACTACATAGGCAGGACTCCGGTGCGCGTCGATATGATCGGGTCCCGCCTGCGCATCATCCTCCAGGATAAAGACCACCGACTCGTTCCACAGCGGGCTCTGCGACAGGTGCTCGATGATCCGCCCTACCGCCAGGTCGTTGTCCGCGACAGCCGCGATGGGCGAGTACTGCCCTTTCTGAAGCCCGCTGGTATGGTCGTCGGATACCCGGATCGTATTTAACGCGGGGACGGCATTGATTGCCACCAGTGAATCGAAATCCCGGATCCAGCAGTCGGCGCGTACCTGGTCCTGGATCTTCATATCAAAGCCGGGAGAATATGGAGCCGTATGCCCTTTCAGGGATTCGATGAGTGCCCGGCCATAAGCGCCGCCCTCTCCGTAGGTCCGATAGCTTATGCCAGTCCGTTTGGCGTTGTCCCAGATCCAGCCATCGTTGGGAGCACCCGCGTAATCACCATAGCTTGGGCCCCGGGAACTGTAGTTGGTCGGCCAGGTCTTCTCGATCACGTCGGTCGCATAGGCACCCATGCTCCAGTTGTGTCCGTCTTCGCTGACTTCGGCGTCGACATAGAAATTATCCAGCAATACAAAATTCCGGGCCAGGAAATGCTGGTTGGGAGTTATCCTCTCGGGAAAAAGACACAGAGAAGTATCTCCATTCCCTTCCGTCATATCGCCCAGTACCTGGTCATAGGTGCGGTTTTCCTTTATTATATAAAAGACATGCTTCATCGGCGACGGGGCTCCAACCTTCCTTGGAACGGGATTTCCATCCTCCCCATCGGCCAACTGGAGTTTCTTGTCCGTAAAAGGAGTATTCGCATACACTTGCTGAGTATAGGTCTTCAACTGCGCCTCATCCGGCTTGTCGACAAAACAAAGCACCCCTTTGAACATCCCCCCGATATACTGATCACGGTTACTGGGCTTCGGCCCTACATGCTCCCCTACTGCATTTTCTTTTCGAAAAGGCTGGGGGCCCCGAGGATTGGCAAAAGAGCTTATCCCCTTCCCGTTGGCGACGATAATCTTATCGTTCAAGGTCTTTACATTCGTGGGATACCAACCCACAGGGATAAAACCAAGGCTCCTGCTATTGCCAGAGGAAGAGACATCAAATACTGCCAGACAGTTATTATCGGCATTGGCAATGTATAGCCTTTTTTCGTCAGCCGACAAAGCCAGCCCATTTGTGGTGGAACCTGCCAGCCGTGTCGGATAGAGAGTGGTCGAAACTGTCTCTGTCGCCTTTCCCGACTTCGTGTCGATAATGGAAACTGAATTGTCATTGGAATTGGCTACAAAAAGCCTGGTCCCCTTTTTATTCAAGAGCAATTCGTTGGGGTGCTGGCCGGTTTCGATTGTCGATGCGATGACCCCACCGTCGAGATCATAAACGGCAACAGCAGCCGAAGTCCATAAGGAAATATACAGTTTCTTTTGATCGGGAGAAAGCAGACAGCTATATCCCGCACCTGGCAACGCCACTCTTTTGCTAATAGCCCGCGTCTGTGTATTGATCTCGAACAAGGCACTGTCTCCCTTGGTCACTACAAAAAGCCGTTTCCCCGACTTGTCGGTCACCATCCCGGTTGGACAGGTGCGCTCCTTTGGATACGGCGCGCCCAGCCGGATCGTATCGGGTGTCCCTAATTTGTTATCCTGAACAGGGAAATCCAATACGTAGTTGTCATAACCCCCGGAGGCATACAAATGCTTCTCATCAGGGCTAAAGGCGATCCCGTACCAGGATCTCTTTACTACCTTTTCATCGAGGACCTTCTCATTTTTTGGATCGATCAGCTGCACGGACTGAGTGCTCTGCCCATTATTAGTGACGGCCATCAGACGGCCCGACTTACTTATTTGCAGATTGAGAGGCAGATCGCTCATGTCGCCAAGGGGTAATGTACGGCCCGCGGGACTAAGCTTCCATCCATTGGGCAATAAAACCTGACCGGTTTGTTCGACCTTTCCCGGTGTGATCGTGGAGGTCTGGGCTTGTGTATAAAAGCAACCCAGGAGCAAAAATGCTACTAATGAAGTCTTCATGCCGTTAAGATCGATCTTTTATCAACTGAATTCTCGTGCGTAACAATTTTTTAACCTATGCGCCGGAGGATTTTTGGCTATCTCCACCCTCCGCCGAGGCTCGCATAAAGCGTAATAACGGCCTCCAGCTGCTGCAGCCGGTCGTCGATGCTGTTGATCTGCGCGGACAATAAATTTTGTTCGGAGGTCAGCACATCGGTGTAGTTGGTATTGGCATTATACTTCATCAGCTCCTTTGTGAACTCGACCGATTTTTCGAGGAAGTGCAGCTGTTTCTTCCGGATGTCTATCTTCTCGGTCGCAGCCTGGTAATCGTACAGGGCATTGGAGACTTCCTGGCCGGCGGTGAGCAAGGTCTTCTGGAAGGTGAGGAGGAATTCCTGTTGTTGTGCCTTCGCTACCTCGAGTCTTTGCCGGTTGAGGCCGTTGTTAAAGATGGGCTGTGTCAGTCCGCCCACGATATTTCCAAAGAAGGCGGAGGCATCGAAGAAATGAGAGAGGTTTCCCGACGACAACCCACCCTGTCCCGTTATGGTCAGCGCGGGATAGAAATAGGTGCGGGCGACATTGGTCAGTTCGGTATAATACCGCAGCTGGTCTTCGGCCTCCTGTACGTCCGGCCGGTTGGCCAGGAGCTGAGCGGGGAGACCCGTCTTCAGATCGGTGGGTATCGGCACGTTATACAGACTGTCGCGGGGGATGGCGCGGGGGTTGCGACCCAGCAAAAGACAAATGGTGTTTTCCGTGTTCCGGATGTTTTGCCGGATATCGGGGAGGGTTACTTCTGCCGAATAGAGGTTGGCCTGGCTTTGCATCACGGCCGCACCGGTAAGCACGTCCGACTCTTTTAAGGCCTTTGTGGTAATTACGTCTTCCTTACGATTGCCGATGGTGGCAAGGGTTATCTTCAGTTGCTGGTCGAGGCCAAGCAATGTATAATAGTTGCCTGCAATATTCGCCACCAGCTGTGTCTGCACATCCCGCCTGAAGGCATCGCTTTGCATCAGCGCGGCCAATGCGGCCCTTTTGGTGCTTCTTAGCTTACCCCAGAGATCGACCTGCCAGGTGCTGCTGAGGTAGGCCTGGTAATTATGCGTAGAGGGCGAACCCGCTGTCTTTTGGAGACTGGCGCCGGCATTGGCATCGAGACTGGGGAAGAAGGCTGCCTTGCTCTGTCTGAGGTTGGCTTCGGCCTGGCGCATACGGGTAACGGCTATCTTCAGGTCAAGATTATTGTCGATGCCTTCCTGGATCAGCGTTTGTAAAAGGGTATCGGGAAAAAGCTGCCGCCAGGGGAGGGTCGCGATAGAGGTTGTATCGGTTATCGTGGTGTCGCGATATAGGCTGTCACTGGCCACGCGAGCGGCTTGCCGGTAGGGTGTGGTGACCTTGCAGGCGTGCAGGGCGGCGACAAGCGCCAGCGCCAGCAGTAGCCGCCCCGCCGACTGTTTGGCAATATTTGAGTTATGCGGTTTCATCCTCATAAGTTTTATTTTTCCGTACTTTCTCCTGCAAACCCTGGAAGATGATGAAGAGCGTGGGGATCACAAACACCCCAAGACAAGTGCCAAACAACATCCCGCCGATTGCTCCCGTACCGATCGACTTATCGCCGTTGGCACCCACGCCGCTGGCGAAGATCAGAGGCAGCAATCCGAACACGAACGCAAAAGAGGTCATCAGGATCGGTCGTAATCTTGCCTTGCCGCCTTCTATTGCCGCCTCCAGCAATCCCATGCCCTGCGCCCTTCGCTCGACGGCAAACTCCACGATCAGGATCGCATTCTTGGATAGCAGGCCGATGAGCATGATCATTGAGATCTGCATATAGATGTTGTTGTCTTCACCAAAGAGTTTTGCAAAGACGAAGATCCCCGACAGACCCACCGGCAGTGACAGCAGCACCGCAAACGGCAGCAGGTAACTTTCGTATTGCGCGCTCAGCAGCAGATAGACAAAGGACAGACACAAAAGGAAAATATAAATCGTCTGTGAGCCGGCCGACTGCTCTTCCCGGCTGATGCCGGAATATTCGAAGCCATAACCGGAAGGAAGCTTTTCCGCCGCCGTCTCCTGTATGGCCTGCAGCGCCTGACCGGTACTAAACCCTTCGTTGGGCGATCCGCTCACGGACATCGCAGTGAACATATTGAAACGGGAAACGGACTCGGGTCCAAAAATGCGTTTGAGCGTTATGAACTCCATGATCGGCACCATGGCGCTGTCGGAACCCCGCACATAGATCTTGTTCAAACCCGAAGGTGCACTGCGGTAGTCGGAGTCAGCCTGGAGGATGACCTGGTACTGCTGCCCGAACTGGGTAAAATTGGAAGAATAGCTGCTGCCATAGAAGACCTGCATGGCGTTGAGGATCGATGTGACGGACACGCCCGCATACTTGCATCGGGGGACGTTGATATCCATCTGATATTGCGGGAAATTCGGGTTGAAGGAAGTGGTGGCATATTGGATCTCCGGTCTTTTGTTCAGGACGTCGAGGAAACCCTGTGCCACCTGGTAGAACTGGTCGGTGGTATGACCGCCCTTGTCCTGGAGCTGGATGGTAAAACCGCCGCTGGTACCAAAGCCGGTGACGGTAGGCTGGGACATAAAGACAATTTTTGCACCCTGGATGCCGGCCGTTTTTTTCGTCAGCTGTTTGATGACATCTTTATTGGTGACACCCGGGCGCTGATCCCAGGGCGTTAGGCGCACGGTGATCATGCCATAGGCGCTGCCGCTTCCGCCGATGTAATTCTGCCCCAGGGTCCGCATGGTATGGCCTACCTGCGGGATCGTCCGGCAGACGCTGTCCAGTTGATCGGCGACGGTCTTTACCCTTTCCATCGTCGAGGCCGGAGGAAGGCTGATGTTGACAAAGATGGTGCCCATATCCTCTTCCGGTACGAAGCTGGATGGGGTCGACTTCATCAATAGGTAGAAGAGCGCGCCGAAACCCACGATGATGGCGATGACGACCCATTTGCTGGCGGAAAGAAAAGTGACGGAACGGGAATAGCGCTCGACCATTCCGTTGTAGCCTTTATTAAAACTGACGCCGAAACGTTGGAGCAGGGTTCGTTTTTTATGGTCCTCCCCATGATCCGGCGGCTTTAGGAACATGGCTGCCAGCGCGGGGCAGAGGGTGAGGGCGTTGATGGCCGAGATACAGATGGCGATGGCCAGCGTAATACCGAACTGCCGGTAGAAGACTCCGGCCGAACCCGTCACAAAGGACACCGGCACAAAGACCGATGCCATGACAAGCGTAATAGACACGATGGCTCCCGAGATCTCGCTCATGGCATCGATGGCCGCTTTCCTGGCGGACTTATAGCCGCCTTCCAGCTTGGCGTGTACGGCCTCGACGACTACGACGGCGTCATCCACGACGATGCCTATCGCCAGCACGAGGGCGAAGAGTGTCAGCAGGTTGATACTAAAACCCAACAGATACAGGAAGAAAAAAGTCCCGGTGATCGCGACGGGCACTGAGATGCCATGGATGATGGTGCTGCGAAAATCCTGGAGGAAAATAAAGATGACGAGGAAGACCAGCGCGAAACACTCGAACAGGGTGTGAAGCACTTTGCTGATAGACGCGTCGAGGAAATCGTCGATATTGACGAGATAAAGATATTTGATGCCGGTTGGAAGGGAGGGCGCCGCCTCGTCGATGACCTTCTGGCATTGCTGGATAACCTGTTTGGCGTTGCTGCCTGGCGTTTGACTAACTGAAATGCCTACGGACTGTTTGCCGTCTGTCGTATTGGAGCCGGTATAACTCTGGGCGCCGAGCTCGATCCGGGCGATGTTTTTTAGCTGGAGGTATTGTCCTTTGCCAAGGGACTTGATCACGATGTTACCAAAGTCCTCCGTGGAGGCCAGCTGGCCCTTATAACGGATAACATATTGAAAGCTCTGGCCGGAATTCTCCCCGAACTGGCCGCGGGCCGCTGCTGTGACATCGGCGGGATTGATCTTATACACTGCCATGACATCGGGCTTCAGCCAGATGCGCATAGAATAGGTCATCGTCGAGCCAAAGACGGCGGCGCTGCCCACGCCATTGACGCGCTGCAGCTGGGGAAGGATATTGATCGCGGCATAATTCTGTAAGAAGGTCTGGTCATAGGCGGCCTTATCGCTGTAAAGGGAAAGGATCAGGAGGTTGCTGCTCTGCTGTTTGCGGACGCGGACGCCGTTCTGTGTAACGGACTGTGGTAATAAGCTCGCTGCCGCCGAGACTCGATTTTGTACATCCACCGCGGCGATGTCAGGATTGGTGCCGACGGCGAAATACACGCTGATATTAGCCGAACCGGTATTATTGGCCGAGGACGTCATATAGGTCATGCCTTCCACGCCATTGATCTGTTGTTCCAGCGGAATAATAACGCTTTTTACGACCACGTCCGCATTGGCCCCGCTATACGTCGCGGAAACCTGGACGGTAGGCGGAGAGATATCCGGATACTGCGCTACCGGCAGCTTCGCCATTCCAAGCACCCCGAGCAGGATAATGATGATGGAGATGACAGTACTCAGTACGGGTCTTTGTATAAATCTTTTTAGCATGGGCGAATTTGTTTAACGGACGGTGTCGGTGCGATAAAGGCTGTCGGCATTGACGAGCCGCGGGATAACGACCGTGCTGTCCTTCAGGTTAAAGCCATTGAGCAGGACGCGATCGCCTCTTTTCAGGCCACTGCGCACAAGTAAGAACTTTCCGTCATTGGTAGGTGTAGATTCAATGGCCGTATTGATAACCCGGTTGCTATCGATGAGCAGGTACACGAATCGTTTATCCTGTAGTTCGTAAGTGGCGCTCTGTGGCACCAGCAGGGCGGTGTCGATGGTGCGGGGGAGACGTACGATGGCGCTGGCTCCGCTGTGGATGATCCCGGTAGGATTGACGAACTGGGCTTTGAAGCTGACGGTACCCGTGCCGGTGGTGACGAAACCGCTGGCTGTTTGCAGCCGGCCCTTCTGCGGGTATTGGCTGCCGTCAGCAAGCACGAGGGATACGTGTGGCAGCTGGTCAAGCTTATCCTGCAGGGTGGCGCCGGGCACGCGGTTGAAGAAACCCAGCAGCTGTTTTTCACTGAGGGAGAAATAGGCATATACGTTGTCAACTCTTGCGAGGCTGGTCAGGGGATTGGAAATGCTGCCGCTGATGAGGTCGCCGATCTTGTAGGGAATGGAACCCATGATGCCGGTGATGGGGCTGCGGAGTGTGGTATAGCCGACATTCGTTTGGGCGTTCTTAAGTGCTGCATTGGCCTGGTCGAGTGCGGCTATCTTTGACTCGAGCGTATACTGGGCGGACTCGAGCTCGTATTTGCTGACGATGTCCTTTTCCACGAGCGGCCGGACCTTTTCGACATCCATCTTCGCCGCGTCGACATCTGCCTGGGCTATCTTTATCGCTGCCTGCGCTGTTATGACGTTTTGTTCATAGATGGGGTTCTGGATCTTGAAAAGCAGCTCGCCTTTCTTTACGTTGCCGCCTTCGGGGACGTAGATCTTTTCCAGGTAGCCGTCTACCATGGGGCGCAATTGTACGATCTCGATCCCTTCGATGGTGGCGGGGAAGTCGTTGAAGATGGTGGCCGACTGGGGCGTAAGGGTAAGGACGCTATAGGCTTGGGGGGAGGCGGGAGGGTGGGTGGACTTCTGGTCTCCCTGGCAGGCTGCTAACACGAATAGAGGCGTGAGTAAGACGCCGAAACGCTTTCTTTTACTTATCATAGTCCGTCAGTTACTTTAGCGGTGAGAGATCGGGGAGGTTAGCGGGGGAGGTGTTTTACCAAATATATTCATTTTCCGTAAAAAATCTAATATCAGCGCTAATAGCGACAACTATTGGTTATTAAATTTGTTATGCGGTAGGTAGGGTATATGAATAGGTGAATTTAATGACCAACAGAACAAATACGATGACCAGAACTATTTTTTTTACATTTATCCTTTTGGGGTATTTCTCCCTCTCCGGGCGCAGCCAGGACGACTGGAAGTTAAAGACGGACAAGGATGGCATTAATATTTTTACGCGAACTTTCCCGGATTCGAAATTCAAGGCCATAAAGGTAGAAGTGGAGCTGGACGCCACACTTTCCCAGATGGTGGCCGTCGTCCTGGACGTCAATACGGGTGCGCAGTGGGTGTATAGCACAAAGTCATCCGTGCTGCTGAAACAAGTGTCGCCATCGGAGCTGTATTACTATTCAGAGGTCAGTATCCCCTGGCCGGCCGCCAATCGTGACTTTATTGCGGCGCTGAGGGCGGTGCAGGACCCCCGTAGCCGGGTCGTTACCATCTATGGGCCTGTTTTTCCGGATTATCTGCCGGTGAAAAAAGACATCGTAAGGGTCCGCCGGTCGGAAGGGAAATGGATCATCAGTCCGCTGGCCAAAGGAAGGATAAAGGTGGAATATACGCTGCGGGTGGACCCGGGTGGGGATCTGCCGGCCTGGCTGGTGAATATGTTCGTAACGAAGGGGCCCTTTGAGTCGTTCAAGAAGCTGAAGGAGCAGTTACAGAAGCCAGTTTATGTGAATGCGAAGTTGCCTTTTATCGCGGATTAAGAAGTTGCGGCTTCTGGTGCCGCGTTGCGGCCACACTAATTTTTCCCCAGGTGTAATAAAATATTGCGGTGCATGTCGTCGGGCCGGAAGGGCTTGTGAAGGTAGCCGTTGAAACCATATTTTCGCAGGTCGTCATACATGTTCTCATAAACAGCAGCTGTAAACGCAATTGCAGGAATCTCCTTGTTCACCGTCCTGATCTGCGTCAGCAACGCCTTCCCGTCCATCAGGGGCATCTCCAGATCGACCAGCAAGAGGTCGAAAGACTCCTGCTGAAACAGTTCCCAGGCAATGAGTCCGTTTTCCGCCGTATTGATGCTGGCGCCCCAGCTGTGGAGGAAGCGTCGGGCGATCTTCATATTAACTGTATTGTCTTCGACAAGCAGGATGCGTACACCGTCAAGCTGTCGCAAGCCGCGGAGCTTTTCTTTCGGGACGATGATGGCCCGCTGCGCAAAAGATAAGGTCAGCGTAAAATAAAAGGTGCTTCCTTTTCCCTGTTCGCTGTTGACCTGTAGCTGGCCGCCCATTTTCCGGATCAGCTCCTTGCATATGCTAAGACCGAGCCCCGAGCCGCCATACTTACGGGTCGTCTCGGCATCGGCCTGGGTGAAGCTGTCGAAGATAAGGAACATCTTCTCCGGCGGGATACCGATACCGGTATCGGCCACGGCAAAATAGATCTCGGCGCCCGAATCGGTCAGGTGGTTGACATGCGCTTTCAGTGTTACCGATCCTGTTTCGGTGAACTTGACGGCATTAGACAGGAGATTGAGGACGACCTGTTTTAAGCGCATCTCATCGCCGACCACTTTTTTATTTTGGGGCAGGGTTGTCGTTTCGAGGAAGAGATGAATATTTTTTTGCTGTATAGTGGAGCTAACGGCGTCGGCTGACTGCTGTAGCATTTGGGAGAGGTCGAAAGACTCCGATACAAATTCCAGCTTGCCTTCATCGAGCTTATTGAAATCGAGTACTTCGTTCACGAGATGCAACATATGTTCCGAGGAATCTTTCAGGATCTTAAAGTGTTCGCTCTCCTGCAGAAGTTCGTGATCCTGTATCAGTAAATGAGTGGAGCCTATGATGGCGTTGAGCGGCGTCCGGAGTTCGTGGCTCATATTGCTCATAAAACGCGTTTTTGCTGCGGCTGCCTTCTCGGCTTTCTCCTTGGCTTGCAGGATCTCCAGCTCGGCTTGTTCCAGGGAGGCGATGTGTTTCTTGTTCTTCTTTTCCTTGGCATCCAAAAGTCGTAAGACCACATAGAAGAACACGATGACCAGCAGGAAATTGATGACGATATTCAGCTTCCGGTGATTGTAGGTGACGATCTGGGTCACCTCTTCGAACCGGGAATGGTATGGCAGGAACAGGACTATCGCCAGAAGGTTCAGTGCTGTGGCGATGACGAAAGTGGTCACGACAAAATCATTCTTTCGCACCCGCAGAAAGAAGATCATGGCCATGACAAAGGGAAATAAGTAGAGGAAAGACGCCTGATCGGTCCCTTGTACATAACAAAGGGAGAAGGCGTGGAGGTTGACAAAAAAAATGCTCAATAGGGTTGGTATCGCCGAGAGGCCTTTCAGATTGAACAGGATGAAGAAGAACAGTACGACGATGCCCCATATTTCGATGTTGGCGCTGCTTGTCATCCCGTCGGCGATGTAATAAAAAAAATTGATGAGGTTGCAGGTCATGGCCAGCACAATGAAGGTATTGAGCTGCCAGAATCTGGCTTTGGAATTTTTGGAAAGGTCTGGTGTTTTCTGGTTATTCAACTACTTTGAGCATTGGATTACCGCCCAAAATATACCAATAATTTAGCATGTGCAAGATTTATTATATTGTGCAATCGGGGGGAGATTGTCCATTTATTTTGTGGATTAATGGGCTGTTTTCAGGAAGAACTCGCCGTTTGTGATAGTTTTTTTCCTGGTTGGATCCATGGTATGTTCATCGATCTCCCAGAAAAAGTCGCCGCTAAACCTGCCTTTTATGGTACTGTCTCCGATAGCCGTAATCGTCAATTTCAGCGGATTGGTGACAGAGGAGACGATGGGTCTATGTTCAGCCGGACTTTTTCCTGCGATGTACAGATTTTTTGGTCGGGCAGCGTCAGCATAGTAGATACCGCGTATTGTGAATTTCGTGGTGTCCTGATCGGTATAGCTCCCTGTGTCGACGATGGCCGTGACGCCTGCTGTGCATCCGATCTCGAAAATAAAGGCCTGGGTATGGCTGGAATCGGCCTGATTTCCGGAAAAGAACAACTCTCCGGGAACAGAGCTGCCGGATGCGGTGGCTTGCAAGCCAAACAGGAAGTTGGTTTCTGTTCCGTCAATCGTTGCTTTTATATAATAGTGATTGGTATCGACGGGTGGCTTTGGGGGATTGGGTGTTGGGTTTGGATTGGTATTGGACCGGCTACAGGACATCCAAATGATGGCGAGGCTGGTGAGGAGGAGGATAAGTTTATTTTGCATAGATTATCTTTAGCGGATTGGGGGTAGCGGCATCAACTCAGAGGCTAACGCAGGCAACGATGACTTTATTGTCCGGAGCTATTGTTAGCGGTAGGTCAAAATTGTAATATATTGGAAATGAATGGATTTGAACGGGTCGTTGGAGTGATCGCAGGATTGGTTATTGGCAGCGCGCAGGTGATCTACCTGGTGAATACCCTTAGGGGGAAGATCAAGCCGAGTGTCTTATCCTGGCTGGGCTGGGCCCTCTTAATGGGGACGAGTCTTGTGTCGCAGGTTGTGGGCAAGGGCTGGCAATGGAGTCTGACCAGTATCCTGTGTTCGACGATCGGGAGTCTGGCTATTGCGTCGGCGGCGCTGCTGAGCAGGAATTTTTCGCTGGCCTTGCGGGATTGGAAATTTTTGTTGCTTGGCCTGGGATGCATGGGGCTGTATTATTGGTCCAGTGATGCGTGGATTACGACTTGCTTTGCGGTACTTGCGGATGCGTTGCTGGCTATTCCGACGATAGGGAAGGCGTGGAGGGACCCGGCTTCAGAGAAGTCGGTGGCGTGGATCCTGGGGGCCGTGTCTTCGGTTTTGGCGCTGGCCATTTGTGTGGGGCATGATTGGGTGTATGTTTTGTTTCCG
>Ga0193716_1001458_pt1 | contig 13725 bp, 19 predicted proteins | sample U2c1metaG_FD_145901 | JGI IMG/M metagenome (GOLD analysis project Ga0193716, IMG submission 145901) | Soil microbial communities from a riparian zone of the East river system, Colorado, United States - U2c1 | ecosystem: Environmental > Terrestrial > Soil > Riparian zone | place: USA: East River...
CCGGACATCCATCAGGAAATTGACCGGAGTCTGATAAAGCTTTATAATGCATTGATATATATATATATTATCCAATATGTGCAATTCTGATACATGGTCTGACAAAGGTAGATAAAGCTCGGTCGCTTTGGCAAATTCGGCCAACCGCATAAGGATGTCAGAATGTGGGAAGTATTGACGGACTTGGACTAAATAACCAGTGCTACCACTATTATCTACCATTACAAGGGTCGGTAGACTTGATGAGATTCACCAGAATTGAAAGAATGTGAATAAATGACAAATGATAGCTAAGTAGATAAAGGTCGGTGGCGTTGGCAAATTCGGCCAACCGCATAAGGACGTCAGAACTTGGGAAGTATTGACGGACTTGGACTAAATAACCAGTGCTACCACTATTATCTACCATTACAAGGGTCGGTAGACTTGATGAGATTCACCAGAATTGAAAGAATGTGAATAAATGACAAATGGTAACTAAGTAGATAAAGGTCGGTGGCGTTGGCAAATTCGGCCAACCGCATAAGGACGTCAGAACTTGGGAAGTATTGACGGACTTGGACTAAATAACCTGTGCTACCACCATTACAAGGGCCGGTAGACTTGAGAAGGTTCGGCGGTATTACAACAATGTGAATAAGCGACAAAAGGTGACCAAACATGAAGAAGACTGACGCTTCTCATCCAAGACTCCTAGTATTGGTTATATGGCTAACCAGATTCCACAACGGTTTTGCATGGTGAGGCACTACAGGAGTGGATCAGGACAATCAGACAGCCGGATATGGACCAGCAGGACAAGCCTTACATACATCGGTAGTCTTGACAAATTAAGTCAGAAAGACATCATTTGATCAGCCGCAAGCAACTTGGACGCTAATGATCGGAGGCGGAACCACTCGGCCGAAAAGATCGGGGCTCCAGTTTTAATCACTTCAAACAGGTTGTAGATTTGATTGCACAGTTCGATGCATATACGGAAACTACTACTCTAGTACATGGTTCATTCCTCAACTTGAATAGCATTGACAGAGATGTCCCGCAGCTCAGAACGCTTTGCCTTTATCCTCGCCAGAGCGCTATTTTTACATATGGGGCGACGAGCAGATGAGCAGTTCGGAAAAATCTGTCTATTACACACCAAACGTGGTTTCAGAGAAGTTCAGGGAGCCAGGGAGACATAACACTTACCTATTCCACCACATTAGAAGATCATTTACCTCCTGTTGCTCCTCGACGTCCTCGAACAGATCAAGCACGGTGTCGTAAAATCTTTCCGAGTCCGTAACAGTGTCTGTTCTAGAAAAGACGGCTGACGATGATAGTGCGAAACGAACCTTTACAGTCAAGCAATAAGCAATGATACAGTAAGCGAGGTGCCTCGATTCAAACCTGAGTGGCGATGTATGCGATAGACGGCGCTGTGACCTGCGTCATGCCATGGATGCGCGCGTTTCCAGAACGAGTTGCCTTCGGCTCCTTTTCAACGGAACTAGGAGATGTAAAAATATATTTGTATGCCTGATAACTGCATTTTTAGTGTAATCATCCATAGAGACATAAGCAGGAACCCACGGAGACAAGAAGTGCGCTACGGAACAAACCATTCCAGGGGTCATCCGGATCATAAGTGTATCCGCTATAGAGAAAGATGGGCCATTGGTCTCCAGACACCGCTAATTCGCCACTGCGGAGCTTTTCCTTGATACTTGAGTAACATTAGCAGGTTTCGAATTGTATAAATGAATGTTAACTACTCGGCATTGGCCCAGTCCAAGCCTGTGGGGCATAACAAGGCCCCAGTACGCTCGTGATGAAATCCGCGATCGCTTTTGACGTTGCGCGTCAGTGGTGGATTCAAAGGTTGTCCCCGGGGCGTAATCCAGTCCAGAACGGCGCCCTTCAGGCTCTTCGTATCATCGGATCTGGCACCTGAAGCGCCCTTCTGAATCTGCGAGTATGGTAAGTTTAAAAACGCGTACGAGGAATAACAGAATTACGCACCAATTCGGCCATATGAGCTACATCCTCCTCAGAGCCCTCCATCAAACGATCTTCCATCCTGGGTATCATCTGAAGGAGGAGGCGAAAAACTCGATGCTCACGTCGTTCTCTATTGACAGTAAATGTATATCAAATATTAGAATAGATAGATAGACCTCGAGACGTACTCTTGGGTAAAGGTATCCTCCGCATGGTCTGCAAGCTCTCCCATGCGGAGAATACCATTGTTTAGGAGCGTGCTCACAGTGCACAGTGCATGAACGGTACGTCCAAAGTGCCTGCCATGGTGCACTAACGGATCTGTCGCACAGCTGACACCGGTAGGATAAATACTCAGCAGGGGAAGATCATTTTGAAGTGATATGCGGACGTACGGCTTTTTCCTGGGACCTATCTGTAAGGCTGCTGGTCTCTTCTGTCCAGTTTGGACATGATCGTCGCTGTGCTGCATTGATTTGAACGTCGAAGATATGAATGAAGAGTCACCGTTGGCCTGGACGCTTTTTATAGGGCAGCACGGCCCGAGCATTGACGCTTGACTTGTGGTGAACTCGACTGATGCCAAATTAGGCAAAACAAGGGTATGCCCTATGTCTTAATACAGTATCAACACTGGACGTTTTTTATAGGCAGCACAGCATCGACGCTTGACTTGTCTTAATACCGTATCAAGTCACTTTCCTTTTAAACTTTGTGATTTACATGTATGGCTACAGATCATTCACGCATTGTCTCTAACTTTTCGAAGACTAAGTACCTAGTAAAGAGACCCTCGGGCTAATAAGTACAACGTTTCGTATCGAATGATGTAAAAGTTATTCGTAAGACGTTAGAGCTGAGATTGTGCGAGGTGCGGCATTGAAACTACTGTAGCATTTCGACCAAGTGTTCAGTCACGCGTCACGACGACTGTGAACTGAACAAATGAGGAGTTTCGTCACGGGTCACAGGCCACCATGAACACTTGATTGGGTGGATTTTCGAGTCATTTGGCGGCTCACCTGCCTATTTAGGTGAAAAATGAATTCTTTTGGTACCTGTCACGGCCAAAATTTCGCCCGTGAACTTTGCCAGGTAGTGTTCACGAGCGTCACGCATCACACCCCGTGAACACTTGGTCGAAATGATACAGTAGTACAAACCGTGATGATCAGATATGCCTTGCCTTCTTCGAGCCCTGAGCCTGCAACCCAATGTGCCCCTTCCTTTTGGGCTGCTCACACGAACCGACCCATCCAATAATGTGCCCATATGCAAAGCGACCAAGCGACTTGCGAACATTTTTCCGAAATTTGTCCCAATCCATGCCCAACTCCACAGGGATTGCGTCTCCTCCTGCGAAAGTCTGGACAAGCTTCCCCCACACCTCTGTCAATGCGGCGGATGCATCAGTATCAGCATCGGGCGATTTGGGGATTATGGCCTGACGAAGATGAAATGACGAGAATGTAGTTACGGAAAAATAGACATGCCGATTTGTTAATCCGTAGACCATTCTCGTCCTTGAATTGTATATTGAATGTTGAGGTTATCGGCCCCATCCAGCAATGGCCGTTGATATCAAATGGCCCGAAGGCCGGCGCCTGCGCGACCGCCTTAGACCATAGACACCTATCCAACAAACCATCCTTCGAGCTGTAATTAGGAGGTTGGTATCAAGGGTATTCGTTCAATGATATGACGACGCCTGCAAGTGTTGATGGGTTACGCGCGAGTATCTTCCGGATTTTGCGGATGGCATCAACACGACTCTGGGTTAATGCAAATTCAATGACTAATATGGATTCCCCATATTCATTCACAACCGTAATGTCGCCTACGAATTTCGAACAAGATTTGATACTTCTGTCATACTCGTTGTCCTCAAGACGGGTAGACAGGTTCGTAGTGATAACCCAGTCAAGTTCATTCCCATACACTTCCTCCTGGGACTCCATAGCCTTAACCAAGATAGCATAGAGGCTGCGTACAGCAGCTTCATGGAGTTCCGATGCCATGTAGATGATGAGCGTTTGGAGATCGGCATCGAAGTCGAATCTAAAATAGGAAAATGTAAGCGAGGCAAGTTGCGTGACTCGAAATGTCGAAAGTGGTACTTGAGTCTATTTTGCAACAAAAAATCATACAGTTTGTTGAATTGCTCCACCCCGATGCCACTGTATTCCTGCTCTGTATAGTAAGCTCGTCACTTCGCACAACAAGTGATAAGTTGGTTCACCTCAACTGTACCCGCTTCTTGCCTTTGCAAAGCAATCTTAATGGCTTCCACAACTTCATGCTGACTAGAAAGAGATCCCGCCATAGCCATCGGAATGTCAGATGAAGATTCACTGTGGGGAGGAGTTGGTAACGTTGACTCCGGCTTGATGAGGCTTTGCAGCTGTAGATCATTGCCACACTGGGTTTTTGATATGGATTCAGTACCACGGCTTCTTAGGGTAGGTAGCCGATATGAGGAGTAGGATGGGGAATGCGGGCGAAGGCAATTTCCATCGTCGCCGACAGTGAGTGTCATGGTGGTGATGGTGTCAGATTGCATTGTGGACCTTTCCGGATATCGGACGCCTTAATGCGGCCTATGTGCCACTTGCACTGGTTGACTCTTTATGTAAATATGCACACCAATGAACTGGCTTTACATATGATATTTTTCCTTTTTTTTCTTTTTCTTCAATGGAACTCGCATTATGACAGTAATTGTTCAGGGTTTGCATGAGAGTTATGCCTATTTGCCCTTTACATAACGAAACTATTTTCAGAATTGCCACGTGCGTGTACAAAGCTAAATAAGAAAGTCCGCCAAAGGGATAATTCTATATAGAAACCCCCCTGTAATTGTTTAGAAACCCTGTACTGCCACCCCGGAGACTGGCCAAAATCTTCAGCCACATGCCTGCCAGCCTTTTAGGGAGCATTCTGGCTTGAGTTGAGAGGACCATTGTATGAGTGCATGGACTTATCATACCCAAGACAGATAGCAAAGCATATTGTCCTATTAATAGGCTACATTTGATACTAGCAGAAATAATTTTAAAGTGAGTGACAAGGGAGCTATAGCCCAATTACTAGAGACAATAATTTTGAGCCTCTTCTTGCCTCTGTAGCAGAGGGTTGGTTAACTGCTAGGTTATGGTCAATGGATAAGAATGATAGCCCATAATTTTCTTATTATCCTATTAATTATCACATATCTAGCAGGAACAATTTACATGTGAAAAATGAAGGGTATGCATATTCAGCCACATATACTGAAGCCACAGTCATCTATCACAGACACAATGGCCTTGACTCAACTACCCATATATTAATACATATTATCCTAATAGTCTGCTCAGATACCCCAGTCTCATGTGATGCAAATTGCAGGTTTAGTGTATGTGGCTGTGAGTACATGCCCTGCATAGTTTATTTCTCTGCCAAGCATGTTATGGAAAGACCTATCATTCCTATTTATGGACCATAGCAGACCACAGCCTAGCAATCAATCAATCCTCTGCTACAGAGGCAATAGGCAGCAATGGGCTCAAATTTAATTAATTTTTTCTAGTAATTGGGATATAGCTCCATTGTCACTCACTTTTATAATTATTTCTACTCATATCAAATGTAGCTAATAGGACCATATATTTGGCCATCTGCCTTGGGTATGCTATGTACATGCATGCACTTGTACAATGGTCCTCTCAAGCCTAAATGAAATATTCCCAAAAAGGCAGGTCCTTTCAAAGCTGTCACGTGACGAGCCTCTTAATTAGACTGATTGTCTATGCATAAGGCTCACTTGGTTCTACAATCCATTATCAATACTTATCACAACCTATGCAGAAGATCTTCTTCGTCTGGCTCATCATGTGTCATGCATTTGTCTGGTGTTAGCCAATTTTGTGTGAAGTTAAGGCGCTCCTTTTTGAGATAAAACTTGAGCATCTGTAAAGCTTCCATTAATAGCCTAGGACTAATGCGATTTCGTTTTTTGGTGTCTGTTTCGGAATTCAACGAAAAAATATGCTCGTATGTCATGGCCTAATGTGCTTTAATATCCGTACAAATCTTCATCTATAAGGAATTCTTCATCCCTTATTTCTTCCTCCTCCTCCTCCTCCTCCTCCTCCTCCTCCTCCTCACCGCTGTCATTGCCAAAGTCGGAACTATACTCACTGCCAGACTCGACTTCCTGGACTATATCTCCTGAAAGATCGCCGTTGTCCGGAATCTCAAGAACATATTCCTCTTCCATGTCGTCATCTCGGGTTGTATAGCTTGTAGTTTCCTGATCCACGTCACTGGAAGCTTGACACACATGGCCTATGCCGAGGCCGATGTGATACCGCATCAACATGTCGCGATCAACGAAGCTGCAAATATATGAGACAAAGATCATTCAAAAGTCCGTTGCCAACTCGACTTACCGATTGACATAATATTCAACCCAGTCAGAGGAATCTTGGGCGCAACGTGAGAAGCCTTTACCATCCGAATGAAGCTTCCCTTTCGCAAACGCAGGCACTATATGGCACCCTCTTAGGACATCAGAAGGATCAAGGAAATCAAACGCGTCGCCCTCGGACATGGAAGGAAATTGAACACGGTCGAGCTTTCGAGCTTGCCAGCCGGTGGCTATGGTGTCCATATTGTGATACCATCGAACCCAGAGAAACTCCAGTCTGTGTGGCTGGTAGTTCGTCATCCCAGGTCCCACGTATATCGCATTGACGTGAAAAATGCCCAGAACTCGGGCATATCGAAATGGTTGGGCAGAATTATTGTCATCAGAATCAGCCAGTACCATTATATCACGACGTGGTGTAGATGTGCCGATAACATCTTGTGAGCGACGTATATCGTACGTCGTGTAGTTGATTCTCATTATGCTGTGCTGATACAGTCGGTCATGTTTGAAGAGAACTGAGTTAGGGTCGATATCACCTGACGCAGGTGGAATACTATTGTCGTCCGTCGATTGTTCAAGCTGACTACGCACTTTTAACAGAACCCGGGGAAGGAGGTGCTGTTTCAGATTGGGCAGAAAGTTCTATAGGGTGGACAGTTAATCAAGGCTCGATCATTTATTGCAATGATTTGCACCTGTATAGCTGGATCACCTGTGCGTGTTCGAAGAAAATGGCCAATGTTCTCGTGACACTTTTCAGAAATACCAATATGATGGTGTTCTTGGGGTGTCCTGGCCACCGGTTCACGTTCAAGTCTACCTTCTGATGAGAGTCTCTGTCGGATGCGACGCAGACGGCTTTCACGACGCTCCATTCGAGCCAATTGCTTGACAAATGTTTTCTTATCGGTGCGTTTATATCGGGCTTTGGCTGTGCGATGTTCCAATTCTCCCTGAACGATGAGCGAGTGTGAGGGTCAAGATTAAACTTGAACTTAGTGATAGTTACTTACTGACTCTGTTGAAAAGGAATCCGTTGTGCCGCAACGACGTATAGTATTGGCATAATCACCAAGACAATGGTATTTGTAAGTTCTAAGGTTGAACTTTCTTCTCTTCGGCCCATTGTGTAGACGACGAGCTGTGGAATCAGGGGCAGATGTTCCATTCAACACAGACTGATTATTCGTTGTGATCCGGTCGTTGGATGCCGCCTGGTCGCCCGGCGCGGACTGGGGGTTCGGTGCGGCCTGGCCTTCCGTGGACTGGCCATTCAAGGTAGATTTTTCTCGTTGCTTTTTCAGCTCGCGACGTTTACGCGCTTCCATCTCACGACTAAGTTCCCGTGTGTCGAACGCAGCACATGTTTTAGTGGTGAATGCACGAAATTCAGTACCGATGCTAACGGTCGTCTCGTCTAGAATGCGGAGTGTGCTATCAGTGTGGATGCGAAGTTTGGCCAGGCCATGCCAATGTGCGCAAGTAAACAGTAGCCGGAGAATTGAGCTATTGTACGGTTCGGGAAGCAGACCGTCAAAGACGGGAATGATGCACTAACAATGATCATATTCGTTGGCAATTGGTTATGTGAAAATTAGTGATCATTACCTGTAGAAGATCCTCAAAGTCTCGGGCAGCCATCTTCTTCATCTCAGATACATTTGCGGAGAAACGTCTGACACCATCCCTACCGAAAGAAGGGACCTGTCTGAAGCTAAGAGCGAAGGTTTATCCGGCCGTTGTTTTATGTGACATATAATATGGAAATACTTACCGACGATCCAGCTCGTCGACCAGGGTCTTGTTCACAGCCTCCAGGATGCGGAGAAGATGGATGAATAAAGCTTTCCAGACACCCAGCTCAAATTCATGCATGAGGTCAACCACAAGCATATCATAGCGGTTGAAGCCTAACGGGCCAAGTTTTTTGGCGAAAGCATTCTGTATCCATATTTTAGCTTCGAAGTTCATTTTAAGATGGCATTGCACTTACATATGACGGCACCAGTGATTCATCCCTCAATATAGCCTCCACTGGAGCACTGTCTACGGCATAATTCTTCTTGTAGATAATATCGCGAGCGGTTTCCACCTTGCGCCTATTGGCATCGTCGTCTACACGACCAAGCGTTACTCGCTGCCTCATATCTCTTACCGTTCCCATTTTCGGGACACGTTCGAAGGGGATGACACAGCGAGGGCAAGGGCAGAGACCTTGGTCACGAATGCTGGCAATTATTATCCTGTCTACAATTAAATGACTGATTAATTGAGAATAACTAGGACCACTTACTTTTCTTTGTAGTCTGCAGAATAAGTAAGAAGTCTTGGATAAAACCGACGTGTGACTTGATCACAACACTGAACCACGATGCCATGTTCATAAGCCACCAGAAATTCCTCATCCAGAAGTATGTCCCATTGAGCGTGTAAAGCCTCACGCCGACAGTGTGCCATGAAAGCAGCACTGGGTGGATGTCCTTTCATATTCTCCGAAGCGAAATCTTTAAATGCATCAGGAAGCTACAACTCACGATCAGAGAATATCAGATAGAAGTGTCAAAGAGTGACCTACAGCTTGAAAATAAGCGACATGGTTGCATAAGTGGCAACTAGGCTTGCATCGGCGATACTTCGATTCATTGCCGAAGAAGAGATAACTGGGCCATAGCTTGGCGTTTCCGAAGGACGTTAAATGCGTGCCATCAGAATAGAACATCATAGCTAAGACCACTCTAGGAAGATCGCAACCGGGTTCTCCGGGAGACTCCTGCAGTTTGCGGTGGGCGTCCAAAAAAGCCGGCGATGAGTATAGTTCACCATGTACCCTCTCTTCGGCACATGAGTTGTTCGGGTGCCAATAGAGCTCAAATGGTTCGTAATAAAATTGGCGGACATCGTGTGGTTTCGAGAGTTTTTCGCGTATAACAGAAACAAGAGACCGGTGGTAAAGGTCGCCTACATGGTAATCCTGAGGGCCGGGGACCTTTGTTCTACTATGAAAAGGGACAGAGATCGTGATTGGAGTTCTAGTCCATCCGACATCCTTGTCCATCCATTCTGCTTCTTCCTCGTCCGCACCCCCATCGAAACTATTGGCGGCCAATTTGGAATCAATTTTCGTCCAATTTGTTTGCCGCACATCCTCCGGTCGAAACTCTGGATCACCGATGATCTTTAAAAGCTGGTTGAAGCTTTCGCGGGATTTCTGGACTCCATGATTCCAATGCCAATCTGCTAGGCGGAAGGAGCTTTTGTTGGGAAAGGGATCAAAAGGATTGCCGTTGTCTGCGAAAGGAGGCGATGTGGAAATTATGGGTTCATCGGAAAGGTCGAATATGTCTTTATGCTCTTCTGGATCGTGTGTTGATACCTTCTCCGAAAAATACCGTCGAAACAAGCCGAAGATATTTCGGGGTGTCTGACACATGCGAGGGCTAGAGGAATGGTCTGCAGATCGAGGCCCATTGGAATCACGTGAAGAAGGGGTTTGTGGCACAACGGCGTCATTGAGGGGAACTGGGGAGACTGGAGGTAGAAGAGGGAGTGGCTGTGGTGCGATATCTCTAAACCGCTTGGGTAACAGACGGTTTAGCCGACGTGGTCGACGCTCAGCAAGGGACATTCCACTATCTTCTGCTTCAACAGACATGGAAGCTTCCTAAAATATTCATTAGCGAGGCTTAGTAGATTAACAGAGAAACAACCTACTTCAACATGATCAACGACCGGGCCAGAAGGACCATTTGTCTCATCATCGTGCTGGGGTTGTATAACAGTCTGAGACTTGATAAACGGTATCCAGGAAAAGATAATGTACCTCAACACCCATGGCGTTTGTTTCATAGATGTTCGTTGCGTTTTCTGACGGCCTGACATCCCGTTGAGATAAATTTTCGCTCCTGGTTTCGGTGTCTTCACATCGACGTCTTTTCCTGTCGGTCCAAGCATCTTTTGCCCTCCTCAGAGCCCCTGCCAATCTGACTTTGGCCTTCTTGCAACTACGGTGGTGATAGGCTAACCCTCCGGGCTGAGCAAATGATCTGCCGCAGATGCACGTAAGACTTGGAGAAAAATCTGCGTCCATCCTTCCAGTCGCAACCGTTATGGCCTCACAACGCGTAGCAGCGGTAACGGTGAGCACTAAGGCATCGCCTACACGTGCGTGACAGCGAGGTAAACCGATACTATCTCAGGCTAAGGCTATCGAAACTGTTCTGAGTCGTTCTGTATGATTCCGTAGATCAGAGTTGGTTTACCGACTTCTAGTAGTTCAAGTGGGAACGACTGTATACTTCATATGGTGTGCTACATTGGTCACAATTTCTATCAGCGGAATACGAGCTACGGTTTCCTCAATCGTTATCACTTATTTTAGACAAGTGCATGATTCCGTAGATCAGAGTTGGCTTACCGACTTCTAGTAGTTCAAGTGGGAACGACTGTATACTTCATATGGTGTGCTACATTGGTCACAATTTCTATCAGCGGAATACGAGCTGTTTCCTCAATCGTTATCACTTATTTTAGACAAGTGCCGACGAGGATTTCCATAACGGTCAAGTCACCACCAAGTTATTTACCGAAAAAGATACTGTACCCACAACCATTCCTTTTCAAGCAACATAGAATGAGTCCTTAGAACCTCAATCAGTCGACTAACCAGCTATCCAGCCCGGACGGATGGTCACTCGTGAAGGGTGAAGGAATGGTATATAAGGCATACGAACACAAGGTGCTAGTTCGCAACCCACCTACACTGTGTTAAATGGCCACTAGTATCGTCAACTCTGTTCGTTCAAAAGTCTATGCTGCAAGAGCAAGGACTACCGATCATACTGTCTGGCAGTACAATCGCGACAGTGATCAGATGAGTGAGTGGAAATGGTGAGCAGTTGTTACCGCATATTTTCTAGATAATTACTTATCGTGATCTATCATACATCTTGCAGGCCATCATCTACGGAAACGCCTATACATCCGTCTGAACTGCGCAACTACCGTTTGTCACATCGTATGCTGGGCCCGTGTTGCTTGTGCCCTCTGGTAGACCAGAATGGGCCCGATTTTGTGGAAGCTGCAATCTATGTAGTTTCCACAGGCGCTTTGTCAGGAGAGTATGTTGCGAGTTGTGCACTTGAAAAGTGTGGTTACTTTGGTAGGTCGTTTGAATTGCCTGTGAACGGCAAGCTCCCGCTGACGTCCATCATCCAAGTGTTCATGGAGCGCCTCCACAACAAACATGGCCTACCCATTAGATGCTATCCTCGTCGAGGTACGTCACTTGAAACTGGTTTGTGTGTCGCAAATTGATTTACATTACTCACAGAGTTTGGAGAACGGGTCCCTCCGCCAGTGATACATCCTTCAGAGCAGCTGCAACGCCCGTTTTTGCGCACAGGTCCACCCAGGCCACTCAAGAGATCGTTTGCGATGCTTGGTTTGTTTTCACAAACCTTACCCCACTAGTCCGGAACTAAGTCATTTTATATGGAAGATATCGAAGCAGGGTCCGCTCCAACGCACCTGCACCGTGTGCCTGCACGTCGCTCTGGGCAGAAGACTGTGGCGGAGTTACTGAGGCAACTGGATGCCCGTGAGAAACCTGGTATTACAGACACTGTGTTCTCGGTGCTCTTTTGTCGGTGTCAATGTGGCCTAGTCACCACACAAAGGGCTTTCGATGACCACACCTGCATTGTAGACCTTTCAGACGATGATTGAATATTTAGAGTTTATAAAAGGGATAGTTTACTTCACGAGAATACGACGAAAGTGACATTATAGTTTTTGAGACAGCAGCTGTGGTGTCAATCTCTAAGGTCGGCAGATACTACCGCGCCTGATCCAATCCGTTAGATGGAAAAATGAAAAATGGTGCTGTGCGATGAGAGAATTTCAGCAAGGTCAGTTCGATTTTATGGTGTTAGCCGGCCTCTACCTGTTCGCTCTGCTCGACATAAGTTAGCGAGTGTTTTATTTGCGTTGCTAATATTGCCTCGGCCAATCGAACACTTTCCAAATGCCACCCGATCGATGCCAAGTTTTCGCGATATAAATTATAAAATGGACAATGGAATCAGCCTCCCACAGCCCTACACAAAACAATTCAAACGCAATACAATAATACGAATGCATGATATATGTACACAACGAGTGTTACACACCAGACCTGACATGGGATTCAGATCTGCTATCTCTAAATAGAATAAATCACCGACCGTAGCATCAAAGGATCTGCAGGTTGAGGACGAGTCTTAAGCCATTATGCTGGCTGAACCTGAAGGCAAATAAGTAAGTAGTAGAAGCTTTGCTAGAGCTGTTGGAATTACGATAACGTTGATGTATCGGTATATACATCACAGTGTTCATGAATGTATCGCCCTTTGCCTCAATCTCTTCCTGGGCAAGTTTAAAACATTCCGTCAAATCAAACTTGAGCTGTTGAAGCTGCTCAATTGCCACGGCAACTTCTGGGGCAGGTACTTCGGCCAGCTCCCGATGCTGTTCTTGAGAGCAAATGATTTGAGCTCTAAGAATGTTGTAAATGCGACACAGGCGGTTCAGCGCATTGTAGTCATACGGATGCAATGTGCTGAGAACATGGGGTAGTTCGAGAATTGGACCAACCTAAATAAAAAAAATTAGCCAGAAATCACTAATAAGAAGAATTACAATACATCGATGTTAGACGAGGACTGAAATTCAGACGCAGGCGACATGTTAGGCCTTGAAGGTAAATGCGACTGGGTCGTTTCGGAGCCGTCAAAGGTACTCGTCAAGGCAAGCAACAGATAAAATTACACACTCTTGGATTTCCGGTGGGTGAAACCGGAGTCTCATGTGCGAGTGGGTTGTAAGGCCCGGAAAACAAGGGTGACGGAGGATGCTCGAATGTGGTCAGATTTGGAGAAGGCTTTGAGGAACAAAATTTATGTTCGCTCATACTAGAAGAGCAGTGAGCTGGTGCAAGGAGGTGACTCAATAGTTGATTCACCGTCCACGTAATAACATAAGATGCATCAAACCTTACCCATTATGGTTATTGTTCATTTGCTTGCTTCCCCATTATGGCCAGCGCTGGTGAAAGCTGTCAACACGAGCGCATACCAGTAAAGGATAGCACTGGTGTAGCCAGCAGGTTTTGGACGTAGGGGTTTACCGTTTTAGACATTTCTGACAATGTTGAAGACATGCAGGTCTTCGATGAGATAATAGGCGGCGACTTAGAATAAGTATAAGATACTATGACCTACCCATAGCCTGAGTGCCTGATCCCCAATGGACGCCAACATCTGGTGCAGTGCTACAGAGTTTCTGTCGGATCTACC
>Ga0193716_1001459_pt1 | contig 13724 bp, 11 predicted proteins | sample U2c1metaG_FD_145901 | JGI IMG/M metagenome (GOLD analysis project Ga0193716, IMG submission 145901) | Soil microbial communities from a riparian zone of the East river system, Colorado, United States - U2c1 | ecosystem: Environmental > Terrestrial > Soil > Riparian zone | place: USA: East River...
GTGAAGGTCGGTTTCTGGTACGCGCTCATCGACGACGGCATCCACCCCGTCGACCTCGGCAAGGGCCTGGAGGAGCGCGGTTTCGAGGCGTTGTTCGTCGGCGAGCACACGAACCTGCCGGTGCACGACGACCAACCGATGCCCACCGAGGACCAGGCCCGCACCCATCCGAGGATGGTCGACCCGCTGACCACGCTCGCCGTCGTCGCGGGCGCCACGGAACGACTCACGCTCGGCACCTCGGTCCTGCTCGCCGCGCAGCACGAGCCGATCGTCACCGCCAAGGCCATCGCCAGCCTCGACACGTTCTCCGGCGGTCGCGTGGTCATCGGCGTCGGCGCGGGCTGGCACGACGGAGAGCTGCGCGCCCACGGCGTCGACCCGCGCCAGAAGGTCGCGGTGCTGCGCGAGCACATGCTGGCCATGCGGGAGATCTGGACGAAGGACGAGGCCGAGTTCCACGGCGACCACGTCGACTTCCCGCCGCTCTACTCGTGGCCGAAGCCGCCGTCCGGCCCGGTCGTCCTCGTCGGCGGCGGACTGCGGCCGGCATGGCGCAAGATCGCCGAGTACGCCGACGGCTGGCTGCCGATCTACCCCGGCGAGCCGGGGCCACTCGTGGCCGACCTCGCCGACCTGCGCGGGCGCGCCGCCGACCTCGGCCGCACCGAGGTGCCGGTGACCGTGATGAACCCGCCGCCGGACGAGCGAGTGCTCGACACCCTCGCAGAGGCGGGCGTCGAGCGGGTCCTGCTCGAGCTGCCGAGGGCGGACCGCGACACCACGTTGCGCACTCTCGATCAACACGCCGGCCTGCTGGCGTGAGCCGAACAGGCCACTGTCGGGGTAGCGCGGTAACCTGACCCGCATCCCAGACCCCGGTATTCAAGGAGGGCTCGTGTCGGCAGGGGAGCTCGCCGCACTCATCGCGGCCGGCGCGTTCGTGCTGCTCGTTCTGCTGCTCGCGATCCCGTTGATCAAACTCGGACGCACGCTCGACGAGGCGACGATCGCGCTCAACAAGGCGTACACGAACACCGACCCGATCTTCAGCGAGGCCAACACCACGCTGACGCGCGTCAACTCGCAGCTCGAGCGGGTCGACGGCATCACCGCGAACACGCAGGCCGTCACCGGCAACGTGTCCGCGCTGACCTCGGTGTTCACCGCGACGCTCGGCGGGCCGCTCGTCAAGACGGCGGCGTTGTCCTACGGCGTCAGCAAGGCGCTCAGGGCCCGCCGCAAGGCGAAGGCCGACGCGGACGGCAAGCACGCGCGGCGCGGGAAGCGCAGGGGGGCCAAGTAGTGCGACGCCTATTTTGGCTTGGGGTCGGCGTTGCCACCGGCGTAGCGTTGTCGAAGAAGGCACGGGAGACGGCTCGTCAGGCCACCCCGGCCGGCCTCGCCGGGAACCTCGGCGAGGCGATGCGTGAGCTCGCCGGCGCGATCGGCTCCTTCGGGGCCGATGTCCGTGCTGGCATGGTCGAACGTGAAGAGGAGTTGTCCGAGGTGGTGGAGCAGCGGTCTGGAGTGAGTCCGATGGCCCGCCATGCCCTCGGTGTCCGGGACGGCGCGCGCCCGCTGCGGCCCAGCCGTCCTGCCGACGCGCGAGCTCGCCGGGCGGGCAGCTGACCCCGCGCGTTCGCGCGCGGCGCGGCGCTGTCCGCCTTGGCCGGACTCCCCGTCGTTTCGACACCTCAAGGACACATCGTGCAGACACACGAGATCAGCAAGCGATTCCTGGACCACTTCACCAGCAGCGGGCACACACTGGTGCCCAGTGCCTCACTCATCCTCGACGACCCGAACCTGCTGTTCGTCAACGCGGGGATGGTGCAGTTCAAGCCCTACTTCCTCGGTGCGGAACCGCCGCCGTACCCGCGCGCGACCAGCGTGCAGAAGTGCGTGCGCACCGGCGACATCGACGAGGTCGGCAAGACCACCCGGCACAACACGTTCTTCCAGATGGCGGGCAACTTCTCCTTCGGTGACTACTTCAAGGAAGGTGCGATCGAGCACGCCTGGAAGCTGATCACCGACAGTCGGTCCGACGGCGGCTACGGCTTCGACCCCGGCCGCATCTGGGTGACGGTCTACAAGACCGACGACGAGGCGATCGAGCTGTGGCGCAAGATCGCCGGGCTGCCCGACGAGCGCATCCAGCGGCGCGGCGGCGACGACAACTACTGGGACATGGGCGTGCCCGGTCCCGGTGGCCCGTGCTCGGAGATCTACTACGACCGCGGCGCGGCGTTCGGCGCGTCCGGCGGTCCGGTCGCGGACGAGGACCGCTACCTCGAGATCTGGAACCTCGTCTTCATGCAGGACGAGCGCGGCGAGCTGTCCCCGAAGAAGGACCACCCGCCCATCGGTGAGCTGCCCGCGAAGAACATCGACACCGGGCTCGGGATAGAGCGTGTCGCGTTCCTCCTGCAGGAAGTGGAGAACGTCTACGAGACGGACCTGGTCCGTCCGGTGATCACCAAGGCGGAGGAGATGTCCGGGCGGCGTTACGGCGCCAACCACATCGACGACATCCGCTTCCGGGTGCTCGCGGACCACGCGCGGAGCGGCGTCATGCTGATCGGCGACGGCGTCACGCCGAGCAACGAGGCGCGCGGCTACGTGCTGCGCCGTCTGCTGCGCCGGATCGTCCGCTCGGTGCGGCTGCTCGGCGTCAACGAGCCGGTGCTGCCGGAGTTCGCGGCGGTCGTGCGCGACACCATGGGCCCGGCCTACCCCGAACTGGTCAGCCAGTTCGACCGCATCGAGTCGGTGGTGCGCCAGGAGGAGGAGACCTTCCTGACCACGCTGGCGAGCGGCTCGAAGATCTTCGACCTCGCGGCGACCGAGACCAAGGAGTCCGGCGGCAAGGTCCTCTCCGGCGACCAGGCGTTCCAGTTGCACGACACGTACGGCTTCCCGATCGACCTGACGCTGGAGATGGCGTCCGAGCAGGGCCTCAAGGTCGACGAGGACGGCTTCCGCCGCCTCATGGGCGAGCAGCGCGACCGTTCCAAGCAGGACGCGGCGCAGCGCAAGGTCGGGCACGGCGACGGCGGCGCGTACCGGTCGATCCTCGACAAGCACGGCATCACCGACTTCCTCGGCTACCGCGATCTGTCGATTGAGGCGACGGTCGTCGGCCTGCTGTCCCACGGCCAGTCCGCGGTGTCGGCCGGCGAGGGCGCGGAGGTCGAGGTCATCCTCGATCGCACCCCGTTCTACGCGGAGGGCGGCGGCCAGCTCGCGGACACCGGCAAGATCGTCGGCGACGGGGTCGTGGTCGAGGTGGCGGACGTGCAGTCGCCGGTCGCGGGCCTGAACGTGCACCGGGGCAAGGTTCTCTCCGGCGAGCTGATGATCGACTCGACGGTCCAGGCGGAGGTCGACCCGAACCGGCGGCGCGCGGTGTCGCGCTCGCACTCGGCGACCCACCTGGTGCACGCGGGCGTACGGCGCGCGCTCGGCACGCAGGCGGCGCAGGCCGGCTCGCTGAACGCGCCGGGCCGGCTGCGGTTCGACTTCACCTCACCTGGCGGCGCGGTGCCGCCCAGCGTGATCGCGGACGTCGAGGACGAGGTCAACGACGTCCTGCTGAACGACTACGAGGTGCGTTCCGAGGTCGTCAGCCTCGACGAGGCGCGCAAGTCGGGCGCGATCGCGTTCTTCGGCGAGAAGTACGGCGAGAAGGTCCGCGTCATCACCATCGGCGACTACTCGAAGGAGCTGTGCGGCGGCACGCACGTGCACCGTTCCGGCGAGATCGGCGTGGTCAAGCTGCTGTCCGAGGCGTCGATCGGCGCCGGCGTGCGGCGGGTCGAGGCGCTGGTCGGGCTGGACGCGTTCCGCTTCCTCGCGCGGGAGCACGTGCTGGTCGGACAGCTCGCGGAGCAGTTCAAGGTGCGCCCGGACGAGCTGCCGGAGCGGATCGGACAGACCGTCGAGCGGCTGCGCACGGCGGAGAAGGAGCTCGAGCGGCTGCGCGGCGCGCAGCTGCTGTCGTCGGCCGGCACGCTCGCGGACGCGGCGGAGGACGTGCGTGGCACCGCCCTGGTCGCGGTCGCGACGCCGGACGGCATCGGTGGCAACGACCTGCGGTCCCTCGCGTCCGAGGTGCGCAACCGGCTCGGCGCGCGGCCTGGTGTCGTGGCGTTGTTCTCGGCCGACGGCCAGAAGGTCAACTTCGTCGTCGCGACCACCTCGGCGGCGCGCGACGCGGGCCTCGCGGCGGGCAAGCTGGTGCCGGCGTTCGCGCCCGCGATCGGCGGCCGTGGCGGTGGCAAGCCGGACCTCGCGCAGGGCGGCGGCGGCAACGCGGCCGGTGTGCCGGAGGCGGTGTCCGCGCTGCGCAAGGCCATCGACGTCGCAGCCGAGGTCGGCTAGTGACCGGACCTGACCGGCCGGGCCCCGACGATCCGGGGCCTGGCCGCAGGCTCGGTGTCGACGTCGGATCTGTACGGGTCGGGGTCGCGATCAGTGATCCCGGTCCGGTTCTCGCGACGCCACTCGTTACGCTGTCCCGCGACGAACGCTCCAACAGCGATCTGGATCGCCTCGCGGAGCTCGTTGTCGAGCACGAGGTGGTCGAAGTGGTGGTCGGTTTACCCAGGACCCTTGCCGCGGAGCACGGCAAGGCGGCAGCGATCGCGTCAACGTATGCGCGACGGCTGGCGAGTCGCGTGCGACCGGTTCCGGTCAGGTTGGCGGACGAACGCTTGACCACGGTGACCGCTACCAGGATGCTCAGCGATCGCGGTGTTCGGGGAAAGCGGCAACGGGCGGTGGTCGACCAGGCGGCGGCCGTCGAGATCTTGCAGGCCTGGCTGGACGGGCGGGCGCGGCAAGTGCCTCCGGAGGCGCAGGAACGATGACCCACGACGATGATCTGGATCTGTTCTCCGACGCGCGGACGGAGCGACAGCGCCCGGTGCGGCCCGACCGCGCCCGGCGCAGGCCACCACCGCCGAAGAAGAAGCGCAAGGCAGTGCTGTGGATCAGCATGGCCGTGGTGCTGGCGCTCATCGGGCTCGGCGGCTACCTCGGGCTCAAGCAGATCATGGGCATCGGCGACTTCGAGGACTTCGCAGGTCAGGGCGAGGGTGACGTCGTCGTCGAGGTGCACGACGGCGACTCGACGGGCGACATCGCGGCCACACTGACCGACGCGGGGGTGGTGGCCAGCTCGCGCGCGTTCGTCGCGGCCGCGGAGACCAACGCCGACGTGCGCGCCGTGCAGCCCGGCTACTACGTGATGAAAACCAAGGCCTCCGGCGCGGCCGCGGTCAGCCGGCTCGTCGACCCCAAGGTCCGGGTCGGGAACCTGCAGATCAGGCCGGGCAGCCAGCTCGAGAACGTGACCAAGGGCGACGGCAGCGTCGCCAAGGGCATCGTCGCGTTGCTCGCGGACGCGTCGTGCGCCGAGCTGAACGGCAAGAGCACCTGTGTGCCGGTGGAGCAGCTCGCGGAGGTCGCGAAGACCGGCGACCTCGTCAAGCTCGGGGTGCCCGAGTGGGCGATCCCGGACGCCGGCAAGGCCGAGCCGCATCGTCGGCTGGAGGGCATGGTCATGCCCGGCGTGTACGACGTCAAGCCGGGCGCGACGCCGGAGGAGCTGTGGAAGCAGCTGCTCACCGAGTCCGCGACACAGATGCAGGCGCTGGGCCTGCCGACGATCGCCGACGACACGGGGTACACGCCCTACCAGGTCCTGGTCATGGCGTCGCTGGTCGAGCGCGAGGCGATCGGCAAGGACTTCGGCAAGGTCGCCAGGGTGACGTACAACCGGCTCAGGGAGTCGATGAAGCTCCAGTACGACTCCACCATCAACTACGTGCTGGACCGCCCTGCCATCCGCACGAACGAGTCGGACCGGGACAAGGTCGGGCCGTACAACACCTACGACAACACCGGCCTGCCGCCGACGCCGATCTCCTCGCCGAGCGAGGACGCGCTCAAGGCCGCGGTGACGCCGGAGGAAGGCCCGTGGCTCTTCTTCGTGCGTTGCCAGACGGACGGCACGTCGTGCTTCGCGGTCACCAGCGAGGAACACGACCAGAACGTGGACCTGGCAGGCCAGAACGGTGCCTACTGAGCCACGTCGTGCCGCGGTGGTCGGCAAGCCGGTGGCGCACTCGCTGTCGCCGGTGCTGCACGGTGCCGCGTACGAGGCGCTTGGATTGACGGGGTGGACGTACTCGCGGGTCGAGGCGTCCGAGTCGGAGCTGGCGGCGCTGGTGGCGTCCCTCGACGAGTCGTGGGTCGGGCTGTCGGTGACGATGCCGGGCAAGCGTGCCGCGCTGGAGCTCGCTTCGTCGGCGACCGAGCGGGCGACGGCGGTCGGCGCGGCGAACACCCTGGTGCGGCAGGCGTCCGGCTGGACGGCGGACTGCACCGACGTGGACGGGGTGGTCGGCGCGTTGCGCGCGGCCGGCTTCACCTCCGGTTCGCACGGCCTGGTGCTGGGCGCCGGTGGCACGGCGTGCGCGGCGCTCGCGGGTCTGGCCGAGCTGGGCCTCACGTCGGCGACGGTCGTGGTCCGCGACCCGGCGCGCGCTGCGGACGCGACGCGCTGCGGGACAGCCGTCGGGCTGACCGTGTCGGTGACGAGCTGGGCCTCGGCATCGTTCGCGGCGTTGGCGTCGGCAGCGGACGTGCTGGTGAACACGACACCGCCGGCCGCGGTCTCGGCGGAAGTGCCGTTCCTGGCGCGGGCCGGCTGCGTGCTGGACGTGATCTACCACCCGTGGCCGACGCCGCTGGCGGAGGCGGTCACCGCGGCCGGCGGCCGGTTGGCGACGGGCCTGGACATGCTGCTGCACCAGGCGTTCGGCCAGGTCGAGCAGTTCACCGGGCGGCCGGCGCCGCAGGAGGTCATGCGGTCCGCGCTGCGCGAGGCCACCGGCGGGATCCTGCCGTTGCCGCTGGTACCCCATGGATGAGGAAGCCCTTCGCGCGGTCACCATCGGCGAGCTGACGCCGTACGCGGCGCCGGTCGTCATCGAGGACTACAACCCGGCGTGGCCGCTGTGGTTCGACGAGGAGCGCGCGCGGATCGAGGCGGCGCTCGGTCCGGTGGCGTTGTCGGTGGCGCACACGGGTTCGACGTCGGTGCCGGGGTTGCCGGCGAAACCGATCATCGACGTGTTGCTGCAGGTCGACGACTCCGCGGACGAGTCGTACGTGCCGGCGCTGGCGGCGGCGGGGTTCGAGCTGCGGATCCGTGAGCCGGAATGGTTGGAGCATCGGGTACTCCGTCGCCGTGGCGAGCCGCACGACGTCAACCTGCACGTGTTCTCGCCACGGTACGCGGCGGCGGAGATCGAGCGGATGCTGGGTTTCCGGGACTGGCTCCGCGCGCACGAGGATGACCGAGACCGTTACGCGGCAACGAAACGTGAACTGTCCACACGGGACTGGAAGTATGTGCAGGACTACGCCGATGCGAAAACCGAGGTCATAGAAGAGATTCTGGCGAAGGCGCGCGGCTGACCAACCCGAGCGAGAGTCCCATTCGCCCGCCTTCCTTCTTGTCTTGTCGTCGATTGCGCGCGACCGTGGACCCATGCACCCCATCCCCATCCTCGCCACCGCGGGTTTCTTCCTCGGCCTGCTCGGTCACCAGCTGCTGTCCCGCCTTCGTCGGGGCGCGATCGTCCACAAAGGATGGTGCGCCGGCGGAGTTGCGATCCTGTGGTCGATCGCCGCGTGGCGGGTGGCCGACGGTCACCTGTCGTGGTGGTGGCTACCGATCCCGTTGGTGGCGGCGTGGTTCGCGGTGCTGTTGACGGTGGTGGACCTGAAGCACCGGCGGCTGCCCAACGCGCTCACGCTGTCGGCGTACCCGGCAACGGCCGCAACTATCGCGGCGGCGACCACACAGGCGGGTTGGCCACTGGCGAAAGGCGCCCTGATGGGCGCGGCCGCGCTGGCCACCCTGTACCTGGCGGTCCACACGGTGGCCCCACAAGCAATGGGCGCGGGCGACGTCAAGTTGTCGGGCAGCCAGGGCGCGATACTCGGCGCCGTCGGCTGGCCCGCGGTGCTGGTAGGCGCAACCTTGTCGGCGTTGCTGACGCTTGCCCTGAGGGTGGTGGCCCCCAAACACGCGGCAACCACGTGGCGAACCGGCATCCCCCACGGCCCAGGCCTGCTGGCGGCGACCTACCTGATCGCCACCTTCGCGGTAACCCCAACACCCCCTTGACCTCGCCAGCCCCATGGGTTGGGTCCGGCGGCAGCACGGACGAGGCGGCCACCGCATCCCACGCAGTCTCGCCGATGGCCGGACGCACTCGCGGTCCCATCGACTCAGCACTCCGAGTGGGCGCGTTCGCCGAGGTTCGCCACCTCTGGTCAGGTAACTCACGGTCGGCACCGGCGCTTCCGCCTTCGCTGCGGCTGGATCGGCCCGCGCCGTTCGGTCGCGCCACTCTGCACGTCCTTGTGGCCAGGTGACCTTCGATACGACGCCTCGTCTCAGCCCTTCGCTGCACGATCGCGGCTTGTTCCGTTCCCGCTTCACGCCCGGTCCGCTGGCGGGCGGTCGCTCTGTCCTGTTGTTCGCCGCGGTTCGCCAACTCCGATGGCAGGTGGCTCCAGGCAGCAATCGGCGCCGCCGCCTCCGCGGCGACACTCCGCGCACCCTTGGTGCCAGCTGGCCTTCGACGCGAGGCCTCGCAACACCCCTTCGACGCACGACCGCAGCCGTCGTTGTGCACCCCCCGCGAAGCGGCTCTCACAACCACCACAACTCAGCACGCCAGCGTCAGGCGAGGTCGGAGGACATGACAGGATCAGTGGGTGTTGCGTTGGATCACCGCTGGGGAGTCGCACGGGCCCGCTCTCGTCGCTGTGCTTGAGGGCATGGTGGCGGGCGTCGAGGTCACCACCACCGACCTCAACGAGCAGCTCGCTCGTCGTCGTCTGGGCTTTGGGCGTAGCCCGCGTATGGGGTTCGAGACGGACAAGGTCGAGTTCCTCGGCGGGTTGCGCCACGGGCTGACGCAGGGCGGCCCCATCGCGGTGCGGATCGACAACGCCGAGTGGCCGAAGTGGGAGCAGGTCATGTCCCCCGACCCGGTGGACGCCGACGTGCTGGCCGGTCTGGCCCGCAACGAGCCGTTGACCCGTCCGCGCCCCGGGCACGCCGACCTCGCCGGCATGCAGAAGTTCGGCTTCGACGACGCCCGCCCGGTGCTCGAACGCGCCAGCGCCAGGGAGACGGCCGCCCGGACCGCCCTCGGCACCGTGGCGCGCGCCTTCCTGCGCCAACTGCTGGGCGTCGAGATCATCAGCCACGTCGTCTCGATCGGTGGGGCCGAGGCGCCCGACGGCCCGCCGCCGGGGCCTGGCGACCTCGCGGCCGTCGACGCCAGCCCGGTTCGTGCGTTCGATCCCGCGGGCACCGACGCCATGGTCGCCGAGATCGAGGCGGTCAAGGAAGCCGGTGACACGGTGGGGGGTGTCATCGAGGTGATCGCCTACGGGCTGCCGCCCGGCCTCGGCTCTCATGTCCACTGGGACCGGCGCCTCGACGCCCGCCTCGCCGCCGCGCTCATGGGCGTCCAGGCCATGAAGGGCGTCGAGATCGGCGACGGTTTCACCACCGCCCGCCGCTGGGGCAGCAAGGCCCACGACGAGATTGACCCGGCGCACCCCGGCGTGACCCGCCGCACCAACCGCGCGGGCGGCCTCGAAGGTGGCATCACCAACGGCGAACCACTGCGCACGCGGGTCGCGATGAAGCCGATCTCCACGGTCCCGCGCGCACTGTCCACAATCGACACGTCGACGGGCGAGGCGGCCGTCGCGATCCACCAGCGGTCCGACGTGTGCGCGGTGCCGCGCGCGGGTGTGGTGCTCGAGTCGGTGGTCGGGCTGGTGCTCGCCGAGGCGGCGCTGGAGAAGTTCGGCGGCGACTCCATCACCGAGACCCGCCGCAACGCCGAGTCCTACCTCAAGGCCCTGCGGGAACGGTGGTGACCATGCCCGGCCCCGCACTGATCCTCGTCGGCCCGCCCGGCTCCGGCAAGAGCACCGTCGGCCGCCTCGCCGCCGACCACCTCGGCCTCGCCTTCCGCGACTTCGACGATGACGTCGAACGCGCGCACGACCTCCCGGCGGGCGAACTGGTGGTCAAGCTCGGCCGCGAGAAGTTCCAGGAGTCCGAGCGCGAGCTACTCGCCGACCTGCTGCCACAGCACACCGGCGTGCTCGCCCTTGGCGGCGGCACCCCGACGGCACCGGGCGTCGCCGAGCTGCTCGAGCCCTTCCACGTCGTGTTCCTCGACGTCGACCTCGACCAGCTACTGCGCCGCGAGGGTCTGGTGCCGCTGCACCCGTGGCTGCTGCCCAACCCGCGCGCACACCTGCGCGAACTGCTCAACACGCGCCGCCCGATCTACACGGCGGTGGCCGCCGCGACCGTCCCGACCAGCGGGCGCACCCCGGCGGAAGTCCTGGCCGACGTGCTCTCCAGCATGTCGGTCACCTCCGACTGAACCGAAAATTGTCGGTGCCATCCGATATGCATGACCCATGGCAGTCGCACTCGACCGAACCAGGGTCCTTGCGTACCGGGCATGGGCGCAGGGGCTCCACGGCGCCGACGACCTCTCCGACCTCGACGCACTGACGGTCGGCCTGCAGGACACGCCCGGCGGCTTGGCCGCGCTCGGCCTACGTCACCGAACGACGAAGGACGAACCGCTCGACCAGCCGGACCTCGTGCTCGCGCTCACCATGCGCGGGTCGCCGCACCTGCACCGGCGCGCCGACCTCCCGCTGCTGCGGGCCGCGTTACGCCCACGCGACAACGAGATGCTGCGTGCCTACCTCGGCGGCTACGGCGACATGCTGGTCGAGTCCGGCGTCGACGGCCCCGCGCTGCTGACCCGCGTCGCCGACGACTTACGGGACGCCTTCCCCGGCGAGACCGCCAGCAAGGGCGAGCTGTCCGGTGCGGTCAGTCCGCGCGTGCCCGAGATCGCGCGGCCGTGGTGTGCGGGCTGCGGCACGGCGCACGTCGCCGACGGGCTGTTCCGGTTGGCGACGCTGTACGCGGGCATCGAGCTGGTGCCGGGGGAGGGCCGCCGCCAGCGGTTCCGGCTCGGTGCCAAGCCGAAGTCCGGCGGCGACGACCGCGCCGCGGCCCTCGAGCTGGTCGGCACGGCCGTGCGCCTGGCCGGTCCGCTGACGCTCGGCGACCTGGTGATGTGGCTCGACACCCGATCGGTGACGGCGCCGCCGGACTGGCTGCGGCCGGTGTGGTCGGCGCTGGCGGACCAGCTCGTCGAGGTTGAGGTGGCCGGCGCGACCCTGCACGTCAACGCCGAGGCGGTCGACGGGATGCGGGACGCGCCCGCGCCGCCGCCGGTGTTGCTGCTGCCGCCGAGGGACACGTACCTGCTCGGCCATCGCCCGTTCCTGGTGCCGGACCGCGCGGCGGCCAAGGAGGTGTGGCGGTCGGTGGGCAGCCCTGGCGCGCTGGTGGTCGACGGCGCGGTCGCCGGGGTGTGGCGCGCCCGCAAGTCCGGCAAGACGCTGCGGCTCGACGTCACCCCGTACGGCGCGCTGACCGCCAAGCACCGCAAGGCCGTCGACGCGCAGGCCGAGGTCGTGGCCGCCGCCCGTGACCACGACGGAAAGGTGGTGGTCGCAACGGACTGACCCACCCGATCGAGCAAACCCACGCCGGTGCGATGCTCACTCCACAGTCGCCTGTGTCGAGGGAGTTGACCAGTGGAGCCGGTGCGCATCAGGGTGGCCACCGATCGCCCGTACGACGTCGTGGTCGGGCGCGAGCTCGGCGACGAGCTCGTCGCCGCGGTCGGCGCCTCGCCGAAGGTGGCGATCGTGCATCCGCCGACGCTCGTGGCCAACGCGGCGTCGACCCGGCTGCGGCTGCGCGCCGCGGGCGTCGACACGCACCTGGTCGCGGTTCCCGACGCGGAGGCCGGCAAGTCGGCCGCGGTCGCCGCGTCCTGCTGGGACGCGCTCGCGAGCATGGGCATGGACCGCGGCGGCACGGTCGTGGCGTTGGGCGGCGGCGCGGTCACCGACCTCGCCGGGTTCGTGGCGGCCACGTGGATGCGCGGGGTGCGGCTGGTGAACGTGCCGACCACGTTGTTGGGCATGGTCGACGCCGCGGTCGGCGGGAAGACCGGCATCAACATCGACGCGGGCAAGAACCTGGTCGGCGCCTTCCACGAGCCGGCCGTGGTCATCGTCGATCTCACGACGCTGCGCACCCTCCCGTCCGACGAGCTGGTGCCGGGCATGGCCGAGATCATCAAGGGCGGCTTCATCGCCGACCCCGAGATCCTGGCCCTCGTGGAAGCCGATCAGAAAGCGGCGCTCGACCCGGACGGCGAGGTGCTCGCCGAGCTGGTGCGCCGCAAGATCCAGGTGAAGGCCGATGTGGTGGCCGCGGACCTGCGGGAGTCCAGCCTGCGCGAGATCCTCAACTACGGCCACACGCTGGCGCACGCGATCGAACGTCGCGAGGACTACCGCTGGCGCCACGGCGCGGCGGTCAGCGTTGGGCTCGTCTTCGCGGCCGAGCTGGCCCGTGCGGCCGGTCGCCTCGACGACGCCACCGCCGACCGCCACCGCACGATCCTCGAGTCGATCGGCCTGCCGACGACCTACGCTGCTGACGCTCTTCCCGAGCTGACACACGCCATGCGGGGCGACAAGAAGACCCGCGTCGGTCGCCTCCGCTTCGTGGTGCTGGACGCACTCGCGAAGCCGGGCCGCCTGGAGAACCCGGATCCGGAACTGCTGGCGCAGGCATACGCGAAGCTCGTGGACAACCGCTGAGATCGCGGCGCCGCACGAGGCGGCGCCGCGATGGTCTCGACGCGCCTCAGCCCGCAGCGGTGACCGCGGACTCGACCGGAAGGCCGGCGGCCACCCAGTCCTCGATGCCGTCCCGGTACTTGCGGACGTCTCCGTAGCCGAGCCGCGCCAACGGCTCGGCCACCTGCCCGCTGTTCGGGCACGCCGGGTTCGAGCAGTACGTCACGATCGCCGCCGCGCGGTCCGGCAGTAGCTCGGCCGCGTGCGCGGCGACGTCGGCCGCCACCAGCGGCACGGCGCCAGGCAGGTGTTGCCGCGCCCAGTACTGCCCGCCGAGCGCGTCGACGACCGTCACCGCGCCGGCCTCGATGGCGGCGCGCAGGTCGTCCCTGCTGATCAATGCGGTCATGGTTCCTCCAAGTGGACTAGAGTCCGGATGGACATGAGCGACCACAGCGGACCGTGGTCCGGTTATTCCTTGGATGAGGGCGCGCGGCCGAAAGAGCGGGCCGACGCCGCGCGCAACCGTGCCCTCGTGCTGGTCGCCGCCGCGCGGTTGTTCCGCGAGCGCGGCGTCGCCGACGTCTCCATGGACGAGGTCGCCAAGGCGGCCGGCGTGGGAAAGGGCACGCTGTTCCGCCGTTTCGGGGACAAGTCCGGGCTCGCCGTCGCGCTCCTGGACGAGCGGGAACGCGAGCTGCAGTCGGCCATCCTGTCCGGGCCGCCGCCGTTGGGGCCGGGGGCGGCCGCCGGCGCACGGCTGGTCGCGTTCTTCGCGGCGTACGTCGACTTCCTCGACGACAACCTCGACCTCGTGCACATGTCCGAGACCGCCCGGCCAGGGGCGCGCTACTCGATCGGCGCCTACCGGCTCTGGCACCGCCACGTCGCGTACCTGCTCGGCCAGGAACTCCAGGACAGCC
>Ga0193716_1001460_pt1 | contig 13717 bp, 14 predicted proteins | sample U2c1metaG_FD_145901 | JGI IMG/M metagenome (GOLD analysis project Ga0193716, IMG submission 145901) | Soil microbial communities from a riparian zone of the East river system, Colorado, United States - U2c1 | ecosystem: Environmental > Terrestrial > Soil > Riparian zone | place: USA: East River...
CCGGATGATCTCTTCGTGCTGCGACGCGGGCAGCGACTCGATCTTGGCGTAGAGATCGGAGAGTCCGTTGTTGACGTTGACCCCCAGCTCGTCGAACAGCTTCTGGTGCTTGGCAAACGCGTCCTTGTAGAAGACCTTCACCGCGTGACCGAAGACGATGGGGTGGCTGACCTTCATCATGGTCGCCTTGACGTGCAGCGAGAACATCACGCCGGTCTTGTACGCGTCCTCCATCTGCTCTTCGTAGAAGTCGCACAGCGCCTTCTTGCTCATGAACATGCTGTCGATGATGTCGCCGTCGTCCAGCTTCACCTCGGGCTTGAGCACGATCGTCTCGCCACGCTTGGTGATCAGCTCCATCCGGACGGTGCGCGCCTTGTCCAGCGTCAGCGACTTCTCGCCGTGGTAGAAGTCGCCGTGGCCCATCGTCGCCACGTGGGTGCGCGACGCCTGCGACCACGGGCTCATGCTGTGCGGGTGCTTCTTGGCGTATTCCTTGACCGCCTTGGGTGCGCGACGGTCCGAGTTGCCTTCGCGAAGTATGGGATTCACTGCGCTGCCCAAGCAGGTGCCGTAGCGCTCCTTGAGCTTGCGCTCCTCGTCGGTCTTCGCCTCGCCGGGGTAATCCGGCACGGCATAGCCCTTGGCCTGTAGTTCCTTGATGGCAGCCAGCAGCTGCGGCACCGAGGCGCTGATGTTCGGCAGCTTGATGATGTTGGTCTCCGGCAGCTGCGTCAGCTTGCCGAGGGCGGCCAGGTTGTCAGGCACGCGCTGCTCTTCGGTGAGGTAGTCGCCGAACTCCGCAAGGATGCGCGCGGCCACGGAGATGTCGCTGGTCTTGACGTCGATGCCTGCTGCGTCGGCAAAGGCACGTATCACCGGCAGGAAGGCGTACGTCGCAAGCAACGGCGCCTCGTCGGTCAAGGTGTAGATGATGGTTGGCTGCTGGGCACTCATGGGCACACTCCCGGCGTCACGGTGGGTCAGGCGATCAGTATTTCGTCGAGTACGAACCTACGCGTAGCAAGAGTCCCGGAAATGTTGTGGGTGACGTCAGCGACCCTGCTGCCAAGTCGAGGGCGTCGAGCCCGAAACCGTCAACGCTGATCACGCGTCACCGCCTGTTGAAGATGCCCCCGATGTTCCAGGTAACTCCGCCACCACACATGTGTTCCATGCCGACACCGAACCCGCACGAGGTGTACGGGCCGACCACCGGCGGCGGCGAGGTGTTGATCGAGGTGCTGCCACCCGGCCGCGAGCAGATGGTCGTGTTGGCCGACGTGCTCGTGCACGTGCGATCGTCGGCGCCGGCGGTCGGCATGACGAAGGCGCCAAGCGCGGCCAACGACGTGGCGGCCAGCGCGAGGACGTAGGGCGTTCGCCTCACGTTGGTGAAGGTCACGACTCGTCGTCGCTGGAGCCACCGCAGCGGTTCCTCATGTCGACCAACGGCTGGCGGATTCCTGCGAGTTCTGCTTGGACTTGCGGGTTGGCCGCCATGTAGTCGGCGACCCGCGTACGGACCGTGTCACGCGGCGATCCCTCGAGATCGGTGAGGAACGCGTTGACGTCGGGATGGCTGAAGAGGTACACCGAGGTGGACGCCGACACTCCCGTCGCGACCTGGGCAAGGTCAGCGGCGGTGCAGTTGGGCAGAGGGTCGGCGAATGCCGACGGTGCGGCGAGGATCGTCGCGCCGACGATTGCGCCCACGCCGATGGCACCGAGAATTGCGCGTGCCGCGATCTGAATTGCCAGTGCCATGATTCGTCTCCTCTGTTGGGTGACGAAAGCCTATGCTGCATTGATCCTGAACGGGCCATTGTGGATGTTGCGATTGACGCCAACGTCAGTTACCCGTAGCGTCCGCGCGATTACCTCCTGGATGCCCAGTCCTCGCATCCCAGCCCGGATGTCTAGAGAGGTTCAATGGTGAGAAGACGCGCATTTCTTGCAGGCGGTGCCACCGCCGTGGCATCGGTTTCGGCACTGACGGCATGCGCACACGCGTCGCCCCCGAGTGATCAGCCACAGCCCCCCGGCGATCTGGACGGTCCGGTAGCGAAACTGCGCGCCGAATACGTCGCCCAGTTCGATGCCGACTACGTCGACAATGTCGTCCTGCCAAGTTTCCTGAACAGCATCTTCGACGGCGAGCGTCCCGTGTTGCCGATGATCGACGTCGCGCTGAGCAAGGAGAACGCGCTGCCCTTCGACATGTGGGGCCTGCTGAGTATGAGTTGGAAACCCGCTCCCGAAGACGGTGTCACGGTCTTTCTTCAGGGGCTGGAGAAACGCGGACCCGACAATCGCCGTAAACGGATCTACATGTCGGCGGTGACGCCCGATCTGTACCAAGACAAGTATCAGAACAAGATCGTCGGGTTCTTCGACCAACTGTTCAGCGCTCAGAACGCCGGAAAACCGTTGATGCGCATCTATTTGGACACGTTCTGGGATTTGTACTGGGACCTGCATTTGGGGGTCAAGGGACAAGACATTCCCCAACAAGTCCGGCAGATCGGCGAAAACTTCAACACAGTACTGGCCTACCGGGACCCCACCCAGAAGATCGTCTACGACAACTACATGGCCGTCCGGAAGAATCTCGACTTCCTGAAGTCCTGGATCGACGACCGACTCAAGGACATCCAATCCGGCAAGACCCCCGAACCCGAGAAGACATTCGCTTGGTACTGGCTCAAGAACGGCGAGGAAAGCGAATACTTCAACCACAAGGACGTGGTCTTCGAGTGCTTCCACAACTTCGTGGCCTTCAGCCAGTGGGGGAACACTCTGTACAACATCATGGCCAAACTGGGCCGCGACACTGGGGACGGTCAGGCCAAGGACTGGTTCACCAAGACCATGGCCACTGACTACGAAAACCCCACCGGCTCTGCGTTTCCCCCGCTCGAACGGTTTGTCATGGAGCTGTTCCGCACCATCTCACCCAACGCGGGAAGCATCTCGGCGATGGCGGAAACCCGGCCACCGGCCTTCGAGCGACACGGCTTCATCGTGAGCCCCCACACCTCAACCAGCCACGACCCCGTCCAATGGCCAAACCCCGACGACTTCGACCCGTCGCGGTACGAAAACGCGCCCACCAGCCAGGACATCGACGAAGCACGTATTCGGCAGATGGGTCTGGCGAAGTGCCCGTTCGACCTGACATCGTTCGACGTCAAGGACGGCCGTAAGGCTGCACTGCGCAACAGCGGTTTCGGCACCGTGTTCGCCGTCGCCGACGATCGTCCGCTCCCCGTGTGCGACTACGCCGGTTTCGCTCCATTCGGATTCGGCTATCGGCGCTGTCCCGGCGAGCAGCTGACGATCATGGCCTTCGAGGACCTGATTCGCAAGGTGTTCAAGGATCGGCTCCAATTCGTCAAAGTCGCCGGAGCGAACCCGCAGAAAGTGCCGCTCGGGCCGAGTACCCCGGAGATGGTGCCGATCGGTCCCACCACCGTCATCAACGACGACATCGGATTCATCCGCCCGTAGACACCCGCCTCGACCATCCGCCATCAGCACCTCGGGAACCTAGTGGCCCCCAGACGAGGCGGTGAGATACCCTTTGAATCGGTCATGAGTGCCAGCGTCAAGCCCCGGCTCGCTGGCCGGCAACCCTCCAACCGCGGTGGGGTGCCCCGGGTGATTGACCAGGTTGAGTAGCTGAACGTGGCTACGAGGCAAGCGCGGGCCCGTTGGACGGGCCCCCCGAGAGACAGGGAAACCTGACGTGGAGGCTCATTTTGTGTCGTTGCACGTGACCCCGCTCCGTCGTTCGTCGACGGCGCACGGGCGCTCTCGGTAACCATTCGATCCAGCAGGAGAAACATCGCATGACCAATCCCGAATCCGACCCGACGGCCAACTGGGCCTTCGAAACCAAGCAGGTGCACGCGGGCCAGACACCGGACATCGCCACGAACGCGCGGGCGCTGCCGATCTACCAGACCACGTCCTACACCTTCAACAGCACCGACCACGCCGCGGCGTTGTTCGGCCTCGCCGAACCCGGCAACATCTACACCCGGATCATGAACCCGACGCAGGACGTCGTCGAGCAGCGCATCGCGGCGCTCGAGGGTGGCGTGGCCGCGCTGTTCCTGGCCTCCGGGCAGGCCGCCGAGACCTTCTCGATCCTCAACCTCGCGGGCGTCGGCGACCACATCGTCTCCAGCCCGCGCCTGTACGGCGGCACCTACAACCTGTTCCACTACTCGCTGCCCAAGCTCGGCATCGAGGTCAGCTTCGTCGAAGACCCCGACGACCTGGATTCGTGGCGGGCGGCGGTGCGGCCCAACACCAAGGCGTTCTTCGCCGAGACGATCTCCAACCCGCAGATCGACATCCTCGACATCCCCGGCGTATCGGCCGTGGCCCACGAGAACGGCGTACCCCTGATCGTCGACAACACGATCGCGACGCCGTACCTGATCCAGCCGATCGCCCTCGGCGCGGACATCGTCGTGCACTCGGCCACCAAGTACCTCGGCGGGCACGGTTCGGCGATCGCCGGCGTGATCGTCGACAGCGGCAAGTTCGACTGGACCAACGGCAAGTTCCCCGGCTTCACCGTCCCCGACCCCAGCTACCACGGCGTGGTGTACGCCGAACTCGGTCCGCCCGCCTTCGCGCTCAAGGCGAGGGTCCAGCTGCTGCGCGACTACGGCTCGGCCGCCGCGCCGTTCAACGCCTTCCTCATCGCCCAGGGATTAGAGACGCTGAGCCTGCGCGTTGAGCGACATGTGGCCAATGCGCAGCGCGTCGCCGAGTACCTGGCGGGCCACGACGACGTCGTGTCGGTCAACTACGCAGGCCTGCCCACCTCCCCGTGGTACGAGTTGGGACGAAAGTTGGCGCCGAAGGGCACCGGCGCCGTGCTGGCCTTCGAGCTGGCCGGCGGCATCGCTGCGGGCAAGGCGTTCGTCGACGCCCTCACCCTGCACAGCCACGTCGCCAACATCGGCGACGTGCGTTCGCTGGTGATCCACCCGGCCTCCACGACGCACGCGCAGCTGTCCCCCGCCGAGCAACTCGCGACGGGCGTCACCCCCGGACTGGTCCGGCTGGCGGTCGGTATCGAGGGCATCGACGACATCCTCGCCGACCTCGAGCAGGGCTTCGCCGCGGCCAAGCCGTTCTCCGGGGTGCCGGAGAACGCGGTGTCGGCATGACGACGTTGGAAAGCCCTCCCGCGTTCGCCGCGCAGTTGCCCGCCGACGGCGAGCTGACGGTGGTGAACATAGGAGCACTGACCCTGGAGAACGGCACCGTCCTCGACGACGTGTCCATCGCGCTGCAGCGGTGGGGTGAGCTGTCGCCGAACCGCGACAACGTCGTGGTGGTGTTGCACGCGCTGACCGGCGACTCGCACATCACCGGGCCCGTAGGGCCGGACCACCCGACCCCTGGCTGGTGGGACGGCGTGGCCGGGCCGGGAGCGCCCATCGACACCGACCGGTGGTGCGCAATCTCCACCAACGTGCTTGGCGGCTGCCGCGGCTCGACCGGGCCGAGTTCGCCAGCGCCGGACGGAAAGCCCTGGGGCTCAAGGTTTCCGGCGATCACCGTGCGCGATCAGGTCAATGCCGACATCGCCGCGCTTGCCGCGCTGGGCATCACGCAGGTCGCCGCCGTCGTCGGCGGATCGATGGGTGGCGCACGCGCGCTGGAGTGGACCGTCGGCCGCCCCGACACGGTGCGGGCTGCCCTCGTGCTCGCGGTCGGTGCACGCGCCACTGCCGACCAGATCGGCACGCAGAGCTCCCAGGTGTCGGCGATCAAGTCCGATCCGGACTGGCAGGACGGCGACTACTACGGCACGGGCCGGGAGCCCTCCGTCGGGATGGAGATCGCCAGGCGGTTCGCGCACCTGACCTACCGCGGCGAGAGCGAACTCGACGACCGGTTCGGCAACGACGCCCAGGGCAACGAAGACCCGACCAATGGCGGCCGCTACGCGGTGCAGAGCTACCTCGAGCATCAGGGCGGCAAGCTGGCGGCGCGGTTCGACCCGGGGACCTACGTCGCGTTGACGGATGCCTTGAGCAGCCACGACGTCGGCCGCGGGCGCGGTGGCGTGGCCGCAGCACTTGGCAACTGTGCAGTGCCTGTGGTGGTCGGCGGCATCACCTCCGATCGGCTCTACCCCCTTAGACTGCAAGAAGAGCTGGCCGAGCTTCTGCCGGGCTGCACAGGGCTCAACGTGGTTGATTCGATCTACGGCCACGACGGGTTCCTGGTGGAGACCGACGCGGTCGGCGAGCTCATCCGGCGGACCTTGGAGCTAGCGTCACGGTGACTTCCGATCAGATCTGGCAGCAGCGTTCCCTATCGTTCGGCCAGGAAGCCGCGGCCTACGAACGTGGCAGGCCGTCGTATCCGCCGGAGGCCATCGACTGGCTGCTGTCGTGCGGTGCGCGCGACGTGCTCGACCTCGGCGCGGGTACCGGCAAGTTGACCATCCGGCTCGTCGAACGCGGGCTGCACGTGGTGGCCGTCGACCCCATCCCCGAGATGCTCGAACTGCTCAGTGCCTCGTTGCCCGATACCCCTGCGCTGCTCGGCACGGCCGAAGAGATTCCGTTGCCGGACAACAGCGTCGACTCGGTATTGGTGGCGCAGGCCTGGCATTGGTTCGATCTCGAGCGCGCGGTCAAGGAGGTGGCCAGGGTGCTTCGCCCCGGCGGCCGGCTCGGGCTGATCTGGAACACCCGTGACGAACGCCTGGGCTGGGTCAAGGATCTCGGCCGCATCGTCGGCCACGAGAATGACCCGTTCAACCACGAGGTGACGCTGCCCGAGCCGTTCACCGGCATCGAACGCCAGCAGTTCGAGTGGACCAGTTACCTGACGCCGCAAGCACTCATCGACCTGGTCGCCTCGCGCAGCTACTGCATCACCTCACCGACCGAGGTGCGAAAGCGCACGCTGGCCGAGGTGCGCGAACTGCTTTCCACACATCCCGCGCTGGTCAACACCACCGGCCTGGCGCTGCCGTACGTGACGGTGGGCATCAGGGCCACGCTGGCCTAGGTTGCCGGCGGCCCGAACCAGCGCTCCAGCGCCGACCGCAGCCGGGCCAGGTCGGCCTCGTCGATGGCATCCGCCGCCCACGCCACGTAGCCGTCCGGGCGAATGAGCATGCCGCCGTACGGCTCTCCGGCCATGGCTCCGGTCACCAAATCGACGCGGTCGGCCCAGCCGGCGCCCGCTGGCGTCAGCGCGCCTCCGGACAGGTCGAGCAGCACGGGTCGCGCGTCGCGCAGGAGTTCGGCGACGCGACGACCGTCGTCCAGTTCGACATCGGGCACCAGCAAGCCGGACAGCGCGTGCCCGTCGCCGACCTCGTACCGTACGTCGGAGCCGGCGAGCAGGTGGGCCATGTGCGCCGCGACGGCCGGCTGCTTCAGCAGCTCACCGAAAAGCGTTCGCAGGGCCCCGACTTCGGGACCAGGCGCCATGAGTGCGGTCTGCGACAGAGACTGCATCATGACCCGCTCCCCCACCGGCCGACGCTCGGAATCATAGGTGTCGAGCAGTCCGTCGGGAGCCGACCCGTTCACCTGTGCCGCCAGCTTCCAGCCCAGGTTGACGGCGTCCTGCATGCCGAGATTCAGGCCAGGCCCACCCATCGCCGAGTGGACGTGCGCCGCGTCGCCGAGCAGCAGGACGTTGCCCGCCCGGTAGCGCTCGGCCTGCCTGCTGTTCTGCCCGGCGATCCGGCGCAATGCATGCGGGCCCGGTCCACGTGGCGCCTCCACCGGGACATCCACGCCCAGCACGCGTTTGGCGCTCTCCCGTACTTCGTCGAGCGTCATCGGCGTCTCGTCGAGGCCCGGTTGGCGCCCGAATTCGATCGTGCCGAGCATCTGTCGGCCGGGCTGGAAGTTGGCGAAGATGAAGCCGCCGTTGTCGAGCCTGGTATGTCCGAACCGCAACGGGCCGAACCCGGGAACCGCGTAACCGCCGTCCTCGGTACGCAATACGTCGGGCATGTGTACGTGCGCGATCCTGGCGACCGTGTCCGACGTGCTGCCGGGGAAGTCGATGCCGACGGTCTTGCGGACCACGCTGCGACCACCATCGGCGCCGACCAGGAAGGTGGCGTCGATGTCGTAGCTGCGCTCGGGTGAGGTCACCGCGACGGTGACCCCGGCCGGTGTCGAATCGAGGCCGGTGAGTTCGTGACCCCACCGGATGTCGACGCCGAGATCTCGCGCACGCTTCTCCAGCAGCCGTACCAACCGGGGCTGCTGGATGAGCAGCGCACGCATCGGATTGTCCTCGAGGCCAACGAGGTTGACCGGCATGCCGGCGAACATCCATTCGTACATCGGCTCCGGCGGGCCGTCTGCACCGCTGAACGGTTGGTAGAGCCCGCGCATGTCAAGTTGCCGGATCACCTGCCCGACAAGGCCGTTGGCCTTCGGCTCGTCACTGGGCCCGGGTAGCGCGTCGAGGACGACGGGCCGGACCCCTGCCAGCGCGAGCTCGCAGGCCAGCATCAAGCCGTTGGGTCCGGCTCCCGCGATGACGACGTCGTGATGGTCAGTCATGGTTTCTTCCTTCCAGTTCGGGTGGTCGGCACGGGCAGGCCTGCGGCGACGGCGGCGAAGCCCTGCCGGATCAACGTGGTGATGGGCACGGGTGGATCGGCCATCGCGTAGGCGTCCATCGCGGCCTCAGCGATTGCGCCCATCACCCCGGCCACCATGCGCGGGTACATGTCTCGCTCCTGGTCGGTTCCGGTGCGCTCGGCGATCGCCTCCACCCAGTCGGCGAACAAGGTCTTGAACATCGCGAGTCGCGTTTCCGGCACCAGTACCACCGTGCGGATCACGGCGAGTTGCTTGCGGGTCGGCGCTACTTCCGCGACGCCCTCGGCCGTCAACGGTTCGAGTACCGCCTCGGCAACTGCCGACCAGAGCGGCTCGTCGACGGGCCGCTCGCGAAACACCGCAAGGCTGCGCTCCATCCGCTGCACCTGGCGGTAGGCCAGCGCCTCGTACTTGTTGCCGAAGTAGTTGTTGAACGTCCGCAGCGACACCCCTGCCACGTCCGCGATGTCTTCGCGCGTGACGCTTTCGAGGCCGCGCTCGAATGCCAGCGTCAGCGCGGCGTCACTGAGCGCCCGACGGGTGTCGACCTTCTTGCGTTCGCGAAGTCCGGTCATGCATCCACCGTACGCGGATTTTTGCACAGTAGGCAAAATTGCCTAGTGAGCAATTTCCTGAGAGTCTCCTGGCCGCGCAGGGAGAAGCTAGCTCGTCCCCAAGGGGTCGATGGTCCACGCGATGTAGAGCATGGCGGCGCTGACCGTCGCGGTGGTGGCGAAGTCGATGGCCCTACTGCGCACGACGAGCAGCCCTGCCCGGTCCTCGGAGAGCGTCAGGCGCATCGCGGCCGCGACACCGACGCCGATCGCCAGTACGAGCGCGCCGCGGCGCCAGTAGCCGGCGACCACCAGCCCGAACGCCGCGAGCAGGAACAGCCCCACCGTCAGGATCGGCCACTGGCCCGCGAACACCTTGCGAGCGAAATCCCGTGGCGTCACGCCAGTTTCGCTTCGTCGAGCTCGACGACGTTCGTCAGCAGGAACGCCCGCGTCAACGGCCCGACGCCACCAGGATTCGGTGACACGTACCCCGCAACGTCCCAGACATCCGGAGCCACGTCGCCGACCAGCTTGCCCGCGTCGTCGCGGCTCACCCCGACGTCCACCACCGCGGCGCCGGGCTTCACCATGTCCGCGGTCACGATGTGCGCAACCCCGGCGCCGGCGATGATGATGTCAGCCTGCCGGGTGAGCGTGGGCAGGTCGCGAGTCCCGGTGTGGCACAACGTCACCGTGGCGTTCTCTGAGCGGCGGGTCAGCAGCAGGCCCATCGGCCGCCCGACCGTGACACCGCGGCCGATCACCACGACGTGCGCGCCTGCGATCGGAACGTCGAACCGGCGCAGCAGGTGCACGATGCCGCGCGGCGTGCACGGCAGGGGTGCGGGCTCGTTGAGCACCAGCTTGCCGAGGTTCATCGGGTGCAGACCGTCGGCGTCCTTGGCCGGGTCGATGCGCTCCAGCGCGGCGTTCTCGTCGAGATGCTTCGGCACCGGCAACTGCACGATGTAGCCGGTGCAGTCCGGGTTGTCGTTGAGCTCGTCGATCGTCGCGTTGAGCGTGGCCTGGTCGATGTCGGCGGGCAGGTCGCGGCGGATCGAGTTGATGCCGACCTTCGCGCAGTCGGCGTGCTTGCCCCGCACATAGGCCTGTGAACCCGGGTCGTCGCCGACCAGCACCGTGCCGAGGCCGGGCGTCCTGCCCGCCGCGGTCAGCGCCGCGACTCGTTCCTTGAGGTCGACGAAGATCTCGTCGCGCGTGGCCTTGCCGTCCAACGTGATCGCTCCCACGGCAGCCAGTTTGGCACGGCACTGTGGCAGTCTTCTGACCATGAACACTCCGCCCAATGTGTTCACCCCGGCCAAGCTCGGCCCGGTGACGCTTCGCAACCGCATCATCAAGTCGGCCACCTTCGAGGCGTCCAGCCCGAACTCGCTGGTCACCGACGATCTGATCGAGTTTCACCGGCTGCCCGCAGCGGGCGGGGTCGGCATGACCACGGTCGCCTACCTTGCGGTGACCCCTGGTGGGCGCACGCAGGGCCCGGTGATCTGGTGGCGCCCCGAGGCCATCCCTGGATTGCGCACCCTGACCGAAGCCATCCACGCGGAGGGCGCGGCCGTCAGCGCACAGATCGCACACGCCGGACCCGTCGCCGATGCTCGGTCCAACGAGACAGAAGCGCTTGCGCCGATGACGAGCAAGCGCGCGAGAGGCGCCACTCGCGACGACATCGCCGACGTCGTCGCGGCGCATGCCACCGCGGCCCGCTTCGCCATCGATGCGGGGTTCGACGCCGTCGAGATCCACCTCGGACACGGCTACTTCGTCAGCTCCTTCCTGAGCCCGTTGATCAACAAGCGCGACGACGAATTCGGTGGCTCGCTGCAGAACCGCGCGAAGGTGGCGCGCAGCGTGGTCGAAGCGGTACGCCGCGCCGTCGACGACGCAGGAGCGGGCAGAATCGCGGTGACCGCCAAGCTCAACATGGCCGATGGAGTGGACGGCGGGATCACGGTCGAGGAGTCACTCCAGACGGCGAAATGGTTGCAGGACGACGGCTGCCTGGACGCGATCGAACTCACCGCGGGAAGTTCGTTGGTGAACCCGATGTACACGTTCCGAGGCGGCGCACCGGGCAAGGACGTCCCCGCCCTCGCCAAGGTCGTCCGCGAATACCCTTACTACGACGCCTATCTACTCAGCGATGCCCGACTGTTCCGTGCCGAGCTGACGATTCCGCTGATCCTTCTCGGCGGCATCACCAACCGCGAGACCATGGATCTGGCCATGGCCGAGGGATTCGAGTTCATCGCGATGGGCCGAGCCCTGCTCGCCGAACCCGATCTGTTGAACCGCATCAAGGCCGACGGCGACGCGCACACCGTGACGTCGGTCTGCACGCACACCAATGACTGCATGGTCACCATCTACAGCCACACCCACTGCGTGTTGACGGGCTCCCCGCGTTGATTTCCCGGTACTACCGGCCCGACATCTGCGTCACGACTCCCACTGCGGGATTGCGGAAGTCCTTGAACTCCACCATCGCCTCGTCGCGCATGATCCGGATACCCGACGTGAGCAGGAGCTTGCGCTCGGACACGGTGTAGACGACCTGTTCGGTGTGCGCGCCGAAGCACCCGTTGGCCAGTGCCGTGGCGGGCAGCCTCATGATCGCCCGGTCGGACACGCGCACGCCCCGGTACTCGTAACCCCCCCGGCCGTCGGCGCAGATCGCGATCTCCGACAGCTTGGTACGCCCGATCACGACGGCCGTCTGCTGCGGATCGCAGCGCGCCGGGGAGTTCACGAAGCCACGCGCATCGGCGTCGTCGAGAGGTTTGGCAGCGGCAGACGGCAAAGCGACGCCCGTAGCCATGACGGCGAACGCCGCGCATCCCGCGATCAGTACCGCAACCATTCCGCGCGGCCCGGAGCAGCGTCGTCGCACCTGGGCGTTCATCCTCGCCATGTCGACTACCAGACCACGTATTGCCTGAACATCGATGGATCTCGGCCGTACCAGTACCGAATCGTTAGCCGCCTGAGATCAAGGCACGCACGCAATCCTCCACGATCCCGTCCGCCGTATCCGGGATCCTTTGCCCCGCAACGAGGTGCCGACGCACGACGGCGTACGGCACGTCGACGAGCGCCGCGCTCAGCCGGTCGGGGTCGGCGTCCAGTTCGGCACGCAGTCGATTCACGGTGCGATGCAGGCGTTCGCGCCGCGCCGCGACCGATTCCGGCCACGCCGCGCGGTCCAGTGCCTTGGCCCCGGCGAGCAGCACCTGCGCTTCCACTGGGTGCTCACGGCACCACTGGACCGCGAACCTCGCGGCCGCCACGCACCGCTCCGTCGTGTCGCCCGGCGAGGCGAGCGCGTCGGCGAAGCCGCCCTGGAACCGCTCCTCGGTGCGCATCCACAGCTCGCCGCACAACGCCGCCCGCGTCGGAAAGCGGTGGTAGACCGAGCCGCTCGGCGCGCCGACCGCTCTCGCGACCGCCGACATCGACACTGCGGCAGGCCCATCGCCTGCCAGCAGAGCGGCGGCGGCATCGAGCAGTTCATCGACGGAGTAGCGCGCTGGTCTGGCCACGAGGTAATAATAGAGAGGCATCTCTAAAAAGGAAGGCCGCGACATGCCCACCGCCAACTCAATCGCCCATCGGTTCTACGACGCACTCGCCGGAATCGACCCAGGGGCCCTGACCACCCTGCTGTCCGACGACTTCGAAGGCACCGTCAGTGCAGGCATGCCGCACGGCGTCGGCGGCGTGCACCACGGGCCCAACGACATGCTCGGCGTGTGGGGCACGATCAACGCGCTCTACGACATGCGCGTCGAACCCAGCGATTTCCTCGAGATCGACGACCACCGCGTCGTCGTCATCGGTCACTATCGCGGTCCCGCCCGCGACGGAAACTCCGCGGTCGACGCCGCGTTCGCCCACGTCATCACGACCCGTGGCGATCGCATGACAGCGCTGCAGCAGATCACCGACACCGCACGCTGGGGTATCGCCGCGGCGCAGTGATAGTCCCCGTCGCTCCGCTCGCCCCCGGTGAGCGCGCGGACCGCCGTCACGCACGGCGTCGGAACCGATAGAGTTGCATCCGATGACGCGACCTTCCCCACCCGCGCTGACCGTTCGTTACGACGGGTCGTCTCGCACCTTTGCGGCAGGCAACGACGTTGTCGTCGGCCGTGACTTGCGTGCCGACCTCCGCATCGCCCACCCCCTGATCTCGCGCGCGCACGTGATCCTTCGCTTCGAGGGTGGTCGCTGGCTGGCGGTCGACAACGGCAGCCTCAACGGAATGTTCGTCAACGGCCACCGGGTTCCGGTGGTCGACATCACCGACGGACTCAACGTCAACATCGGCAATCCCGACGGTCCCCAGCTGACCTTCGAGGTGGGCCGTCACCAAGGTTCGGTGGGGACGCCACCGCCGACCGCCGCGGTGCCGATTGCGAACCGGGCGAGCAGTTCCTGGCCCACCCAGCCGCCGCCCGGCGCGCGGCCACCCACGCCGCCTTCGGGAGCGTCGTACTCGCAACCGGTGTACCCGCCACCCCA
>Ga0193716_1001461_pt1 | contig 13714 bp, 14 predicted proteins | sample U2c1metaG_FD_145901 | JGI IMG/M metagenome (GOLD analysis project Ga0193716, IMG submission 145901) | Soil microbial communities from a riparian zone of the East river system, Colorado, United States - U2c1 | ecosystem: Environmental > Terrestrial > Soil > Riparian zone | place: USA: East River...
CGAAAGGTGAGCACTGATGCTCGACCGACCCGTACCGTCCACGCCCACGCGCACCCGTGGGCGAAGACTCCTCATCGCCGTACTCGCCGTGACGGCGACCGTGGCCTCCCTCTTCGTAGCCGCGGGCCCGGCCTCCGCCGGAGACGACCAAGGCGCCCCCGACTACTACAACAGCGGCATCTCCGCCACGCCGTACATGGGCTGGAACACCTACTTCGGCATCGGCGCGCCGAACGAGGCCGCGATCAAGTCCATCGCCGACCACCTGGTCGACACCGGTCTGCGCGACGCGGGCTACAAGTACGTCTGGATCGACGGCGGCTGGACCGCGCCGACGCCCCGCGACGCGCAGGGCAACCTCCTGGCCGACCCGGCGAAGTTCCCGTCCGGTATCCCCGCGCTGGTCAGCTACCTGCACAGCCGCAAGCTGCTCGCGGGGATCTACACCGACGCCGGCGCCTCCGACGGCAAGAACTGCGCGGCGGGCAGCGGCGGCGGGTACTACGACGCCGACGCGAAACGGTTCGCCAACTGGAAGTTCGACGCGATCAAGATCGACTTCCTGTGCGGTATCGCGCAGAACCTCAAGCCGGCCGAAGCGTTCGGCGCGTTCAGCCAGGCGGTCCAGAAGGCCGGCCGTCCGATGCTGCTCAACGTCTGCAACCCGGTGACCGGCGCGTGGGGCAACTACCCGGCGGACCAGCAGGCCGGGTTCTCCTACACCTTCGGCCCGACGATCGCCGACTCCTGGCGCACCGACACCGACGTCGCGTTCGGCACGCCGTACGAGGGCATCTGGAAAGACATGCTCCGGAACATGGACGACAACGCCGCCCATCCCGAAGCCCACGGCCCGGGGCATTTCAACGACCCGGACTACCTGATCCCGATGCGCAAGGCGGAGAACGGGAACTACGAGCTCAACGAAGAGGAATCGACCACGCAGTTCGTCATGTGGTCGGAGATGGCCTCGCCGCTGATCATCGGTTCGGACCCGCGCACGCTGCCGGCGTCGATGATCAACACGCTGAAGAACCCGGAAATCCTGGCCGTCAACCAGGATCCACTGGTGATCCAGGGCGTGCGCGTCGCGAACTCGGGCAGCACCGACGTCTACAGCAAGGTGTTGTCCGGTAAGGGACAACGCGCGGTGGTCCTGCTCAACCGCGGCGAGACGGCCGCTCCGGTAACGGTCAACTTCGCCGACGCCGGGTTGCAGGGTTCGGTTTCCGTGCGTGACCTCCGGGCGCGGGCCGACCGTGGCACCGCGTCGGATTCCTACACCACCACGGTTCCCGCGCACGGCACGGCGTTCCTTCGCTTGCGTGGCACCGACTTGGTGCCCGGAGCCGACCTCGGCGGCAACGTCTCGGCGAGCCCGGCGCTGGCGCGGATCGACGACACCCACGCGTCGGCGTTCGTCCGCGGCGCCAACGGGTCCTTGCAGCAGCAGACGCTCGACGGCACGACCTGGTCGCAGCGCTGGAACGACCTCGGCGGCCCGACCTACGGCAAGATCCTCGGCCAGCCCTCGGCGTTCGCGAGCGCGGACGGCCGGTTGGACGTCTTCGTCCGTGGTCTGGACAACTCGGCGTACCAGCGGACCTTCCGCAACGGCCGCTGGGGCCAGTGGGTGAACCTCGGCGGACAGCTCACGGATTCGCTTTCGGTCGCCTTCACCAGCCCGGAATCGTGGTCGCTGTTCACCCGGGGCCAGGACGGTCTGGTGTGGACGCGCGCGCAGAGCGGTGGCTGGTCCAGTGTGAGCGCACCGAACGGCAAGGCGATCTACGGCAGGCCCGGCGCCGCCAACGACGGCACCGCGACGCATATCGCGATCCGCGCGGCCGACGACAGCGTGTGGACGCGGTCCAGGGACAACGCCACCGGTGTCTGGTCCGAATGGACGGGCATCGGTGGCGTGATCAGCGGCAGTCCGACGCTGGTCGCCACGCTCGGCCGGGTGTACCTCTTCGCCCGCGCCGGTGACTACACGCTGTGGCAGGTCAACCATGCTGACGGCGCCTGGCAGGGCTGGTTCCAGCGCGGTGAGTACGCCAGCAACAGCCTGGTCGGCGCGGTCGGTGCCGCGGCGGGCGACAACGGTTCGGCCTGGCTGGCTGTCCGTGGTCCGGACAACCGGATCCACCAGGCAAAGTTGTAGTACGCAAGCTTTACTACTGTTCAACGTAACAACGGGAGGTACGGGTATGGCGTCGCGGTGCGCAGTGGTGTCCGGAGCCGCAGCGGGCATCGGTGCCGCGACGGCCCTCCGGCTCGTGGAAGACGGGTACGAGGTGATCGCCGTCGACATCTCGGCGGCGGTCACCGACCTCCCCGGCGTCCACGGGGTCGTGGGGGACGTGACGGCGGACGCGACCTGGGCCGAAGTCCTGGCCACCGCCGAGCGGCTGGCCGGCGGGGTCGACGCGCTGGTCAGCAACGCCTACGCCGCCACGGTCAAGAAGCTGCACGAAACGAGCCGGGACGAGTGGTCCCGGCAGCTCGAGGTCAATCTCACCGGGGCCTATCTCGGTCTCCGGGCGTGCCTGCCGACGATGACGAGCCGCGGCGGCTCCGTCGTGCTCGTCTCGTCGGTGCACGCGAAGTTCGGACTTCCCGGACATCCCGGGTACGCCGCGACCAAGGGCGGGCTCGTCTCGCTCTCGCGGCAGCTCGCCGTGGAGTACGGTCCTGCCGTGCGGGTCAACGCCGTGCTGCCGGGGCCGGTGCTCACCAAGGCCTGGGACAGGGTGAGCGAAGAAGATCGTCAACGCAGTGCGCGGGCCACTCCGGCGGGGCGGCTCGGCGAGCCCGGCGAGGTCGCCTCGGTGATCTCGTTCCTGCTGTCACCGGCGGCGTCCTTCGTCTCGGGCGCCGAGCTGGTTGTCGACGGCGGCTGGTCCGCCGCCAAGGATTCGGCATGAGGGGGCGCAGGTGAAGATCACCGGGATTGAAACGTTTCTGGTCGCGCCACGCTGGCTGTTCTTGAAGGTCAGCACGGACGAGGGCATCAGCGGCTGGGGTGAGCCGGTGGTCGAGGGGCGCGCCGAGACCGTCCGTGCCGCCGTGCACGAGCTGGCGGACCTCGTGATCGGCCAGGACCCGTTGCGCATCGAGGACCACTGGCAGGTGTTGCGGCGCGGCGGTTTTTACCGCGGCGGCCCGGTGCTGTCCAGCGCGCTCGCAGGGTTCGACCACGCTTTTTGGGACATAGCCGGGAAAGCGCGGTCCGCTCCGGTGCACGAACTGCTCGGCGGCCCGGTCCGTGACAAGGTGCGCGTGTACTCGTGGGTCGGCGGTGACAGGCCGGTCGACATCCGTGAAGCCGTGACGGCCCAGGTCGAAGCCGGGTTCACCGCGGTGAAGATGAACGTGTCCGGCCCGATGACGGCGATCGCGTCGCCCGCCGAGGCGGATGCGGCGCTCGCGCGGGCTTGGGAAGCGCGGGAGGCGCTCGGCCCGGATCGGGACCTGGCGATCGATTTCCACGGCCGCGCGTCCCCGGCGATGGCCAGGAGACTCGTGAGGATGCTCGAAGAGGTCCGCCCGATGTTCATCGAGGAACCGATTCTGCCTGAGACGCAAGGAAACGCGCTCGCCTCGGTGGTCGAAGCCAGTACCACGCCGATCGCGATGGGGGAGCGGCTGTACTCGCGCTGGGAGTTCAAGCCGGTGCTGGACGCCGGTGTCGCGGTGGTCCAGCCCGATCCTTCGCACGCCGGTGGGATCTCCGAGGTCCGGCGGATCGCGTCGCTCGCCGAGATCTACGGCGCGAGCCTGGCACCGCATTGTCCGCTGGGTCCGATCTCGCTGGCGGCGAGCTTGCAGCTGGCGTTCGCGACGCCGAACTTCCTTATCCAGGAACAGAGTGTGGGCATGCACTACCACGACGGCAGCGCGCGGCCGACCGGGCCGGGGCTGGGCATCTCGATCGACGAGGCCGCGGTGCGGGAAGCGGCGAAGGTCGGCCATGCGTGGCGCGCTCCGGTGTGGCGTCACGACGACGGGGGCCTCGCGGAGTGGTGAGTGCTGGTCGCGGCTTCGCCATGGCTGGCGTGACGTGGCCGGGTTGGCCACGGCCGCTCGCCGTCGGCCGCGCCGGCTCAGGTCGGGTCGGGTATGCCGTGAAGGACCCCTTCACGGCGTTGAGTGCCGTGAAGGGGTCCTTCACGGCGCCGCCGCGACCGAGCCGACCCGAGCCGACGTCGGCCGATCGCGGCCGGTTGGTCGGCCCGGTTGGCCGCTGGCCCCCTCGAACCACGCTACCGGGCGGCACCGACAGAAACCGGCGCGAACGCCGTGTCTGTGGACAACCGACCCGGCTGTGGACAACCACGTTCGCGGCAGCCGTCGTTGTCGGTGGTCACCGGTAGGCTGGAAATCGGGGGCCGGAGGCCACGCCCGCCACCGTTGGGCGACTGTGACGGCCGAGGTTGTGCGTGGCGACCATCTCGCGGACCTTCCGCGCGAATCACCGTAAGGTGCAGGTCATGGACTTGTCGCTCACCGAAGAGCAGGCCGCGTTGCGGGAGTTGGCGCGCGATTTCATCGACCGCGAAGTGATGCCGCACGTGCGGGACTGGGACCGCGCGGAGCAGGTGGACCGGGCGATCGTCGGGAAGCTCGGCGCCATCGGGTTCCTCGGCATGACGATCCCGGAGGAGTACGGCGGCTCCGGCGGCGATCACCTGTCGTACTGCCTGATGATGGAGGAGCTCGGGCGCGGCGACTCGGCCATCCGGGGCATCGTGTCCGTCTCCTTGGGGCTGGTCGCCAAGACGATCAACACCTACGGCACCGACGAGCAGAAGCAGCGGTGGCTCCCGGGCCTGAGCAGCGGCGAGTCGCTCGCCTGCTTCGGCCTCACCGAGCCCGACGCCGGCTCCGACGCCGGCAACCTCGCCACCAAGGCCGTCCGCGACGGCGACGGCTGGGTGCTGTCCGGCTCGAAGATGTTCATCACCAACGGCACCTGGGCCGACGTCGCGCTGGTGTTCGCGCGCACCGGAGAGGCGGGGCCGCGCGGCGTGACCGCGTTCCTCGTGCCGACGGACACGCCGGGGTTCACGCACCGCGAGATCAAGGGCAAGCTCGGCCTGCGCGGACAGTCGACCGGCGAGCTGATCTTCGACGGCGTCCGGGTCGGCGCCGACGCGCGGCTCGGCGACGAGGGCAAGGGCTTCCGGGTCGCGATGGCGGCACTCGACAAGGGCCGCATGTCCGTCGCGGCCGGGTGTGTCGGGCTCGCGCGCGCCGCGCTCGAGGCGTCGACGCGGTACGCGGGGGAGCGCCAGCAGTTCGGTCGACCGATCGCGGGTTTCCAGCTTGTGCAACAGATGCTGGCCGACATGGCGGTCGGCACCGACGCGGCCCGGCTGCTCGTCTGGCGGGTGGCCGACCTCGTCGACCGCGACCTGCCGTTCTCCACCGAGGCCTCGATGGCGAAGCTGTACGCCAGCGAGAACGCGGTCACCGCGGCCAACCTGGCGATCCAGGTGTACGGCGGCTACGGCTACCTCGACGAGTACCCGGTGGCCAAGATCCTCCGCGACGCACGCGTGATGACCCTGTACGAGGGCACCAGCCAGGTGCAGAAGCTGCTGATCGGCCGCAAGCTCACCGGCATCAACGCGTTCGTCTGAACCTCGTGTCTTATTCAAAAGAGGGTGATTCACAACGGGGTGTGGCTGGGTTGTTGGGGTGGTTGCGTGTCCGACCGCTCGGGCAGACCGCCGTGCAGCGAGGGCACTGGTCATGGGTCAGTGGCTGGGTAGTGCATGTAGCTGGATCTCCGGCCACTCGGGCAGGCCTCCCGGCCCACCCTCGCTGGGCCGGAACATGACCAGCACCCTCGCTAGACGCACGGCGGCCTACCCTCCCGGTCGGAGTTGTGAATAACCCTCCTCCCCGGCCGCCGGCCCGACCCCTCGACGGGCCGGCGGCCGATTCTCAGACGAACCGCAACAGAGTGAGCAGGGCGAACAGACAACTGTGACTCTCCATGTTCTTCTCCCTTTCGGTGCGATGGTCGACCAGAAGTCCACAATGGATTCGGTCAGACCCGGAGACCGAGAAACAGGCCGAGAGCCACTCCTGACACGAACAACCAGAATCCAAGTCGCGCCGTCGTCGAAACGGCGCAGAAGTACCTCATGTCAGTCTCCGTCCGGCTTCCCGCTATCCCCCAGGTCATGGGAATAGCCTGCGCCGGAACAAATTCAGCCGCGATGAACCGCGGCGCACCCGCTATGTGCCATTTGGCACAGTGCCGGCGAACAGCCGGAGCACGTCCGGCGCGGTCACCACGTACAGGTGCCGGCCGGTGGTCACGATGTGCCGCTCCCGCAACGTCGCGAGCGCCCTGGCGACCGCCCGCCGGGACGCGCCGATCCGGTCCGCGATGTCCTGCTGGGTCAGCGGCCAGCGCAGCACGAGGTTGCCGTCCTCCACCTGACCGTGCGCGTCGACGAGCCGCACCAGCACGGCCGCCACCCGCTGCGCCTCCGCGTCCCGCAGCCGCACGGCCATCTGCCGCAGCAACGCGATCGCCACCGAGGGCCGGTCGTGCAGGCAGGCGAGGAACTCCTCGGTGCGGAACTGCGTGAACGCGATCTTCTGCAACGTCTCCACGGTCCCCGTCCTGGTCCACTCCGGCTGCAGCGCCGCGAGGTCGCCGATGACGTCACCGGGGCCGCGCAACGCGAGCAGGATCACCTGTCCGTCCTTTGTGGACGAATAGACGCGCACCCAGCCGGACCGCAGCACGAGCACGTGGTCGGTCGGGTCGCCCTCGTGCATGAGCGCGGCCCCGGCCGGCAGTGTGCGCGGGGTGCCCCGGCCGAGCAGGAACTCGCGGTCCCCTGGCAGCAGATAGCTCAGCAGCGAGCCCGTCACCGGCGGCGCGGTCACGACGGCGACCAGCGCACGCCGTAGCTCAAACCCTGCTGCAGCCTGGCGAAGTCGAGCGTGACCTCGCCGAGCCGGTCGGCCACCAGTTCGCCGTCGGATGGCTCGTAGTCGTCCAGCGCGCGCGGCGGGATGCCGTCGACCCGCCAGATCCGCTCCGGCGCGGCCGCCGCGCCGAACCGCACCCGCACGGAGAACGCGGCACACGGCTGCAACGGGGTCAGCACGTAGTAGGGCCGCATCAACGCGCGCGGGTACGCGGCGAACCGCACGCCGTACTCGTGGCGGTCGCCGGCCGACAGCGGCTTCGGCAGCCGCACCACGAACTTGCGGTGGCTGCGGGCGACGCGTTCCTCGCGCACGATCTCGCCGCCGTGCACGAGGGTCGCGGAGATCGGGCTGTCCGCCGCCGCCCCGTTGCCCGGCGCGCTGATCCGGATCTCGATCTCGCTCAGGTCGTCGGCGGACGCGACGATCGTCCGCTCCTCCATCAGCTCCGGCGGGTCGACGTCCATGCGCAGCACCGCGCGCAGCGACCCGGTGTGCCAGCCCTGGCTCATCGACGGATCGGCCACGAGTTCGTCCAACTGTTCCGCGAGGATCCGGAAACCCACCTTCATCCGGCGTACCGCGGCACGTGGGTGGTCGCGGTTGATCTGCCGCGCGGCCCAGGTCATGCGGTCCTGCACGAACTGGTGGTCCGCGAGACGGTGCAGCGCGAGCGCCGCGAGCACCGAGATCCGCACGTCGCCGGGAAGGCGGCCGCACAGCTCGATCAACCGGCCGGCGACCTTGCGCCGGACGGTCGCGGGAGAGTCCGCCCGCGTCACGCCGCTGGCGATCCGCAGCCGGTCGCCGATCCGGTCCGTGACGTCGTCGGCGAGCATCCCGCGCCCGCGATGAATTGCCATCAACTCGTCGTACGTACTCGGCGTCACCACCTCATCGTTACAGATGCCGGAATGTCGAGTCCACCGAGAAGTTTGTCCGTTAATTGTCCGCCGGCGGAACTGCGACACATTAACGACATAGTCCATCAGTTAGGGTCGGGAAATCCCTGAAACGGCTTAGTGTCGAAATCGTCCAGTCACCCGACGTACCTGTTGTCGAGGGGGCAGCGGGTGCCGACCCGAGGGGGAGTCGCGGGTGAACGAGAACCGTTTCGCCGGTGGGGACTTCGTCGGCAACGCCGGTGACGCCGCACCGACGCCACGAAGACCCACCGGCGACCGGACCAACCGGGTGGGCTTCGTCGTCGACGTCGTCAGCTACGGCGAGCGGAGCGCGCCGGCTCAGGAACACCTGCAGTCCCGATTACAGACGTTGCTGTACGACGTCGTCGCCGACGTCGGCGGCGATCTCGACGAGGTGGACCACGACAGCGGGGCCGGCGACGGGCTGGTGGTGTTCCTGCCGACCGGCGCCGACCCGGCCCACCTGCTGCCCGACCTGCTCCGGGCGGTGGCCGCGCGGCTGACGGTGGACAACGGGCGGTCCATGGACCGGATCCGGCTGCGGATGGCGGTCGGGTCGGGCGTGGTGGGTTGGTGCGACAGCGGCTTCAGCGGACCGCTGGTGGTCAACATCAGCCGTCTGGTCGACAGCGAGCCGCTGCGCCGCGCGGTGCGGGAGCACCCAGAGGCCGACCTGGTCGTGCTCGTCCTCGACACGTTGCGCCGGGACGTCGTCGGGCCCGGCTACGTGCCGCTGTCGGTCGACCGGTTCCCGGTGGTCGACGTCGCGCTGCGCGAGTTCGTCGAGCAGGCCCGGCTGTGGGTCAGCACCGGTCAGGGCCGGTAGGTGCCGAACGACCACAGGTTGCCCTCGAGGTCGCGAGCCGAGTACTCGTCCGAGTCGTACTCCATGTGCTCCAGCGCGCGCACGATCGTCGCGCCCTGCGCCGCCGCGCGGTCGTGATGCGCGGCCGGGTCCTCGACCGCGACGTAGAGACTGATCGACGAGGCGAGCGGTTCAGCGGCGGCGCCGCCGAGCCAGCCGTCGCCGCGCGCGCTGCTCAGCATGATCTTGCCGGCGCCCAGCGACAGCACGGCGTGCCCGACGGCACCGTCGTCGTCGCGGTGCACGACGACCTCTTCGAAACCGAAGGCCTTGCACAGCCATTCGAGCGCGGCGTTCGGGTCGGTGTAGCGGATGGCGGGGTAGATGGTCATGGGGTGACGCTAGGCCGCCGGCACCCACGGGTATTGGACGGAAGGGAACCGCGCGAGGTACTCGGTCGGCGTGGTGCCCGCGAACTCCCGGAAGTCGCGGTTCATGTGCGCCTGGTCGTAGTACCCGCAGGCGGCCGCGATCTCGGCGGGCCGGCCCCCGGTGGTGAGCCGGCGCAGCAGCTCCTCGAAGCGCACGATCCGCGCCACGGTCTTCGGCGCCAGGCCCACCTGCTCGCGGAACCGGTTCACGAGGTGCCGGCGGCTCCAGCCGACCTCGGCCGCGAGCGCGCCGATCGTGGCGTTGCCGCCGGAGTCGTGCAGCCGCCGCCAGACCCACGCGACCTCGCCGGCCGGCTCCGGACCCTCGGCCGCCAGCTCGAGCAGCACGTCGTCCAGCACCGCGAACGGGTCGGCCGCGGTCGCGAGCCGGTCGGCCAGCGCGCCGAGGCCGAGGTCGGCGAGGTCGACGACCCGGTTGGTCAGCTCCGACATGGGCAGGCCGAGCAGCTGGTACGCGCCGAGCGGGGTCAGCTTCAGGTCGACGCAGGTGAAGGCGCCGGTCTGGTCGACGAGCCCGTGCGTGTCGGTGAGGCCCGCGGCGAACGCGCGTGGCAGCCCACCGAACGAGTCGGCCATGTTGATGATCACAGTCGCCGTCGTGGCGGGCGGCACGAGCCAGGTACCGCCGTCGGCGGCCGCCTGGCGGAACGCGACGTAGTCCCTGGTGAGCAGCGGACGCAACCGGGTGGCCGGCTGGCTGGCGACCGAGACCGTCGAGGTCATGGCATCGAGAGTAGGCGCAAATCGTTGTTGCAACACTCTGGTGATTGCCTGATGGTGGTAACTAGGCTGGGGCACGTGTCTGTATCCGAAGCATGAGCGGAGCTTGCGGAGCGAATCATGATGTTCAGGACGCCACCGAGCCCGCGGAGGGCGCCGGTGGAGCGGAGCTTGCGGAGCGTTCCGGCGCCGCGGAGCGGGGGAGGGGGCGTCCTGCCATGCATATGAGCGACGGCCTGATCGACGCGCCCGTCTCGATCCTCTTCGGCGGTGTCGCGGTGGCCGGCATCGCGTTCGCCATGGTCGGCGCCCGCCGCGATCTCGACGACCGGACGGCGCCGATGGCGGGCCTCGTCGCCGCCTTCGTCTTCGCTACCCAGATGCTCAACTTCCCGATCCTGCCGGGGGTGAGCGGCCACCTGCTCGGTGGCGCGCTCGCCGCGATCCTGGTCGGACCGTGGGTCGGGGCGCTGTGCGTCAGCATCGTGCTGGTCGTCCAGGGGCTCGTGTTCGCAGACGGCGGCCTCACCGCGCTCGGCGCCAACATCACCAACATGGCGCTCATCGGCACCGCGGCCGGCTACCTGATCGCGGTCGCGCTGCGGCCGCTCGCCACGAAGGGGAAGGCCGGGCTCGCGACGGTCGCGTTCGTCGCGGCCTTCTGCAACACGGTGATCGCCTCGCTCGGGTTCGTGCTGGAGTTCGCGCTCGGCGGCGACGCGGCGTTCTCACTCGCCGGCGTCACCGGCACGATGGTTGGCCTGCACGCGCTGATCGGCATCGGCGAGGGTGTGATCACCGCGCTGACCGTCACCGCGGTCGCCGCCGCCCGGCCGGATCTCGTACACCTGTTGCGTGGCACGGCGAAGCCGCTCGAACTGCGGGACTCGCCGCTGGCGAAAGGGGCGTCGTGAAGAACCGTAAGTGGCTGTTCTTCGCCGGGTTCGCGTTGGCCGCGTTGATCATCGCGGGCGCGCTGTCCTACTTCGCCGACTCCGACCCGGACGGCCTCGACAGCGCGACGCTCACGGGCTGCGAGGTGGTGCGGACACCGAACGGCGAGCTGAAGGGCGACTGCATCGCCAAGAACGCCAAGGACCACCACCTCGCGGGCGGTCCGCTCGCCGACTACACGGTCGGTGGTGACGACCGGCTCACCGGGCTCGCGGGCGTACTGGGGGTGCTCGCGACCGCGGTCGTGGCCGGTGGGTTGTTCTGGCTGCTGCGCAGGCGTCCGAGCAAGGAGACCCCGGCCGCGACAACGCGTGCCGGCGACGGCTGACATGGGCGCCGGGACGCACGTCCTGCACCGGGCCGGTGACTCCGTGGTGCACCGCCTGCCCGCGCAGGTGAAGATCGTCGCCGCGTTGCTGGCGGTCATCTGCGTGGTCGCGACGCCGAGGACCGAGTTCTGGGCGTTCGGCCTCTACCTCGTGTTGTTGGTCGTCGTGTGGGCGATCGCGCGGGTGCCGATCGCGCACTTCGCCAAGCGGGTCGTGATCGAGCTGCCGTTCGTGGTGATCGCCGTCGTGATGCCGTTCCTCGGCGGCGGCGAACGGATTCACCTGCTGGGCATGAGCCTGTCCTCCTCGGGCGCGCTCGCCGGCTGGAACATTCTCGCCAAGGGCACAATCGGGGTGCTGACCTCGCTGACCCTCGCCGCGACGACCACCCCGCGCGAGCTGATCGTCGGCATGCAGCGGCTGCGGACGCCCGTCGTGCTGACCACGATCGCCACGCTCATGCTGCGCTACCTGGAGGTCATCGCGGCCGAGGCGCGACGGATGCGGCTGGCCCGCATCTCCCGTGGCCACGACCCGAGGTTCCTGTGGCAGGTCGGCGCGACCGCGCGCGGCATCGGCGCGTTGTTCATCCGCAGCTACGAACGCGGCGAGCGCGTGCACCTCGCGATGGTGTCGCGTGGCTGGACCGGCGCCATGCCGGACCGCGGTGTCGCGGCCGGTCCTGCGGCCTGGCTCGCCGGCCTCGCCCCGGTGCTGGTCACCGCCGCCGTGCTCGGCGCGGCAGTATTGATCCCGTGAGCGGGAGTGAGGGAGCGTTCGCCGTCTGGACTGACGAGCAGCGCAGGGAGCGAGGAACGAGCGAGTGAGCAGCGCAGGAGGGAAGACGGCGATTAAGCGATCGAGCGAAGCGAGCCATTGAACACAGCGACACCAGCTCTGCTCGTCAAGGGCCTCGCCTACGCGTACCCCGATGGACACCAGGCCCTCTACGGCATCGACCTGCGCGTCGAGCCGGGGGAGCGGGTCGCCGTCCTCGGACCCAACGGCGCCGGCAAGACGACGCTGGTGCTGCATCTCAACGGCGTGCTCACCGGCGGCGCGGGCCACATCGAGGTCGCCGGCCTGTCGGTGGGCCGCTCGACACTGCACGAGGTGCGTCGCCGCGTCGGCATCGTCTTCCAGGACCCCGACGACCAGTTGTTCATGCAGACCGTCGGCGAGGATGTGGCGTTCGGCCCGGCGAACTTCGGGTTGCGTGGCGCCGAGCTGGCCGAGCGGGTGCACCAGGCGCTGGCCGCGGTCGGCATGACCGACCACATCGACCGGTCGCCGCTGCACCTGTCCGGCGGGCAGCGCCGCCGGGTCGCGCTCGCGACCGTGCTCGCGTGCGACCCGGAGATCCTGGTGCTGGACGAGCCGTCGTCGAACCTGGAGCCGGTCGCGCGGCGCGAGCTGGCCGAGGTGCTGCTGGCGCTGGGCCGCACGACGCTGATGGTCACCCACGACCTGCCCTACGCGCTGCAGCTTTGTCCGCGCAGCGTGCTGATCGACGACGGCGTGGTCATCGCCGACCGCCCGACGCGCGAGCTGCTGGCCGACACGGAGCTGCTCGCCGCGCACCGGTTGGAACTGCCGTACGGATTTCGGCTGGACTAGGCCGTGTCCTTGGATCTTCGTGCGAAGTCTGCGCCGGTGAACAGCTACCTCAGGGGAACGTGACGGCACTCAGCCACTGACCACCGGCGGTCCGCACCATTCGCTGGGACGTGACCAACACTTTTAATTCCGGGGAGGCGGACAGGCAACCTCACTGATCCTTTGCCGCGTTTCTCAGTCATAGAGGCACGAAACGGGAGGTCTGGGTGAAGCGATCCGAGGAAAACACGTACCGCGAGTACGTGACGGCTCGGATGGACGTCATGCGCCGCACGGCGTACCTGCTGTGCCGGGACTGGCACATGGCCGACGACCTGGTGTCGATCACCATCGGCAAGCTGTACCGGCACTGGCCGCGCGTCGGTCACGCGCCGGGCATCGACGCCTACGTGCGCAAGGCGCTCCTGCGGACCTGGCTGGACGAGAAGCGCAGGCCGTGGCGTCGTGAGCAGCCGACCGAGGAGCTGCCGGACCTGCCTTCTGTCGCGGAGTTCGCGGTCGTGAGCAGGGCGGAGCTGCTCGATCTGCTGGACGGCCTGCCGCCGAAGCGACGGGCGGCCGTGGTGTTGCGCCTCTACTGCGATCTCTCCGTCGAGGAGACCGCCGAGATCCTCGGTTGCTCGGTGGGCACCGTGAAGAGCCAGACCGCGCGGGGGCTCGACACGTTGCGTGCCAAGGCGGCCGAAACCGACCAGCGAGAGGTGCGACATGCGTAAGGAACTGTTCGACGACGCGATCGGGGCGGTGCCGCCGTCCACGGTCGACGTCGACGCGGTCATGGCCCGAGGTCGCCGCGCGGACCGGCTGCGCCGGGTGGCGAACCCGGCGGCCGCGGCCGGTGTCGCGGTGGTGCTGGTCACCGGTGGGATCGCGGTGACGCTGTTTCCCGACGACGGCGGCGGCGCGTCGGTCGGCACCCCGCCCCCGTCGTCGACGACCGCGCCACCCTCGTCG
>Ga0193716_1001463_pt1 | contig 13710 bp, 8 predicted proteins | sample U2c1metaG_FD_145901 | JGI IMG/M metagenome (GOLD analysis project Ga0193716, IMG submission 145901) | Soil microbial communities from a riparian zone of the East river system, Colorado, United States - U2c1 | ecosystem: Environmental > Terrestrial > Soil > Riparian zone | place: USA: East River...
CCGCGTTCTTCCTTGACCACCTGGACCAGGATGATCTGGCGGCGCTTGATGACTTCCTGGATCTTGTAGTGCTTCTTGCGCACCCACTTCTGGGGCGGGCGGCCGGCCTGCAGCGCCTGGGCCTCGCCGCCTTCTTCGGGACTGCCGCCTTCGGCGCTCACCGGCTCGATGGCGCCTTCATTTTCCTCGTTGGCGATCTCTTCGCCGGTCTGGACGGCGTCCTGGGTCTCGCCATCGGCTGAGACCGGCTGGATTTCGCCTTCATTCTCTTCCACCGCCTCGGCGGCGACGACTTCGGTGTCGCCCTGATAGTCGCCCAGCGCCTCGGCAGCGGCGTCCGGCTTGTTCTCGGGGAGGTCGTCCTCGTCGTCATGATCGTCTTCGCCTTCGCGGCGAACGGGAGCCCCGCCATGATTGACGAACACTTCTTCCTGTTCGCCGTCGGGAATTTCGGACGAGGTTTCGGTCTCGTCGCTTTCGGCTTCCGGGGCGGTATCCAGCGGCACCAGCGGGGCCATCTCGACCTCTTCGCCGCTGTCGGTCTCGTCTTCTTCGTCTTCTTCCTCGGTGGGGGCATCGGCCTTGGGGCCGGTGATCTCGAAGGATTCGATATCGTCTTCCGAACGGCGGCGGGCCTCGGCTTCCTGCTCGGCCAGCAGCGCCTGCCGGTCGGCCATGGGGATCTGGTAATAATCGGGATGGATTTCCGCGAAGGCCAGGAAGCCCTGGCGGTTGCCGCCATATTCGACAAAGGCGGCCTGCAGCGACGGCTCTACGCGCGTCACTTTCGCAAGATAGATGTTTCCCTTGAGCGGCCGCCGCGAGGCAGCCTCGAAATCAAATTCCTCGACCTTGGATCCGTCGAGAATGACCACGCGGGTTTCTTCCGGGTGGTTGGCGTCGATAAGCATGCGCTTGGTCATGAAAGTCTCCGGCGCGCGCGCTGGTGTGGCCGGCGGCACTGTGTGCGGCGGGCCGGGTGGAGCGGCGCGAATTGTGGGTGAGAGGGAGGCGCGCAGACCCATCCGTCGAAACGGCCAACTGACTCATGAAGTCGGGGGCCGGGACAGCGTCGGAGGGGAGCGCAAATTTGTCAGTCATTGCTACTTCAAGACCCGTCAGTCCTCGAAGGACCTGGAGCCAAAGGGGATTACCTGAAGGGCCGTTGGGCTCGCGTTCGTCGCGGGGCATGCCGGGCCTGGTCAGGGCTGCGCGGCAGTCGCGAGAATCGCGAGAAGCTGCCGGACGCACTTTTTGTAGGGTGCCACCAGGGTTTCAACAAGCGATTAATGGGCACATTTGTGACGGTGGTGCCGTCCTTGGAAATATATCGAACAAAATCAATGGTTTGTTAGCCGCGGACCCACAACCGCAACAGATTGTTCCGTACGGCTTCCAGCCGGACCCGGTTTGCCCAGGCCATCTTGAGCCCCTCCAGCGCCGCCACCTCGTTCAGCTCGTACATCTGGGTGCGCAGGAAGTCTTCGGGGATCAGGCTCTCGATGAAGGTGATGGAGACCAGCCGCTGGCCGCGGCGCACCGGCGTCACTTCGTGCAGCTGGGTGGAGGGATAGACCACCAGGCTGCCGGGTTCGCCCTTGATCACCACCGGCCGGGTGCCCAGGTGCACCACCAGCTCGCCGCCATCATAGCTGGCGGGCGGGGCGAGCCACACCGTCGCTGAAAGGTCGGCGCGGTGGACCTCGTTGCCGAAGCGCATGTGCGAGACATCGGCATGGGCGCCATAGGTCATGCCGACCTCGTAGCGGGCCAGCAGCGGCGGGGCGACGTGACGGGGAAAGGCAAAATCGCGGAACGGTTCTGAGCGGGCGAAAGCCTCGGCCACGATCCGGGAGGATTCCACGTAACCGGGATCGGTCTCGCTGGCCTGGAGATTGTTCTTGGCCTTGTTGTGGGGATTGGAAACCCGCCCGTCCACGAACTGGACCTTTGCGGCCAGCGCCGTCAGGCGCGCAACTTCCTCCGGCCTCAGAAAATCTTTTATTTCCAGAAACATGACGGACACCCCTTGCGGCTCCAGCCTAGCAAATGCGCCGGAGCGAAACAAACCGCCATGCTATTCTGGCCCTGTCCGATTCGGAGTTTTGCGGTTGCGCCTCTTCGCCGCCCTGGTTGTCGCCGCTGCTGGCCTGTCGCTGGCGGTGCTGAAAGCTGACGGTGCGGACGACGCCATCAGCCGGCTGCTGCGGGGCCAGGACGATGCCGCCAGGAACCTGCCGGTGGCGCCGCCCAAGCCCCTGCCGGAAGCCGTCGCCGGTCCCACCATCGGCGCCAAGCCGCAAGGACCGCTGCCCATCGTGATGAGCGCGCGCATCGGCGAACATGAAGACCGCACCCGGCTGGTGATCGAATTGTCGGACCCGGTGAACCTGCGCGCCTTCGCGCTGGCAAACCCCGACCGCGTGGTGATCGACATGCCCGAAGTGTCGTGGCGGCTGGGCGCGCCGCCGCGGCCCTCGGGAATGGGCCCGGTCAAATCCTATCGCTATGGCCAGTTTCGCGCCGGCAATTCGCGCATGGTTATCGACCTGAACTCGCCGGTGACGGTATCGGACTCGCTGGTGATCCCGCCGTCGGCCGGCTTTGGCTACCGCGTGGTCATCGACCTGTTCCCCACCTCGCGGCCCAAGTTCGATGCCCAGGCCGGCTGGCCCGCCGACCTGAAAAAACGTGAAAGCGATGCGGAGAGGTTGGCGGCGCTGATCGCCGCCCAGCAGTCGCCGCCGGCCCGCGCCAGGGGCAAGAAGGTCATCGTGCTGGACCCCGGCCATGGCGGGCTGGATTCGGGCACTGTCGGCGTCAACGGGCTGATGGAAAAGGATCTCGCGCTGGCCGAAGGCCTGAAGCTGGCGCGCGAACTGCGCCAGCGCGGCTATACCGTGTTCATGACCCGCGAGAACGACACCTTCATTCCGCTGCGCCAGAGAGTCGCCATCGGCCGCGCCGACAAGGCCGATCTGTTCATCGCCTTGCATGCGGATTCCAATCCCGATTCCAGCACCACCGGAACCTCGATCTACACCTTGAATGACGGCCGTTCCGACCGCGAGGCCAGCGCGCTGGCGCGGCGCGAAAACCAGTCCGACGTCATCGCCGGCGTGGACCTGTCTGGCGACAACAATCCGGTGGCGCCCATCCTGATCAATCTGGCCCAGCGCGACACCCGCAACAAATCGTCGGAATTCGCCACCAATGCGTTGCGCAACCTGGGGCAGGTGACCGACCTTCTGGCGCGCAGTCCCCACCGCTCGGCCAGCTTGGCAGTACTGGTGGCGCCTGATGTTCCCGCGGTCCTGATCGAGCTGGGCTATCTGTCCAATGCCGGGGATGCGGGCCAGATGAATACCGATTCATGGCGCTCCAAGGTCGCAGGCGCCATTGCCGATGCCGTGGATGCCCAGTTTGCCCCGGCTTCCGGTTCCCAGGCCGCCCGATAGAGCTTTGCAACCCCGTGCCGCGCCTCTATAAATCCCCGTATCCCATGCAAAATTTTCTTCCCCGTTTCCTGAAATGGCTTGGTCTGGTGGCCGCGGCGCTGGTCGTGGTCGTGATCGGCTTTGCCGGTTTCTGGATCTTCACCCTGATGCGCGACCTGCCCAGCGTGGAGACGCTGAATGATTACGCGCCGCCCATCACCACCCGCGTCTATGCCGGCAACGGCACCGTGCTGGGTGAATTCGCCCATGAGCGTCGCATCTTCGTGCCGGCCGCCTTTGTTCCCAAACTGGTCAAGCAGGCCTTCACCAGCGCCGAGGACCGCAATTTCTACAGCCATCCCGGCATCGATCCCTCGGGCATCCTGCGCGCCGCGATCAAGGATGTCGGCCTGGTGCTGGAGGGACGCCGCCCGCAGGGCGCTTCCACCATCACCCAGCAGGTGGCGCGGGGCTTCCTGCTCAACTCCGACCTCAAGATGGCGCGCAAGGTGCGCGAGGCCATCCTGGCAGTCAGGATCGACGCGACCTATCCGAAGGAAAAGGTGCTGGAGCTGTACCTGAACGAGATCAATCTCGGCCAGAACAGCTATGGCGTCGGCGCCGCCTCGCTGAATTATTTCGGCAAGTCGCTCGATGAACTGGATATCGCCGAAGTCGCCTTCCTGGCGGCGCTGCCCAAGTCGCCCAGCCATTACGATCCGCGCTTCCATCATGAGGCGGCGCTGGACCGGCGCAACTGGGTAATCTCCCAGATGGCCGACAATAATTACATCACCGACGAACAGGCCGCCGCCGCCAAGGCCGAGCCGCTGGTCACCCAGACCCGCGCCCTGGGCAGCCAGGCCGCTGACGTGGATTACTATGTCGAGGAAGTGCGCCGGCTGTTGATCGGGCGCTATCACGCCACCGGCCTGTATGACAGCGGCTTGCAGGTGCGCGCCTCGCTGGATACGCGGTTGCAGAATTATGCCGTCAGCGCCTTGCGTTCGGGCCTGGTGCGCTACGACCGCCGCCATGGCTGGCGCGGCGCCAAGAAGCACATCGATCTGGCGGACTGGAAAAAGACTCTCGCCGCCATTCCAGAAGCCTCGGGCATCGACACCTGGCGACTGGCGGTGGCGCTGGACTACGAGGGCAAGAATATCCGCATCGGTTTTGCCGACGGCACCGCAGCGACTGTGAGCTACGACGGCTACAAATGGGCACATCGCCAACTGCCCGGTGCGGTGTGGGGCCCGACGCCCGCGAACCCGCAGGACGTGGTCAAGCCGGGTGATGTCTTCTATGTCGAACCTCTACCGGCGCCGGCCAAGCCCGGCGAGTTCGGCCTGCGCCAGGTGCCCGAGGTCAACGGCGCCATCGTGGTGATGGATCCGCATACCGGCCGCGTGCTGGGCATGTCGGGCGGCTTTTCCTATGCCTCTTCGCAGTTCGACCGCGCCATGCAGGCGCAGCGTCAGCCGGGCTCCTCCTTCAAGCCCTTCGTTTATGCCACTGCGCTGGACATGGGCTACACCCCGGCGAGCAAGGTGCTGGACGCGCCGTTCGAGATGGACCAGGGCCCGGGCTTGGGCATCTGGCGGCCGGAGAATTTCGAGAAGGGTGACTATCTGGGCGACACCACCTTGCGCCGCGGCCTGGAGTTGTCGCGCAACCTGATGACCGTGCGCCTGGCGCATGATCTGGGCATGAACCAGGTGGTCAAGCTGCCGATCCGCTTCGGGGTCTATGACAGGCTGCCGACCTTGCTGGCCAATTCGCTCGGCTCTTACGAGACCACCTTGATGCGCATGGTCACCGGCTATTCGGAATTCGCCAATGGCGGCAAGAAGATCAGCGCCTCGCTGGTGGACCGCATCCAGGACCGTTACGGCAAGACCATCTGGCGGCATGACGAGCGCAAGTGCGACGGCTGCAACATGGCCGACTGGCACGGCCAGGAAGAACCGCTGCTGGCCGACACCCGCGAGCAGATCATCGACCCGCGCACCGCCTACCAGATCGTCTCCATGCTGCAGGGCGTGGTCCAGCGCGGCACCGCCGCCTATTCGGTGGGCGCGCAGATCCCCAAGCCGCTGGCGGGCAAGACCGGTACTTCGCAGGACGCCCAGTCCGTCTGGTTCATCGGCTTCTCGCCGGACCTGGCCTGCGGCGTCTATGTTGGCTTCGACAATCCGCGCACTTTGGGTCCCAAGGAGCAGGGCGCCACAGTGGCGGCGCCGATCTTCCGCGACTTCATGAAAGAAGCGCTGAAGGACGCGCCGCCCACGCCGTTCCGCGTCTCGCCCGGTATCGAGGAAGTGACGATCGACTGGAAGAGCGGCAATCCGGTTCCCGCCGGTACCCCCGGCGCCATCATGGAAGCCTTCAAGGCCGGCACCGCGCCGGGCGAAGCCAATGCGCCGGCCCAGGACGACACCGCGTCCGGCCCTGTCAGCGTTGCCGCGCCCGGCGGCGCACCTGCCGGGGCCGTCGGTGAGGGCACCGGTGGACTTTATTAAGCCCCTCGATTAATCACCCGCCCATGCGCCCTGAAATCAGCCGTACCGTCGACGACATCCAGCAGGCCTTGGCCCTGCTGAGGAGGCATCTTTGACTGGGATGTCGCCAATCGCCGCCTGGACGAACTGAACGCCAAGGCCGAAGACCCCGCTCTGTGGAACGACCCCACCGGCGCGCAAAAGATGATGCGCGAGCGCCAGAAGCTTGAGAGTGCGCTGGGTTCGGTCAAGACCCTGGAAAGCGAACTGGCCGACGCCACCGGGCTGATCGAGATGGCGGAAGCCGAGAACGACGCCGCCATGGTGCGGGATGCGGAACAGTCGCTGCTGGCGCTGAACAAGCGCGCCGAGCAAATGCGGCTGGAATCCATGCTGTCGGGCGAAGCGGACGGCAACGACAGCTATCTGGAAATCCATGCCGGGGCCGGCGGCACCGAAAGCCAGGACTGGGCCTCGATGCTGCTGCGCATGTACACGCGCTGGGCCGAGCGCCACGACTACAAGCTGCAGCTGATTGAAGAGAGCGAAGGCGACGGCGCCGGCATCAAGTCCACCACCTTGATGGTCAAGGGGCCCAATGCCTATGGCTGGCTGAAGACGGAAGCCGGTGTTCACCGGCTGGTGCGTATCTCACCCTTCGATTCCAACGCCCGGCGACACACGTCTTTCTCAAGCGTCACGGTCTATCCGGTGATCGACCAGTCCATCGTGATCGATATTCCCGAAAAGGACGTGCGCATCGACGTCTACCGGGCCAGCGGCGCCGGCGGCCAGCACGTCAACAAGACCGAAAGCGCTGTGCGCATCACCCATCTGCCCACCGGCATCGCCGTGGCCAGCCAGTCCGAGCGCAGCCAGCACCAGAACCGCGCCATCTGCTGGGACATGCTGAAATCCAAGCTCTACGAGATCGAGCTGGAACGGAAGAAGGCCGAGACCGGCGCCTTTGTCGGCGAAAAGAAAGAGATCGGCTGGGGTCACCAGATCCGCTCTTACGTGCTGCAGCCGTATCAGCTGGTGAAGGACCTGCGCACCGGGGTCGAAAGCCGCACGCCGTCCGACGTGCTGGACGGCGATCTGGATACCTTCATGGCAGCCGCACTCGCCCATGAAGTTGGCGGCAAGCCGAAAGAAAAGATCGAAGACTTGGAGTAAATATTATTTGGTCGCGCAGCCTAACGCTTCGCTGCGCTACGCTGGGCTGACGCTCTATGTCGCCACCGGGCTGAGCGGCGCGAACAGGGCCGACGGCCCGGCCGTGCCGGCCGCGGCGCGCAGCGGCACCTTGCGGTTTTCGTCACCTTGCGGATTTTCGCCCAGCGGATTGTCGGAGTGCCGGCAGTTGCCTTCAAAGAAGGCGCCGGATTCCACCGCAAAGGCTTCGTGCAGGATATCACCCTCGACGTGACTGGTGGCGGCCAGCAGAACCTTGCGGGCGCGGATGCGGCCCACGACCTTGCCGCGCACCGTGACGTCTTCGGCAAAGATTTCGCCATGGATTTCGGCCTTGTCGCCGATCACCAGGCCAATGCTGCGCACGTCGCCTTCGACCCGGCCGTCAACCTGGATGTCGCCGGTGGAATTCAGCGTGCCCTTGATCACCATGTCGGCGCTGATGATGGAGGGGGCGGACAGCGCGCGGGCGCGCTTGGGAGCCGGCGTCGGCGCGGCCGTCATCATCGGCTGCGGCGCGGGAGCGGTATCCTTGCTTTTGCTAGAGAACATGGCGGCCAGCCTCGATGAAGTTGTTGGGGTTCTTCACGACGTCATCATACCAGACTTCGTAATGGACGTGGGGTCCCGTGCTGCGTCCGGTGGAACCCACCCGGCCCAGGCCCACGCCCTTGCCGATCCGGCTTCCGACCCGGACCGTAATCGCGGAAAGGTGACCATAGCGTGTATGAATTCCGTAGCCATGGTCAATTTCCACCATGTTGCCATAGCCGCCGCGATTGCCCGCGAACACCACGGTTCCCGGCGCCGTGGCATGCACCACGCTGCCCCAGGGGCCGGCGAAATCGATGCCGGGATGGAAGGCGTAGCGGCCGGTAAAGGGATCGACGCGGGCGCCGAAGCCGCTGGACCGGTCGAAGCCGGCACCGGTGGAAACCGGCATGGCCAGCGGCACGTGATCCATCGCTGCCGACAGTCCGTTCAGCTGGTCCAGCACCGCGGCGGCGCTGAGATAGGCATGGGTAAAGCCGGGATCGGTGATGCCTTCGATCCGCACCTGGTCCAGCGGAATTTCGGGGCCGCCCACGCCTTCATTGCTGGCGATCTTGCGGGCAAAGGCGTCGGGGTTGATGCCGGTGCGGCGCATCAGGTTGCGCAGATTGCCCACGCCCTGGTCCAGCGCGCCTTCGGTGCGGGCCATCAGCACATTTTCGGACTCGCCGATGCGTGAGACGCGCGCGGTCTGTTCGGCCAGGGCGCGCAGGGCAGGGTGCTGGGCATAGGCGGCGGGAATGTCGCGGACGGGATGGGTGTTGATATGGACGCTGGCGGTGACGGACTGGAACAGGGCGGCGAAACGCTGCATCGCGTGATCGAGCAGGCTGGATTTGACCGGGCGGGCGGTGCGCGGCTGGGGCTGGGCCGGGCCCGGCATGACGGTGAGCGCCGAGGAGCCGGCATCGTCGGCATTAACGTCGGCCGGGGCTTCCACATCGATACCGCCTCCGTTCGCAGGCGCTGAGGGCGCGTCATGGGCCATAGCACTGAGCGAAGGCTGGGGCGCCGGCGCCGCGATGGCGCGGCCTCCGACCGCGGCCTGCACCTGGCCCGCGCGGTTCAGGAAGCCGGAAATGGCGTTCTGCTTGGCCTGGAGCGTGTCGGCGGTGGCCTTGAAACGGTCTTCGGCCGAGACCAGTGCGCCGTTGAGCTCGTCATAGGAAATCTGCAGGTCGGCGACGCGATTTTCATAGGCCGCCTGCATCTGCTGATAGCGATGATCCTTGGCGGCGATGATGCGGTCCTTGAACACCACATTGACGGTGGCGAAGGCCACCCAGCCCAGGAAGATCAGGACCAGGCCCGCCAGGGTGGCCTGCAGGGACGGGCCGAAGGTGAAGAACTGCACCCGTCCATCGCTGCGGATATAGATCTGGCGCTCCGGGAAGGTGACGTGAATCCACGTCCAGACGCGTTCCAGGAACTTCGCCTTCGCCGGCTGTTGATGTGGATCCTGCACGCCCATGCCGCCGGCGATTTCACCCGCGCGCGGCTTGCCGTTCAAGCGCCGGTTCCAGAAAAACGAGCGCGAGGTCAATTGCGGACTAAAGGGGCGAAACGGGCTTTTCATAGGGCTTTGGCCGCCTCCAACACGGCTTCAACATGACCGGGAACCTTAACCTTATGCCATGCCTGCTCGACGATGCCTTTGGCATTTATCAAAAAGGTGGCGCGTTCCATGCCCATATACTTTCGGCCATACAGTGTCTTTTCGCCCCATACGGCCCAGTCCTTCGCCATTTTGAGTTCGGGGTCAGCGCCCAGTGCGATCTTCAATTTGTGTTTCTTGCGGAACTTGGCATGCGATTCCAGGCTGTCCTTGGAAATGCCGATGACCGTTACGCCAAGCTTGTCGAATTTCTTCAGGCTGTCCGAAAAGCCAATCGCTTCCTTGGTGCAGCCGGAGGTATCGTCTTTGGGATAAAAATAGATGACATACGGCGCGCCCTTGATGCCGGACGAAGAAATCGTCTCGCCGCCATCCGTCGCAATTTTGAAAGAGGGGGCTTTGTCCCCCGCCACCAGCGCCATAAAAGACCCCAAGCCCTTCTAACAAATCGGATTTAACCCCATCTTTTGGGGTCAGCGCAATCGCAGCATGGCTCCAAGGGGCTGGAACATTTGCCCTTTTTAGGCCTAACAGTCGTAATAAAGCACCCCGCTCCCAAGAGAATCCCTGCGTGAAGCTGCCTTTTGCCCATTTCATAAAGGCTCACCACATCAGCCGCGCTGCGCTGACGGCGGGGGTCCTGGTCGCCGCCATCGTGTTTTTCGTGGCCGGGGCTGGCTTGCGCCTGCTGTGGGGACCGGTGTCGCTGGGCCCCTTGCGCAGCACCCTGGCGGGGGCGATTCACGATGCGTTGCCCGGTATCGCCCTGGACTATGACCAGGCCGCCATCGAATGGAGCCGCGACCAGGGCCGGGTGAATCTGGTGGTGCTGGGCGCCCGTATCATCGATTCGCAGGGCCGCGTGGTGGCCAGCGCCCCCAAGGCGGCGATCGGCCTGGCTGCGGCGCCGTTCCTGCGCGGCCGGTTCGTGGTCAAGCGCATCACTTTGGTCGGCGTGCAGTTCACCCTGGTGCGTATGAAGGACGGCCGTATCCGGCTCGGCAGCCAGAAGAATGCCGGCGGGGACGACATCATCGGGCGCATCAGCGACGTCATCAACGCCCATGGCAGCGAGTCCTCCTCGCTGGAAAGCTTCGCGGTGCGCGACGCCAAACTGGGTCTCTATGACGAAGTGACCGGCCTGAACATGACTTCGCCCCGCGCCAATCTGGTGCTGCGCTCCAAGGGCGAGACCATCGGCACCAACTTCGATGCCGATGTTGTGATCTCGGGCCGCACCAGCCATGTCACTGCCGACCTGACCCTGCCGCCGGCCAAGGGGCCGATCCTGGGCACGGTCACCGTCACCGGGCTGGACCTGCGCGCCCTGGGCGAGAACGCCGCCTATTTCTCCGGCGTGAAAAATATTCCGCTGGTGGCCAGCGCCTCGACCGAGTTCCGCATCGAGCCGGGCGGCAAGCTCGGGTTCGCCGCCTTCGACATCATCGCCCGCGGCGAGATTCCCTTTGCGGCGATGAAGACCAAGGCGCTGCACCTGAACCGCGTCCGCCTGGTAGGGCGCTATGATGGCGTCACGCGCCACCTGGCGCTGACCACTGCCGATCTGGACGCGCGCGAAGCCCATGCGCAGCTGAAAGGCGCCGGCGATTTTGCCTTTGATGCGGGCGGCAAGCTGGAGCGCGTCCATGCCGTCCTGTCGGCCAAAAATATCGCGCTGGACATGCCGGGCGTGTACGCCCAGCCGGTGAGCTATCAGTCGCTGGCAGTGGAGGCCGACTATCTGACCGGGCCGCGCCAGTTCAACATCACCAAGCTGAACGTCAGCGCTCCGGGCTTTGCCTTTGATGGCGCGGGCAGCGTGACCCTGAATGACAATGGCGCGCCCGGGCTGGTGACCAAGATGCGCATTGCCGCCATGCCGGTGCGCAGCCTCTTGCGCTATTGGCCGCTGCCCGTGGCGCCGGGCGCGCGCAGCTGGATCGACGAAAACATCTTCGCCGGCGAGATGGGGCCGCTGGTGGCGGAAACCAACTTCACGCCCGGCATGCTGGACCAGGACATCCTGCCGGAAGAATCGCTGAAGCTGACTTTCGCGATGAAAAATCTCGAAGGCAATTATGTCCGGGGGCTCACCCGCGCCACCGGCGTGATGGGCGACGCCACTATGACCGGCGACACCTTCAAGGCCAATTTTACGTCCGGCCGTATCGGTCCTTTGACCGCACGCGGCGGCACCGCCCTGATCCCCGACCTGCACAAGGTGGGCACGGTGGGGGAGTTCGGCGTGCATATCGATGGCGCCATGCCCGATGTGATGACCCTGATCGACATGAAGCCGCTGAACTATCCCACCAAGTTCGGCATCGATCCCAAGACCACGGGCGGGACGGCCAGCGCGGACCTGATGTTCAAGGTGCCCATGCTGGCCAACCTGCCGGTGGACGATGTCGGCATTGCGGTCAAGGCGGTGGTGAATGATTTCGCCGTCACCCTGGGCGGCAAGACGCGCCTTACCGAGGGCGCGGTGACCTTCGACATCGACAACGCCCATCTGCACCAGTATGGCGCGGTCAACCTGGCGGACTCGCGGCTGAACGTGGACTGGACGGAAGACTTCCACACCACAGACGTCATCACCACCAAGCTGGCGGTGAAAGGCACGATGACCGAAGGCGGCCGCCTGGCGCTGAACATCGGTCTGATGCGCTTCTTCCGCGGCGCGGTGCCCATCACCGCCGATATCACCGGTCACCGCGGCAGCCTCAGCCATGCCGATGTCACGGTGGATTTCACCCCGGCGACCCTGTCGGTGCCTATCGTCAATCTGGAAAAATCGCCGGGCCAGGCCGCGACGGGGCATATCGGCGTCAATTTCGCGCCCGGCAATGTGGTGCAGGATGAAACCATCCGCATCACCGGACCGGTGCTGAACCTCAATGGCACTGCCGATTTCAACCGCAATGGCGAGCTGACGGTGCTGAATTTTCCGTCGGTCCGGATGGGGGCGCTCAACGACCTGTCGTTCCAGCTGTCGCGCAGTGCCAATGGCGACGACTATCTGCTGCGCGGCCATTCGCTGGACGGCTCCAAGATCGGGCGCACCGGCTCCAACGAACAGCCGGGTGGCACGGCAGCCGCTGCGGCGCCGGACGATACGCCCGAGGGCCGTTTCCACATCAATGCCAAGCTGGACCGGATGGCGATGCGCGACGGCGTCGCCATTGCCCCGTTCAACCTGGACCTGGCAGGCATCGGCAACCGTCCCTCGGCCATCACCCTGAGCGGCAGCATCGTGCTGGGCACCAAGGTCGCCCCGATCGCGGCCAACCTGGAAACGGTGACGGCCGGACGCAAGGTGAATTTCACCGCCGGCGATGCCGGGCTGCTGGCGCGGGGTGTTTTCGCCTTTGAAAGCATGCGCGGCGGCGAGCTGACCGCCACCGTGAACCTGCCGGGCCAGGCCAGCGATACTTTCAATCCGAACGGTCCCGATTTCACCGGCGTGCTGAATGTGAAGAATTTCCAACTGACCCACCAGCCGCTGATCAGCCGCATGTTCGCGGCGGGGTCGCTGACCGGCATCGGCGATCTGATGGGCGGCGATGGCATCACACTGGAGGAGTGGAATTTTCCCTTCGCCTCCAAGAACAATGTGATCAGCGTGAACGGCGCGCGCGCCACGGGCCGCGCCATCTGCGCCACCTCCGACGGTTACATCGACCGGCCGCACGGCACCCTGGCGCTGAAGGGTTCGCTGGTCCCGGCCTGCGGCGTCAATTCGATATTGAGCAATATCCCGCTGCTGGGCGACATCCTGGCGTCGAAGAAAGGCGAGGGGATATTGAGCGCGACCTATTCGGCCACTGGCAATATGGAGCAGCCCGCCATCAGCACCAATCCGCTGGCCATGCTGGCGCCCGGCATCTTCCGCCGGATCTTCGAGGGCCATATTCCGACCGCGGCCAATGCGCCGACGAATAATCAACCGGTGGCAGCGCCGCCGCAGCCAGCGCCAAGGCCGCCCGATAACTAGGCCGGCTTCACCAGTACGTGCTTCTTCTTGCCGCTGGAAAGTTTGAGCACGCCATCGCCGTTCAGGGCCGATGAATCCACCGTCAGCTTGGGATCGCTCACCGCCGTGTCATTGAGCTTGAGCCCGTTGTTGGCGATCAGCTTGCGGGCTTCGGAGTTTGACGCCGCCAGTCCCGCCGCCACGGCAAGATTGAGAATCCCGTCCGGCAGTTGGGCGGTGATGGTGGGCAGGCCTTCCGCCGAGGCGCCTTCCTCAAAGGCGCGCCGCGCGGTATCCGCAACCTTGTCCGCGGCTTCGCGGCCATGCAGCAGCGCGGTGGCTTCCGTCGCCAGCACTTTCTTGGCGTCGTTCAGTTCGGCGCCCTGCAGGCTTTCCAGCCGCGCGATCTCGCCTTCGGCCATGTCGGTGAACAGCCGC